>Ga0066187_1000025_pt1 | contig 78231 bp, 56 predicted proteins | sample WorMetexBAHAMAS1_FD_58706 | JGI IMG/M metagenome (GOLD analysis project Ga0066187, IMG submission 58706) | Marine gutless worms symbiont microbial communities from Max Planck institute for Marine Microbiology, Germany - Inanidrilus exumae... | ecosystem: Host-associated > Annelida > Digestive...
AGTGATTTCAAAAAATTACCCCTTTCTTTGCCTCAACTATTAACTGCGAAACTTAAGTAACAGACCAGAGGGTTTTTCATGGCCCCCATGCCTTCACTTTTCATATCCCACGGCCCGCCGAACATTCTTTTGGCAGACGACCCGGCGGCCGCATTCCTTCGCGGTCTGTTGAGTGGATTTTCCAAACCTCGCGCGATTATCTGCGTTTCAGCGCATTACGAGGCCTGGCGGCCCATGGTGACTTCAAGCGAAATGCCGGAAACGATCCACGATTTCGGCGGTCCTCCCGAACTTTTCGCCCGCTCCTACCCGGCACCGGGCTCACGCAAACTGGCCGTAGAAGCTGTTGACCTTCTTACCAAAGCCGGTTTGGACGCAGCGCTCGACCCGAAACGGGGTTTGGACCACGGTGCCTGGATTCCCCTTATGATGGCGCGGCCTGAAGCCGACATACCGGTTATCCAAATAGCGGTCCTCACCGAAGCGGATCCGGAAACTCACTTGAAAATGGGATCCGCATTGTCCATTTTGAAGGAAAAGGGGGTGATTATCCTTGGAAGTGGCGGAGCGGTCCACAATTTGGATGACATGGACTTCAATAATCCCAATGGTCCCCCTCGTCTCTACGCTCAGGCTTTCCAAGCCTGGCTAATTGAAAATGTTGTTTCCGGAAATGTTGATGCACTGCTTGATTATCAACACAAGGCCCCTTATCCGGAAAAAAGCCACCCATACCCCGCAGAGCATTTCCTTCCTTTCTTCGTCGCTCTGGGGGCTGCTGGACATCCTTCTGGCAAAACCCTTTTCCAGGGCTTTTTGTATGGGAGCCTGTCTATGGCCGCATTTGTTTGGGATATAGATTGAAGAATACCTTGAAAAAGGGGGCGGAATAAACCATCCACCCATAGATGACTTCTTACGAAAAGCCGGTACAATATGTTTGCAAGTCGTTGGGCTTATGATCTCGAAAAAACGCTTGAGGCATAACCGGAAAGATCAAGCGAAGACGTGGTTTTTAAAATGGCATACATTAAGCTGACAAAGGATAACATCGGAGCCGAACACATTTGCTGTGCCTTCTCGGACAGGAAATGTTCAGAAAGCTATGAATTAAAAAAGCAGTGGCTGGCAGGTGAATTTGATAACGGCTACGTCTTTAAACGTCTTGATGCGCGTGCAAAAGTTTTCATAGAATACGGACCGGCCGAAAAATCATGGATTCCAGTTACGGCACCGAACCATATGATGATCGGTTGTTTTTGGGTTTCCGGAAAATACAAAGGGAATGGACATGGAAAAGCGCTGCTGCAAGAGGTTATCAAATCTGCAAAAAGTCAAGGAAAGGATGGCTTGGTAACCGTGGTTGGAACAAAGAAATACCATTTCATGAGCGATACCCAGTGGCTGTTGAGACAGGGGTTTGAGGTTGTCGAAAGTATTTCTTCTGGTTTTAGTCTGATAGCGCTAAATCTCAATAAAACGCGCCACCGGCCTTATTTCAATGATTCGGTTAAGAGAGGTGAATGCCCCGAAAAGGAAGGAATTGTTGCCTACTTTTCGAATCGGTGTCCCTATTCGGAATACCATGCCAAAAAATCTTTGGTTGAAACTGCCAAAAAACGGAATCTCAAACTGAAATTAATCAAGCTGGAAACCATGGAAGAGGCTCAATCTGCGCCAACGCCCGCTACAGTTTTCAGTCTGTTTTTTAATGGAAAGTTCGTTACAACCAATATCAGTGCTTGCCTGGACAGTCGATTTGATAAAGTGGTTTCAATACCCGTAAACAAATAAAAAACTGTTCCTGCGGATGTTATAACCGAACCGAAGCGTTCAAGCATGCCAGAATGATCATCCGAATGCAGCGCAATCACGCACCGAATGGGTCGAGGAAACCGAAAGTTTGGGGGGAAATATAACCGGCAGTGAATACTTACTGTCTATGAAAGCATACAATAAGCCAGAATTGGCAAAACACAGATCACTCAAAACGAAAGTTCCATTAGAACTTTCATGAATCTCTGATCGCTACGATACATAGGCAACAAATAGAAATGGAAATGCTTCCATGAAGGCACTTGTATATCGAAGGTTCGGATCCGCGGATGAATTGGAATGGACGGGTGATTGGCCTGACCCAGAGCTGTCAGCTAAAAGTGTTTTGGTTAAAGTTTTTTCCGGAGGCGTCAATCCCAAAGACGCACTTCTTCGTAAAGGTAAGTTCAGTAAAACGCTGGCAAGAGACCCATTACCCAGAGTGTCGGGATTGGATGTAGCGGGAAAAATTGTGGCTGTCGGCACGGATGTTTTGGGTTATTCAGTCGGAGACTTCATATTTGGAATGACGAATAATTTTGCCGGCGGCGTTCACTCCGAGGTTGCAAGGCTGGATCAATCCGAAATCTTCAATGCGCCATGCAATATTTCAATTGAAAAGGCATCTTGTGTTCCACTAGCGGCTCAAACCGCTTTTCAGGCGCTCAGGGATTGCTGTAAAATCAAGAAAGGAGATAAAATCCTCATAAATGGCGCCAGCGGCGGTGTTGGGCATTTCGCAGTTCAAATCGCCAAGGCCATGGGTGCGGAAGTACATGCGGTGTGTAGCGCTAATAATGCTCAATTTGTTGACTCTCTTGGCGCTGATAAAACTTATAGCTACTCTGATCAACGTGCAAATGAGATCGATCTATCATTTAACTCCGTTTTTGATGTTTTTGGCAAATTCACCAGATCTTTTTTTTCCAGACAACTTGGAAAAGATGGAATATATGTCAGCACGGTACCGAAATTGAGCACCCTCTCTGCAGAAGCGATCGCACGATTGGGTTTTTCTAAAACAAGTAGGTTGGTGCAGGTTCGTTCTCGATCAGTTGATCTGAAGCAGATAAAGGAATGGATCGAGGGGGGTTTAATCATGCCACACCTCGAAAAAAAGTATCCGGCAAATCGGGCTGCAGATGCCCATCGACATATCGAGTCCAAGCGTACAGTCGGGAAAATCTGTATCGGCTTTTTGCCCTGATATGCCTGATTTCGCACATTCGGAAACAAACAAGCCGCTGGATCCAACATCGTGCCAGAGGTATGTATTACGATACGTTTGTTGACAAGGAGAAATCTGGAATGAATCAACAAGTTGAGATCGGAATAATCGGAGAATTCAATCCGGGTCGGCGCTCCCACATCGTTACGAGCGAGGCGCTTGACCATGCCGCCGATGCGCTGTCAGTTTCTCTAAAGTCGACCTGGATTTCGACTCAGTCGCTGAGTTCTGATTCAGTAGTTGCCGGGTTAGAGCCGTTTCAGGGCCTTTTTTGTGCTCCTGGTGATTATAAAAATAGGGAGGGGGCGCTTCTTGCCATTCGATTTGCTCGTGAAAAAAGATGGCCTTTTATTGGCACATGAGGGGGATTTCAACATGCTCTGTTAGAGTATGCCAGAAATGTATTGGGTATCACCGGTGCGGAACACGAGGAAACCGCTCCGAATGCGCCCATGCGGATCGTGAGCAAATTACCCTGCCCTCTTGTTGGCGAAACCCAGAAAATAAAAATTCTCTCCGGATCTCTTTTCCATCGCTCGTACGGCCGAGATGAAGTGACAGAGCAGTTTGTGTGCAATTACGGTCTCAATCCAAAATATCGCGATTCAATTGAAAAAGGAAAGCTAAAGGTCACCGGCGTTGATATTGACGGGGCGGTCAGGGCAATAGAGCTAACGGATCACCCCTTCTTCATCGGCACACTCTATCAGCCACAAATAACGTCAACGCCAGAACGCCCGCATCCACTCATTGTTGCATACATGAAAGCTGCATTGGAGTTTCAAAAGACAGCTCAGTGATGATCGAGTCATTAGATTGACTTGACCGAATCTATCGTTCAAGCCGACTGAAAAATACCGCAGCGGCTTCATTCGACCATATAGGGGCTTTGCTCTGGAATTACGGGGTATCGTGTTGTCCGCAGCAGAAATCGGCATCAGGCGTTTGAATATAAATCGATTGTTAAAGCTGATCTGGCGATAACCGTTAAGAAAAGTTCTGGATGAGGGTAAGAGAAAGAATCCAGTTGAATCATCAGAAACCTGAACTGACAGACAAGTATATAATTTGCAGTTCACACGGCGGCAGGCAGGTTTTCATCGTTTTCATGTATGCGTTTGTCGAACAATTTGCTTCATCCACTTTTCAGCTTCATCATAATCATAAGAGACTAAGGAAGATTCTTCTGTATCCGTTAGAACCTGAAACATACGCATCATTCCATATGCAATAGGGGTTGAGACGACATAGGCAATATTTGCATTACTTCTTAATTTAAACGAAGATCGTATTTCAGCAACAAAATAAGCCAAATTTTTATCGAGGTCGGAGAAATCCAATTCTCTTAAGTCCCATATAGTGGGTACTGTGGCTGGGTAGTGTTCTTCACTCGTAACTTGTTTCAGGGCCTTAAAGTACTCGTCAATGTCAAATTTCTTAACTTTTGCCCTCAATATCCCTAGGTCTGAATTGTAATCAAGATGGATTGCCATTGTCGCCTGCCTTGACTCAGCAATTAGAAAAAATTGACTTTCTCACCTTTTTACTTTCTCAATAAACAACATTATTCAAGCTCTGTCCAGTTGTAAATGGTTTTGACACCCAATGAAAAATAACCTGATGACGCCAAATTTATAACTTTTCCCTTTTCTTTCTTTGCAAGCAAACACTCAGGGAGGATCTTCCCCAAATATCATGGGTATACCGATGTCCAGTGTAACCATCCTCTGCTGGGCAAGATCAATCACGATGCCTGTAAAAGCGCTGCTGCTCTGAACAAGTGTCGCAAAAAGAGCGCCTGGGGTAATACCCAGCGACGGGTTTCCCTGTCCCTTTACCATCTGGATGGGAACCGGATAGGCCCTGAGCGGCTTCATGGCATCGCTCATCTCAGTTGGGAAAAAGCTCGGAAAGGTACTTGCGTAATTCAGCGGCTTCGGTGATATCCTTGACCTGGATCTCGCCGGAGAGAATTTTTTTACGGGCCGTTTCGATCTCGGCTTTGACCGCTTCCGGGACCGCATTATTGGGTTCCAGCAGATAGACACCGTTGTTTTTAACGGAGACCCAGTGTTGTTTTCCAAAGCTGCCGTCCATCATGCTTTGGATGATCTCGTCGTAAACTACGGAAAAATCGAACAGGACCGAACTGAGCAGCACGTCTGCTCGATCGATGCTGCGTTTGTCTCCGATCACATCGATAAACCAGACCTTCCCGCCGTCTTTCGCTTTTTTCGCGGAGCAGGCCTGCAGCATCCCGAAGGAGGAACCGTCCCCCTGCCCGAACACCACATCGGCGCCCACGGCGATCTGATCCTCTGTGTTCCGCTTGCCCCCAGCCGCGTCCGCATAGGCATCCTGACCGATAACGCTGTAAATTAGCCGGGCGCCTGGATTGACAGATTTGAGACCCTGGGCGAATGCGGCACTCATCCGATTCCATGTGGGCGGTTCATCCGACACCACGATGCCCACCACCTGGGTGCGGGTCATGCGCCCGGCCAGAATCCCGGCCAGGTAGGCCCCGGGACCCGCCTCGGTGTCCACATCGCTGATCAGACCCGGTGTCACATCCTTGTGGTTCTCCACTGTTGCGACCTTCACACCGGTTTCCCGCGCCACTTCAGGCGCCACGGTTTGCCAACCGGAAGCATGGGGGATGATCAGCTCGCATCCCTTCCGGGCCAGGTCCCGCAGGGTGGGTTTGATATCGCCGTATCCCAGTGCTTCTGCAAGCGCCACCTTGAAGCCGTATTTATCCGCAACTTTGTCCAGGCCGACCTTGGCCTGTTCGTTCCATCCCTTGTCGGTGCCGGCCTCGGGCAGGCATAACCCAACCAGTTTGGGTGCTTTCTGCCCGGCCGTGATGTTGCCGGCAGAGATCGTCAGAAGCAAAACGAACAGAAGCAAAACACGTGTGGTCTTTTTCAAAACAACCTCCTTAATGGAAACGATTCGACTCAGGATTGTTATATCCTGTAGTTGCATGAATCTCAGGCTTTGATGCATAGCGATTACCGGAAAATCCCTTGCCGACCTGAGCTGAACCTGGTTTCTGGATGCTGGAGTTTTTCGATGCCACCATTTGAAGCTTTATTGTTATCCAGTATCGAGCATCCAGTATCTGATCAATAGCAGCAACATGTCCAAGCAATGCTGTGTTAGTGGAGAAAATACATTTATGCAACCTTGGGGTATACCCAACGGTGATGGTTTATACGACTCCGTTCCAGTTGCCAAGAAGAATTTCTTTTAGACATTCTAACCTCGACCCCTTTCATAGGGAACGCAAAGCGCGGCAGGCAGCGATGCCGATCGGGCGGCAATGACAAGGGCGGCAATGACCACCAGATAGGGCAGAATCAGGATAAAATCGGGACTGACCCGAATGCCGGCAACCTGCAGCGCACTGGTGAGGGACATGGCAAATCCGAACAGCAGGGCATAGCCCAGCACCCGTATGGGATGCCACCTTCCCAGCATCACGATCACGATGGCGATGTAGCCGCGCCCCTGAATCATATCCGGCATGAAAAAAGCCAGATCCCCCACGGCCAAAAACGCTCCCCCGAGGCTCGCCATGACACCGGCAATCATAATGGCCACGTACCGCGTGCGCGCCACAGGAACGCCGGAGGCATCCGCCGCTCGGGGCGCCTCTCCCACCGCCCGGATGTGGAGCCCCAGACGGGTCCGGTAAAGGAGAAAGGCAAAGAGCGGCACCAGTACCATGCCGACATAGGCGAGCCAATGCTGATTGAAAAGGGGTTGGCCGACGTAGGGGATGGCCGAGAGGATCGGTATTTCCAGGGTATCACCGGCCCCCCAGAGAATCGGGAACTGATTGCCGAAAATCACCCGGTGGAGCAGGCTGCAGCCGGACTGGGCAAAAATGGTCATACCGATGCCCACTACGATCTGGTTGACCCGGAGCGAAATCACGAAAAATCCTACGATCAACCCCATTACAGCCCCCACCAACACCGCAGCCGCAAACCCCAGGGGAACGACCCCCGTTTCGAGCCCGATGAAAAATGAGAAGAACGCACCGGCGACCATCATCCCCTCGACACTCAAGTTCAGGATCCCCGAAGATTCGGAGAAGGTCTCGCCCAGAGCAGCCAGAAGCATGGGCATGCATCCCCGGAGGGTGGATGCGAGCACCGTCACGATCAAGGCTTCCTGAAAGAGCGTTTCCATCATTTTTTATCCTGCCCTCTTCTTTCGATATACTCTCCTGCTGCAAAAAACAGCAGGCTTAAACCCTCCAGTAGGTGAATAAAGTAGATGGGAACACCCTGGTCCCTTGCCACGAACTCCCCCCCTACCGAAAGAAAAGAGAAAAAAGCGGCCAGTGGGATCACCGCCCAGCCGTTTAGCCGTGCCAGAAAAACAATGGGAATGCAGGCCATGCCGTAATGGGGATTCCATCCGCTCTGAAACAACCCCTTGATGGCCAATACGTCAACGGCACCGGCCAAACCGGCAAGCCCCCCGCTCACCAGCAGGGTCCAGAGGGTGATGCGTGCCACCGGCATCCCCGTATGAATGGCCGCCCGCCGGTTGGCAAAAAGCACCCGCGGTTCAAACCCCAGTGTGGTGCGCCGTATCAACCAATGGATGCCGACCACCAGAACCAGTCCGGCAATCAGGCCGATGTGGATGCGGGTTGAGGGAATCATGGGCATCCTGTGACTCATCGGAATCAGGAGGGTTTGCGCCGGGACCACGGAAGGGTCCTTGATGGGCCCTTTCACCAGGTAAGAAACGAAATTGATGGCCACATAGTTCATCATCAGGGTGGTAATGATCTCGTTTAGATCGTAGCGAGCCTTCAGCACGGCCGGCAGGACCGCCCAGGCCACCCCCCCCAGTAGCCCGACCCCGGCAAGCACCGCCAGATATAGCGGGAAATTGACATGGGAGACCAGGGCAGGCGCCAGCCATCCGGTGAGCATGGCACCCATTAGAAACTGTCCTTCCACACCCAGGTTCCACAATCCGGCCGAAAATACCAGAATCAGGCCGGCTGATACAATGAGCATGGGCGCCATTTTGATGATCGTCTCCACGATCCCCAAAGAGGAACCCAGTCCCTGCAAGACCAGTTGGCCGTATAGCGTCAGAGGGTTTTTCCCGATGGCCAGCAGAATGATGCCGCCGGCCGCCATGGCGAGTAGTATTGAGATCAGAGAATTGGCCGCCGGCGCGATTACAATTTTTCGGTTCCGGTTCATGCCCGCTTCATCCCCGCCCCCCCAGCATGAGGCTTCCGATTTCAGCCGGCGAGGTGGCCTCGGTTTGCACCACCGATATAAGCTCCCCGTTGTAAAGGACGCCGATGCGGTGAGAGCACTCCAGCAATTCGTCCAGATCAGTAGAGATGAGAAGCACCGCCGCCCCCCTGCGGGCTTCTGCCATAAGACGCCTGCGGAGGTTGCGCGTTGTCCTGGCATCCAGCCCATGGGTGGGCTTGTTGCAGACGATCACATCGGGTGACAGGGAGAGTTCTCTTGCCAACAGCAGCTTTTGCATGTTCCCGCCGCTCAGTGTGCCGGCCTGCTGAAGAGGACCGACTGCCTTGATGCCGAATTCACGAATGAGATCCTCGGCATTGCGGTTCACCGCACGTTCGTCGATGACACTGAGTTTGGAAAAAGGCCGCTCACGGTATCGGCGAAGTATGAGATTTTCCCCAAGCGTCATGGCAGGGGCAATCCCCTCCAAAAGACATTCATCGGTGATATAGGAGATCCCGAGTCCGGAACGGGCGGCTGCTCCCCTGGCATCGGCGATATCAACCCCATTTAAAACAAGCCGCCCGGAATCAATGGTGCGCTGCCCGCCGACCGCTTCGGCAAGCGCTTTCTGCCCATTGCCATCCACACCGGCAATGCCGACCACTTCACCCCTGTGGAGTTTCAGGCTGATCCTATTGAGCCCCGCCCCTTTTTGATCGCCCCGGCACGCCACCCGGTCCATCTCCAACAAGACATCGGAAACGGTTGTCTTTTTTGCCGGCTCTTTTCCCCCTGGAGGATCGTTCGTAAACATCAGGTCCAGAATGTGGTCGACACTTTGGGAATCACCCATGGACCGCCATTGCGCGCTTGAAATTTCGGATACTTTTTCCCCCTGCCGCATGATACTGATGCGACTCGACACCTTCAGTGCTTCGTTGATTTTGTGGGTAATGAAAACCACCGCTTTGCCCATATCGCATAGGGATGAAAGGGTATCGAACAGGGCCTCCGATTCCGGGTCGGTGAGAACGGAAGTCGGCTCATCCAAGATGAGAAGGTCGGATCCCCGATAGAGCGTCTTTACGATTTCTAAACGCTGCCGTTCCCCCACGGAAAGATCCCGGATACGCTTTTGAGGATTCAACGCCAGGTTGAACCGTTTCATGATCCCAATGAGCCGCTTTTGAGCCCGTCCCCGATTGATTACCATCCCTCCCTCGAAACCCAGTATGACATTTTCGAGCACGCTAAGGGAGGGAATCAGGGAAAAATGTTGGTACACCATGCCGATCCCCAGCTTCAGGGCGTCATGGGGGGAACGGATCCGCACTTTTCGGCCGTTGATGTGAATGGACCCCTTGTCGGGCGTCTCCATGCCCGCAAGGATTTTCATCAGGGTGGATTTTCCGGCACCGTTTTCGCCCAGCAGGGTGTGAATCTCCCCGGATCTGATCTCAAAATTCACGGCATCGTTGGCCGCAACCCCAGGGAAGGTTTTGGTGATACCCCTCATTTCAATCAGGGCGGATGTCATGGTTATCAACCTGGGCTAAAAAAAATCAAAGGTGACCATGACCGGGCATGGTCCATAAAGGCGGGATGGTTCAAAGGCCGGCATACCCAAAGGCGGCAGCGCCGGTATCTTAAGACTCCTTTGTGGTTTCAGAGGCCTCCCCTTCGGATTCCTCCTCATTCTCATTTTCCTCGCTCCCCTCTTGGTCATCTGCCGTTTCCTCAGTTTCTTCAACGGTTTCGTCGGTCAGTCTCTGTTTGATGGTAAACTCGTCATAGAAAGGTTGGGTAGCGACCTTGATATGCTGACGCGCCAGCTTTTCGCCGCCGACTTTGAGGTACATCAGGATGGTTTCCTGAAAAGAAAAATCTTCGCGCAACTCATCGGGGGCAAGGTTCATGATCCGGTTGAACGAAATTTTTTGGTCTCCGGGTACGTTGGGTGTGTCGGCCATACGTTTCTCCTTGAAAATGGAATATTAACATAATAAGTCATGAGCTTTAAAAGTAAACCCTGAATTCGATGATCGATTTTTCATGAAAAACCATTCGCATCCCTCCGATACAGGTCCAGATCCCTCACCGAAACGGATCCCCCTTGAAGGCACGTTCAATTTCCGGGATCTCGGCGGTTACCGGGCCTCCAATGGGCGCCGGGTGAAAAAATGCATGATTTACCGCTCGGACAACCTGTCCAGCCTCACATCTGCGGCACAACAGGAACTGATCCACATGAAAATCCGGTTGGTCTGCGATTTTCGTTCCAAGGATGAGGCGGAAGCCAAGCCGGACCGCCTGCCGGAAAATGCCGGTATCTCCTATCTTCACCTGCCCGTGGTCCACGGCTCCATCGACAGCATCGCGGCATTCAAAAAAATCAAAAAAGGCGATACATCGTGGTTCAGCGACCGGTTCATGTTAGACGGCTACCTTAAGTCCATCGACCGGTTTCCCGATATCTGGGGAAAACTGATCAATACATTGGCCGAACCGGCATCGAGACCGGCGGTATTCCACTGCTCCGCAGGAAAGGACCGGGCCGGAATCGCCGCGACCCTGATCCTCATCTCCCTCGGTGTACCCGAGGACACGATTATCAGTGACCATCAGCTTTCCAACCGGTTCATTGCAGATGGCCTCGACGAAATCTACGACCTGATTCGATCCTATGGTGTGGACCCACTTAAAATCGCCCCCTATTTTGCCGCACCGCTGGATTGTATTGAGAAAGTGCTGTCACACCTGCGGGATACCTACGGCTCAGGGATCCGCTACCTTACCGACCGTGCCGGGGTCTCAACCGCCACTTTGGACCGGTTCCGGTCCGATCTGCTGGAATGACCGACCCGCCCGTCATCATGGATTCCTTTTTCAGTCGGAATGCTTATGGTATTTAAAACGGATTCCCACTGCGAGAAAGGCATGCGCCATGGACGATACCCTTGAACGGGTCGTTCGGTATCACGAACGGACCAAACACCACTATGACCGATATGCCCGATCACCGGGATACATGGACTGGGCAAACCAACCCGATCCCTTCAGGATCTTCGGTGGGATCGAACGGACCCCTTTGCCCCTGCTATCATCAGATCCTGCGGCCGGCCATATGCAGCTCTTTACCCGAGGGGATATCCCGAAGCAAGGGATCGATCTGGGGAGCGTCGCTGGCTTTCTGGAGCTTTCCATGGGGCTTTCCGCATGGAAAGCGGTGGGACGGAACCGCTGGGCACTCAGAATGAACCCCTCAAGCGGCAACCTGCATCCCACCGAAACCTACCTGCTCCTCCCTGCCATGGATGGCCTCAAACCGGGTGTATTTCATTACCAGCCCTTGCTCCATGCCCTGGAGCATCGGGCGGAGGTTGCTGATGAATGGTGGGAGGACGCGATCCGTCATATGGGCACGGATGGATTCTTTGTCGGCCTGACCAGCATCTTCTGGAGGGAATCCTGGAAATACGGTGAACGCGCTTTTCGCTACTGCAACCTGGACGTGGGTCACGCCATGGCGGCGTTGTCTTTTTCCGCCGCTCTTTTCGGTTGGGGCGTCACCTGGCTCAAGGGCTTGTCGGACCGCCAGATGGAGTCCATATTCGGCCTGAACCGCACCCCGTGGCACCCAGAGGAGGCGGAGCATCCGGATCTTCTATGTTTTCTGCATCCCGCCGGGGAAAGGACAATTCCCGTCGATCTTCCGGATAAAGCCCGTGACGAACTGGCACACCTAACCCATGGGGGAACGCCCAATCGGCTGAGCACGCAGCCGTTGAAATGGGATGCGATTGCCGATGTGTCCCGCTGCACCCGGAAACCGGAAACCAAGACCCCCCATCCGGACTTCGGCTCCATAGAGCCCTTCCTGGCGGCTCCGGCTCCTGTTTCTGCCGCTGAAATCATCCGCAGCCGTCGGAGTGCCACCGCCTATGACCCAAATGGAAGAATGGAGAAGGAAGCCTTTTTTTCCCTGCTGGATAAAACCCTGAAAAGGCCTCAACATCCCCCATTTGACCTGTCGCCGGACGTTCCAAGGGTTCACCTGCTCCTGTTTGTGCACCGGGTCGACCAGATCGCACCCGGCCTTTTATGGCTGTTCCGCAACAAGCACGACCGAAATGAGATCCGCCGGATGACCCGGAATGAATTTCTGTGGGAACCGGTTACGGATCAATTGCCCCTTTATTATCTGGATAAGGCCGATTACCGCTACCGGGCCATAGAGTTGAGCTGTCACCAGGAGATTGCAGGCGACAGCGCCTTTTCCCTTGGCATGGTTGCGAATTTCAAAAAGACCCTCCGGAAAGGACCCCATCGGTATCGTCACCTTTACTGGGAGTGCGGCATGATCGGGCAGGTGCTCTATCTGGAAGCCGAGGCCCATGGATACAGGGGTACCGGGATCGGATGTTTTTTTGACGATCCGGTCCATGAAACCTTGGGGCTTGTGGACAACACTTACCAGAGCCTCTATCATTTTACGGTGGGCACACCTGTGGAGGATGCAAGGCTGACCACCCACCCCCCCTACTTACACTTGAAAGGAGAGAGGAGGTAAAATGAAACAGATAAACGCCGGTGAACTCAAAAGATACATGGACACGCACCACGAATCGGATTACCTGCTCATCGACGTCCGTCAGGCGTTTGAATACACCCAGCAGCATATCCCGGGTGCCAGTCTCCAGCCGCTGCCCGAACTGGAGCCGAAAATCTTCAGCCTCCCGGAGGACAGGGACCTGTTGTTTTACTGCCATTCCGGGGGACGTTCCCAGGCCGCCGCTTTTTTGGCATCTGAAGCCGAGGTGACGGAAAAAAACGTTTACAACCTTACAGGGGGCATCCTGGCCTGGCAGGGAAAAACCCTTTCAGACTTTCCCCGGATCCATCTGTTCGAGACCGCCGAAACCCTGTCCGACGTACTCATGACCGCCATGAACCTGGAAAAAGGCGCCTTTCGGTTTTACCGGCATGTCGTGGAGAAATTTCCGGAACTCCCCATTGCATCCGTCATGAAAACGCTTTCCAAGGCGGAAACGGCGCATGCCCAAATGGTGTATGGTTTCCTAAAGCAAGAGGTGGAACAACCGGAGGCTTTTGAGACGATATGGGACAAGCTGGCCGGTGATATCATCGAAGGTGGGGAATCCCTTGAAGCGGCGCTGTTGCGACTTAACGCACCCGGAGACAACCTCTGCCTGAATCTCATTGATCTGGCACTCCATATCGAGTATTCCGCTTTTGATCTTTACAGAACCCTATCCGGCAGGTCTGCTGACGACACTGCCGGGAAAACCTTTTTGACCATCGCCCAGGCGGAAAAAAGCCATATGAAACGCCTCACAGGTGCCATTTCCAAGTGCTGATTTCATGACAGAAAAAAAAGACCGCTTGATTCGCCAGCGCCTTGGCAAATGGTACCGGTCCCATCGAAGGGATCTTCCCTGGCGAAAAACCCGGGATCCCTACTTGATCTGGGTGTCGGAGGTAATGCTCCAACAGACCCAGGTCAAAACCGTGATTCCCTATTACCTAAGATTCATTACCCGGTTTCCGGATGTGGACAGCCTGGCACAGGCTTCCCGGCAAGAAATACTCAAATTTTGGGAAGGTCTCGGATATTACGCCAGGGCGCGAAACCTCCATCAATCCGCCAAAACCGTGGTGGAAAAGCACAAAGGCGTGATTCCCGCAACACCGGAATCGTTCGGAAAGCTAAAAGGTGTTGGGGACTATATTTCAGCGGCCGTAATGAGTATCGCCTTTAACCGGCCCCTTGCGGTGGTGGACGGCAATGTCAAACGGGTGTTGTCCCGTGTTTACACTGTCGACGAACCGGTAAACCGTCCGGCTTCCCATAAAACCTTCAAGCACATTGCAGGCCGGATATTGGACCCAAAGGATCCGGGGGGCGCCAACCAGGCCATGATGGAACTGGGCGCCCTGGTCTGCAGGCCGAAATCCCCCCATTGCGCGGACTGTCCCATCCGAACCCTTTGCACGGCCTGGAAAACAAAACGGGTGGATCGATTTCCCCGTCGGGAAAAACGCGCCAGGACCCCCGAATATCATATTGCCGTGGGCATCATCCGGAAAGGCGATCGGATTCTCATCACCCGGCGGAAAGAGGAGGGTCTTTTGGGGGGGCTTTGGGAATTTCCCGGCGGAAAAGTGAGGCCTGATGAACGCGCCGAAGGGGCTTGTATCCGTGAAATCAAAGAGGAAACCGCCCTGACCGTTCGCGTCGACCATTACCTGACCCGCATACGGCATGCCTATACCCATTTTAAAATCGTCATGGACGTATTTGTCTGTGATTACCGGGCCGGACGGGTCCGGTTGAAGGGCCCTTCCGCACACCGGTGGATCAAGCTTTCCACCATTGATAAATACCCGCTTCCGGGCGCCAATCGGAAATTTATGCCCGCCCTTGAAAAGTATCTGCTTTCTGGGTAGCGATGCGCGTCCGTGTCTGGTATAGAAGACCAAATCCGCTGCCTCCGTCCGCACCGGGAGGACGCGGTTATCAATGGAGAGGACTTAGATGGACCCGGTTTTATATGTCGTTGCGATGGTCAGCTTCCTTTTGGGCTCTTTCGGCTACGTGATGGTTCGTTTCCTACTCCTTCCCATTTTCCGCTACAAACGGCTGAAAAGGGAGGTTCGAAAAGCGCTCCGCCTTCTGGAAAAAGAATTAAATGCCAGCAGTGAAAAAATCCCGAAGAGCGGGAAACAAAACCGGCACGCAAAAACCCTGCGGCGACTCTCCTCACAGCTTTCCGATCACCATACGAACAGTCTGCCGCAATGGTATAAACTGCTCCTTGAAGGGCGGCGCAATGAATTTGCCATCGAAGCCGCCAAACATCTCATGACCCTTTCCAACACGCGGGCCCGGGAACATGCCGTCCGGAATATCGAAAAAATCAGGATGTCGCTGAATTTGAAAAAATAATAATCATCGTCCCACCCGTTTCTTTCATCAGGGAATCGCAAACTTTGGCAGCCTCCTTGCGGGCAACTCGAGGGTTTACCGATGATTATTGAATAAAATTATGGTATTGTGTATCATATTGCAATAATCATGATGGCACATGCGATTGTTTCTGTACGGTATTTTCATACGGCACGATGGTTCCGAGACCTGCGAAAGGATTTATCTCACCTTCGATCCTTTTAACAGGGATGCAACGCTCGCGATTGACAGGAGCAGCCGATGGCTGAAAAACCCCCAAAAAAGCAAAAAGCGGGTTTGACCGCAGCTTCTGCGGATGTGAAGCATGAATCGCAGGAAGAGAAGAGCCCTTCCAACGGCGAGTTCAAAAGCGAGCTGACAGATGCACTGGACAGCTTTTTTGATGGCCTTGAGGATGAAACACCCGCCGCCGGCTCGTCGGCCGAATCACCGGTCACTGAAGTGAAAGAAACACCTTCGATTCCAAAAAAGCGGACGGATGCCCCCTCGCCTCCGGCCCCTCCCCGTACCAAGGCACCAGGTTCAACCTCCAGGTCCGCTACAGACCAGACGGAAAAGGACAAACCGATAAAAAAACCAACGCAACTCCCGCTGAAGCTGACGGATAAGAAAGCAGCGCCCGGGAAACCGCAGCCGCCCTCTTCAATCGAGAAAAAGAGCGCTCCCCAAAAGGCTCCACCTCCTGTTTCCGGCCGAAAAAAGACCCAGCCAAAAGCGAAAACCGTCAGAGCGGAGAAAAAAGCAAAACGCTCCGGTGATGATGCGAAGCCGGCTGGCAAGAAGGGGAAAACCAGGCCCGCATCTGCACACGTGCGTGATAAATTGGAACCGCAGACGTCCCCCTTGCCCGATGAGAAGCCCCCAAAAACGGATTCAGGTCAGACACGACAAAGGACCTCGTTGTTACGGTTGATTGCCATTCCGTGCATTCTTTTGGTTTTGGCGCTGGCGGTTGCCTTTTATCGTTTCGGCCCATCGGTGGAGCCCCCTGTTCAACCCGAGAAAACGCAATCCGCATCCGCGTATCCGATTGTCCAGCCGCAGGAGCCCAACACTCCGAAAACGGCTCCCGAGCCAATAGAAAAGCCCGCTTCCGGAGCCGACTCCTCGGACGCCGCCACGACACCCGCAACGGCAGAAAAGGGTTTGGAACCGGAAGATACTGCACCGATGGTCGGCACATCCGTTCCCACAGAAGAAAAACCGTTATCCCCGGTCGAAACCGAACCAATGGATTGGACCAACGAAATGCCTCCTGCAACGGAGCCGTCCATGGCACAGGCGGAAATAGCAGCACCACCTGCCGTCCCATTAAAAGCACCCGAAGTGGAACCCAAAAAGGCGGATCCGGAGATGGAGATCCGCGATTTTATGACTCGCTGGAACGCAGCATGGGAGGCATATTCCGGATCGAACGGAAGTTTAGACCCGATCCTGGATTTTTATTCAGAATCGTTTGCTTCACGCGGCCTTAAAAAAACCGCCCGGTTAAAGGAAATGGCAAACCCACATAAAAAGAAAAAATGGTCACCCATCCGCATTACGGAAATAACAGGTCCTGAAAACCTGGTAGAAACGGGTCTCACCGTCCGATACGTGTCGGGTATAAATGCGGCAGACGGCGATACTGCCCCAAATACCACCATGGTGCTGGCCAAGGAACCGGAGGAATGGAAAATTGTGGCCGACCACTATCCTCAGCGTTCATATCCGTATACGATCCATGCCGGATCGTTCAAATCTGCGGAAGCCGCCGGCAACGCCGCCGGTGCCAACCGAAAATCGGGACTGAAAAGCTTCTGGGTAAAAGCAGACCTGGGGGCAAAAGGCATCTGGTATCGGGTTTTCATCGGCTGCTTGGAAACGCGGACAGCGGCGGAAAAGCTCATTGCAGAACGAAAACTGAAAAATGTCCTGATCAAGAAAACCGCCCATGCACTGCACGTCGGCACCTATCTATCCGAACAGCGTCTATCCGAACGCCTGCAGGATCTTTCAAAACAGGGCCACTCTCCATACTTCATCAAGGACGAAGTGGCGCGATTTCACCTGTACCTGGGAGCTTTTATCAATTTAGAAAGCGCCCAGTTGTTTGAAGGGGAAATGAGGTCCCAAGGAATCCGGTCAGAAACGGTGAAACGCTAAATCGGACGCCAATTTGATATTTTTTCACTTCACCCTGATGTAAATAGATAAAATGCATCGCAACGATACAATCCGTTTTACACGGAACCCATTGGAGATGACGATTAGGAGGGCGATATGCAGCGGGTATTGGTTGTTGATGACGACAGGGATATGCTTCGGCTGATCCAAAAAGTTTTCGGGAAGTATAAAGATCGCTTTGAAACGATCACAGCTTCCGACGGGATGGAAGCGGTGGAAGTTTTGAAGTACAATCCTGTATCACTGGTCCTGACAGACATCCAGATGCCGAGACTAAACGGCATGATGCTGCTGGCCTATGTTCACACCTATCATCCGGATATCCCCTGTATCGTAATGACAGCCTATGGCACATCTCGCCTAAAGGAACGGATGCCCAAGGATCTACTTCGTTTTTTTCAAAAGCAGGTAGAGATGAAAGATCTCACCCATGCCGTACTCGCTGCATTAAAGCGTGAAGGTCTACAGAAGAAGAATAGAGGCATATCGATCGTCAGTTTTTTCGAAATGATCGATATGGAAAAAACGTCTTGCATTTTTGAAATCAAAACCAAAAACAACAAGACTGGAATCATGTATTTCGAAAAAGGGGAACTGTTCAATGCAAAAGTCGGAGAATTGACAGGCGAGGCGGCGGCACTGGAGCTCATCGGCAGCGAAGTAAAATCCTACCGTTTCAAATCGGTCCCGGACAAAGAGATCCCTCGAAGCATCAAAACGGATATAGAAGTATTGGTTCGGAACGCCATTGGGGATGGCCTGAAGGATTGATCGGTGACGAATAAATGGAGAAACATATAATGCCAAATCCGATTCGGATAAAGGCCGTCCAGGGGCTTAAAAAAGGCGATTCCTTCACGTATACCCGAACTTTTTCGGAAGATGAGACCCAACGCTTTGGAGATCTGACAAGAGACTACAATCCGGTTCACTACGATCTGCGGTGGACCGATATAAAAGGTTTTAACGGCCTGATCTGCCACGGACTCCTCGTGGGCTCGATGATCTGTGAATTCGGTGGGCAAGTCGGCTGGCTGGCAACCGGCATGAACTTCAAATACATAAAGCCTGTCTATTTCGATGACACCATCCACTGCACCATTACGATTACAAGTATTGAAGAAAACGGGCGAGCAGAAGCCGAAGCATGGTTCGTAAACCAGGACGGCAAGCAGGTATGCTACTCCCATTTGACAGGACGCCTGCCACTGCCCCGGGAACGACAGATTCTTAAACAGATGATCGACGAAAACGACCCAACCAATAAACTAGCCGACGAGAAGTACACGATGTAGTTTCTGTAGAAAAACAATCAATTTTGTTCGAGTTCAAGGCGGATTAAAATTTTAACCACAGGCAGACATTGAGTATTCTGAGGATTAAAATTTTGATCCAACACCGAGATTCATCCGCCGTTGGCGGATCGGGCAAAAGGGGCGTTTTTCTACAGAAACTATGTAAGGGGCCACAGCAGGGGAAGCGCCACCATCAGAACCCCCATGATGAACAAGGTCAAAAGGCCGCCGACCTTCAGATAGTCCATGAATCGATAGCCGCCGGGGCCCATGACGAGTATGTTGGCCGGGTGTGAAATGGGGGTGGTAAAACTGGCGGAAGATGCCATGGCCACAGCCATCATGAGGGCATATGGGGAGAGACCCATGTCCGCGGATGTGTTCAGCACAATCGGCACCATGAGCACCACGAGGGCAGCGGTGGGTACAAAACAGGTGGCCATGAAGGTCAACGCCACCAACCCGAACATCACGGCATTGGGACCGTATGGACCCACTAAGGCAACGACACCCTCGGCAATCATTCTTGCGGCCCCGCTTTGGTCCAGCGCAATCCCCAAGGGAAGCATGCCGGCGATGAGGCAGACCGCCTTCCACTCGATCTGGCGATAGGCTTCCTCCACTGTCAAACATCCGGTGAGTACCATCATGGCTGCCCCTACCACAGCCGAGATGTAGATGGGGATCCACCCCAGAATTACCGGAAGCAGCACCGCTGCCATGATCAGGGTGGAAATTTTCGCCATCTTCAGGCGGGGGGTTTCCTGCGCCGATTCCGTCAGCACAATAAAATCCGGTTCCCGTCCCAGCAGCCGTATCTTGCTGCGCAATCCGAAAACGAGCATGGCATCGCCGAATTGCAGCTCGATATCTCGAATGTTGGCGCGCAGCGATTTGCCCCTGCGCCAAATTGCCAGGGAATTGAGGCCGTATTTTTCACGGAACTTGAGCTGGCGCAATGTCTTGCCGTTGAGGGTTGTGTGTGGCGACAGGATGGCCTCCACCATCGCGACGCTTTCCGTGAGCAGAGAATTGAGATCCGGCACTTTTCTTTTCTGGATGATCAGTTCCTCGAATCCCCGCAGGATGTCAAAGTCGGAGCGGCTGCCCTCCACAACCAGGCGGTCGCCTTCCCGTAAAACTTCAGAGGGTTCCGGCATCAGGATGGGGGCATCACCCCGCAGGATTCCCAGCACGCGACTACCCATGGCATCCCCCAGACGGCTCTCTTTGAGTGTCTTGCCGGAAAGCCTGGAAGCCTCGGGCACCCCCATGATCATCAACCGCTCGTGCAAGTTGTAAACCGCGATGGATTCCTTGCGGGAAATTTCTCTGAATCGTACAAACTCCGGGAGGGACCGGCATGCAGCCAACGCCTCGGGGGGGCCGGAAATGAGCAGTATGTCATCCGCTTCCAGTCGCCGGTCTTGGAGTTTTGTCCTTTTGATAGCAGTGCCGCGTCGGATGGCAACCACATCAACACCGAATCGGCTGCGAAAACGGACGGCATTGAGGGTTTTCCCAACCAGGGTCGAATGCATGGGTATCACGACCTCTCCGGCGAGAATCTCATCATTATAGGCATCCGTGATGTCGATCCCCTTTTCCTCGATGCTGAGCTTTCGCCAGCTTTTCAGCTCCTCCAGGTTTTCAATGCGGCCTTCGATGACCAGAAGGTCGCCACCGCATAGTCTCTCTGCGGGTCCCGGTGCCAACACTGTGCCCTCTTTGTGTGTGACCCCGATCACATTCCAGTTGAGGACGGATCCCATCCGGATCTCGGACAGGGTTTTGCCGTCGAGCAGAGAGTGTTTCGGCAAACTGACTTCAAACAGTCTTTCTTCCAGATCATAGTGGGATTTCCAGTCCACCGCGCGACCGGAAGAGGATTCCGCCACGACGTCCCGCCGGGGCAGCAGGCGATGGCCGATCAGGGCCATGAAAGCGGTTCCGGAAACCATGACGATGAGGCCGATGGGTGTAAAATCGAAAAAGGAAAATGGTGTCAGTCCATGTTCACGCAATGCGTCACTGACCAGAATATTGGGGGGGGTACCGATCTGAGTGGAGAGCCCTCCCAGCAGCGAGCCGTAGGCAAGGGGCATCAGCAGACGGGACGGGGCGGTGCCGGTGTGCCGGGCAACGTCCATGACCACCGGCAACATCAGGGCCGCAACAGCCACATTGTTCATGAAGGCCGACATAACGCCGGAAACGGTCATGATGACGACGATCATGGTCCGCTCACCACTCCCGGTGAGGCGCAGTACCAGGCGGCCGATTATTTTGGCCACACCGGTGCGGGTCAGACCGCCGCTGAGGATAAATACCGCCCAGACCGTGACGACCGCGGGATTGCTGAACCCGGATAACGCCTCCAGGGGACTCACCAACCCGGTGATGGCCACGGTCCCCAGTGCCAGCATGGCCGTGACCTCCATGGGAATCCACTCGGTAACGAGGAAAAGCACGGAGACGGCCAGAACGATCAAAACCAGCGCTGCATCAGGTGTCATGCGACGTCGCTCCCGTGGGATCTACAATGGTACCGATGTCGCCCTTGCCGGTCTGCTTGACGTGAAACATGGCCTGGTCGGCGAGCGCCAATAGGTCTTCGCGGGTGCCGGCGTCATCGGGAAATGTGGCAACTCCAAAACTGGCGGCAAGACGCACATTGTGGCCAGTTTGGGTCAGGTATGCGGTTTGCTTCATCTTTTCTCTTATCTGTTCCACCTGTTTCCGGGCCTCAGTTTTGTCCACGTCAGGCAAAACGACGACAAACTCATCACCGCCATAGGCGACACCGAAGCATGGCTTGTTGATGCATTTTTTAATGGTGTGGGCCACCTCTTTGAGGGCCTGGCTCCCTTTTAGATGGCCATAGGTGTCGACCACATGCTTGAAATTGTCCATATCCATAAACACCAGAGAAAATGGCTTTTGGGCATGTGTGCTTGCTTCAATGAGCTTGTTCAACCTCTGATAGAGATACCGGGTGTTGTAAAGTCCGGTTAAATTATCGTGAATGGACAGGTCTCGAAATTTGATTCGATCTCGCCTGAGCTCTTCTTCCAGGAGCTTTTTTTCGGTGTTGTCGACTAAAATGCCTTCGATAATTGCATCTCCTCCATCCGTCTCAACATATCGGAAATTGGCCGATATCCACACCAGCTTGCCATCCTTGCGCTTGAGCTGCAACTCGTGGTTCGTGATGGAACCGTTTTTCTGCAATTCTTGGATCATCCGGTCGCGGTCTTCCAAACTGACGTAAAGCGCTTTGGCGCCTTCCTTAAGAGAAAGGATCTCGTCTACCGAATCATAACCCAGGATCCTGGAAAAAGCCGGGTTGACGCGTATGAATTCACCGGACAGCCTGCTTTGAAGCATGCCCTGCACTGCATTGTGATACATGTTTCGATATTGCTGCTCCGCCTTTTTAAGCTCTTCCTGCGTGGTTTTCAGTTCGGTCAGGTCTGTCAAAAAATAGATGTAGCCGGTTATCTGGTCGGTATGATCCCTTAATGTACTCCGGTTAAAAAGCACGGGCAGCTCCCGGCCATCCTGCGCCCGAAACAACGCTTCGAAACTCATATGGTCAGGGCTTGCCGAGTAAAAATCAACAGAGGTCTTGTCGAAGAAATTTTCTGCCGGATGACCGATGAAGTCATCGCTGGCATACCCTGACATCCTGAGCAAGGCCTTGTTTACGTCACTAATGACACGATTCTCATCCAGCAACATAAACCCTTCAAACCGGCTTTCAAGAACATGCTGGTATTTTTTTTCGGCCTGTTTTTGTTTGGTGATGTCGGTCATCAAACACAAAACGGCAGGCAGGCCATTCCAGTAGATCCAACTTCTTTTCAACGCGACCCAGATGGAAATCCCGGCCTTGTGAACAATTCTAAGCGGAGCCAGTTCCGGCAGATTGCCATCTTTGGGAGACTCTGCATGGCCCGCCAGTATCCGGTCTTTATCTTCGTTATGTATAAAATCGCTCAGCGGTTTTGAGGCCAGTTCCTCTTTCGAATATCCGAAAAGGTCTTCAGCCCTGGCGTTTGCATGGATACAAAACCGATCTTGAGCCACCATTGTGGCTTCGGCGATATTTTCAACCAGGTTTCGATAATTCAGTTCGCTCTGCCGCAACCGTGCGTTTGCTTCCTGATATTCGGCGAGCTTTTTTTTCAACGATTCAAATCCTTGTTTCGTTTCGTCGGGATTTTTGGAATCCATAAGTTGGCCTTGTGTCTCCAGGAATTTAAAATAGGGTATAGATTTTAGCAGCAACTGTGGTCCACCCGTAACACCAAGTGTTTGTTATAGTGCGCCTCTTTATTGCATACAACCTTCTTTTTCGCATGGGTTGCGAGGACCATAAAACGCTTGCGACGGATGTCCAATCCGACGTAAATCATTCTTACCCCTTTTGATTCTTAGAGCTTGAATTTCATCTGATAAGAGGGCATCTATGCCATGCATTTGGCATCGGGAATCATCTGACATAAGGAAACAACCATGTGGAAACGCACCGTATGCACCAAGGATTGCCCGGATACCTGCGGCCTGCTGGCCAAAGTTGAAAACGGACGGATCGTATCGGTAAAAGGGGATCCGGATCATCCCTTCACCGACGGCTTTATCTGCCAAAAAGCCGAACACTTCCCCGAGCATGTCCACTCGGCCAGGCGCATTACCACGCCACTCAGGCGGACCGGACCCAAGGGTGCCGGTAAATTCGAGCAGATGGGCTGGGATGATGCCCTTGACGTAATCGCCTCCCGGATGAAATCCGTATCCGAAGCGTTCGGTCCGGAGGCCGTCCTGCCATACTCTTATGCCGGGCACATGGGTCTGGTCCATCGCAACGCCGGCCACGCCTTTTTCAATCGGTTGGGGGCGAGCGGTTTGAAATACACCATCTGCGGAGCGGCAGCGGTGGCAGGATTCAATGCCAGCCTGGGCGACGGCCCCAGCACCGAAATTCAATCAGCCGCCCGTTCGGACTACATCGTGATTTGGGGCAGCAACACCCTGACCACCAACCTTCATGCCTGGCCTCATTTTCGCAAGGCGCGCAAGGCCGGCGCCCCCCTGGTGGTGATCGATCCCTACCGCAACCGGACCGCCCGGCGCGCGGACGTGCACCTGATGATCAAACCCGGTACGGACGCCGCCCTGGCCCTTGCCATGATGCACGTGCTCATCGACCAGGAACTGATAGACCGCGATTTCATCTCGCGCAGCACCCTGGGGTTTGATGCGTTGGTGGAAAGGGCGGCCGCGTATCCTCCGGCCCGGGCAGCCGGGATCTGCGGCCTTTCCGAAGAGGAAATCATCAGGGTGGCGGAGGATTACGGAAGTGCCAACGCACCCTATATCCGAACCGGGTGGGGGCCGGCCCGCCAGCTCAAGGGCGGTATGGCCATGCGGACCATCGCCCTGCTGCCGGCCCTTGTCGGAGCTTTTACGAAGCCCGGTGGGGGAATTACGCGCTCATTGGGGGGGGCACCTGACGACCTGAGGTACCTGACCCGGCCGGATCTGAGGCCCCCCGGCACCCGGACGGTCAACATGGTGGAGCTGGGCAACGCACTCACCCGATTGGACGATCCGCCGATCCAACTCTTTTACGTCTATCAATCCAACCCGGCCGTGGTGGCCCCCCAATCCCGAAAGGTACTGTCCGGATTGGCCCGACCGGATCTCTTTACGGTGGTTCAGGAGTTGTTCATGACCGACACGGCCCTTTACGCCGATATTGTCCTTCCGGGGGCCAGCTTTATGGAGGTCACCGATCTCTACAGGGCCTACGGCCACAACTACATTCAACTCGCCCACCCGGTGATACCACCCGTCGGCCAGAGCCGCTCCACCCTGGATATTTTCCAGGACCTGGCAATCCGTTTGGGTTTTCATGAGGAGGTCTTTACCCTTACTGAAATGGATTTTATCGAAACGTTCCTCAAGGAGGAATCGCCCTATCTTGTGGGGGTCGATTTTGATGCGGTGAAATCCGGCCGGGCGGTCAGGTTGAATATTCCCGCCAATCCCTATGCCGATGGGTTTGCAACGCCGTCCGGAAAGGTGGAATTTTATTCCAAAACCATGGCCGACGGCGGTCTGGATCCCCTGCCGGACGGGGAGCCGCTGCGGGATCCCGAAGGCGGGGATCGCTACGCACTGGAGTTTATCACGCCGCCCAACCATTTTCTCCTCAACTCGGCTTTCAACGAAATAGAGGCGCTCAGGGATAGAATCGGCGCAGCCCGGGTGATGATCCATCCGGAAACCGCACGATCCCGGGGCATCACGGACGGGGAGAGGGTCCGGGTGTTCAATGACCGGGGGGAATGCAGCTTGCTGGCACAGGTGACCGAAGACACCCGGCCCGCTCTTTTGGTGGCCGAAGGCCTTCACTGGCCCGCCCGATCTCCCGGTGGCGGAGCAAACCAGTTGACCAGCCAGCGCCTGACCGACATGGGCGAAACCTGCGCTTTTCATTGCAACCGGGTTGAAATTCAGCCGATCAGCTAACTACCAAAACGATCAGAATGATTTCCAGAGCTCGATAAGTGGACCGGTTCGCCCCGACACCGGATCAGTCTTGGGCAGTGCGACTTTTTTGATATTGTCATCGGCCTTGGGTCGTTCTCCCGGTTTGCCGTACTGCATGTCCGGAAACTGCCTTTGGGGATATGCGCCGACGACCCTGAAATCCGAAGATTGATCAAGGTTCTTGTGCGCAACGCCCGCAGGAACCACGATCACATCGCCGGCCTTTGCCACGACAATGCTCCCATCCGGACCACCCAGTTGTGCCTTCACCCAGCCGGAATATAAACCCAAAGCCTCGTGCGCCGTGCTGTGATAATGGTGAAAAGGATACAGCCCATTGCGCCAGGAATGCACCCAGCCATTGCCGTGGAATGCATCTTCGATACGCTCGACCAAATTCCCGGCACCGGGTTCAAACGCATTTTTCATAAACACCAAAGGAAGGTTTGCGTTGTTCGGAAAGGCCCCGTCATCTTTCAAAGGAATCGTTTCGATTTCCATTATTCCTGTCTCGATTCTTTTGGAAAGGTTGGCGAATCAGAACGGCGGCACCGGCAGTGAAAAAAGCGCGCGGGCCGAGCGTTCGAGCTGCTCCTTCTTTTTCCCTTTCAGATACATCGTCTGCTTGAGGCCGCGATCCAAAAGCGCTGTCCGGGCGACGGTGCCGGAAGTACCGCGGTAGATGCGCCGGCCAAACCGGCGAACGACCTCCCAGTCGATATCGATGCCCAGGCCCGGCCGGTCCGGGATTAAAATGCGCCCATCGGCGTCAGGCGGAAAACCGCCCTTTATGAAGCGAGCCCACCACTCCGGCCGCCAGTTGCCCTCCACCGGATATTCGATCAGACTGCGCTTTTTCTCCGTTAGAACCCCCACCAGCTGGAGCGCCACGGCGAATCCCAGGCCGGTCGTCCATGTGTGCGGACAGAATTTTACTTTCACTGCGTCGTCTGTTGCTGCTTCATTTCGCTTCCGAATCTCTTCCATGAGCCAGTAGACAACCGAGATGCCACCCGCGTAAGTGCCGCCGGCCATGACGGCGTCCGGCTGGTAGATGTCCAGGCTCCCCAGGTCCAGCATCGTTTTGAAATCGCGCCATGAGGAATTGAGCTCCCCACCTGCGATGGGGGTTTGTGTTTGCTTGCGAAGTGCTGCAAGGCCTTCGAAATCGCCCCGGTTCAATGGCTCCTCCAACCATCTGATCCCATAGGGTTCGATGCCCTGCGCGAAACGGGTTGCGAACTTGACATCCCATTTGGGTGTTTCATCGAACAGATCCACCGGCCAGCCCTGGTTGGCGTCCACCATGATGTCCAGCGCGTCTCCGGCAGCGTCCCGGGCGGCGCCCACGTAATCGGTCATGGGAGTGAGCTCGCTGCTTTTGACCCGCAGCTTGACGCCCCCGTAGCCGTTGTCCAGCGCCAGCCTAACGATTTCCCGGGCCTTTTCCGGATTGTGATCGTGGGTGGCGCCGGTAGACATGTAGGGCCGGGCATGCCCGCCGGTGCCCCCCAGGACCTTCCACAACGGTTCGGTTCGAACCTTTCCGATGATGTCCCAGAACGCGGCGTCGATCCAGCCGTTCCGCATGCCGATGTAGGAAAACTCCTGGATGCGTTGGTTGACCAGCCGGATATCCATGGGATTGATCCCCATCAGGTAGTTCCCCATGACCGGCCCGAAACCCTTCCGCTCCGTTCCCATGGCCGGCATGGCGGCAACGCCCTCATAACCGGCATCCGTTCCCAACCTGAGCAGATAGCAGCGCATCTCGGACTGCCGAAAACCCGGAATCCAGCTCGGTAAAAAATAGGCCGGTGAACCGAAAAAACCAGGCTTTTTCTCCTCCAGGGGGATCTTGACGTAGAACAGCTCGATACGGTTTATTTTCATTCCCCGCCTCCTGCGGTCCGATTTATTTTTTCTTCTACCGCCTGCTTCAGCGGAAAGATGACGGGGTATATTTTGATCGCAACCACCCCGGCGATGTACATGGCCAGGCCGAACATCCCGGAAACATAGAACATGGAGGAGTGGAAATCCCCCATGGAATCCTGGATCAGAAGGGCCATGGTCATGGCCAGGGAAGCATTCCGCAGGCCGGTTTCAAGGGAAATGGCGCGGATCTGAAAATTCGAAACACGAAAAAGGGCCGGTACCGCTCCCCCCATCGCCATTCCGGAAACGGTCAGGAGGAACACCATGGTATAAAACCGGAATCCGTGGCGTTCCGTATCCGCAAAGGCCTCCAGGTTGCTGAGAATCCCTGCGACGATGAGAAATAAAAGGGCGATGATCCCCAGCAGGCTGAACACGGGGATCAGTTTTTTCGCCATCTCTTCTTTGACTTTTCTCAGCAGCATCCCGATCCCAAGGGGAATGAGCACCAGCACAACAATGGTCAGGGCGATGGTTTTAACGGGTACCTCCACATCGGGGATGCCGGCGCAGTATGTTTTCAGCAGCAGGGGAACGAAAAAAATGGAAAGCACCGTGGACAGCGATGTCAGGGATACGGAAAGGGCCACATCCCCTTTGGCGTAATGGGTCATCAGGTTCGATGTCACGCCGCCGGGCGTTGCGGTGATCAGGATCATTCCCACGTAGATGTAGGGATAGTTTGCGTGAAACCCCATGGCGTACCCCAGGGCCATCGCCACCAGCGGCATGACGCCGAACTGGAGCACCTCGCCGATGATCATTCCCCCGGGCCTGGAAATCAGAACGGCAAAATCCGCACCGGTAAGGGTAAGGCCCATGCCCACCATCACGAGAAACAGCATCAGAACGATCATTAGCTTAAAAATCCGGTCGAAAACCGGCTGCACCGGCGAATCGACAAACCGTGCAAACGTGTACATTCTGCCGTCGATGTCCGCTTTTATCACCCTGACATGGAAATCGAGCTTGCTCTCAACCCAATTCTCCAGGTCTTCATATTTGGAGTCCTCCAGATCCGGTATGGAAAGGAGAAAGATGCGGCCTTCCGTGCTCCTGATAAAGTAAATACGGGCCGTATCGGCATCGCTTTTTCCCTGTAAGGTCAGGTAGCGCAGGTGCCCCCTGAATTTTTCTACCGCCGCACCGGACCAGTCAAAATCCGACGGTGCCCTGTTCAGCTTCTCTACAATGGAGGTATCCCCACCGGCGGCAATGGAGGAAAGGTGACGATAAAACTCCTCCCCGGACCATTCACCCGCTCCGGCTTCTATAGAGAAGAAAAGAAACGGCAGGATCACCATTACCACCAGAACATATTTGGGGGACGTTGTTGACAAATTACACTTTCCTTTTTTGTTTACCGCGCCTAAGAATCTGTGAAACGCCGGATGTCGAAATCCCCAAATGCCTCGCCGTTTCAGCCAGAGATACACCATGTTGATTGACCAGTTTCAATGCAATTTCTTTTCTTAGCTGAGGCACGGGCGGGCGACGACTGCCGGATTGCAGTATGGTGATACTCACACCTTTTTTTTTGCATGCACTCTTTATTTCGGCTTCAATGATTTTTTGCAGTTCCACCAGGGGCAACTGACATTTCACCCTCTCCTCGGCACGATGAATCATATCCGCCACGAATTCGCCACTTCCGAGGATTCTTTCATCACTCAACTGCTTTTCCCCGTCTGCCCTTATGGCCTTCACTATGGACCAGCCTCCCATGGACCGGATCAAACCACCACCTGTCAGATCAGGCCTATGCCCGATGTCGATTCCTTTTCTGACAAATTCCCGATAATTCTTTTTTGCAATTTTTTCTGATTTCCCGAACCACTTTAGAACAAATTTTCTGTCCTGCCACTCGTTAAGGCAACGATTCACTATGACGCAATGCCCACCCCACTTATATCGGTCTAGTTTTGCCAGTGTGTCTACAACACCTGCCCGCAATGGATTCAGATGGATGTATCGCACCAACTCCTTGAAATACACATCTTCTTCACAAATGATCGATTTATAGCGGTTTTGAAATAAATGCCCATATCGTCGGTGTCTGCGATTATAAAACATTGCGTATCCAGAAAGCAATCGGCGCATATATGTCGGTAGTCCGCCCGAGCCGCTACGGATCAGAACATGGGCATGATTGGTCATAAGCGCCCATGCGTAGATATAAGTATCGGTTTCCAGAGCTATCTTGCCCATTCGAGAGACAAAGGCATCCCTGTCCGTATCATCGTTTACAATTTTACGTCGCTCAATACCCCGAACAATCACATGGTGTAGTGTACCAGGTGCATCAAGTCGTGCGCCACGCGGCATCCTCCACTCCTTTTTCCTTACCAAACCTGGATTACTTTGTAGTCAATCCATACACATTTCGATTTTATAAATCAGCTTTGTATAATTTGTCAACAACGTCCCCTAAATATTCCCAGATTCAATTCAAAGGATGATTACGTTTAACAAAGCCAGGTACTGGTAATTTTTACTCATAAAAGCATTTAATGACCACCGACCCCTGGCGGACAAGTATAAATCGTGCCATAAACAAGATTGATCAAAGTTTAAATCGCCGATTTATGGATCGGCAGTAATTATTCTCTTTAACAAAAACACCATTATTCTAGCATCACTCATCAACCGATGTTCTATTGTTAGAAATTTCTTTTCTATATAGTAGATAGTCAGGAATTATAAATCTTAAGACCGCGATTACAACTACAATTCCAATCGAATAAATAGATTTCAAGCTCCCAGTAAAAACAAAAACAATAAAGCTTAAAAGTCCCCAAATTATTAGACCCCATGTTATTATCCTTAATATGTCTTTTTTTCTCTTTTGAGGAGTCATTTTAAAAACCCTACTTAATAATTTTCTGAAGAAGTCGGAGCATGTGCATCGGAAGCACCTGCAATATAATTGAAAATCTTAATTGCGATACCGGCTGATGGATGTATAACCTTCCCAATCTGCTCTGCGGTCGCTTGATAAGTTGTCTTAATAAAATCTTTTGAAATGTTTTTTAGCATTTTCTTCTCTTTGGGTGTTAATGGTCGACCAGGTTTTAGTTTAGCTCCATGTAATGATCTATAACAATTAATTAAATCCCATTGAGATTCCAACCCATCTGGATCAATAAAATTGATTGGATCATTCAGGACATACACATAAAGATCCGTACTACCTCCTGCGAAGAATATCGGATCCTTGGCAGTCCATCGTCCCACAACCAGATTGTAGTCTCTATATCCGAACCTGACCAGATCAGTATCTCTATCTTGCAATCCTCCGGCAAAACCAAAAGGTACGATTAGTGCTGGATTACTGTCATTCGTGATTTTGCCGAACGTATCATAATCAATTCGTTTTAGCACATTGCCGGTTGCATCTGCAATGGCTCTCAGAGATCCCACCTGATCATAGGCAAGATAATAGGTAGCATCATCCTTCTGCATTTCTATAGGCATTCGCCCGTCGGCATACTCGAATCTCATGATGAGGTTTTCATTGCCGTCATAAACAGCCAATAATCGAGTTCTTCCCTGCCACAGATATTTTTCAACAATTGCACCATCCACCTTTTTTGCGATCCTTCTCCCCAAAGGATCATGGAGGTATTCAATAATTCGGCCATCTGGAAGGTTGACCGAAAGGAGTTCACCTTGTGATGAATACTCGTATGTGGTGGTTTCCATGCCGCTTGTTTTGGAGAGAAGAAAACCATCAATGTTGTACTCATAAGTGGTATCACCGGCAACAAGCAGACGATCTTCCTCATCGTAGGTATAGGTTCTGCCTGATATCCCACGATGGACGTTCAACTCGTAGATGCGGGCACCGTTCTGGTCGTAATCGTATTCCTCAACCAATGTGCCGTTCGTTGTTACAGTCCTTAAGCGACCCATATCATCATAAGTGTAAGCGTATTCGTCAGTAACGCCATCAATGGTTTCCGATTTTGTTGCTATTCTTCCGGTACCGTCTCGAGAGACTGACCAGTTAAATAACTGTTTGTCACTGATCAAAAACGCTTCAGAATCGATCTCGCCATATCCGTTGTAGCTCCGATTCAGGATCAGCGCTTCGTTGTTAACGCCTTCCGGCAAACCGTTATCTCCATTTCTGGAGATTGAGTAACTGCCGGAACCGGTTAGGAGTCCGTCTCTATCATATGAATAGGAAACGGTATCGCCTGCGTAAGTGAATTCCGATACGTTAAAATCAGCGTTGTAGGTATAGGAAAGTTCACCATTCAGGCTTCCGGATAGAATTTCCGATGTGATCAATTTCCCGTCGTAGGCATATCTGATCTCTTCTGCGTCCTTGCTGATGGACTCCACATTGTTGCCGCACTGGTAGGTCAGATCGATATTGCCTTCCGGAGTTTGCACCTGCACCAAGTGCGTTTTGTCATACACGTTATATATGCGTCTGCCTGATGGGAACAGTGTCTCTAAAAGATGCCGGTCCTTGTCGAAACTGTAGCGATAGCTCCCGGAAAGGGGGGTTGTGTAGGACACCTTCTTGTTGACATTGTTGAACCCGAAGATGTGATCGACCTCTCCAGCATTGGTCAAAACTGTCATGTTGCCGTTTCCGTCGTAGTCAAATCGCAAAATGCCGCCGTCGGGCTGTTGAATTGCCGTGACACGACCCACTGGATCATAGGTGTAGCTTGTGGTTCTGTTTTCCGGGTCGGTTTCAGACGCTAAAAAACCCTCTTTGTTATATTCAAAGGTTGTTTGCCGTGAACCGGTTTGAATCACTGTCAAGCGGCCCCTTTGATCGTACTGATATGTTGTTGCCAGTAGACCTGAAACTTCTATACTTTGATCTAAAAGCGTTATCGGGTCATATAGGGTTTCAATTCGCCTTCCTTCGGGGGATGTACGTGTCTTTATCGATGAGAGTGCATCATTTTTGAAAAGGGTTGTTTTGTCATTAACTGTGACATGCCTGGTGGCAGAATCTGTAGCACCGTCACCATCTGTATCTTCGTAGGTGCTAAGGGTTGTTGAAAGTCTGAATAGCCCAGACGGTGCTGTTTCAATAATGTCCTTTGCATATTTGAAACGATACTCCGAGTCCATTCCATAATTAAAATCCAGGTTCACGCCACAAGGCAGGGTTTTTGTAGCCCGGAGCTCATCTGGAGATTCAGTATAAAGTGACTGTGAACCGGAAGGGCCCGTAATGGTGGAACTGTAGCCGCCATCCGTCGTATTCAGGTCAAGAAAAGAAGTCGTGTTCCCCTCACCGCTGTTGACGGTTGTGAAGATTTCGCCGGTTGGGTATTCCAATCGCTTGAAGGTCCAATGACCACCTTCCAGATCCGTTGCATCTGTGATCCGGCCGAATTCATCGTAGACGTGGTCGAAACGGTTGCCTTCAGGTTCGGTTTTGGTGGTCAGCAGTCCATCCGGTGTGTAATCGAACGTGTAGGTTTCACCATCCGGGTACTGAATGGCTGTCAGCCGGTTCTCTGAATCGATCACAAGATCGGTCCGGACGCCGTCGGGGGACACGATAGCCGTTGGCATCCCGCTCGCATCCCGTTCTATTGTGATTCGATCTTGAAAGCGATTTACTAGAGCCGAAATCCGGCCTTCGATGTCGTACTCGAACCTCCGAAGTTCAACACCGCTGATCAGGTCGATGGTGCTTAAATGACGCCCATCGGCAGAGATGATATGCCCGACACCCGATTCCTCTGCAAACGGGATTTCACCCGGATTGAGGTGAGAGTCGAAAGCATCGATTGGACCGATCTTGCGAAGTTGATTCTGGCTTACGATATAAAGAGATCCAGATGGTCCGATCCCCAATCCGCCTGGTGCTTCAACCCTAGCCGTTGTGGCGGGACCGCCATCTCCACTTATGCCGGATTCTCCGTTGCCGGCCATCGTTGTGATAAGGCCCTGGGTGTTCACCATCCTGACACGATGGTTATCGATGTCTGAAATGTAAACATTACCGACCGCATCAACCGTGATATGGCCGGGGTGCGCAAGTTTGGCTTCCAGGGCCGGGCCGCCGTCTCCGCTGTAACCATATTCTCCGGTCCCTGCGATGGTGGTGATGATGCCTTCGGTGTCCACCATGCGGATTCGATTGTAGCCACCCGTCGAAAAATAGAGGTTTCCCAATTGGTCCACGGCAATATGCTTCGCTTGATTCACATCCGTTTCAACGGCGAAACCACTGTCTTCACCATAGCCTGTCCCACCGTTCCCGGCTACCGTGGTGATAATACCGTCCGGGTCCACTTTCCGGATGCGATGGTTGCCCAGATCGGCAATGTACACATTCCCGGATGCATCCACTTCAACATCCGTTGGGCCGTTTAATGCCGCTTCCGTTGCTGGACCGCCGTCCCCGTAATAAGACCAGTCGCCCGTTCCAGCTAACGTGGTGATGATGCCATCGGGACTGACCTTCCGAACCCTTGAGTTGTAATAATCGGCGATATAGAGATTTCCCGCGGCATCGAGGGCGATACCATGAGCAAAATACAAATCCGCCTGAACGGCAGGACCGCCGTCCCCTGAAAAATGCTGATTACCCGTACCCGCAACTGTGATCAGGTTTCCATTGACATCCAGTTTGCTGACAATGTCCATCGCCGAACGAGCGATAAACAGATTACCGGCACCGTCAACGACGAGGTCGTCCATCCAGTACTGATTGGCCAGTACCGTGGAAATTATCTTTGAATAATTCTGAATTTCGCCGCCATCGCCTTTGTACAGGGTGGTCAGGTCCACAAGGCTCACATCATGATGGGGAGTCAGTGTCCAACCTTCGGCAATGGTTCCCTCACCTCTATTCAGAGGGACATGGTTTCTCTTCCACAGGACGATCTCCTGCTGGGCAGGTATTCCGGTTGATTCGCCGCCCGGCTGGCCAAAGGACCGGTCAACGGTGGCCGGCATACTGTAATAGCCATCGTATACAAACCCGATCTCTATATGGGCAATGGCAGGACCTGTTACGGAATTACCAAGGAAATCAAGACCGTCCCATGCTAGGTCAACACTCTGATTGGGCAGGGGGTCAAGGGTCCATGCCCATGTCCGACCGGCGATTTCTGCTTTGATGACAATCCGTTTAAGACTTGCGGGAACAGAGCTGCCGCTTGCAGGAATCGTAATTTTGTGTTTGTAACCGGAGACCCGGTTGCTTGCATAGTGAAGCGCAATGTCGGTACCGGGTATGGGGATATCATCATGGAATATCCGGCTTCTCTTCTCAACGAATGACCCCGTGTTTTCCCGGCACGGATTAACATTTTTCTTTTTGTCATCGGGATCTGGATCACTTGGCGGATTGGGCGGTTCGGAATCTTTCGGAGCGCTCGCCGGAAAGTTGAAATCCAGAATCGAAAAATGGTCCACCTCTACGCGCCAAAATGTGCTACCCGGGGGATAGAGGGTCGAATTATCCAGACCCGTCACCTCATCGTGAATTCCGCCAAATGAATTCAGATCATCCGGTTGCCCGTCTCCGTCCATATCCAGGGCATCCGTCACACCATCCGCATCTGTATCCAGAAGCTGGACGACGACTCCATTTTCAGACGGTACCCACACACCGGCATTCTCATCATAGTAGCCGACCGGGATAGGGGTTCCGACCTCAAATCCCAGAAAGTTCTCCACCCACGTGGCAATGGGTTTTTCAAACCGAACCCGATCGACACCGTCTACCTCAAGATCTACACAATAGGTATAGGCTGAGTTGGGAGGCAATATCGCCGGCATCGATTCAGGATCCGGAATCTGCGTCGCCCTCAATGAAAAATCGGTGATCTCTTCTCCTTCGTTCCCGTTTTCATCAATAGTATACACACGATTGTCGCCTGAAAGTACAGCGCTCAAGGAGCGACTGCCAGCAGCATCCGTCATCACGCCGCTTCGATGGGTGACAATTGTTGAATCATTACCGTCAAGGCTCACAGGAGTGGTCACTGTGTCTTTCGCCACCATCTTCACTGGCTCTGCGACAATCACATCATTCCAGTAAGTTTGAACCTGCCTTTGGACTGATAGCATTTCCTCCCTGTCAAAAACCAAGTTTAGTAGACCGCCACCTTCCACCGGAAGTGAGAACTGACCATCCATATCGCTAACAGCGGACCCGTATTCAGGATGATCCAAAATAGAAATCCTCACATTGGATAGAGGCAGACCCTCTGGGGATTGGACATCCCCTTTAATCACTGAAAACCGTTGGGTATCATAGGTCTTCACCAAGGCATCCGGGGGCACCACTGCTTCATATTTATTCCCGAATGAACCTTCAGGCTGGGGTTGATAAATATACTCACGAACCACATAGATATTGTCTTTTTTTATCATGCCGGATCCGGAAGCAGTCGCTGATATTTTGTTGGCACCCGGTTCAAGTAAAACCGATTCCAAAGTAAAGGTGCCATTATTAACCGTCGCTTCAACGCCGTTGATAAAAACCCTGGCTCCCGGAAGATCCACCGTGCCGCTTACATTTACAACGGATGCACCGACAACAGCTCCGTCCAATGGTTCGGTGATTTTAACCGAGGATCTTTCCGGAGTCGTCACGGATAGACTCTGAACTGCGGTGGCGGTGCCTCCCGGACCCGTCACTGTGATTGTGTAGGTGAAATCCTCCTCCGGCGTAACAGACACAGAGCCGTTTGCCGCGACACTGCCGATGTCAGGTGATATGAATGCCGACTCCGCATTTGTGGAAGCCCAGCTCAGGATAGAGGTTTCTCCTGAAAAAATGGTATCCGGTTCTGCACCTATGGTTACCGTCGGTTTTGCGATAACTTCAATGGTAGCATTGTCTGTGGATGAGCCCCCCGGACCTGTCGCGGTAATCGTATATGTTGTCGTTTCGGAAGGCGACACACTCGTACTGCCGTTGGGATCGACATTGCCGACTCCCGGATCGATGGACACCGTGGTCGCATGGGTTGAAGACCAGGACAAAATCGCGGATTCCCCTTGGTTTATGGAGTGTGGATCCACATGCAGGCTCGCCGTAGGCTGCTGCTGTGCCACCGTCACCATCGCCTGGGAAGAGGTCATTCCTCCCGGACCCACTGCCCAGATCATGTAGGTCGTGGTCTCCGAAGGCGATACCGTCACCGACCCACTCGGCTCAACAATTTCAAGCCCCGGACCGAAGAGTACCGTGTCTGCATAGGCAGAACTCCATGTTAGGATTGCGGATTCCCCGGCTAAAACAGTATGCGGAACAGCACGAACACTGATAGTGGGAGGAGGATATGTCACAGTTACCGTGTCACTGGCTCTCTTAGTACCACCTGGCCCTGATAGGGTAATCGTATAGTTGGTGGTTTCTGTCGGGAGGACACTCAAAGTCCCATTTACCGGTACATTGCCAATTCCCTGATCGATGAAAGCCGTATTTGCATTGCTGGATGTCCAGGAGAGCATCGCCGATTGACCCATCAATACTGTTTCAGGAGTTATGCTAAATTCCAACATAGGCGGCTCAACAACTGACACCGTGACATTGGCAGAAGCTGTTCCGCCCGGTCCGACGGCGGTAATGGTGTAAATTGTGGTTTGTGCTGGCGAAACGTTGATGGAACCCTCCCATTCTACATTTCCAATACCCTGATCCATCGTGATCGTATCCGCATGGTTTGAGGTCCATGATAGCGTGGAGGTCTCTTCAGAGGTGAGGGTCTGTGGTTCTGCTTTTATCGTGACCGTCGGTACAGGGTGAATGACGGTCACAGTGACACTGTCTGAATTTGTGCCACCCGGACCCGTTACGGTAAATGTATAAGTGGTCGACTCAGTAGGCGAAACAACCAGGATGCCATTTGGTGGAACAGATCCGATCCCCTGATCAATTACTGCGGAATCCCCATGATTCGAGGACCAGGACAGTGTTGCGGACCCACCGATTTCAATGGTTTCGGGCTCTGTCGTGAGGTTGGCGGTGGGCGGCGGAACAACCGTTATGACGGCAGTGGATAAAACGGTTCCCCCCAGCCCCGTCGCTGTCAGGGTATAGGCGGTTGTTTTAGCCGGCGAGATGGTGATGGAACCATTTAAGTCTGTCGACCCCACGCCCGGTTCGATCGCAACATTGTCAGCGTTCTCAGTGTCCCACGACAGCAACGCCGATTCACCTTGCCGAATGTTGTCAGGTGAAACGGAAAAATGGACAAAAGGTGGCGATACGGGAACCGTGGATCTCACTGTCAGAGTGATACCGGCACGGTGCCGACCCCTGATAAAGACCATCATCCGATTGCGCGCTTTGAGTCTGATGTGCCTTTTTAATTCCTTATCCCCTCCTCTGAAAAAACTGCTTAGAGATAAAAACCGTCCGTTCAGCCATAGAAATCCAACACGCAACCCTCGACCCTGATTTATTTTCACGAGATTCAGAATCCCTTTTCCCGGGTCCTCCACTTTAAATCGATGAAAGGACAGATGAACTCCCCATCTACCGATGGTAATGGTTTCAGGACCATACACCTTTGAATCCGAAGCCAGTACGTCAGCACCCGATATGAAAAGCATCATGATTAAAACCAAAGTGATTGTTGTTAAACGAATCATTGGGCCTCCTTTTCAGGGTGTCCTGAGCGGGTCATCGGTTTATCCGGCCACTGCCGAGTTCATATCTGTGGGAAAGGCCAATACCGGCCTGGTAAATGGCCACTTTCTGTATTGGCAAGGGGTGTGCCAGAATGACGGGGTCAGTCAGAATTTTAAAAGTACAGCCTGAAAATTTTGTAACATCTTGTATTTAAACATAATGCTCGATACCACAGCTAAATACCGGCCGTGGGGATGGCCGATATCATCTTCTAAGCATACCAGGGAATGCACTCACAATTGTGCATTCGTGCACATGTTCCTGTGCGAACAGAACATCATAGGCGATAGGTGTTGAAATCGAGCCACAGGAGATTTGCATTTTCATCCCGATTTGATAGGGTCTGCCCATTCGATGAACTTCCGGCGATCCCTTCGGGAAGGATTGTCCCGGGTTCCGTTGCAGTGGACTTATATTGGATACATGCACCCTTCGGTCCGGCAGGTGTGCGCTCACGCAGTCAACAGTCGATGATTCATACAAAACGTTGTTAAATAAAACATGACGCGCCACGACGATACAAAGCAGCTGTTCAGGGTCCCCGATGCAGAAATTCATCGGCGCATCGGATCATTGCAACAGCAGCTTCGAAAAGAAGGGATCGACGGGGCCCTGGTCATCCAGCGGATGGATCTATTTTATTTTTCCGGCACGGCCCAGACCGGATACCTCTATGTGCCTGCGGAAGGGGAACCGCTGCTGCTCATTAAAAAACACTTCCCACGGGCGGAGCAGGAATCCGCCATCGTGCACAAGGAAGAGATTCGATCGATCAAAGAATTGACCAACCGTATCGCTTTGGCTTACGGCGGACTGCCCAAAAGGCTGGGTCTTGAACTGGATGTGCTGCCGGTGCGGGAGGTCCACTTCTACCGAAACCTGTTCCAGCCGGAGGCCTATGCGGACATCGCGCCGCTGATCTTACAGATACGGCAGATCAAGTCTCCATGGGACATCGCCTGCATGGAAAAGACCGCCGACCTGTCCCGGAAGGTGTTTGCCCACGCTGGATCTTTCATCAAACCGGGATTGACCGGCTACGACCTGTCCGCCGAACTGGAAATCTTCTCGCGAAAGCTCGGCCACAGCCCCGGCTTTCGCATCCGGGATCCCATGGAAAGGGACTATGCAAGCGCCCCGCCTGTCAAAGGCTACCGTATCGACGGGGGGGCGTTTCATTATGTTTCCACTGCCGGCCCCTATCGCGGATCGGATCAGCCCATAAAACCGGGAGAACCCATCCTGATCAACATCGGAACGGTGCTGAACGGCTGGCACCTGGATGAGACCCGGATGTTTGCCATGGGATCTTTGCCCAAGCCGGTTAAGAATACTGCCTGGATGGCTGCAAAAATTCATGGTGAACTACCGGATCGGTTTAGGCCGGGGATGGCTGTCGGCGATCTGAAAGCGGCGATGAAAAGGCTGGAGGAAGAGATCGGGACCCACGAGCCGCCGGAGGGTTTTACGAACCTTACCCTTACTGTCACGGGCAACGGCCTGGGGGTGGAATGGAGGGAGCCGCCCGATATGGATGGCGATCCGGATCAACCCCTTTTACCCGGCATGACCTTTTCCCTTAATGTATGCGTTTTTAAAGCCAAGGCGCTTATGGCCGGCGTTAAAAACATCTACGGAATCACCGACCGGGGGATGCGAAGGATCAGCCGGTTCCCGGATGAAGTGACGATCTGCTGAAAGGCGTTGTGGACAATCAGTCCTTCATGTCTTACCGTTTTAGAAAAACAAGGGTCGAGACAAAAAGCAGAAAGGTTAAAATCTATGGAAAGCAGCCAACTGACATTCGAGCAGGGCCCCATTCGCCCGCCCAACGAGGCCCGCAGCCTTTTGATCCGGATCACCCGCAACTGCCCATGGAACCAGTGCCAGTTCTGCCCCGTTTATAAGGGGCGCAAGTTTTCCCTACGATCGGTGGAGGAGATAAAGACGGACATTCAGGCAGCACGGGATATGGCGGACGACATCAAGCGCCTGGCGTTCACCTATTCCGACAGCGGTACGGTCACAGATGGGGTGATCAACCATATTTTCAGCAACGGCAACTACAGCGATCAGTATCGCAGCATCGCCGCCTGGCTCTACTACGGCACCAACGCCTGTTTTCTGCAGGACGCCGACAATCTGGTGATGACCACCGACAACCTGGTGGCGGTACTGACCTTTCTCAAAGAGAAATTCCCTGAAATCAGCCGGGTGACCACCTATTCACGATCCCGGACCGTCATCCGCAAATCTGTGGAGAGCCTCAAAAAAATCCGTGAAGCCGGACTGGACCGTATCCACATCGGCCTTGAGACCGGTTATGACCCTTTGCTTAAACTGATGAAAAAAGGCGTCACTGCCGACCGCCAGATCGAGGCGGGAAAACGGGTTCTCGCCGCCGGCATGGAGCTTTCCGAATATGTCATGCCGGGCCTGGGGGGACAGGAGATGTGGAAAGAACATGCCATCCACACTGCCAAGGTTTTAAACGAGATCAATCCCCATTTCATCCGGCTGAGGAGCCTCCGCATTCCCAACCGCATCCCCCTTTATGAAAAGCTCATGGACGGCAGCTTCACCATGCAGACCGACGACATGGTGGCAGAGGAGATCCGGCTTTTTATCGAGACGATGGACGGTATCACCAGCACGGTGACCAGCGACCACATCATGAACCTGCTGGAGGAAGTGTCCGGAAAACTTCCAGAGGACAAGGAGCGAATGCTTGCGGTGGTCGACAAATACCAGGCGCTTTCGGATGTGGACCGTCTCATATACCGGACCGGACGCCGCGGCGGCGCCTTTCATTCCACGGATGACCTCAGGTACGATCCCGCCACCTATGATAAGATCAAGCAGCTCATCGAAGGGGTAAAAGCAAGGGATGGGATTGAGGGCGTCGAAAGTTTTATTACCGAGATGGTGGACCGATACATCTAGTGTCCTTCCAGTAATGTGGATATTTTTTGCTGAGCAAGGATTGACGAAGGTTTGCGGCGAGGCGTACTGATGTACGCCGCAGCAAAACAACGCGATAACCCGAGGAAGACGCCGCTCAGCGGAAAATAGACCATTTCTGGACGGACACTATTTAATGACCCGGTACCGCAGGCAAACGCTGTGGCCATCCATTCGCTCGAATCCCTCCAGTGACAGATCCATGTCGATGGCTTCGGAAAACAAAGAAAGACCGGTTCCGAAAATAAGCGGGCAGACCGTGACGACGATCTCATCGATCAGGTTCTCCCTGGCAAATAGGGAATTGATCTGGGATCCGCCGGCAAGCACCGCCTCTTTATATCCCTGGTTCTCCAAATCCTCCAAAAGCGCAGCCGGGGCAAGGTCCGTGTAGATCAGATTGTCCCACCGGGACTCCCGGCTGCGGTTTCGTGTCAACACGATGTTCCGGCGGTTGGGCAGGGGGCTTCCGATGGTGTCGAAGGTCTTGGACCCCATGATCAGCACCCCCGACTTTTTAGTGATTTCCACGAACAGCTTTTTGTCCTCTTTCCCTGTCCAATCGGGAAAGTGGTCATCGCTCTTTCCGATTTTGCCGTCCACCGTCATCGCCATCAACAGAATTACATTCATTTTAAAACTCCAGCAGCGGTATCATTTTCGGTGTCTTGTCCTTGTCGACGGGGAACCACCGAAAGGATGTCTCGTGAAACTCCTCAAGCTGGGATTCGTTGAGCTGTTTGGAGATGGGCCGGTAATAAAACGCCAGCTTCATTTTTTCGGTCTTTTTTCTTATCTTCAGCTTGATTTTGGTTTTTTTGTATTTCCATTTATACACGGTCTCCCCGGTTTTCGTGGAGGAGTCGGTGACGGGAATCCCGTATTTTTCCTGCATATATCTTTTAATGTCTGCAAAGTCCTCCAGGGTGTCGATACCGATGTACACGGCAAAAAAGCGATCATTGTAAAATCCGTAAACCACGTTGGGCACCGGTCTGCTTCTCAACGTCAGCACCTCTCCGGGATTGGCGTAATAGGTCACTCCCTGTTTGAGATAAAGGTGCACCAGGCCTTCATGCCGGGAAACGTGGGAATTCCACGGCGCCTTCATGAAACCTTCGGCAAGGTCGGCTGCCCCGACACTTTGACCGCACAGACATATGACGAACAGGAGCGTCACCGGTAGCAGAATGATTCTCATTGCATTGTCCTTTCAATAATAAGATGCGGGGTTGAAATGATTCTCGGTTGATAACGGCGGAAAGTATAGCAGAAAGTGGTTGAAAATTGAACTGAATCCGGATTGGATAGATTAGATAGTTTCCAATTTGTATTGTGGTTTTCCGGAGATTAACCTAAGGTTCATCCCAAAAAAGAGAAAGGATCCACGAATGCGGATCGGCGCCATGACCAACCCCTATAAAGAGCTACTGCCCCAGATCCACTGGATCGGGAAAAACGGTTTCGACTATGTGGATCTTGCCGTCGAGCCGCCGGAAGCGGATATCCGGAATCTGGCCCCCAGGGAAATCGCCGATGCCGCCGCTGCACACGATCTTTCGATTGTGGTGCACACCTCCCCCTACCTGCCCCTTGCCAGCCGGCATGCGTCGAGCCGCCGGGCAGCCTGGAAGGAACTGGATGATGCGATCCGCCTGGCGGACGCCCTGGGCAGTTCCCTTGTCACCCTTCACTACCTCGGTGGGCCGGTGTTTTACTCCCTTCGAAAAATCGCTTCATTTTATGCCGACATGCTGAATCATCTGCAACCGGCCGCCAAGGCAGCGGGCATCAAGGTCGCGATCGAGAACAACACAGGAAATCCTTCGGAAGTGTCCATTTTAAGGGAGATTTTCACCCTGGCTCCTGAAGCCGGATTGCTGCTGGACCTGGGCCATACCCACCTGAAGGCCCCCGCCGGCAATGCCGCGGCGTTTCTCCATGACCCCATTATCGGAAAAAGGCTGGTTCATGTCCACATCTCGGACAACAACGGGGCAAGCGACCTTCATCTTCCCCTGGGTGCCGCCCGGAACGGAATCGACTGGAAACGGATGATCGATCTGCTGCGGCGCCACCCGTATGATGGCACCATTACCGTCGAAGTGTTTGCACCGGACCCGGATTACCTGCTGCTCAGCCGGGACAAACTGGCCCGGTGGTGGCAGGAAACCTGACCGATGTCCGGCAAGTCGCCGTGACCTGCAAAATATCCTAGGTAAAACGATTTCCCGCCTCACGACAAATGCCGTGGTTTACCATAGGCATCATCAATATCACCATTTGCTTTCTCTATCCTGGATTCGGTTTCCATCGAAATTATCTATTTCCAATTCCCGCAGGGAATTCCTATGGTAGGCAAGGCAAGGTTGTCGGTTCGGGGTCCCATACCGCGCCGATCTTTGATGAAACCTGAATAGATGCGAGTTGAAACCTATGCTGTCCTTTGGTTTTCCCAAAAAACCCACGCTGCTCAGCCTGTCCAAGACCTGCGGGTGAGCGGCCAAACTCGAACCCGTGGGGCTCGACAAGCTGCTCTCCTCACTTCCCAAAGTGGAGGACCCCAACCTGCTGGTGGGCTTTAACGGAAGTGATGATGCCGGGGTTTACCGTATCAGCGACGACACGGCGCTGGTGGTCACCGCGGACTTTATCACGCCCCCGGTGAACGATCCCTTTATCTATGGGCAGATCGCGGCGGCCAATGCCATCAGCGACGTTTACGCCATGGGGGGCAGACCGGTGACCTGCATCAACCTGGTGGCGTTTCCCTCTAAAAAGCTCCCCCAGGACCATCTGCACCAGATCGTTGCCGGTGCCCTGTCGAAAATCACCGAAGCCGGTGCCGTTCTGGCGGGGGGTCATACCATCGAAGACGACGAGCCCAAATTCGGACTGTCCGTGACCGGTCTGGTGCATCCGGAGCGGTACTGGTCCAATGGCGGTGCCCGGCCCGGTGACCTGTTGATCCTTACCAAAGGGATCGGCAGCGGCGTGATCTTCAACGCCAATCTCAAGGGATGGGTATCCCAAAAGGCAATGGAAACTTGTATCGACACCCTCTGCACCCTGAATCGCCGAGCGGCGGAAGTCATGGCCGGATTCGATATCCATTCGGCAACGGACATCACCGGGTTCGGTCTGGCAGGTCATGGGTTCGAAATCGCAACTTCCTCCGAAGCAACGCTCAGGATCGACCTGAATGCGGTGCCCGTGCTGCCGGAAGCTTTGGAGATGTACCAAAAAGGGGTCAACACCGGGGTCAATGCCCACAACCGGCGCCGGGTGGAAAACGCCACCCGATTCGACGGAGCGTTGCCCGCCTGGCACCGTGAAATCGTATTCGACCCGCAGACCAGCGGGGGACTGATGGTTTCCGTCCCGGAAGACCAGGGAAACCCACTATTAAAAAACCTGCACGACAGCGGTGTGAACCAGGCCGCCGTCATCGGCAAGGTCACAGCCTATGAGGGCAAGGCCCGTCTTGTCTTCAGATAGTGGCTACCCACGGTTGAAAAAGGGTACGATAAGTGTAAGGGGATAAACCCGTACACATCGGGGGAAGGCCGGAAAGCATCTGCTTTCCGGAACTTATTGTAGCAGGAGAACAACCCCTGGAGGGGTGGGTGTGCAATGGCTGTCTGATGGCCTTTTCAGGTCAAAGGAAGGCGAAATCGTCGATACTACTGGAAAATCATCCACCCGCGTTGATTTTATCCCGCAGCTTGCCGGAGCATTTGAAAGTCACCACTTTTCGGGGAGCCAGCATCATGTCATCGCCCGTGGCAGGATTTCTGCCCCGACGCTCCTTTTTCTGGTTGACGCAGAACTTGCCGAACCCGCTGATCATGACATCTTCGCCGCTCTCCAACGTCCTTTTCACGATTTCGAGGAGGGTTTCCACCAGTTCAATGGATCTGTTCCGCGTAAAACCGAACTGTTTTTGAATGCTGCCGACGATTTGAGCCTTCGTGAGTGTTGGCATAAGCCCGCTCCTTTTAGGAAAATCCATATGTTCTAATAAGTTATATTGTATTTATGCGACAACCGCCCCCGGTTGTCAAGAGAATATATCACCCAACCCACCGTTTTCCTAAAAAAAACCTAAAATTTTATACTTCCTGACGGGCCTTGCCCCACGTTGTGGAACCTGAGCAAAACCTTCCAACCGGTCAGCCCGGACCTTTGGGAGCGTACGGCTAAGTACCCGGGATACCCGGCAAAATCCACGCAAATTCGCTTCAGCAAAGGATTCAGGCTTTCATGATGTCGATTTCAGGGCAGCTGTGACCGGATCTGTCAAAACCGGATGGTATGGTTCCGCCGTGATCCTGCTGCCGGTATTTGCAGGTAAAAGCAGAAACGGGCGGGTTGTCCGCGTTACCTGTACAAAAGTCATATTTTTATTTACATTATATTTACATTGATATTTACATTTCGACCTGATATTGATGCTCGTGTACGAAACATTGATGAAGAAAAGTACGCAAACCGCTCCACCTCCGGAAAGGATGCCAAAAATGGCAACGCCCATACGGCCACGACTTACATCCAAGCAGCAGCGGCTTTTCGATCACCTCCAGCGTGTCGTCACCCGGGAAGGCACCCCTCCCTCCCTTCGCCGGACGGCGCAGGCCCTGGGCATCAGTCATGCGGCCGTTGCCCAGGGTCTCAAAACCCTGGAGGAGAAGGGATATGTCCGGCGTGACGGACGTTACAGCCGGACCCTCCACCTGCTGAACCGGGTACAGGAAACGGATGCGATGCAGCGGTGGATCGAGATCCCCGTTATCGGCCGCGTCGCGGCCGGTCTGCCCATGTACGCCCAGGAGGAATGGGACGGCAGCATCGTCCTGGATGCCGCCTTTTTCAGGGGGCGGCATCTCTTCGCATTGCGCATCCGGGGGGATTCCATGAAAAATGCCGGTATCCTCGCCGGGGATCTTGCCATCTGCGAACCGCGCCAGTACGCCCAAAACGGAGAGATCGTCGTGGCCCTCATCAACGGTGAGGAGGCCACCGTGAAGCGGTTTTTCCTCCACGACGACCACGTGGAGCTGAAGCCGGAAAATCCCCGGTATGCATCCATATCGTACGGCTTCGGAGAAGTGCTCATCCAGGGCAAGGTGGTGGGGATACAGCGGGGGCCGGAAGGAATCGATTAGCGTCCACCACAAACTTGCAGATGGACACTGAAGACAAGCATTCAAATTATGGCAAACACAACCCCACATACCGGATGCCGGATACGGATCGGCACCAGCGGGTATTCATACGCGGAGTGGATCGACGCCGGATTTTATCCGTCGGGAACAGCCTCGGCCCGGATGCTGCCGCTTTATGCACAGCATTTTGCCATCACCGAGCTGAACTACACCTGGTACCAGATGCCCAGGGTACAGGCCGTTGAGCGGATGAGCCGTCTGGCTCCCGCCGGGTTTTCCTTTGCCGCCAAGCTTACCCGCACCCTGACCCACGAGGTGAACCCGGATGCATGGCGGGGGCAAGCCGCCCGATACCGCGACGGAATTGCACCGCTCATCCAGGCCGGGCAACTGGCCGCCATCCTGCTGCAATTTCCCCCGTCGTTCCGGCGTATCCCGGAAAACCGTATCTATCTGAGCCGGCTCCTCGACGAACTGGCCGGACTGCCCGTGGCGGTGGAATTCCGCCACGCATCATGGGCTGCGGATCGCGTGTTCACCGAACTGGAACGCCGCAAAACCACCCTGGTGGCCGTGGACGAACCGGCACTGCCCGGACTTTTCCCCCGGCTCGACGCGGTGACCAACCCCGACCTTTTCTACGTCCGCTTTCACGGGCGGAATGCAGGCGGCTGGCGGTCCGGCAACATGCAGCAGCAATTCGATTACAACTATACCGATGCGGAACTGCAGGAGTGGGCGGACGGCCCCATCCAGTCCATGGCCGAAACCGCCCGGACCGGTGTGATCTTTTTCAACAACCACGTTCGCGCCCAGGCCCCGCGAAACGCCCGGATGCTCGTGAACCTGCTGGTCCGGCTGGGAATGATGAAGAAACATGAATCCTTTCGGCGACCAAAATAAAAACCGTGCCATCGTCCATCTCAACGTGGCCGATTTCGCCGTGGCCGTGGAGAGGAGCGTTGACCGCCGCCTTGAAAACCGTCCGGTGGTCATCGCCCCCCCGGGCGGTGCGAGAACCGTGGTATACGACATGAGCCAGGAGGCCTATCTGGCCGGTGTGCGCAAGGGCATGGCACTGCAAACCGCTCTTCGCCGCTGTCCCGACGCACACCTTCTACCTCCCCGTTTCGACCGATACGAGCGCGCCATGGGGGCCATTTTCAAAAGGGCCCTGCCCTACTCCCCCCTTGTCGAACCCGGTCCGGCCGACGGTCACCTGTTTCTCGACGTTACCGGCACCCACCGGCTTTTCGGCCCCTCCATGGACGTGGCCCTTCGCCTGCACCGAAAAATCAAGGCCGATCTTGCCATGGACCCCATCTGGTCTGTGGCGCCCAACAAACTGGTGGCCAAAGTGGCCACCCGGCTGGTGAAACCCACGGGGGAATACATCGTGTCACAAGGAGAGGAGGAAAAATTCCTCGCCCCCCTGCCGGTCCACCTGATTCCCGGCATCGAAACCGAAGATCTGTCGCGACTCCGCGAATTCAACCTCACCCGGGCATATCATGTGGCGGCATTGACCCCGGCACACCTGGAAACCGCCTTCGGGGCCCGTGCCCGGTCCATCTACGAGGCGGTTCGAGGCATCGACCCGTCGCCGGTCCTGGCTGCCGGGCAGCACCCCCCCCGGGTCACCGCGGCCCATGCCTTCGGCCGGGACACCAACGATGTGGCCGTGGTGGAATCGGCCCTCTACACGCTGGCGGAACGGGCCGGCAGACGATTGCGCCGGCAGCGGCGAACCGCCCGCCGCATCGCCCTTCTCCTGGATCACTCCGACGGGGTGCGCCGCGCCCGCCAGGTGGCGGCCGCACCCGCCACGGCCAACGACCTGACGATCTTCGACCTGGCCAGAAAAGCGCTGACCCTGGCATGGACCCGCCGGGTGCGCATCCGTCACCTCCGCCTGACCTGCGACCGGCTGACCTTTCCCCCCGCCCAACTGGCCCTGTTTCCCGAGATCGACAGGGACAACCAAAAGCGGGAGCACCTGGTGACCGCCATGGACGAGATCCGCACCCGCTTCGGCACCGCAGCGGTGCGGATGGGGAGGACTTTGGCGGCATAAACAGTGACAAATCATGATCCCCTTAACCGTCCGATCCCATTACTCCCTCATGTGGGGCACCGCCTCGGTTGCCGGCATCTGCAAAGCCGCCCGACAGATGGGCTACACCCGCCTGGCGCTGACCGACACCGACAACCTCTACGGACTGTGGCCCTTCCTCTCCGCATGCCGCCGGGAAGGCATCACACCCATTGTCGGGGCCGAGATCACCGAACCTGCTGCCGGCCGCCGGGCGGTCTGCCTGGTCGAAACCGAATCGGGATACCGCCATCTCTGTCGTCTGCTGACCCGCCGCCACATGGAAGCGGAATTCAACCTCGAAACCGCCGTTTCCGAGCTGTCCGCCGGCCTCTGGGTGCTGACGGGCAGCGCCGACCTGCTGGCCGTCTGGCACGACGCCGGTGTCCGGGTGGCGGCCGCCATGCCGCGGCGTCCCCTGCCCCACACCCACCGCTTGTGCCGGCAGGCAAAACGCCTCGGGGTTCCCCTCGTCGCCACTCCGGGCAGCTTTTTCCTTCACCCGGAGGAGGTCGCCATCCACCGGCTGCTGAGGGCCATCGACCGAAACACGAGCTTGTCCCGTATCACCCGCGATGATGCGGCGCCGGTGGATGCATGGCTGATGAATGCCGGGGAATACACCCGCCGCTTCGCCATCTGCCCCGAAGCGATCCGCGAAACCCGCGTTCTGGCCGAAAAGCTGACCTTTACCGGTCCTGCTTTCGGCACCGTGATGCCCCCCTGGAATCCACCCGATCTTCGCGATGCCGCCGCCTGCCTGCGGGAAGCGGCCTATGCGGGTGCCCACGATCGCTACGGCAGCGAACTGTCCGAACCGGTTATCAACCGGATCGAGCAGGAGCTGGGCATCATCGAAAAGATGGATTTCTCCGCCTACTTTCTGGCGGTCCGGGACATTGTCCGGCAGAGCCCACGCATCTGTGGCAGGGGTTCCGGTGCGGCTTCCCTGGTGGCCTACTGTCTCAAGATCACCAATGTCTGTCCCCTCAAGCACAACCTCTATTTTGAGCGGTTCTTGAATCCGGGACGCCAGGATCCGCCGGACATCGACGTGGATTTTGCATGGGACGAGCGTGACCGGGTCCTGAATACCGTACTGGCCCGCTATAACGGCCATTCTGCCATGGTATCGAGCCACGTTCTCATCCAACCGCGCATGGCCATCCGGGAAACCGCAAAGGTTTACGGGCTCACCGATGCCGAAATCAGCCGGGTCGCAAAACGGCTGCCCGATTTCTGGCGCGCCCGCGAAACGGACCCGGACCTGATGGCCACGTTAAAATCACGCCCCGAGTCCCGCGGCCTCGCGCTGCCGCCCCCCTGGCCGGAGATCGTGGATCTGGCCCGGCGGATCACCGGATCCCCCCGTTATCTTTCCGTGCACCCGGGCGGGGTGGTCATCACCCCCGACCCCATCGACACCTACGTGCCGGTACAGCGCGCACCCAAAGGGGTCCCCATCATCCAATGGGAAAAGGATGCGGCAGAGGACGCCGGCCTGGTGAAAATCGACCTTCTGGGCAACCGCAGCCTGGGCGTCATCCGGGATGCGGCGGACAATGTCCGGAAAAACCGGATTCCCTTCGACGAATCGCACTGGGAGCCGGAGGATGACCCCCTCACCCAGCAATCCCTGGCCCAGGGCCGCACCATGGGTTGTTTTTATATCGAAAGCCCGGCCATGCGGCTGCTGCAGCAAAAAACAGGGGTGGGGGATTTCGAGCACCTGGTGATCCACAGCAGCATCATTCGCCCGGCGGCCAACGATTTTATCCAGGAGTATATCCGCCGGCTGCACGGCGGTGCATGGGACCCGATCCACCCCCTTCTTGCCGATGTACTGAACGAAACCTTCGGCATCATGGTCTACCAGGAGGATGTGTCTCGGGCGGCCGTGGCACTGGCCGGTTTTTCCCACGCCGATGCAGACGGACTCCGGAAGATCCTGTCCAAAAAGGACAAAGCGCAGCAGCTTCGGGATTTTAAGGAGCGCTTTGTGGCCGGTGCAGCGGCAAGGGGCGTCTCCCACCGGAAAACCGATGCGGTCTGGGCCATGATCATGAGCTTCAACGGCTACTCCTTCTGCAAGCCCCACAGCGCCTCCTACGCACGGGTCTCTTTCCAAGCCGCCTACCTGAAGGTCCATCACCCCGCCGAGTTCATGGCAGCCGTCATCAGCAACCAGGGAGGCTTTTACAGCACGTTTGCCTATGTCTCCGAAGCCCGCCGCATGGGGCTGACCCTGCTGCCCCCCGATGTCAACCAAAGCGGCATCCGCTGGAGCGGAAACAAGCACTTCCTCCGTGTCGGCCTGCTTTCCGTCAAGGGGCTGTCCGCCGACACCCGGGATCGTATCGTCACACAGCGCAATTCGGCCCCCTACACCCGCATGGCCGATTTCCTCGGGCGGGTGCGTCCGGATGATGCCGAAGCGCGGATGCTGATCCGTTGCGGTGCCCTGGACCGCTTCAGCAAAAACGGGAACCGGGCCGCCCTTTTGTGGAAGCTCGCCCATTGGCAGACCTCCCGGAATCGGAAACCAACGGACCGCCGTCTGTTTTCCCCGCCTGCCGCCGGAGATGAAGCCTCACCGCCGAACCTGCCGCCTGAAAACCCGAAAGACCGCTTGCGCCGTGAATTCCGGGCCCTGGGTTTTCTGTGTGACCGGCATCCCATGCAGTTGTACAAAGAGCGGCTCAAAGGCACCGGAACGGTAAAAGCCCGGGACCTGCCCCACCGAATCGGCAGGCGGATACGGCTGGCCGCATGGCTGATCACCGGAAAAAAAGTCCGCACCAAGCACGGTGAATCCATGGAGTTTTTGACCTTTGAAGATGAAACGGGGATCGTGGAAACCGTCTTTTTTCCGAAAGCCTACCGGCGGTTCGTCCATTTGATCGATTGGGGACGGCCCTATCTCCTCGCCGGAAAGGTGGAGCAGGACTGGGGGGCGGTCACGCTCACCGTTGACCACGTGGCCCCGGTAAACCGGCCTGTCTGAGCCCTCCCGTATTGACGCGCCCTGTTTTCGGTTATAGAATCATTTCGAATCGCTTGAACAGATGGAGCCAAAGGATACGCCCATGAAACCGGTTGCCGCTATCTACACTGTTTGGATCCTGTGTCTCCTTATGGGGGCTTCGCCGGTGTCGGCCGGCGATTCGGTCAGAATGGAACTGATGGATGGAAGCGTCATATCCGGAGAGATCATCTCCATGAAGGGGGGCGTATATTCCATATCCACTAAAAGCCTGGGGACCCTTAAAATCGATGAGGGGGACATTCGGGGCATCCGGTTCGGAAAGGCCGGAAAACCGATCGATGCAGCAGTGCCCGCCGAAGGCGCCATGAGGGAAACAATCAAGTCGCTACAGAATGAAATGCTATCGGACGAACAGATTCTCAACATGATTCTTTCGATCCAAAACGATCCCGATATTCAGAAATTGCTGAACGATCCCGATCTACTAAGGGCCGTGTCATCAGGAGATCTCAACGCCCTGATGGCAAACCCAGATTTTGTGAAAATCATCAACCATGCCACTATTCGAACGATCCGAAATCAGTTGACGCAGCCGTAGCGCCATTTACCCGCCATGTTCTCCATCATCGAATTCCGGACCCTCATTTTGGGGGTATCCTCACCCTGTTTCTCAAGTTCGGTTCAAAATGGCCGATGTAGGGTATATGGCGTAATTTAAAAAGGAGCGCCAGACGAAGGGATTGATCTGCCGTTGCCGGATGGGTGAAAATGGGACGCTTTGAAATTGGCTCGGAAATAACAGCGCATTTCGCTACCGAATGGCGCAACTGTCATCCGAAACGATGAGACGCATGAAACCAAAAAATACTCCGAACCCAAAAACTAAAGCCGAACCGAATGCGCCTTACGATTACCATGACGATGTACCGGTGTATAACAGCCGGATTGTCAAAACGAGCATGGAATACCTTTTGTATGCCTATCCGGATACCGATGTGGACGCCATATTCGAATCCGCGGAGATAAAGCGGCATCAGGTGGAGGATCCGGCACATTGGTTCACCCAGCGCCATGTGGATGCCTTTAACGAAATCGTCGTGGAAAAGACCGGAGATCCCGATTTCTCGAGGAAAGCGGGACGTCATTACGCGAAATCCGCCAGTCTCGGCCCCATGAAGCAATATACCACCGGTCTTCTGAGCATCAGCATGGTATTCAAGGCCATGAGCCGCCTGTATCCCCTCATCAGCAAAGGTGCCATTCTCCGAACCATCCCGGTTTCGCCAAACTGCGTGGAGGTCATATCCAGGCCGGCGCCCGGCGTAAACGAAAAGGAGTACCAGTGTAAAAACCGCACCGGGGTTTTCGAAGCGGTCGGTAAATTTTTCCATGATGAATTCAACGAAGTGAAGCACCCCGAATGCCGGTATCGGGGCGGGAAGGCCTGCCGATATATCATCTCCTGGAACAATCCTCCCCATAACACATGGCGAAAGCTTCGGAACATGTCCCTGCCGGCCGGTGTCATTGCCGGCGGTGTGGCCTTTTTCTTTCTGCCCATCGCCCAATGGCTGATGCTGTTGCCGGCCATGGGATGTGTCGGACTCTTTTTGTGCTACCAGGTCGCCCAACTGGAAAATCAGGATCTGACGCAGATCATGACCCGGCAGGGGCTTGCCGCCGAGATCGTCATGGAGGAGGACAAGAAACGATACGGTAGCGCGGCCTTGTCCCACGAGTTGGGACAGGTGATATCGACCATCCATGAAACCGACCGGATGATCCTGGAGATCGCCCATGTGATGCAGGAACGCCTGAGCTTCGATCGGGGCGCGTTTCTGCTCGCCGACGCGGAAGGCCAATACCTTCACTATCGCGGGGGATATGGATTTACGAGGGAAGAGGTGGAAATTATCAAAGCCTGTCCGGCCCCGGTTCACAAACCGGATATGGATGACCTCATCGCCCGGGTATTTCATCTGAAAAAACCGATGTTGATCTCCAGCCAAAAAGGTTTCAAACGCCATTTCTCAAAGCCGCATTTCGAGGTTGCCACGAAATTGAAGGGCAAGTCCCTGATTTCGGTGCCGGTGGTTTATGAAGGGCGGTCCCTGGGCGTTTTGATGGTGGATCAGATTCGGCGAAGATACCCCATGAACCAAAGCGATGTGAGTTTTCTCACCGGCATTGCATCTCTTACTGCAGTTGGATTGGAAAATGCCCGTTCATTCAAAAAGCTCCAGGAAAGCGAAACGAAGTACCGTCTGCTGGCGGATAACCTGAGCGACGTCATCTGGATCATGGACCTGACCTCCCTCCGATTTATCTACTTGAGTCCCGCGGTGAAGCGAATGCGGGGATTTAGCATCGAAGAAGCGATGGCGATGTCGCTTGAGGAAACCCTCACGCCGGATTCAATGGAGGTGGCTGCAAAAGTGATATCCGAAGAGCTCGCCCTGGATCATATCGAAGGGGTTGACCCCGATCGATCGCGTACCATGCGGCTGGAGCAATTTTGCAAGGACGGGTCGACCATGTGGGCCGAAATCACCGCCCGGTTTCTCCGGGATGATGGAGGAAAACCGATCCAAGTCCTCGGCATTACAAGAGACATAACCGACCGGATCGAAGCGGAAAAGGAGCGCAAGCGTCTTCGGGCGAGACTGCAGCGATCCGCCAAGATGGAGGCCCTGGGCACACTGGCCGGGGGTGTGGCCCACGATCTCAACAACATCCTGGCCGGCATTACCGGATACCCGGAACTGCTCTTGATGGACCTTCCGGCAGACAGCCCCATGAGAAAACCGATCCAGGCCATGCATGACTCCGGCATGAAGGCGGCCGCCATCGTCCAGGACCTTCTGACCCTGGCCCGACGCGGCGTCTCCGTCAACGAAGGGGTGGATCTGAACGCCATCGTATCGGATTATCTGAAATCACCCGAACATCATGAGCTGAAAGAGACCCATAGGGGCGTCACTTTCAAGACGCTAATGGGAGAATCGCTTTTGAAAATTACCGGATCCGCCGTGCATCTTTCCAAAACGGTGATGAATCTGGTCTATAATGCCGCTGAATCGATCGCTTACGAAGGGGAAGTGGCCATCGAGACGTTCAATCGATATGTGGATACCGTAGAAGAGGGATATGACGCCATCGCCGACGGGGAATATGCGGTGCTGAAAATCTCCGACAGCGGATCGGGTATTCCCCAAAATGACCTCGAATATATCTTTGAACCCTTCTATTCTAAAAAAAAGATGGGCCGCAGCGGGACCGGGCTCGGCATGGCAGTGGTCTGGGGCACTGTAAAAGACCATAATGGATATATCGACGTGAAGAGCACCGAAGGCAAAGGCTCGGTGTTCACGCTCTATTTTCCGGTTTCACGGGAGGTTGAAAAAGAAGACCTGGCGGCAGGGCATGACGAGGATCTTGCCGGTAACCGTGAAAAAATTCTGGTGGTGGATGATGTCAGGGTGCAGCGTGAGATTGCCAGCTCAATGTTGTCCCGTTTGAACTATGATGTCAGCACGGCCGCCGGCGGCCAGGAAGCCCTGGATTTTCTGGCCGACCAGAAGGTGGACCTGGTGGTTCTCGACATGATCATGCCGCCGGGAATGGACGGACTGGATACCTACCGGAAGATTCTCGAAACCAGGCCCCATCAGAGAGCCATCATCGCCAGCGGATACTCGGAAACCGACCGGGTTCGGAAGGCACAGGAACTGGGCGCAGGACCCTATGTCAAAAAGCCCTATAACCTGGAGGGAATCGGTCTCGCAGTTAAAAAAGAGCTGGATCGAACCGGATAACATCAAAATTGGTTTTCAGGGGCCAAATGAACCGGCATCAGGACCGTAGCGTAGCCGTCATCCGGAGGGGATTGTTCAAAAACGCCAGCGCATCGATAATGTTGCGAAACAATAGATCCGCCGACACCATCGTCTCTACGGCCGCTCCCTCCTCGAGAACGACGGCGAACCCGAGCGCGGCTTCCTTGACCATCAGACGGTCGTTGCGGCCGTTCCCGCCGGCCACCACCCGATGGCGCCCGAGTTCCCGGACATAGGACCGTTTGCCTTCCGTCTGATCGCCCTCGGGCAGGATGAACACCGTGCAGGGAACGCCATCCATCCCGGCCGCCACCTTGCCGAAAGTGTCTGCGGTCACCACATGGATCGTAAGCCGATCTGAAAGTGCCGTCAGATGCGATTTCACCCCCGGCACGACCTCCCCGTCCACGGCCAGTGTGCCGTTGTAATCCAAAACCAGATGCTCTAGGGTCAGGGATCCATAACCGGGAATTTCGAGGTGTATCATGGGAGTCTCCAATTCATTTGATATCTGAGCCAGACGCAAATAATCATCCGCCGTTGGCGGGATTCATCCGCCGTTGGCGGGATTCATCCGCCGTTGGCGGATGGGTCAAAATGGGACGTTTGAAATTGGGCTCATCTGTACGATGCAAAAGGGTCCACAGGGTGGGAAAATTTAAGGCCTCGCCACCGCTTCACACCTTCACGACCTCCTCGGTGTAAAAATCCCGCAGGGGCTTTTCGTTGTTCGCCTCGAATGCAGCAATCCATTGCTGCACCCGCTGACTGCCGTAGGCCTTTTTCCACTCGGAGACAATCTCCTCCACAGGGATGTCCGCAAAGGTTCCGTGATATTCCAGATACTCCATGAACTTCCGGTTTTCCGAATTGTAGCCCTGAAAAATCGAATCCTCACGCCCGTTGAAGTCAAGGGGTTCGACGCGGTGTTTCCGGCAGAGTTCCGCATTGAAGGCCGGCGTGGCCCGTACCCATCTTCCTTCGAGAAAAAACTCGGTAAAACCGTGATAGACAAAAAGGTCGGTGCCTAGCATTTCAAGCAGCGGACGGGTGGCAAGATGATTGCGTACCGATGCAAATCCCACACGGGATGGAATGCGGCACGATCTTCCCAGCGCACAGAGTAGAGACGCCTTGCTCACGCAATACCCTTTACCGCTCTCAAGGACGCGGCTGGCCCGGTAATGTTCAGGCCGATAAAATGGATAATAGGGCGTATACCACACCCCATCCCGAACAGCATAGTATAGCTTTACCGCCTTTTCGACCCCATCGCTTTCCCCCTGCCCGATGATCTTGTCCGCATATCGGATGATCCGGTCGTGGTTGCTGTCGATGATGGCTGTGGGTTCCAAGTACATTGCTTCCATAGTTTGCCCGCTCCTGTACCAACATTCCGATATGGCGTCGAGACGGCAGGTCGCCATCCCCTGGAACTGTCTGTATGCATCAATGAGGCCCCTGAACACAAGGGGAAATTCGAGGGCGCCTTTTGTGGAAGTGACGACCGGTTGCACGGGATACCCCGCTGTGTTAAGAATTCGGTAGTTTCGTTCCAGCCGTTTTTCTATCGCCCATATTCGGAGAATCTAAAATTGATTATAAACTTCAAAGCGTTAAAAGGATCCTGGTCTTACGGCCGTTACCTGAAGGTCATCGCAATGGGTTGTCTGCTCATCATCGGGGTTTTCACCGTCCCCGGACAGTCTGCCGAACCGGTTAAATCCGGCTTGCTTTTCCCCGTGAACATCACTCACCCGTTTCCGGAAGCTGAAAAGACCTTCATGGAAGTTCAGGACCTGATTCTCGACCAGTACTACTCCGGAGAAATCACGCGGGAGGATCTCTATTGGGCCGCCATAAAGGGCATGCTCCGTCACATCTCCCCTCCTGAAACACCAGATCTATCCACCATCTGGCCCGCTGCAGACTACGAGAAGGTGCTTCATTCCATGAAGGGTGAACAAATCTCCATCGGTGTAAAAAGCACTTTCAATCCTGCCGACGGCAGCCTGACCGTCACCGAAGTGATGCCCGATTCACCGGCAGATGGCATTATCCAGCCCATGGACCGGATTCTGCGTGTGAATGACGGTAAGTTGAAGGGGAAAGCTTTGAGTGAGGTCAGTTCAATCCTGAGCGGGAAGGAGGGGGAAAAAATTGTCCTGACGATCAACCGGGATGTTAAGGTGTTCGACGTGTCCATCGTCTGCCGCAAATTCAGCCACCGGAATCTGATCGCAACCCCATTGACCGAGGAAATCACAATGGTGGAGATCCGGCAATTCACCGCCGGAATCGCGGATAGGCTCAAATCGGAACTGGAAAAGGCCCGAAGCGCCGGTGTCCGCGCCCTTATCATCGATCTGCGAAACAACCTGGGAGGGGTGTTCATCGACGCCCTCAAGTCGGTGGAGCTGTTTCTGCCCAAAAACCATATCCTGATGAGAACCCGGATGCGGGATACGAATGTGAAAAACTATGTTTCGGTGAACACGGATCCACATGTTTTCAGCATCGCCGTGCTGGTCAACGGAAAGACCGCCTCGTCGGCGGAGATATTGGCGGCCGCGCTCCGGGACCACCAGAAGGGCATCCTCATCGGCACCCGGACTTTTGGCAAGGCCATTTTTGAGAAAACATACACTCTGGAAAACCAAATGCGGGTCAAGTTCATCACCGGCGCCATGTACACGCCCAAGGGGATATCATGGCATGCCAGGGGGATCCTGCCCGATTTTGTAGTGGAACAGAAGGACCAAACCCTGTCGGCCCTTTTGAAGATGGATCCAATAGAACGCGCCGGAAAGGATGTGGCCATTATTACGGCGTTGAAGCTGCTGAAGCGATAAATCGGTGCCCAATAACCCCTTTCGGAAATTCCAAAATCCAAATCATAAATTACAAATAAAAACAGATTGTTATTTTGGTATCAGCCTGAATTCAGAAACCGCTTCACCATAGCGGCTGCCTTTTCGATGTTATCCGGTGCGATCCAGCGGATCTCCGGATCGGCCCGAAACCATGTCATCTGCCGTTTGGCATACCGCCGGGTGTCACGCTTCAAGGTTCGGATCATTTCCTCACGGGTGGTCTGGCCCTTAAGGTGTTCACACACATGGCGGTAGCCAATAGACTGCATCGGTTTGAGTCCGAAATCATATCCTGATGCCAACAGACTGAGAACCTCATCCACCAGACCGGCATCCAGCATCTCTTCGGCGCGGCGGTCGATACGTGCGTATAACCGCTCCCGCTCCATGTGAAGTCCAATTTTGAGAACCCGATAGGGATGGTCCCGGAACCGATGGCGAGCCTGCAGCTCCGACAAGGGCGTGCCGGTTTGATCATAGACTTCAAGAGCCCTTATGATTCTGTGGGTATCGTTCGGATGGATGCGTTCGGCGGATATGAGATCGACCCGGCGTAAGCGATCAAAGGCGGCGGTGGCCCCTGTCTTTTCGATTTCCGCTTGCAGTTGCTCACGAATTCCCGGATCCACCCGGGGCATGGTGAACAGGCCATGCACCAGCGCTTTGATATAGAGCCCCGTCCCCCCGACCACCAAAGGCAGCCGTTTGCGAAAAAGAAGGTCCGAGATCACTCCCCGGGCAGCCGCGGCAAATCTTTCCGCATCATAGGATTCATCGGGATCCACCACATCGACCATATGATGGGGGACCGTTCGGGTCTCTTCCGGGGTGGGCTTGGCTGTTCCGATATCCATGCGGCGGTAGATCTGCATGGAATCGGCACCGATGATCTCCCCTGCAAACCTGATGGCCAGTTGGATGGCAAAGCCGGTTTTTCCCGAGGCGGTGGGGCCGCATATCACCACCACCTTCTGCCTATTCGCCCCATTTTCCATACCGATTTATACATCCCCCGGACAGGATGTTCAAACCATTTTGATGTTTGAAATTCATTCCGGAGAATAGTATACAAATCGGAAAATTGCTTTATCTTCTATCTTACCCAGCCACTCTGGATAAGGCCCTTAGGTGTCAAAATCGATAGACTTCATGGAAGATACCCGTACGTGCATGGGCGATTCTGACAAAGGGTCTGATCGGGCTGACGAATCCACACCGATCTGGTGTGGATTCTTTGTTGATAATTCTGCCGGCGGAGCTGTCATGCCCGGGTTTCATGATCATTAAACTCGGAGCTTCCTGCCGCCGGATCCAAATAGGAATGGCAAGGAAACTGTATGAGGTCAAAAAAACAACCGGCACAAGATATCCGGCGACGCCTTTCAAAAGGGGACCGTTCGGTGGAGCTGAACAAGATTATCGTCAAGGGTGCCCGGGAGCATAATCTGAAAAATATCGACGTTGAACTGCCCAAAAAAAAATTGATCGTTTTTACCGGTGTTTCCGGCTCGGGCAAATCCAGCCTCGCGTTCGATACCATTTTCGCCGAGGGCCAGCGCCGGTATGTGGAATCCCTCTCAGCTTACGCGCGGCAATTTATCGGGCAGATGGAGAAGCCGAAATACGATACCATCCGGGGGCTCTCCCCTACCATTTCCATCGAGCAGAAAGCCGCAAGCAAAAATCCACGGTCCACCGTGGGCACCATCACCGAGATCTATGATTATCTGCGGGTGCTGTTCGCCCGGGTGGGTCAGCAGTACTGCATCAAATGCGGCAATAAAGTCGGACGGGGCGATGCCCAGGGCATGGTAGAGCAGATACTGGCAATCCCCCCCAAGTCGCGGATACTGATCCTTGCCCCCATCATCGAGAACCGCAAAGGGGAGCACAAGGATCTTCTCCGGTCCATTTCCGGGGAGGGATTCGGCAGGGTTCGCGTCAACGGCGTTATCCAGGAGGTATCCGAAGTCCAAAGCCTGGCCCGGCACAAAAAACACAATATTGAAGTGGTAGTGGATCGGCTGGTGGTTGCAAGCGGCACTCCATTTCGCAGACGTCTCACCGACTCGGTCGAAACTGCCCTTAAATTCGGAAGGGGCAATCTGATCGTCCACATTGTAGGACGGGAGGATGTCCGGATGAGCGAAGCCCGTTCCTGCTGCGGTATTGCCTATCCCGAGCTGGATCCGCCCCTGTTCTCCTTCAATTCGCCGCTGGGCATGTGTCCCAAATGCAACGGCATCGGATCCCGGCTCACCATGGATGTGGACAAAATCGTACCCGATCCCCATCTGACCATCCGAGCCGGCGCGGTCATTCCATGGCGCAACAATTTTTTAAAAAACGGCGATGAGAACAGGTCTTGGGGAGGGCGCATTTTGAGGGCCATGGAGAACCAGTGGGGAATCGATTTCGATATCCCCTGGAATAAGCTTCCCAAACGCCAGAAAGACGTCATCCTATACGGCTCAAACGGCCGGGAGATGGTCGTACGATGGGACTCGGACAAGATAAAGGGTGACGTCACCATGGATTGGGAGGGGCTGATCCACAGCATGATGCGGCGATACCGCCATACCCGCTCCGAAAGCCAGAAAAAATATTACTCGGGATTCATGTCCACACGGCCCTGCCACACCTGCCGGGGGCGACGGTTGAAGCCCGAGGTGCTCAACATCAGGGTGGCGAACCATTCCATCATCGATATCACTTCCATGACCATTGGGGAAGCGCACGATTTTTTAAGAACACTAAAGCTGACCGGGAACCGAAGGCTGATTGCGGAGGAACTGCTCAAGGAGATCGTCAGCCGGCTGACCTTTCTCATCAATGTGGGACTGGACTATCTCTCCCTGGACCGGAAGGGGCCGACCCTGTCCGGCGGGGAAAGTCAGAGGATACGGCTTGCCTCCCAGGTGGGCTCCGAACTCACGGGCGTGCTCTACATTCTGGACGAGCCTTCCATCGGACTGCACCAAAGAGACAATATCAAGCTCCTTGAAACCCTCTGCCACTTAAGGGACATTGGAAACACCCTTATCGTGATCGAGCACGACCAGGAAACCATGGAAACGGCCAACTGGATCGTAGATATCGGCCCGGGCGCGGGACTGTTGGGAGGCCAGATCGTCGCCGAGGGTACGCCGGCCCGCATTCGGAAAAACAAAGCATCCGCCACCGGACGTTTTTTGAGCGGCCGGGAACGAATCGACATCCCCGAAAAAAGAAAAACACCCAGATCCGCAGGGAATAAATGGGTGACCATCAAACGGGCATCCGCCAACAACCTGGCGAACATTACCGCCAGAATCCCGCTGGGACTCTTGGTGGCGGTCACGGGGGTTTCCGGCGCCGGCAAATCAACCCTGATCAGTCAGATTCTCTACCCGGCTCTGGCCCGAAAACTTCACAACTCCATTGCCGAGGTGGGCAAGCATGGTGAAATAACAGGGTTGTCCCACCTCGACAAGGTGATCAACATCGATCAGAAGGCCATCGGACGCACGCCACGCTCCAATCCTGCGACCTATACCAAGGTGCTGGATCCCATCCGGGATCTTTTCGCCCTTTTGCCCGAATCGCGGATGCGAGGGTATAAAAAGGGGCGTTTTTCCTTTAACGTCAAAGGGGGGCGTTGCGAGGCCTGCAGCGGGGACGGTTTCATCAAGGTGGAGATGCACTTTTTGGCAGATGTGTATGTTCCCTGCGAAACCTGCAGGGGACTTCGATTCAACGACGCCACCATCGAAGTCAAGTACAAGGGGCATTCCATCGCAGACGTCCTGTCCCTTTCGGTCCGACAGGCGGTGGACCTATTTGCCAACCATCGTCGAATCAAAACAATTCTGCAGACCCTGATGGATGTGGGGCTGGGCTACATCAAGCTGGGCCAGGCCGCCACCACGTTATCCGGAGGGGAAGCCCAGCGCATCAAACTGGCACGGGAATTGGCCAAAAAGGATACGGGACGGACCCTATACATTCTCGATGAGCCGACCACCGGTCTTCATTTTCAGGATATCCGCATGCTGCTGGCGGTCCTGAAGCGGCTGGTGTCGGCAGGGAACACCGTGGTGGTTATCGAACACAATCTGGACGTAATCAAAACTGCGGACTGGATCATCGACCTGGGTCCGGAGGGTGGTAAGGCCGGGGGCCGAATCGTGGCAAAAGGATCACCCGACAAAGTGGCGACTTCTCCCAAAAGCCACACGGGACGTTTCCTCAAAGAGATCCTAAACGGGAACAAATAATACTCTAAAGAACACCGGAAAGCGCTTAGTGGGAGGGTCATAGTCTCAGGGACCAACGTTCCTCTGTTAGATCCTGCCCCCAGACCCGGCTGGTTTTGGCCTCCTTTTTCCTAAACCCTGCATCGGCATAGATTTTCCGGGCGGCCGCAAGATAGTCGATGGTCCACAGAAATATTTCCCGGTATCCCTTCCGCCGACAGAACCGGATTCCCTCCTCCACCAGCTTTTTTCCCACACCTTTGCCCCTGGCCTCGGGCTCCACCAACAACCATCGCAACTGGGCCGTCGCGTCCCCGGCATTGACCATCGCCAGGGTCCCAACAATCCGGTGCTCCCATTCGGCCACCCATAGGTTTTCCATGTCAGGATCGAAATTCTCGGCAAATTGGAGGATGGGTTTTCCCACGTACAGGTCGAAGGACTCGTCAAAGCCATATTCCTCTGCGTAGAGCACTCCATGCCGATAGATCACATACCCGATGTCCCCCGGTCCTTTCCCCCTTATGGTGATCACCTCTTTCCGGTCCTCGTCACCTGTGAGAATCCGGCGGATCTTTGCCATGGCCCCGACCAATTTTTTTTGATCATTGCCTGAAACATGGGCCAAAATGCCTTTGATCTGTCGGTTAGAGGATTGGACAAGCTTTTTGAGCAACCTTTTCCCTTCACCCGTCAATGTCAGCAGATGCCGCCTTGAATCATCAGCGGACCTTTCCCTTTTGACCAGTCCCTTTTTTTCAAGTTTCCCGATCACGCGGCTGAGATATCCTGGATCGATCTTAAATTCGGAACTCAGATCGCTGGCCGTCAATGGAAAATGGCGATCTAAATGGAACAATGTCCTCGCTTCTGCAAGGGAGTGGTTGCTGCCGTGCAGCTTGTGGCTCAAAAGCCCCATCAGATGGGTGTAAAACCGATTGAACTCCCTGACCTTTTCACAAATTTCCATATCGGCGCTATCCATGCCGGCTCCCCTTTGCGATGGATTGGATGGGTCTGCTGCCCTACTTTTTTACTTGCTTTTAACAACTATTTTATTGCTTAAAGCAAGTAAAATGTTAGGATTAAATGAAAAGAAGATATCGACTCCCTGTATATACGTATATATACAATAAATATAAGCAATTGATATTGAAAAAAAATGGAACTGATTGCGTAGATGTTATCCGTATTATCAACTAAAATATCAGCATTGACATAAACATTTAATCCTTTAATATCATGTCACTGGACGGGAACGCCATTTGGAACCTCCTCCATGGGCACCTCCTTATTCTTGTCCGAAGCCTCTGAAATGATTCATTCTCCAACGTACACCCATTTCAGGGGCTTTTTATTTGAGGCCGGGGGAAATAGCTCGGGTAAATGGCGATAATCTCAAAGCGGGTCCGACGGGTTATTTATGGCTCGGTAGGAATTATAAACAGTTGAATTATGAAGATAAAAGATAAAGACGGACGACGTATCAACTCGGAAAGAGGAACAGACTCCGTTCCCGTTTGTTTTCCAGACCCCAGATCCGATTGTGACCGGATGCGGATGGCAGACCAAATCGCCGAATCAGGCCGAAGGAACGGTTTAGATCCGAAAGACCCCGACCGCATGGGTAGGGAAGGCAAGGTCGATCGCAGGGCGAATCGGGAATCGGAACCGTGCCATCAGACCAAGCCATGACGGGCGGCCCACACGGCGGCCTGTGTACGGTCATTGACACCCAGCTTGTTGAAGATATTGATAACATGGCTTTTGACGGTGTGCGGGCTGATAAAGAGCAAATCCGATATCTCCATATTGGTGCCCCCCTGTGCCACCAGTCCCAGCACCTCCAACTCTCGACGCGTCAGGCCGATTTCGACGGGTTTGCTTCCGATTTCCCCTTTGGATTCGATCCTAATTTCATATCCGGAAAGCTTCCGCTCCAACTCTTCGACCCTCGCTTTTTGAACCGCCAGCTCCTGCCGAGTTTTTGAGGTGTCGATATCGAGGGTTACGGTGGAGACCCGGTTCCCCTCCTTGTCGCAAACCGGATACACAGCGCTTTCGGCAATGGGCCGGGCAAATCCAGGGCATCTGTCCGGCGTGGCCCTGCCCAGACTGATGGCACCCGCAAACGCCATGCATGTAGAAAAATCGCAGGCACGGCAGTTGGTTCCCGGCAGAAGCCGGTAGATGTCGAGCAGGGATACCGGCCGGTATCGTTTCGGGTTCGGAAGGATAGAATCCTTCCGGAGATGCAGGTCGTTGAGAAATTCGATGAGTCGCTCCATGAAATCCAGCGCTTCTCTCCTGTCTTCAAAACAGGCCGCCGCCCCCTTCTCGGGATAGAGCGCACAATAAACGTCACCGAGCCTGAATTTGATAAACTCCGGCTTCTCATAATATACGGCACCTTCGGCCGCTGCATTGATATAGGGAAACAGGGGGGAAACATCCGATAGAAACCGAAAACCGGCCGTCATCTGAACCGATCCATCGGCATAATCCGCGTTCAACAGGGGCGTGGGCATCTCTATTGAAAAATCGGAATATCCGGTGATGAACATCTTTCTGGCATCTCCATAAATTTACGATTCCGGGCGTGGGTCTCCTGTCAGCCTGCGGACAGGACTTCCCGGTACCCTACGGTGCCATCCGGTGCAAATAGGCGAACATTCTGCTCAATCCGCTCCAGGTGATCGTCTACGATATCACCCCCGATTCCCGGGGGACCATAGGCCACAAATAGAGAATTGGAAGTGGCGGAAGAGATCGGCGTCCGGCGGTCCTGTCCGTAGATGACCGAGCAGACGACGCCGAGCATGTCCCGCATCACCATGTCGCCGGATTTGAGCTTCTTCTCGGTGCCGTTCATCTGAACAAAAATTTCCGTTCCGTCCGAGCTGTCGATGATGACAGGCAATTTGAGTAGATCCGCGTCATGACCGGCCGTCAATATCATGGTGTCCAGTTCCGCCGCAAAATTGGCATCCACAAGAGGGGAGACGCTGGGCAACGATTTTCCCTTGTTTAAAACCGATTCAAGCTGCAGAAGGACATGATAGGTTTTGTTGAATCGTTTATAATACTCTCGGTAGGCGCCCAGGATCTCCAATGCAATCAAATCGGAACGACGATACCCTTTGAACTTTTTCCGGATACGTTCTTCCAGGTCCCTTTTATGCGCATCAAGGGTCGGGAAAGAGCGGGTGTTGTCGATCCCCTCCATCAGGAGTATTCCCACATGTCCGCCGGGAAAGCTCGACCGCCACCGGTCCGTTACCTGTACTTCAAACATGGGCGCCCCCTCATTTATGGTTCATCAATATCAAGCGTACTTCCGTTAATGTAAAGCGCGTTCTTGAGTCCTGGAACCCTTGTTTCACCCAATCAAATTAAACTATCAAAAACGATGACTTCCAAGAAATGACGCTTCAGTATCGCAAGCTGCATCACGCCGCCATCAGGACGCCCTCCGTTTGTATTCAATGGACCTGCCGGCTCCGGCAGATGGGGTTGGATAGACACAATGAATATGTCAAAATAGAGAGAAGCCGTCAATACGCCATGAAAACGCACCTTTCAAGAAAAGCCGTATCGAAACCTTTGAGTGATTGTCGTGGTATTTATTAATTGACAGTTTTCGCAGTTTAAATTTATACCGCTGTTGTTCTTAACTTCGAACTGGAGCGAAACATGTCAAGATCGCATCGCATGCTCTCAAAAAAGGCACTTCCATTATTAAAATTCTTCACTTGTTTCACGACGCTGTTTCTTTGTTTTGCATGTGCTTCTGGCGTTAAATTTCAAGGCCGTGACATTTTAACTGAAAAGCCATTGGATCTCCGAGGTACCCTATACAAGCCTTCCGGCGAAGGACCGTTTCCTGCAGTGGTTGTCATGCATGACTGCTCTGGCAGGAATGCGCTTTCCAATTTGTGGAGCACACGATTACAAAACTGGGGATATGTCGCTTTTGAAGTTGATAGTATCGGTCCGCGAGGTGGGAAAACATCCTGTACGGCGTATAGTGGGGGGCCAAGCTACATGGCACGCACGCTAGATGCTTTTTATGCCAAAGCCTATCTAAATCAGCTGCCCTTTGTAAAACATGACAATGTGGGACTCATGGGTTTTTCTCATGGTGGCGGCGTAACCGTGACTGCATTGGATTCGGATAATATGGCTCATCTGCCAGCTGAAATTGCAACACCCTTTAAGGTGGGGGTCGCATATTATCCTTATTGCACTTTGAATTTTAAAGGGGTGGATGCGCCAATCATGGTATTAACGGGTGAAGCAGATGAATGGCATTCGGAATACACGTGCCGGCTCAATATTCCGGAACCGGATACGATCGAACATGAATTTGTTTATAAAAGCTTTGAAGGTGCGAATCACTGTTTTGACTGGCCTGGATTGGATACAACGAAGTTAGGCTATAAACTAAAGTACCATCCCGAAGCTGCCGCCCAAGCAAAAAAAATGACACAGGAATATTTTGAAAAATATCTTACACATTAATAGACGCTCAAATGGATTCATACATGCGTTCGATTTCCAGCTCGAAGCTGACCGAAAAAATTGTTGAAAAAGCCCAATTGTTGGGTGCATCCGTCGCCGGCGTTGCATGTGCCAACGCCTTGAAGGAATCGCCTTCACATCGAATCGTTCCCAAAATCGGTATGAATTTAAACGTTCAATGGCAAAAATCGAAAGGCGATTCCAATCATGATGCTGTTGCCTGGCCGGCAGATGCCGTATCTGTGGTGGTGATCGGGGTTGGGCACGGTATAGACCAACCGGAACTTGACTGGTGGGACGGCAAGGGAACATCCGGCAATCGTATTTTGATTCGGATTAATAAGCATCTTTCGAAATGGATTGAGGATACATTTTCTATCAAAACCTATAAATTACCTTACTTTATTAGCAAAGGCGGCATCTTTTTAAAAGATGCCGCAGTGATGGCCGGTTTAGGATGTTTCGGCAGAAATAATCTGGTGATCACTCCGGGATACGGGCCCCGCATTCGTTTTCGGGCGCTTTTAATGGACCGGGAAGCAGAACCAACCGGCCCGCTGGAATTTAATCCTTGCAAAGATTGCGATGCACCTTGCCGTGAGGCCTGTCCAGTAAAATCCTTTAGAAAAAAAATCTATTCAGCCGATGAATTGGGTCAATCCACTTTACCTGGCCTCCATGGAACCTATAATCGGGTGATCTGCAATCGGAAAATGGACAAAGATATTAAAGATGCCGTCATGGCCCTGCAGGCAGGCGAGAAGGAACGAAAAGAAGTGATAAAGGCAATAGATGGGTTTGAGGATGGCGTCACGATGAAGCTGCAAGATGACACATTGCCCAATTATTGTGTAAAGTATTGCAGAAAATGTGAATTGGCATGTCCGGTGGGGAGTCATGTCAATCTTTAAAATCCTTTAGCAATTCAGGGGTCGGGGAGTTTTCAATCTCCTTCGCTGTATGAATATGGCAAATACGGTGTTAAGGCAATAAAGTCCGCTGTTATGGCATCCGCATAGGGTTCCGATGTGAACATTGTGTGTAAAGACATCGCAAAGGGCGTATATGATGGGCATGAAAATACTCATTGGCTCTATTATTCTCGTGGATCTAGCGTTTTTCCTGGGCTGCCTTTTCATGCCGCGCTCGGGAATGGAAGCCATGGGAGCGGTGTTTATCCTTATTCCCCTGGCAGGATTGCATCTATTGGCCGGCATCGCCGCCTGCTTTCTGGAGATGCGCCGGGAAAGATGGAAATTCCCGGTGTACTTCGCCCTATCCACTGGCCTCATCCTGTTTCTCGGGTATCTTTACGGAAACCTTGAGCCCACCTACCGTCCGCTTCACCGCGTACTGCTGTCAAACGCATTAAAGCAAAAGGATAAATTCGCTGACTTCAGAGACCGTCAGATCCTGATGGCCAGGCGATTATTGGAACGTTGGCGGGATCCGGATCATGCTGAACTTTGCCGGGCGGTCCAATATCCGGTGGATGTGGACAGGCTTGCCGCTGTAATGGCAAAAAAACCGAACCTGTCTTCTAAATGCGCCCAGATCCGAGGCACGGAAGCTCTGCCGCTTCAGGTCATCCTGGCGAACGGTTACGAACCTTGGAGACGGGGAAAAAAGGAGGACCGTAAAGTAAAACTAAAATCGATCCTTGTTGCTGTAGATCTTTTATTGGCTGCCGGCGCCGATCCCAACAGGCGTGATGACAAAGGGAATACAGCGCTGCACTGGTCGTTGGGTTATGAAGACGAAACGCTGGTCTCCCTTCTAATCCGTTACGGAGGCTGTGTTTATCTTAAAAACGATGAGGGACGATCCGCGATGACGTCCTACATGAAGCCAAGAATAAAAAAAATTATCCGGGAGGCGGCCGAGGACCCCAAAATGATTTTAAATTGTCCCCAGGTGTTCAAACCGGCGCCCCCCGAAAAAACGGACAAGCTTTCACCTCCGGCGACGGATCGATCAGATGAAGCCGCACTTTGGACCCAGGGGCTTTTCAGGGCCGTTCAGTCCGGCAATATCGATCAGGTGGTGACCCGGCTGTCTGAGGGTGCGGACCCCAACGGTACCGATAGCGATGGGCGGCGACCGCTGCACCGGGCGACGAGATGCCGAAAGGCGACGCCGGCCATCGTGGAGATATTGTTGACGGCCGGCGCCGATATCAACGCCAGGGACCGAAAGGGCGCAACCCCACTGATGTCCGCGGTTCGAAACCACTGTCCGGATATTGTGTCCATCCTCATAGGGAAAGGCGCCGATCCGAATCTGGCCGATAGATCCGGCAGCACCGCCATGCATCTGTTTGCCCGCTGGCAGGCGGACAAGATGCTGCCCGTCATCGACGGTGTATTGGATGCTGGCGCGAAGATCGATCCCCGAGACAAACACGGCCGGACGCCCCTGATGATGACGGTATATGCCTCACGGACCGGAGACGAAGCCGCTGCCGTTTTTCTGGCCAAGGGGGCGGATCCGAATGCTGCCGACCGTCGCGGCAATACCCTGGCCCATCTTCTGGCTTTCGATTCCGGCAGAAAGGAGCGGGTTGAAGGCGTTGCCCGGATAATTGAGGCCGGTGCTTCCATCGACCTTCGCAACAAGGATCAGATGACCCCGCTGATGCTGGCCGTCAAACGGCGAAAGGTGGAGATTGCAAAACAGCTGCTAAAGGCCGGCGCCTCCCCCAACGTTGCCAGCCGGCGGGGAACGCCAGTGCTGCACAATATTATTTCGTGTCAGCCTGAAAAACTGAAGCTTCTGGATATCCTGATCGCCGCAGGGGGTGAAGTTGATCGTCCAAACGAAAACGGACAAACAGCCCTTCATCGCGCGATGCTCAACCACCTGTACGTCAACTGTCTTGCACCGGTTGAACGATTGCTGAAAGCCGGGGCGGATCCCAACATTCTGGACAACTACGGTGCGGCACCCCTGCATAACATGTCGCACTGGGAAAGAAAAAATCCGGCCGAGGCCCTTAAGCTGATGCTGGCATTCGGTGCCGATGTCGACATCCGGGACCATCAGGGGTTGACCCCCCTTTTGCGTGCCGCCCGTTTCAGCAACCACACCGGCGTTATCCAGGCCTTGCTGGATGCCGGCGCCACAGCCGACGTTACAGACAAACGGGGCAATAACCTGCTGCATAGCGTGGCGATGAACAGGACCCCCGGTGCCTATCAACTGCTGAAGGTCGCGATGCTGGTCAATACCGGCCTGGACGCACGCAATAAATCAGGGCGAACCCCTTTTGAACTTGCCTTGAAATATGGGAATGATGAAGTTGCTCAGGAGATAAAAGAGAAAAAAAACCGTACCAATTCCAAGTAACGGTATTGAAATGAACATTTCTCGTAAAAAATTATACCAAAATGCTGCAGATATCCTGACTTTGCTGTGTGCGGCATCCACTGTTATTCTGATACTGTTTCTGTTTATGGGCCCCAAAGAGGGTATGGAAGCGATGATCATCATCCTGCCCTGGATGTTTGCCGGGGGGGTTCACGTGCTTTTCGGTTTGGCGGCCCTTTTTTGCGCATTTAAATCAGGATCCCATGTCCGAAATTTATGGATCTATATCTACTTCTTCATTTTTTTCGGGTTTAACGCCTACTACCTGGCAATCGTCAATCAGGCGGATGTTGCCATCGCTCGAAAAATCGATGATATCACACGGCCCGGTGAATCGGAGCTGCACCAGCTTCTCCGGCAGCAGGCCATTGGGAGCATGAGCGGGAAAAGTACGGACCCTGTCAGGCAAAAACGCGTCCGCCAATTGGTTCAAGAAGGGGCGGATGTTTCATACCTGCGCCCCGGCGACCGGCAGCCCCTGATCGTCATGGCGGCCCGCACGGGTGATACCGGGCTGGTTGAAATGATGCTGGAAAAGGGTGCCGATGTGAACGGACCGGTTAAGAGCAGTCAAACACCGCTAATGGCAGCCGTCAAGGGGCGCCATGCCCCTTTGGTGGAACTGCTGTTAAAAGCGGGCGCCCGACCCGATGACACCCGGTACAAACCCAACACCCCACTGATGGTCGCCGCCGGCAGTGGAGATGCACCCACTGTAAAAGTACTTCTTGAATCGGGTGCCGATCCGGATGCCCGCACGTCCAGTTCCCCGCCACCGTTGATCCGTGCGTCGGCAAAAGGGAATGCAGAAACGGTTAAACTGCTCCTGGACCATGGGGCAGATGCCAATACTACCGGATTCGGCCGTATTTACCCCCTGATTAATGCCATAAAGTCGGAGTGCGTAGAGTGCGTTCGCCTTCTGGTCGATGCCGGGGCGACATCCCATGGCAAGACCAGCCGGAATGAAACTGCGCTGGTATTGGCGGTCCAGCAGGACCGAAAAAAGATCGTCGAAATTCTGGCCGAATCGAAAAAGAGGCCGGGATCTTTTCATGATCTACATATGGCCGTGAAAACCCGGGATATGAATCTACTGGCCAGTCTGCTTTCCCTTAATGTTTCACCGGATGCCCCAGATGACAGGGGATACACGATGCTGTCGCGGTTGGCCATGGGTGGCCGCCAAGGGACACAAAGCCCGGAGCTGGATGTAGCCGCCGCCCGGCTGCTGATTGCCCATGGTGCGGACATTGAGGCCAAAGGGCAAAATGGTCAGACGGCTTTGATACTTGCGTCAAAAAGCGGCGCCCTGGAAATGGTCCGGTTGCTTATTGAACACGGGGCTGATCTCAATGCATCTACCCGGGATGGCCGGACCCCTCTTCTGAACGCACTGTGGGGAGGTCATAAAGAGATTGCCGCTGATCTGATAAAGGCGGGTGCCGATCCCAATACACCTGTTCAATGGGGTCCCAACCGGGATTTTCCGCTCCGCGCTGCGGTTGTCAAAAAGGATCCGGAATTGGTACGATTGCTGCTGGACGGGGGGGCTAAAATAGATCCGGAAACCAGGGATCTCTGCGACTTGCTACAAAAAGCGGCTGCGTCACCGGAAATCGTCAACCTGCTGATTGCCACCGGGGTTGATCTGAACCGCAAAGATCCACTGAATCGCTATCCACTGAGCGTGATCATTCAGTACGGTACAATCGAATCCACGATCCACCTGATCAATGCGGGTGCTGAGCCGATGCTGCCGGAATGGCGCGGCAAACAGCCGTTTTTCACATTCGTCGAAACCGGAAAGGCGGATCTGGTGCGTCTTTGCCTGAAGCGAAGCCGTCAAATCCGCCAGGACTCACAACTGCTCAAAAAGGCGATGTACTGGGCGATCCGAAAGGCCCATCCTGATGTGGTCCGTGTGCTGATGGAAGAGGGGGTGTTTTATACGCGGCTTGCGGAGGTAAAAGCGATTTTGAAGTGGGCCAAAGTTCCTCCGGCGACTCCGGAGAACAAAAAGGAAATCTATCAGCTGTTCAAAGCGCGCATCGGTAAGCAGCAACCCAAGAAAAGATCGCCGGGGGGCAGCCCGATATTGATCCTCACACCGCAGCAAAACAGATCCTGAAATTAGTAACTATCGTCTGAAAATTGCTTTTCCATCATGATATTCAGGATGGTGTGATCCGTTTCGATCATCCCTTCGGTGGTGAGGGTTCCGATGTTTTTCATGGTGTCTTCCGGCGATGCCCCGATAATGCCGTCGGTGGGCTGGACATTCACGCCCTGGAGTGCGAAAAGGGCCGCCTGGACCGCGGTACCGGCAGCCGTTGCCAGCTTGAGGGCGCATCCTGCCTTGGCGCCGTCACAGATCACCCCGGCCAGATCCATGATCAGGTTCTTGATCGACCCGGCGATATGCTTCAAATCCCCGCCCAGGAGATAGGCGATGCCGGCGGTGGCACCGGCACCCGCCGCCACACTGCAGCCGCATACGGCAGAAAGCCGTCCGGTGTATGCCTTGATATGCCCGGTGATGATATGGCTCAGGGCGATGGCCTCAAGCATCACCTTCCGGTCCGCCTCCACAAAATCGAACACCGCTACAATGGGTAGAATCGCGGTGAGGCCATGATTCCCCGACCCGGCGGAACTCATGGCCGGCAGCTTCACGCCCGCCATGCGGGCATCTGCGGCTGCGGAAGCCAGAATACGCGCTTCGGACATCATGTCCTTTTTGATGAGCCGCTGCCGGACCAACCGCTCCATTGTTTTTCCGACCCCCAATCCCGAGCCGTGTTTCAGGCCGTATTCCGCAAGGCGGGAATTGAACTGAATCCCCTCCTCGATGAAGGCAAAATCATCTCCATCCAGATCGTCGATGAGGGATATCAATTGTGCCAGGGACAACCCCTTGAGCCAGTTCTCCAATGCGGCCAGCCCGTTGTTCTCCGCACCTTTTTCGCTCCGGTCGGCCAGCAGGGAATGTTCGTCCAACGATTTTCCATCGAAAACCAGGGACACGATGCGGTCATGAAGCCGTTCGATGACCGATTCAGCGGTGTGCGCCTCTCCCTTTATCACGGTCCTTACAAACAGCCCCTTTTGGTCCGACAACAAATTCACGCGGACGTTCCCATCTGCCACCAGCTTTCGTGTTTCTGCCACGGTCCTGTCATCCACAGGCGCCAGCACCTCCAGCTTCAATGCCGGATCCCCGCCTAAGGCCCCCAGGGCGCCAGCCATATCCAGTCCGCATAGACCGCCGGTCCCGGGTATGGAGACTGCGATACCGTTTTTGTAGATGTTCGGGTCCACCCAGATCTCGATGGAGCGGATGGGGTCGCTGCCCATCAATGACCGGGCGGCGGCCGCCCCTAAAGCGATCGCCGTGGGTTCGGTGCAACCCAGAGCCGGCGCCACTTCCATTTTCAATATATCCTTGACTGTAAAACGCATGTCATTACTCCTCGGCCTCCGGAGGGAAATAAAGTGTAAAGGTCGTCCCCCCCGATCGATGGCAGTCTTCAGTTTCACTGCAGTGCGAGCATTTTTCGATGTTCCCCGGACAGATGTCGCCCTCATGTGGGATATGGCGGCACCGGGTCGTATCCATGCGGATGTCGAATCCGTATCGTGAGGAGAAGATCTTCATTCTCAACAGATCGGCCCCCTTTCCTCCGGCATTGAAGTCAAAGGGCTTTTTGGAAGAATAGGACAGGGTGTCGAGGGTCGGGAAAAATCCCTCAAAAATTCTCTTCCCGGCATCATCGGTGATGCCGACACCGCAGTCGGATACCACCAGCTCGGTGCCTGTTCCTTTTTCCTGGACACGGATCACCACCCTTCCCTTGTCCGGCGTGTTTTCGACGGCATTTTTAATGAGTCCATCCACTACTTTTTCGATCACTTCCTGCGGGATGGTGATCATCTTCTCCGACTGGTAATCCGTTTGGAGGTCGATCTCCCTGCGACGGATTCCATTTTTCACTTCGGCGATTTTTCCTTGGACAAACCGGGACAAATCGATCCGAACCGGCTGCAGGTCTCTCGGACCGAAGATCTCATCGATGCGTCTTTTCACACGCTGCCCCACACGCTCTTCTCCCACCGCTTCCGCCAGGAGGGTTTCCAGCTCATCGCCGCACTCATCTAAAATGGTGGTCAACAGATTCCGTGTATCGAACTGCCTCCCTTCGATGATATCCCCCACCTCCATCTGAATCTCAACCAGACGGTCCAGATTCCGGCGGGCCCTTTCCAGCGTATTCTGCCAGGAGCTGCCAGACAGGGATTTCAATTTTTTCTCGAGGATGGTGAGGGATCCTCCGAGTACCGCCACCGGCGTTTTGAGTTCGTGGGAAAGGTGGTGAATCACCTTGTCTTTCGCGCGGTTCAGGGATTGGACCTCCTGGTATGCCTCTTTCAATTTCCCGGAGTATCGGACATTTTCGATGGACAGTGCGACCGTGCTGCCGATGGTGCTGAGGAGGTGATAATCGCGGTCATCGAAGGTGCCCTCCTTTTTATTGACCGCCCCCAAAACGCCGATGGTGCGATCGCTGGTTTTCAGGGGGACCAGGATGAGATTTCGGGTCCGGTAACCGAGCTTTTCATCCCGTTCCCGGTTCAGGCGGCCTGTTTCCGCTGAATCGTTGACGATGACCGGACGACCGGTCTTGATCACGCGGCCCGCCACCAGTCGGTCTACGGGAAATCGGGCATTTTTAACCCTCGCCTGAATTTTTTGATTCTCATAGGAGGCACCAAGGATAAAGATTTCATCCCGTTCTACATCCAGCAAAGGGATGATGGCCCCTTCGGTATTTAAAAGGCGCCTCACCTCCCCGCCGATATATTCGAGCAGGGGGTCCAGTTCCGTGTAGGCCGGCATGGCAAGGCTGATGCGGTGAATCGCTTCGTTGTGCCGGGCCTCCCTTTTTTCCAGGGTGACATCCCGGATGATCATTAGCACACCGGTGTCCTTGCCCCTCGCGTCGGAGTAGGCGGCGGCCCGTACCACCACATCAAGGATCCGGCCGTCCCGGGTCTGCCGCCGGGTTTCATATCGCTGGGGGGATTTGCCCTTGAAAAGGGAGGCGATGGTCTCCGCATCCTGCCCTTTCAGCCCATCGGGTTCATATGGGATGATCCCGCCTTCCAACTCGTCCAACTTCCATCCGAAGATCTCCTCAAATGAAGAATTCAGATAATAAACCTCCCCTTCGCGTGTATAGACCACAATGGGATAGGGGACGAAGGAAAACAGGGTCCTCAGCCGCCTTTCCGACTCCACCAGGTTTTCTACCGCCCGTTTCTGTGGGGTGATGTCCTGAAGTGTCTCGATGGCCCCCTTGATCTTTCCATGGGAGTCCCGCAAAGGGGCAGCAGTGAAATAGAGCCATTTCCCTCGGTCGCCCAGAGCCGGAAAGAATTTTTCAACCTCGTAGGCGCCTTCAGTGGTGCTCGATTTTCGGGATTTTCCGGAATAATACCGGGCGATCTCCGCCTCCGATGCATGATCCACGATAAGGTCGGCAAGGGTTGGCCGTTTGGAATGGTAAAAGGTCCGCCATTGATCGTCGGTGCCGATCACTTTTTCTGCAGGTATGCCGGTCAGTTTTTCGTAGGCGCTGTTGCAATTGATTATCCGATGGTTCCCGTCAATGACAAAGGCGGCAATGGGGGTTCCCTGAACGATCTGGCTGAACCCCTTCTCCCCGATCTCCAACCTCTCGAGGGATGTCCGATACCAGGCGACCTCTTTTTCAAGGCTCCGGATCTTTCGCAGCAGCGCGTCATGGTCACATTTTTCCGACATCGATGGTTCCTCTGGCGTAAATCACCGACAGGTAGAGGCGGCAGCGGTTCCCGGCGAAGCATACATGTAAGCTTCGCTCCAATGCTGCTAGAACATACCGATAAAATCGACTTCAAGCTTGGAGCGGAATTTTTCGATCAGCTTGAAAATCTCCTTGAGCATCTTCTGCTCGATCCGGGTGAGCTTCTTGGGATAAATATAGTTGTCCGGCCATTTTTTTTCGTCTACGGCCAGGGTGACCTGGCGCACGAACCGTATCTGGAGTAGGAAGCTGTAAGCCTTTTTTAGATCTTCATATTCCTGGGGCAGCAGCACTTTTTTCAGGCTCAACTGAGCCAGTCGCTCCAGTGTGTTGGTTTCCCCGATTCCATTTTTGAGCGCATAGATTCTCGCCAGGTCGACGATGGGCATCATGGCACTTTTTATATCGAACGCATCCCGGTGTTTGCCCTTTGATTCCACCACGAAATTACGGAAAAAACCAAGGGGGGGCCTGAAATGAAGCGCGTTGGTGGCCAAATGACGGAAGAAACCCGGCCAGTCGCCAAGGGATCCGAGAAGGTGCCGACGCAGGGTGTCCACCATATCCGCATCCCCGTAACCCAGGCGGAAATCGAAGAAAATGCTGGCCTGGAGAAGGTCTTCCGGCTCCCCTGCGTGAATCCATCCGGAAAAGTATTTCTTCCAGACGGACAAGGGCTGGCACCACTTCGGGTTCATTGCCATCACCTCCCCCGTGCAGAACTTGTACCCTACCTGGTCAAGGAGAGTGCAGACCCGTTCTCCAAACTTGAGAAAATAGCCCCGGACGCTGTCATGCAAATCGCCGGGCACATCTTCAAACACGATGGCGTTGTCCTGGTCGGTTTTGAGCGTCTGTTCCAGCCGTCCCTCGCTGCCCAGAATCAAAAAGGCAAATTTCGCCGGCGGCGGCCCCAGTTCGGACAGCGTAAAACCAATGAGCTTTTCCAGCATGGCATCTGAAACGGTAGTGATGAACCGCGTCACATTTTCCGCCTGTGCGCCACCGGTGATCAGGTTCCGGACGATTCCCGGCACCCGGTAGAACTGTTCGATAATCTGTTCGACCTCCGTGGTCTGGGACAACTCCCTTAACAGTCCGATGGGGGACTGCCCCTGGGAGGCGAGAAGGTCCCGGCTGGAGATCACCCCAACGATTTTTCTCTTGGCGTCGGTAATCGCCAAGTGACGGATATCTTCCTGCATCATGGTCATCAAGGCTTCGAAAACCATGGCGTTGTCGGGTATGGAGCGAACCGGGGAGGTCATGATTTCCGATACCGGATGATCCGAATCGAAACCCGCCGCCACCACTTTATCGGTCAGATCCCGTTCCGTTACGACCCCGGTGAGTTCTCCTTTTGGGTCCTGGATGAAAACCGAGCTGATCTTACGGTCGCGCATCATTACGGCGGCCTGCCGAATGGAGAGGTCTTCCGCCCCCACTGCCGGCAACGGAGTGAAGATACTCGCCACCGGCTGGTTGAAAAACAGCATCCCCTCCTCTTTGGGGCGGGCGGTTTTGGCAATGATCTCGGCATAGGATTTCTCCAGCATCCGCCGTCCGAAAATATCGGTAAAATAGGCCGAAAACTCCTCGAATCGACTGCAAGCCCGTTTGAACTGTTTTTTGGGAAGAAGATAAAACCGAGACTCTTCGGTGACCCGAAGTGTCCGCACCGATATCCCGTTGTTGACCAACATCGAGATACCGCCATAGAAATTACCCTCCTCCAGCACCCCGCTCATGGTTTTTTTCTGTCCCTCTTCGTAATAACGTTCCGCCGAACCCTTCTGGAGAATGTAAAGGTAACCGACCCGGGTCCTTCCCTGCAAAAAAAGGACGGTGTCTTTCGGGTAGAGCACAACGGAAAGATGGCCGATGAGCTGATCGATCTCATCCTCGGGCAGATAGGAAAAGGGTTCGATTCCGCTTAAAAAATGACGCACCTGTCCGGTTTCGATAATGGCGGCCAGGGAGGGGTCCAGAATATTGCTGGAATAATTTTCAAGAAAGTACTCATAAAACGAATTGTTTTGGGCGCAGAGGTCCTGGAATATCTCCTGGGGAATGATGTATCCGGAACAATCTCGATCCACCTTTACCGTTCTGAGTGAAATGCCACCGTTGAGCAAAATGGTGATGCCGCCGAACACCTCGCCGGGTTTGATATGCCCGATCAACTCCTCTCCGTTTTCTGACTGTTTGTAAAGGGCCAGTGCGCCCTTGGTGACCACAAAGATATGGTCGATATGGGACTCGCCCTGTACGGCGTACGCTTTCCCTTTCGGATGCTGCACAAACGTCGTGCTGTCTGCGATTTTCTGCAGCTCGTCTTCCGAAAAAAAGGAAAAATGAGGCATCTTTGAAAGATATTTCAATGCTGCTGCATCCATGGCTTCCTCCTGAGTCGGGTATCAATTGATTTAAACCTGAGATGAGCGATATTTAACTCGATCTGCGCCGATCTCTTGCGCATCGAGCGTTCG
>Ga0066187_1000026_pt1 | contig 78199 bp, 66 predicted proteins | sample WorMetexBAHAMAS1_FD_58706 | JGI IMG/M metagenome (GOLD analysis project Ga0066187, IMG submission 58706) | Marine gutless worms symbiont microbial communities from Max Planck institute for Marine Microbiology, Germany - Inanidrilus exumae... | ecosystem: Host-associated > Annelida > Digestive...
TTTGCATGATCCCGCCATTAATGATATGCAATGATGATAAAACGCTATTCAATGAACTGCTGACCCTCATCCGCCGTGCGCTTGAGAAAAGGAGCCTTGTAAAGGAGGTTGCCTACCTTAAGGGAGAATTGCGACGTTATCGTTCCTTCGAAAACATGGTGGGCGAAGAGAAAAACATGACCACCATTTTTCGACTGATCGATACTGTTTCCGCAGGGGATGGTACGGTGCTGATTCAGGGTGAGAGCGGGACTGGAAAAGAGCTCGCATCAAGGGCCATTCACAACCGCAGTCCCCGTCGCAGCCATCCTTTTGTTGTCATCAGTTGTGCCGCCATACCCTCGGATCTCATGGAAGGTATTCTATTCGGCCATGAGAGGGGGGCATACACCGGTGCGACCACTTCTAAGGCGGGAAAACTTGAGATTGCAGATGGCGGAACGGTCTTTCTGGATGACATCGACTGCCTGGACATTCAGATGCAGGCAAAACTGCTTCGGGTCATTCAGGAAAAGGAATTTGAGCGGTTGGGGAGCACCCGGGTCATTAAAGTCGATATTCGGTTTGTTGCGGCTTCCAATAAAAATCTCAAACAATTGGTTGACGAAGGAGAGTTCCGCGAAGACCTTTTCTATCGACTGAATGTATTTCCCGTTTTATTGCCCCCGCTGAGGGAGAGAAAAGGAGATATCCCACTTCTTCTGGATCATTTTCTCGAAGTCAATTCCTTGCGCACGGGAAGGCCGATTAAGGCGTTTTCAAAAAAATCCATAGAGATACTCATGCAATATGACTGGCCGGGTAATGTCAGGGAACTCCAGAATCTCGTGGAACGGTTGTTTGCGCTTACCAATACGGACACGATCAGAATCAAGGATATTCCTCAGTATACGCCTCTGAAAAAGGAAATCAAGGGGCTGCCGCTTAAATACGCGGTCAATGAATTTGAGAAGCAATATATTGCCGGCGTGTTGGCCCACGTTGACGGAAGTCGTAAAAAGGCCGCTGAAAAACTCAACATCCACCGCAATACCCTTGCGATCAAGATGAAGGAGTTGAACCTTTCTGTGAAATCGTAACGGGCTAAAACACCGCTGCGGCGGTTCCCGGAACATTCCTTACCGCATGTGGCCGCAGATCGGTCACTGAATGGGCGCGATTGACGGTAAAAGTACAGTAAAAACGGCACCTTGCCCATTTTTATTGTGAGCGGTCAGCGCACCTCCAAGATTCTTTACAATGCCGTGGGCCACCGATAGTCCCAAACCGGTTCCCTTGCCTTTGGTTTTCGTCGTGAAGTAGGGTTCAAAGATTCTTTCGATTATTCCCTGTTCGATACCCGGTCCGGTATCGCCGATATCCAGTCTTACATATCGACCCGGCGTCAATCCCAGCCCTTCTGTCGTGTGATCGGGACCCATCGTTAATTCAGACAACTCAAAGGAAAGGATGCCGCCTTCATCGCCCATCGCATGATAAGCGTTGGTGCAAAGGTTCATGATCACCTGATGAACCTGGATTTCAGAAGCCATAACCGGGCCACAGTGCAATAAATTGAGATCAATTTTAATCGATCCGGGAAGGACTGGGCGAAGGAGTTTCATTGTTTCATCGAGAATATCCTCGATGGATTGCGGTTCAAGGCTTGTGTCATTCCGGCGGCAGAAGGAGAATATCTGCTGGGTCAGTTCCTTGGCGCGTACACCGGCGGTGTCGATTTTGTCCAGATACGCCAGAGTCGGATCTCTCTGACCCAGATTCATTCTCGCCAGTCGGTTACACGCCATGATCACCGAAAGAATGTTGTTGAAATCATGGGCGATGCCACGCGCGAAAGTACCGATAGCCTCCATTTTCTGAGCGTTTAGAAGCTGTTCCTCCAGTTTTCTGCGTTTGGCTTCATTCTGTTTCATTTTGCTGGTGCGAGACTCCACGGTGTCTTCAAGGCGGGCGTTTATCTTTGTGAGCGCGCTGTTTTGTGCCTGCAGTATGGTGATCAATCGCCGGTTTTCAGATAACAGGTCGTAATGGGCGACCGCATTGCCGATGGTCTGTTTCAATTCCTTGTCATCCCAGGGTTTGATTAAAAAACGAAATACATTTCCCTGGTTGATGGCGTTCACCGTCACATCCACATCGGCATAGGCCGTGGCAAGAATTCTGACCGTATCCGGGTATTGAGACTTCACCTTTTCCAAAAACTCGGTTCCTTTCATTTCAACCATTCGCTGGTCCGCCACCACCACGGAAAATTCGTGCCTGGCAAAGGCATTGAGTGCCTCTATGGGGCTGGCAAAGCCATAAAATCGATAGGGCTCATCCGTAAAAAGCCATTCCAGGGATCTGAGAACATTCTGTTCATCATCAACAAACATGATTTTATTTTCCATGGCCCTTCCCTCCTCTTCTGGTGGGTGATCCGTCGGTTGCTGCCAAGAGATGTACAATTTGCATGCCAAGGATTCGGGGTGATCTTCCGCTTCAGTTCTAGAATTGAATTCGCCTTCGGCCCAAATTGCTTAAGTCACAGGGCCTTAAGATCTGGTGAAAGAGGTGTTCGAAACGCTGGTGATTGCGACTCATATCACCATTTCACTGTTGTGTGAGAATGGATGTCGAACCCTATAATGGGAAAATGCACAAAAAACAGTGCATTGATGCACTGTTTTTTGTGCATTTTTGCTTTGAAGCGCCAGATTCAAACCGTATGCGTATGTTCAAGATAGAGGCGGGTGAAAATTTTAACCTCAGGAATACATTGAGTATTTCCATGATTGTCATTTGGGCCAGACGCAGAAATTCATCCGCCGTTTGCGGATGGGTCAAAAATGGAACCTTTTGAAATGGGCGCTGAGGAGCTATTTTCCCTTCTCCGGCGTTGATCATGGGCCGAAATTTCACCCGAAGCGACCGCCGCCGTTTATCCTTGACATGAAATTTTAAGTTGATTATAGGTTCTTCTTTGAATTCTGCCGGGTATAACCCGGTGAGATTCGGCCTTTTCCGGGCGCAATGGAGGGCGTTTGAAAAGGTCGCGAGCGTATCAAAAAAGGGGTTGGGGAGTCTTTACATCTATGGGTTTTGAGCAATTCCTGAATGAAAAAAAGACGACCATTGTCAAACAATGGTTTGATTTGGTGGTCAAGACCTATCCCCCTGATACCCAGCAGTTTATGAAAAGTCAGAAAGATCCTTTTGCCAATCCCGTCGGACAAAACATCCTGACCGGACTGCAGCAGCTTTTTAATGAGATCTCAAAAGGCGTCGAACGGGAGGTCGTTATCCCGATTCTGGATCCGATCATCCGGGTCCGGGCCGTTCAGGACTTTTCGCCTTCAACAGCCGTCGCCTTCATTCTCGATCTTAAAATTATCGTCAGAAATCTTTTGGAGGGGGTATCCCTTGATACCGTTTCTCCAGAGGATCGGATTCGATTCGAGAACCGGGTGGACCGATTGATGCTGATCGGGTTCGATCTTTATATGACGTGCCGGGAGAAGGTTTTCAGCCTGAAAGCAGACAATGAGAGGACTCGGGTTCTAAAAACCTTCGAACGGGCCGGATTGCTTGATGACGACTCTAAAAATGCAGCAAACTCGGGTTAAACGATATACCTTTATATTAATTACTGGATAGAGAGGTAAGGTTATATGAATAGTAAGTACATGTATTCCTTCTTAGCTGTCATCGTGCTTTTTTTGCTCTCTTTTATCGGGGCAGAGGCAAAAGCCATCCAGTACCTTTTCGGCATCATCATTCCCTATCTGGCCATTCTTGTGTTTATCTGCGGTGTGGTTAAAAAAGTGATGGGCTGGGCAGGTTCTGCCGTGCCTTTCCGGATCCCCACAACCTGCGGCCAGCAGAAAACCCATGACTGGATCAAGCCGGATCCTGTGGATTGTCCAACCACCACAGTGGGGGTGATCGCCCGAATGTTTCTGGAGATTGTTGCCTTCCGATCCCTTTTCAGGAACACCCGAATGAAGTTCAGGGAGGGAGGCAAGATATCTTACAACCTTGAAATCTTCCTCTGGGTGGGTGCCCTGGCATTTCATTACGCGTTTCTCACCGTATTGATTCGCCATACGCGTTTTTTCATGGAACCGGTGCCGGGCATCATCACGATTCTTGAAGATCTGGACTCCTTTTTTCAGGTCGGTCTGCCGGTCCTATACCTTTCCGGTGCGGTGTTGCTGGCTGCCGTGGTTTATCTGCTGATCCGGAGGATATTGACAGCCCAGGTGCGCTACATCTCCCTTGCCTCCGATTTTTTCCCGCTTTTTCTAATCGGCGGTATCGCGGTGACCGGTATACTGATGCGCTACTTTACCAAGGCCGATATCGTTGCCATCAAACAATTGACCATGGGGCTGGTAACCTTTCATCCCACCATTCCCGATGGTATTAGCAATTTGTTTTATGTTCATCTCTTTTTTGTCAGCATTCTTCTTGCCTACTTCCCGTTCAGCAAACTCATGCACCTCGGGGGAATTTTTCTGAGCCCCACCCGGAATCTTCCCACGGATACCCGGGCACGGCGCCATCTCAACCCGTGGAATTATCCGGTTCCCGTTCATACCTACGAAGAGTATGAAGATGAGTTCAGAGAGAAGATGATCGATGCGGGCCTGCCGGTAGCCAAGATGCCCGAACCGGAAGAGGAATCTGCGGACGCAGGCGAATCCCAGGAATCAGCAGAGTAGCAGACAGAGGAAAAGGAGCGAGTAATGAGTGATCTTCCGAAATCTGATGAATTTTTTTCAGCCATCGATCACAAGGTGACCACGGCCACGGACTGGATGGACACGCCGGCGGAAGTGAAAAAGGGGATCGCCTGTTATGCCGGCAATCCCAAGAGTCTTGAATATGTCGGGCTGCCCAATCCGAGGACCTGGAGCTGTTTTGACGAGGATTGGCAATTGCCTGAAAACTGGCAGCAGATTCTCCACGAGGGGTTCAAAGAGCGGCTTGAGCGGTACCGGTCTTTCAAGGTGTTCATGGACATCTGCGTACGATGCGGCGCCTGTGCCGACAAATGCCATTTTTTCATCGGCACCGGCGATCCAAAAAACATGCCGGTGCTGCGTGCCGAACTGCTCCGGTCGGTCTACCGGAATGATTTTACGACAGCAGGTAAGATACTGGGGAAAATCGGTGGCGCCCGGCCCATGACCTACGAAGTGTTGAAGGAGTGGTGGACCTACCTATTTCAATGCACGGAATGCCGGCGATGCTCGGTGTTTTGCCCTTACGGGATCGATACCGCCGAAATCACCATGATGGGTCGCGAGTTGTTGAACCTGCTGGGGCTCAACATCGACTGGATCGTCACCCCGGTGGCCAACTGCTACCGGACGGGAAACCATCTTGGCATCCAGCCCCACGCTTTCAAGGACATGATCGATTTTTTCGTTGAAGATATCGAGGACCTGACCGGCGTCCTGGTGGAGCCGGAGTTCAACAAAAAAGGGGCGGACATCCTGTTCATCACTCCGTCGGGGGATGTGTTCGCCGACCCGGGAACCTACACCTGCATGGGGTACCTGCTGCTTTTCCACTATCTGAAGGAAAAGTACGGATTTGACATCACCTGGAGCACCTACGCATCGGAGGGAGGAAATTTCGGGTTTTTCACCTCCCACGAGATGATGAAACGTCTCAATTCCAAAATGTACATGGAGGCCAAACGTCTGGGTGTCAAGTGGATCCTGGGCGGCGAGTGCGGGCATATGTGGCGGGTGATTACCCAGTATATGGACACCATGAACGGACCTGCGGATTTCCTCGAGGTGCCGGTCAACCCCATTACCGGGACGGTGTTCGAGAACGCCAGATCCACCAAGATGGTGCATATCTGCGAGTTCACCGCCGACCTGATTCGCCACAACAAACTCGAACTCGACAAAAAGCGAAACGATCATCTGAAAGTCACATTCCATGATTCCTGCAACCCCAGCAGGGGGATGGGAATGCTGGAGGAACCCCGGTATGTGATCCAGAACGTGGTGAATCACTACTACGAGATGCCCAGAAACTGCATCAAGGAATCCACATTCTGCTGCGGCAGCGGATCGGGTCTCAACGCCGGAGAGGACATGGAGTTGAGGATGGCAGGGGGCCTGCCCAGGGCAAATGCCGTGAAGTATGTTCACGATAAGCACGATGTGAACATGCTGGCATGCATCTGCGCGCTGGACCGGGCGGCACTGCCTCCGCTGATGGAATACTGGGTACCCGAAGTGGATGTGACCGGCACCCACGAGATGGTGGCCAATGCGCTGGTGGTGCCCGGGGAGAACGACAGGCCTACGGATCTTCGCGGTGAGGACTTGCCGCAACTGGAGGGGAATGCTGATGAATGATAAAGGTAAAATCGTCACCGGACTGGTCATTTTCATTGCCATTGTGACTTTCCCGTTCTGGTACAACCTGGGGAAAGCCGCTTCAATACCCGAACCCGAACTGACGGACATCGCCAAAGCCGCCAAGTCATGCGTTCGTTCCACCGAGTACATGCGGACCGAACATATGCAGCTTCTGGATGAATGGAGAGATACCGTCACGAGGGACGCCAGGCGGATCTATGTCAATGAAAAGGGCGAAACGTTCAACATGAGCCTTTCCAACACCTGTTTGGATTGCCATGCAAACAAAAAGGAATTTTGCGACAGATGCCATGACTATGCATCGGCAAGACCTTATTGCTGGGATTGCCATATCGATAATCCGAAGGGGGAGAGCTGATGAAAAGCCGCAGAAGAGATTTTTTGAAAATTGCCGGTGTGTCGGCGGCTCTTGGGCTTGGGGCCAAGCCGGTATTCAACGCCTTTGCCGCATCGGGTGGACACGGCGACACCCGTCACCCCACGTCGATCGTCGGCAAGGATGCCCTTACCGCCAAGCACTGGGGCATGGTGATCGATACGCGGGCGATCGAGTCAGCCGAGGACCTGGAACCGATCATTGAAGCGTGTCACAAAACCCACAACGTTCCCCACCTGCCCATCAAACGCCATGAGATCAAATGGATCTGGGAAACGGAATACAAACACGCATTTACCAACAAGGTGAACCCTTACCTGACGGACCATCTGGCCCATACACCGGTGCCGGTGCTCTGCAATCATTGTCAGAATCCGCCTTGTGTCCGGGCCTGTCCGACCAAAGCGACCTTCAAACGGGATACGGACGGTATCGTGCTCATGGATTTTCACCGCTGTATCGGCTGCCGGTTCTGCATGGCGGCCTGTCCTTTCGGTGCCAGAAGCTTCAATTTCAGGGATCCACGGCCCTTTATCGAGGAGGTCAACGGGAAGTTTCCCACCCGCATGAAGGGGGTCGTCGAGAAATGCAATTTCTGTGCGGAACGCCTGGCGGTGGGTAAAATGCCGGCATGCGTGGAGGCGTCAGAGGGCATTATCTCCTTCGGAGACCTGGATGATCCCGATTCGAAGGTCAGAGAACTGTTGAGGGAAAATTATTCCATCCGACGCAAACAGGGTCTGGGAACCGAGCCGTCGGTTTACTACATCGTGTGAGGTAGCCATGCTTGAATTAGCACTTAAAGGAAGCAAAAGATACTGGGGTTTGGTGGGAATCCTGAGCGCCATTGTCGGCGTCGGAGTCCTGACCTGGCTGTATCAGTTGAGTTACGGACTGGGAATCACCGGTATGAGCCGGGATGTGTCCTGGGGGTTTTACATCGCCCAATTCACATTTCTCGTCGGTGTCGCCGCCGGGGGCGTCATGGTGGTTTTGCCCTATTATCTTCATGATTACAAGGCATTCGGCCGAATCACCATTTTGGGCGAGTTCCTGGCCATTGCGGCCGTTACCATGTGCCTGCTGTTCATTTTAGTGGATCTGGGGCAGCCCATGCGCATGATCAATGTCATTTTGTACCCCACGCCCAATTCGGTGCTGTTCTGGGATATGATCGTGCTCAACGGGTACCTGGCCATCAACCTGATCGTGGGCTGGAACGTGCTGGAAGCGGAGCGAAACAACATCCATTACGCCAGCTGGCTGAAACCGATCATCTACCTTTCCATTCCTTGGGCCGTCAGCATCCATACGGTCACGGCCTATCTCTACTGCGGACTGCCCGGCCGGCACTTCTGGCTGACGGCGATTCTGGCCCCGAGGTTCCTGGCGTCCGCTTTTGCAGCGGGTCCGGCACTGCTGATCATGCTGTGTTTGATCATCCGGAAGTTTACCGATTTCGATCCGGGCAAAGAGCAGATCCAGTCCCTGGCCAAGATCGTTACCTACGCCATCATATTGAACATATTCTTCTTTCTCTGTGAAGTGTTCGTGGCATTTTACAGCAATATTCCCGGCCACATGGATCATATCAAGTACCTGTTTGCCGGTCTCCACGGCCATGGGGCCTATGTGCCCTGGATGTGGGCTTCCATGTTCCTGATGCTCATCGGCATCATTCTTCTGCTCATCCCCACCTGCCGGAAAAACGAGAGTATTCTTGTCGTTGCATGTGCGGTCATCTTTATCGGCGCATGGATCGACAAGGGAATGGGGATGATATCCGGTGGATTTGTTCCCAATCCTTTGCATGAAGTGAATGAATATATTCCCACCATTCCGGAACTGGTGATCAGCCTGGGCGTATGGGCGGCGGGTTTCCTCGTTCTGACCATTCTTTACAAGATCGTCGTGTCGGTCAAGGGGGAAGCTGCGGGAACAACCTGATTCTTTTGGAGACAAAATCCAAACCGATTTGAAGGGCTCGTTTTCCTCAGGGAACGGGCCCTTTATTTTTGGAGAATGCATGGCGCTGGATCGTAAAAAGCTGCAGAAAAAAAAGGCGAAACAGGCGGCAAAAGCCAAAAGCCGTCGGTTGAAGGCATCCGCCCGCCAACCGGCGGGAGAGGGGAAGCATCATACGGCCATTGCCGCCGCCCTGAATGCCCCGGTGTACGAATGCTGGATGCCCCAAAAACTGTTTCAGAACCCGGGCATCGGGTCAGTGGTCTTTTCACGGAGCGCAGACGGCGGAAATATCTTGGCAGCAGGTTTTTTGCTTGATGTCTATTGTTTGGGTGTCAAGGATGCCTTTATACGGTTGATGACCCCGGCAGACTATACCGTCCTGCTCGACCGATTTCGTGGATACGGCCCCCTTGAAGCCATTGAACCCGCCTGCGCCCGAAAACTGGTCGAGTCCGCCGAGGCATATGCACGGGATCTTGGTTTCTCAGCCTACAAGGATTATCGGAAGTCGAGAAGAATCTTCAGCGATATCGACGGGAACGATTGCCCTCATTCCTTTACCTTCGGTTTTGAAGGGAAACCGCTGTTTTCCGCTGGTCCCCATGACCGCCCCGGTAAGGTCAAGCGCGTGATTCGAACCCTGGAAAAACGCTGCGGGAAGGGTGGATTTCACTTTCTTACACCTGTGGCATCGGAAGACCTTGACGGGTATGTCTAAGCCTCATACGGATAACGTATGATGGCGCCGCATCTTTTACGGCGAAATAAATGCTTCTTTTGGGATTTCCAGCATCTGGAAGTCAGAAGGGGTCAAATTCGTAGAAGCGTAGATTTTCCTGAACCATGAAGAGGTTCGGCCATACCAAGAGATGCAAAGGACCCGTCACAGTTTTATTCACCGTCAAATTCAGAGGGAAGCATATCCGCCATGCGTATTTATCACGGGAAGATCATATCGTTGGATGCTGACAATAATCTCTACCGTTACCTGGTGGAGGACCGCGGCCGGATTGTTTATCTGGGGAACGAATTGCCTGCAGAATACAAGATGGAGGCGTCAACGGTGGAGTTGGGGGAGTGCGCTCTTATGCCCTCTTTCGGGGATGGGCACATGCATTTTTCGAATTGGGCATTGATCGCAGTTTCCTATTTTGATGTGAGGGAGGCAAAGGATATTCGAGAAATTCAGGCGATGATAAAAGCATTCCTATCTGATAGTGGGAAATTGAAGGCGGTTATTGCCTTTGGGGTGTCCAAGCATAGCGTTCGGGAAAAACGTTTGATTCAAAGGGAAGAGTTGGATTTGGCATGTCCCGATTTGCCATTGATTCTAATCTGTTACGATGGTCATTCGGCGGTATGCAATACCCCCATGATGGATAAGTTTCCGGATAAGATCAGAGCGTTAAGAGGTTTTCAAGAGGATAGGGGCCATTTATTCAATGAAGCATACCTGGCTGGAACGGACTATGCGGCCTCACTGGTTCCACCACTTGATCTTGTAAAAAGTATAATAACAAGTTTCGATCGGTTGGCGGAAAAGGGGATTGGATTAATTCACGCTACCGAAGGTGTCGGATTTCCAAAAGATCTCGACATATCCCTGGTGAGTTTGATCGCAAGGGCTAGATCGAAAAAATGTCGATTCCAAACAAGGCTGTTCTTTCAAACCATGGCGGTGGAAAAGGCGCTTAAACGAAAACTGCCCCGTATCGGCGGATGTTTCGCCACCGCTCTCGACGGGTGTTTCGGCGCCTGTGACGCCGCATTGCATGAACCCTACAGCAATGATCCGGATAATAGCGGCATTCTTTTCCAAACCGAGGAAGAAGTATTTGAATTTGCCAGAACGGCAAATCGCGCCGGCCTGCAGATTGAGTTGCATGCCATCGGAGATGCCGCGGTCTCCCGGGCGGTAATGGCGATTGAAGCCGCCCTGCTGGATCATCCCAGAAAGGATCACCGGCACACGATTATCCATGCCTGCTTGATTCGTCCGGAGGATTTGAATAAAATGGCCGAATTGGGCATCGGGATCACACTCCAGCCCGGTTTTCTAATCAGTCCATTGGAACCCCGGGAATACCTGGACGAAATCTTGGGTTCCCGTGTTAAAAAAAGCTCCCCTTTGAGGTCCATTCTCGACGCCGGCATACATCTTTCCGGCGGATCGGACGCGCCGGTGACCCATCCCGATCCCATCGAAGGGATCTATGGGGCGTGCAATCATCCCTATGATCCGGATCAATCGGTTTCGATTACAGATGCTTTGAAAATGTTTACCTACGAAGTCGCGTGGACCACCTTCGATGAAAAGGAGCGTGGGAGCCTGGAAGAGGGGAAAATAGCGGACATGGTGATTCTGAACCAGGACCCCTTGAGACTCGACCCCAAAGACCTCCGCTCATTGAAGGTGGAAAGATTGCTTTTAAGCGGAGAAGCGTATCAGCCCGGCATGGGTTTTTTAAGCATGCTCTGGAATAGTTATACCGGGAGAAATGAGAAGATTTAGCCGCACTATCATTTCTTCTTCTGTTAAAAGGGGATCAGATCCTTTCCTGACGAAATCACCCCGGTTCGGAAAATTAATACTGTTTTTCTATAGGGTTGACGCCCCTTTCCATGGCGATGCGGATGTAGGTTTCCGCACCGGTTTTCGGGGGCAGGTATTGCCGGTCTTCGGGTTTTTTCAACAGCTCGACTGCCTCAGTGGGGCAGGTGGTGACGCAAAGCCCGCAGCCGATGCAGCGGTCCGGATTTACTACAGCTGTCCCTTCGACCATATCGATGGCCTCCATCTGACATCGATCGATGCAGGTTTCACATCCGCTGCATAGCGCTTCGTCCACTTTCGCCAGGTAATTGCTCTGGACGGCCCCGGCCGGGGATGGCTGCTGTTTCAGGGACCGGAGGATACCGCAGCAGTCTCCGCAGCAACTGCACATTCCCCCTACTTTCTGGGAGTTGAACGGCTGCATCACCAAGCCGGCCTCATCGTTGGCTGCGGCAATCCGTTTTGCTTCATCAAGTTCGATATACCGACCCATCCCATTTTCTACATAGTAGTCGGCATGGGACCCGAACAGCATGCAGGCCTCCATGGGTTTGTCGCATCCCTTGCCCGCCAGTTTGGCCGTTTTACGGCAGATACAGGGTGCCACTGCGATCTTCTTTTGATCTTCCAGTATCCGGACCACATCCTCATAGGGAGCCACAGGCCATTTGAGCGCAATCTCCCGGTTGATGGGGATGGTTCGCATCACCGGTGTTGAGAAGGATTGGATGGTTTTGCCAAATACGGATTCATAATATTCTTCCATATCGGCAGCCAACTCTTCATCTACGCTGTTGAGCTGAAACTCGTAAATTCCCACCACGTAAGGGGCAACCGTGTATTTCACGATATGGTCTCTCGTGACGCGAAACAGCAGGCCGCGTTTTGCCATATCCGCCATGTGGTCGGCGGTTTTTTCGAGGTCTAAATGATGGGCCTTTGCAACTTCTTCCGGTGTCTGCAGGAGGGGAGGCAGCCTCAGGTATAGCGCTGCATCTTTTTCGGAAAACAATTTTTTCAACAACCGAATCTCCACACCACTTTCAGAAGCGGGGAAACCGGTTGCCAGATCGTGGAGCTTGTTCCGGAGCCTTTGATAGATATCCGTCATTTATTCATCTCCCTTGGTGGATCGGTTTGCGTTTTTCAATGGTTGCTGTCGATACCGAAGATATCGGCAATTCTCACCCCCTTGCAAAGATACCACCTTTATAGCCAAAGGCCCGTGGAGTCAACAGGAATACCGCCCCGGGAGGTACCAAATGCGGCGGTATGGATGCGGGTGTCTTCACGCCCTTCAAAAACATTGATGAAGATCGCCCGCATAAAGGTTGACACTGATTCTGCCTCTGTCATACTTTCCCCCTGTAATTACTCTAAAGATAAGGAGATGTTTGGATGAGCAAATCTCGGGTTGCCGTCGTGCGTTACGAAAAACCGGTGGATTCCGTTAAAGAAGCGGTGGAACTGTCCAAAGGGTTGGACCATTTGCCCGCCCATGCAAGGGTCTTCATTAAACCCAACATCGTGTTTTGGACCCGGAAAGCGCCCTTTCCCAAATGGGGGGTGATCACGACTTCCCGGGTGGTGGAGGATATGGTCCGGCTGCTCAAGGAAAGGGGCATCGACCACATCACCATCGGAGAGGGAATGGTGACGCGGACCCCGAAAGATGCCAAGACGCCCGCCCATGCGTTCGAAAGCCTGGGTTACGGCATTCTCGAGAAACGATACGGTGTCAGGATCCTGAATATATTGGAGCGGCCCTTTGAAAAAGTGAACTTGGGGGATGGGGTCACGCTCAATTTCAATACCGATATACTCAGCAGCGATTTCGTCGTGGACCTGCCGGTCATGAAGGCCCACAATCAGACCGTGGTGAGCCTGGGAATCAAAAACCTCAAAGGGGCCATCGACATCTCGTCCCGGAAAAAATGCCACACAACCGATCCCCAAAAGGATCTCCATTTCATGATTGCCGGCTTGGCCGACCGGATGCCGCCCATGTTCACATTGATAGACGGGATTTTCACCAACGAGAGAGGCCCCGGGCCCGACGGCAGAATCCACCGGACCGATCTTTTGGTGGCCTCCTCCGACGTTCTGTCGGCCGATCTTGTAGGGGCGCGGCTACTGGGATACGAACCCGAATCGGTTCCGCACCTGGTTCACGCCGCCAAGAGGCGGAACCGTCCCTGGGACCTGACCGATATCGAAATCGTCGGGGAGCAAATCGAAGAAGCCGCTGTTTTTCACCGGCACGATTTCCCCTATCAGGAAAATGAAGATGGAGACTGGCTGCCCGTGCCCCTGGCCAAGCAGGGAATTCGGGGGATATCCTATCGCAAATACGATCTATCCATGTGCACTTATTGCTCTGGCGTCAACGGTGTGGTCCTTACGGCCATCCGCCATGCGTGGACAGGCGAACCCTTTGATGATGTTGAGGTGCTAACCGGTAAGTCGATGCAGCCGACGCCCGGCAAGAAAAAGACGATCCTGCTTGGGAAATGCATGTACAAAACCAACAGGGATCATCCAGATATCCAGGAGGCGATCGCCGTCAAGGGATGCCCCCCCAAGCCCGACGACATCGTCAAGGCTTTGCACCGGGCGGGAATTCCCGTCGATGAAAACCTGTTTAAGAGCATCGATGAACTGCCGGCGTTTTTTATGGAGCGGTACAAGGGAAAAACCGAGTTCGATCCCTCCCTGTTTGAAATCGATTCGGGATAACCCATTCCATTCTCTGGTTCGGTACGAATTGATTTCCAAGTTTCATCCCTCCGTTTTGGCGTCGATTTTGGCTTTAATCTAAGGAGTTGAGAGATCTACACATGAGAAAAGTATGGATCCTAGCGGCCGTCACGCTGCTTTTACTGAGTGCAAACCGGGGAAGGGCCGAAGAATTTTTGGATCGGGCCGATATCCCCTCTTTGGTTTCCGGTCTTAGGTTCGAGCTCCCCATGTATTTCTGCGGAGAGAAGGTCCCCCTCAAGGATCCGGAAATCCGGGAACGGCTGGAAAAAGAGATGCTGCTCACCCTTTGGGACAGGGCGCAGATGATCCTCGAGATCAAACGTTCCGGACGTTATTTCCCGGTTATCGAGAAGCTGTTGAAGGAAAACGGCTTGCCCGATGACCTCAAATATCTCGCCGTAGTGGAGAGTGCGCTGAGACCCCATGCGGGTTCAGTAAAAGGAGCAGTGGGCTTCTGGCAATTTCTCAAATCTACCGGAAGGAAATACGGACTGACCATCAACCGCCGCATCGACGAGCGCAGAAGCATCTTTACATCCACAGAGGCGGCCATCCGGTTTTTCAAGAAGCTCTACGCGGAGTCTGGATCCTGGACCCTGGCCGCGGCCGGCTACAACATGGGGGAGCGGGGACTGCAATCGGCCATCAAGTTCCAGGAGATCAAGGATTACTACCGGCTGTACATCCCTTTTGAAACCCAGCGGTACGTTTTCAAGGCACTGGCCGTCAAGCTCATCATGAAGAATCCCGAAAAGTATGGATTCCACCTCACGCACGCCGATCTGTACCCTCCATTGCAGTTTGACCGGATCAAGGTCAAGATAAAACGGGAGGTGCATCTGCAGACAGTGGCGGCAGCGGCAGGCACCTATTATAAAAGAATAAAGGACCTGAACCCGCAGATCAGGGGGCGACATCTCCCAAAAGGATCCCACGTGATATTGGTTCCGGAAGGCGCGGGCGGGGCATTTGCCGCAAACTTGAAAGCACTGGTGAAAAAGGGAGGGGGAAGGCGGCTGGAACGCGTGTATGTGGTTCGAAGGGGCGACAGCCTTTCCCAGATCGCGGATCGATTCAAGGTACCGCTTTCCTCGCTGCTGGCCTGGAACGGGTTGAGCGCGAGCAAGCCAATTCATCCGGGGGATCGATTGGTGATCCATCCCAAATGAGCTGACAGTATTATTTGACGTGATCCATCGGCACTGATCAATGGGTTCAATTCTATCGGAGGGAATACGATTGACTTACAATTTCGACCCGGACCGATGGTACGACAACGAAAGAAGTTTATTGGACATCCAGCTTGCCGCAGAAAAGATAACACCGGATCAGTTCACGGCGGCACTAGCCGGGCTCGATGAACGCTACGATGAGATGGTGGAGCGGCTCGACGGGACCTTTCAACTGCCCGAATCGGACGACCGGTAAGGACCTGGAGGTGGAATGTCCGGAAACATAAAGCCCCATTCATCCGGGGCGCGGATCGTTGCTATTGGTGCGTCTTTAGCGGTCAGCATCCTGCTGATGGCGGCCAAGTTCTACATCTATCGACTCACCCTTTCAGCCGCCATATTGTCCGATGCCCTGGAATCGATCATCAATGTGGTGGCCAGCGCCTTTGCATTGATCAGCATCATCATGTCCGCAAAGCCCCCGGATGAAAGCCATCCCTACGGTCATGGCAAGATCGAGTTTTTCTCCGCCGGCTTCGAAGGGGCACTGATTATGGTGGCCGCCGTTGGGATATTCGTCTCCGGCATGGCACATCTTATCGATCCCCGGGAGATCCATAACCTCGGCAGCGGACTGCTGCTGCTGCTCGTAACGGCCCTTGTCAATTTGGGACTGGGGATCTGTCTTGTCCGGATCGGAAAACGAACCGGTTCTCTGGCCCTGTCCGCCGATGGAGAACATGTGCTCAGCGATGTTTATACCTCCGGAGGGGTCCTACTGGGACTGTTTCTCGTCCAGCTTACGGGATATCTGTGGCTGGACGGCGTCATTGCCTGTATAGTGGGCATCCGCATTCTTTTCACCGGGGGCAAACTGGTCCGCATCTCTTTTGGCGGGCTGATGGACGAATCGGACCCCCAGCTGCTCGAAGAGGTTTCGAAACTATTGGCCCAGCACCGGAAAGACCACTGGATCGATGTCCATCAGTTGCGGGTGCTGCGGTCCGGCAATCTCATCAACATCGATTTTCATATGATCCTTCCACGGCACATGACACTGGACCAGGCCCACGGGGAATCGGTGGAATTGGAGCACATTATCGTCCGCCATTTTTCCGGGAATGCCAGAGTGCTCATCCATCTCGATCCCTGCCTCGACCCGGAATGCCGGATCTGTCAAAACAGCGAATGCGAGGATCGTACGCAAGCTCCCAAAGACAAACCGGCATGGGATTCTGAAACCGTCAGCCGCGTCAAAACCCGCCACGGAAAGCAGGGCATATCGTGAATGTCGATGTGAAATGCTACGCCGGATATCGGGGGGAGGAAACGCCGCGAATGCTTGTGATGGGGAATAGGAAGATCGGTGTTTTAGCGATTCTGGACCGTTGGCTGGCACCGGAACATCGATATTTCAAGATAAAGGGCGATGATCAGGGCACGTATATCATCCGTCATGATCTCATGTCATGGAAGTGGGAATTGACTTTTTATAAACAGGAGTAATGGCGCATCTTCGGTTTTATCCCGATCGTTCCAAGACCGCTCTTGCTTCCACCCAAAACCCCGGTTCCAATTGGACCGGGGTTTTCATTTCCGTTACCTATGCCTTGTCGCCGTACTCGGTGATATGCTGGGGAAGCCGATTGTCGTTTCCGTACATAAAATGCTTTCGCATGTTTTCCGAAAACCGACTGGCCGGCGGCCGGCGGCCCATGGCTTCGGCCACTTCCCGAATGTGGATGGGGGCGGCGCCGCAGCAGACCCCGATGTACCGGATATTCTCCAGCCATGCTTCCTCGGCGAACTTTCGGATCTCGTACCGGTTGCACATCAGCGGATCCAATGCCGTCGGGAAGGTGCGCCCGTGAGGGGAGTGCACGGTGCATCGATTGGTGTCGTCCAGATTGAAGAATGTCGGCTGCTGCTCCGTGGTTCGATAGGGGACCGGAAGTGCGGCGACGTGGCAGGAAACGGCGCTGCGAATTTTTTTGAGGTAGGGCATCATGGTGACCGGACCCCGGAAGCAGTTCATTCCCACCACATCGGCGCCCCTCTGCTCCAGTTCCTTGCAGGTATCGATAATGTCCCATCCGTCCCGCATCCTGTTTTCCCCCATGGGGGCGACGGTCACCACTGCCGGCAGCCCGGCGTTTTTGATGATGTCCAGCGCTAGAAAGGCCTCTTCCGCATAGTAGAAGGTCTCTCCGATGATATAATCCGCCCCTTCCTCTGCAGCCCAGTCCACCATCTCTTCGTACATCTCCCGGACCTGCTTCTGGGCCTTATCCTCCTCGGGGTTCCAGATGTTGGAATTGGAGATATTGCCGGCAAATAGATTGGGCTCTTCGCCCTCGGGGACCGATTCTGCCACTTGTTTCGCGATTTTCAGGGCCGACCGGTTCAGCTCCTCCAACTCATCCTCCCGTTCGATAATGCTCATCTTTTCCCTGTGAGCATTGTAGGTAAATGCCAGCACCACATCGGAGCCGGCGTGCTGGAAATCCTCATGAAGCGCTTTTAGCTTGTCGGGATACTCCAACGCCACCTCGGGTACGAACTCCCCTGCGGTCAAATATCCCCGTCGCTCCATTTCAAACAGATAGCCCTCGGCACAGACCACCCCTTCCACATCCAGCCGTTCAACCAGGTTTCGTTTCATATCCGCCTCTAAATTACTTCTTATACCAGGCCCCACTGGTTTTTTGCAGCATGTCACCGGGTTTTGCTTTTTGCGCGATCTGCAGGGCCCGGCGGGTTCCCACCACTTCGGTGGTCGTACCCTGTTTCTTGGCGATGGCCGTATAGACTTTGCGCCGGTCGCTGTTTTCTGCGGATACGACATCCTCCCGTTCCTTCTTGCCGCCGATAAATTCCAGGTACCCCTTGTTGTTTTCACCGACGGTGCCTTTTGCTTTCAGCGCCTTTATTACGGGCAGACGTGCTTTGAAACGTGCTTTCAATTGATCGGCACCGGCAAATGCAGGAACCGATGAGGTCAGCAGGCCCACCAGGATCCATAGGGTCAGGATTGAAAAAGCACTTTTTTTCATGGTCTATCTCCTTGGTGATTTCCCTTATTTAAAATGTCTTACTGGGTGTCCGAAGCGTCAACTTCCAGTTGTTCTCCCGCCTCGTCGATGTCTCCAAAGAAGTCATCCAACTCCTTATCGATCTTGACGTTGACGTCGATGGTGATATGGATCGGTTTGACCTCCACCGGTGCCACCTTCACCTCATGGCGGGTCTGACAGGCCTGTACCATCATTAGCAGAGCGCCAAGCAAAACTGCAGCGAATCTCCCCATGGTCATACCCCTATTGTTCGATGTTTTTGAGGATCTCTTTGTAGGTCAGGATTCGGTCCAACGGCAGCCTGAAGTTGACATCTAGGCTGATGCCCTGGAAAATGGACCCTTCGCTTCCCGCTTTGACCCTGATGAATCCTCCGATTTTTTGATCGTACACAAAGGGCAGCGGGTTGGCCGGTTTCCCGTCCATCTGCATTCGTAGCAAAAGCGTTTCCCCCTCCGTGGTGAGCCTCAGTTTAACCCACTTGTAAGTATAGTCTTTTAAGGCTTCCCTGGCAAGTTCAAGTTGGTTGTACTGTACGGTATTTTTCGGAATGCCGGCGGTGAGCATTTCCGTACCGGTGAGGCGAATGGTACCGCCTTGTCCCGGGGAGGAGTACAAAAAGCCGTCGTCAAAGCGCAACCGGCCCTCTTTGAAGCGGATGGGAATTTTGCCGTTCAGCGTGCCGCTGCCTTCTGCCTGCACCGCTCCGAACTGTTCCAGAACCTGGTGCAGCACCAAGCGGTCACAGTACAACACCAGATGATAATCCGCTTTTTCTGGGGAGATTCTCAACGCATGGGCGTCTACCAGACCACCGCACCATTTGAAACTGCTTTTCTCGATAAAGATGGCCCCCGGGGATTCCACCTGGAACTCTACTTTTCCCTCCCCCATACTCAGTTCCCCCATCCGGGCTTGCTGAAACTTAAGCAATTGGCGGGATTCGCTGCGTTTTTGCAGCAGATCGGTCATCTTTACCGTGGTTTCAATGCCGGTAATGGAGAACCCCATCTCTTCATGAAGTACACGGCCATCCTTTACCGTGGCGGCGAAGCGCGTTACAGGCCTCCCTTTGTTGATGGAAAGGCGCCCGGAACCACTTATGATTCCACCTACTTTCAACCCTTCGGCCGCTGGATCAAAAGTGCCGAGTTCGATCTCCCCGGCGGTAGTGTAGTCAGGAACTTCCAGGTCCACAAAGGTACTTCGCTTCTCATTCGGATCCGGGAATAACCGGCCCGAAAAATGGGCCTTCAAATCTTGTAAAAGGGCACTGACATGGGTTCCGTTTAGCGAGAATCCTTTTTCTTGCTGACTGATGACGGCGGCCACGGAACCGATGGCTCTTTCCTGCCATTTGATACCGGTAACCGATACAGTCCCCTTGCCACCGCTCTTATCAAGGGGCCAGACCAGGGGCAACCGCAGCCGGATTCCCTCTGCATGCAGTCCTGCGACAGGATCGGAAAGATCGGCACCCGTAAATTTCACCAGTCCGTCGATGTGTGAGACCCCGCTCCTGTCTCCTGAGGCTTTGGCGTTGATTGTCAGGCTGGGGACGGTTCCCTTAAGGGTGTGAACACGCCACTTTATTTTGGGGGCTTGGATGCGCATTTCGGAAGAAAACGCCGCCTTGTCCTGAAGATTGTGAATACGCGCATTGCCCTTTAAAGAGATACGGTCTGTCCGGACCGTGGCCTGATCCATTTTCACCATGGGTGTGGAGAGATCCAAACGATATGAAATCACACCCTTTTCACGGGTTCCGCTTCCGGAAATCGAATATTGGGGCGGTACCGATTGGATATCGATTCCAGCGGCTTTCAGTTTCAGAAAGCCGTCATTTCGGGACTTTATTTTTCCGGCGGGGCCGCTGCCGATCATAAATCCCCAGTGACCCGGTGACGCCCATGAGGCATTGAACCGTCCATTTGAGTTGATCGGTGACGGTACGGTCAAAGGCAATGGGGATCGGGACGTGAAGGAATCCATTGATATCTCATAATCTCCCGAACATTCTACCGACCCGGAGCCGATTTTAAGCTGACCGGCCATCTGTCTCAGCCGGATCGGGACGGGTGCCGCCATTTTAAGACCGGATAGTGAGAATTTCCAGTTCTCCCCGTCGTCGGTTGTCAAATGCGTGGTCACCCCGGCATCTGAAGGTTCTTCCGCCGTGGCCCCGGAAATCGCCACACCGCCTGTTGCAATCCAAAACCCTTTTATGGCGGTATGCGCCGTCAGAGCGGCAATGTGAAAAGGAGAGATTTCGGCACTCATCCTTCCCTCAATTTCCGCATTTCCCGAAAAGCGAATGCCTTCAAGCCCCGGCAGCATGTCGGCATATCGTTCCAATCCGATACCGGAAAGGAGGTAGTCGACTCCAACCGTGCCGTTTTTTAGGTCGATGTGGCCTTTGGCCTTAAAACGCCCATCCCGTAAATAGCTGACACAAAGGAAGTCAAGGACAGTCAGGGTTTCCTTTTGCGGTGTCAGACGGAGCTCCGCGGGCAGGCGGAAGATTCGGTGGTTCCAGGTCAACAGGATGGTGGCGTCGATCAGTTCGATTCCACCCAGAAAAATGGGAACGGGAAGGGCGCTGCCGGTATCCTGCGGCTTTCCCGCTTCTTTGAATCGCGACATCACGGCTTCCATGTCGATGCCGGGAAAGGACAGTTTCCCATCTTGATACATGGCTCGGAGGGTCACGCCGCTGACGACGATTCGTTCGATCCTTTTTCGATAGAGGCTACCGGGGTTGTAATCGATATGAATCGATTGAGCGGCAAGCGCCGGCTTTTGCGGATCTCCGACCACGATGGGTCCCAGATCGGTCCCGTCGACCTGGATGCGGCGGATTTTAAAGTCGATGGGAGTTTCCCCAAAAATGGCGGCCAGTTCTGGAATGATGCGAGATTCCATGTACCGGGGAGTGAGTTGATACACCACTGCCAGAAGGCAGCCGGTAATGGATACGACAAGCAGGCCTGCCAGAACTGCGAACAGTACTTTTGCCTTCAATGTCATAGCGTATGATCAACCGAAAACAGGTTATTACACATTAAAACGGAAGGAAATGATATCGCCATCCTTGACGACGTAGGTCTTCCCCTCGAGCCGGACGGTGCCGCGCTTTCTTGCCTCCACATAATTGCCGGCCTCCATCAGGTCCTCGTAGGAAACCACCTCCGCCCGGATAAATCCTTTTTCCATATCCGAGTGAACCGCCCCGGCGGCCCGGCCCGCCGGAGTCCCTTTTTTGATGGTCCAGGCCCGGACTTCATCTTCGCCAACGGTGAAAAAGGAAACCAGGTTCTGCAGTTCGTAGGAGTTTTTAATTACACGGTCCATGGCCGATGCGGTAATCTGGAATTCGGATAAAAACTCCGCTGCATCCGCTTCCGTCATTTGGGACAGCTCCTGTTCCAGCTTGCCCCTGATAAAAATACAGTTTTCCCTTTCCAGCATATCCTTTTCGTCCGGCAGGGAATCGTCCTCATCTTCGTTGTTGAAAAGCACCAGCATCGGTTTAGCGGATAAAAAGGCAAATCCCTTGAGCAGTTGAGCGTTTGCCAATTCCGGGGCATGTCGTAATGGGGTCTCATTTTCAAGCTGTCGATGGCATGCCTCCAGCAGGGATCGTTCTTCCGGGTTGAATTTTCTTCCGCGCTGTTTTTCAAGGGTCAGCCTTTCCAGGCGATTTTCCACCACCACCAGATCCGCCAGAATCAACTCCTGATCCAGTTCGGTGAAGTCACTCAACGGTGAGGGTGCCTCAATGCCATATCCCTTGAAATTACGAATCACGTGAATTAGCGCGTCACAACCCCTTACTGAGGTCCAGGATGTTTGCTCCCTTTTCTCTTTCTGGCTGCCCGTAAGACCCGGCAGGAAATACTCCACCTGTGCATACACGGTTTTCTGGGGGCGGTACATATCGGACAGGACATCGATTCTCGGGTCCGGGACCTTGATGGTGCCCAGGCGGTCCTCCCCTTTATGCGCTGCATCCACCGGGCTTTGGGTCAGCGCGCCGAATATGGTCGATTTGCCTGCGCCTCCCAGACCGGTTATACCAAGCTTCATGTGTCGAACCTCCTCTATCTTTGACGACGCAGTGGCACCGCCGTTTACCTATTTTACCCCCATCGAGGCTCAAAAAGAATATGCTGAGCTTTTAATATAATTGTCATCCAACCAAGGCAAACAAAAAGCGTCTCATCGATCCAAGCGCCCATATCGGTTATAATGGAACCAGCGCACCTTTCAGCCGTCCTCCCGCGGATGGGGTCTATTGATTTTCAAACACCGGGTCCCAAAACAAATTGACACGCGGGTGACGTTTTTTTAGTATCTCCTACTGTTTGAATTCACAACCTTCAATGGAGTTTTATTATGAATATCCTCGTTTCGGGATCCCTGGCCTATGATCGAATCATGGATTTTCCGGGAAAATTTGAAGATCATATCCTTCCGGAGAAGATCCACATTCTCAACGTCTGCTTTACCGTATCGGGGCTTGCGGAATATTTCGGTGGGACCGCCGGAAACATCGCCTACAGCCTTGCCTTGCTGGATGAGTTTCCCACCATCCTGGCGAGTGCAGGAAAGGATTTTGGTCGCTACCGGGACTGGCTCGTATCCCATGGGCTTCCACTTGAGGGGATCCGGCTGGTATCCGATGAGTTTACCGCCGGTGCCTACATTACGACGGATATGGCGGACAACCAGATCACCGGATTCAATCCCGGTGCCATGAAACTTCCTTCGGAATACGACCTTTCCGACGTGAATCCCGCGGAAACCTGGGCGATCATTTCTCCGGGAAATCCAGATGACATGCTGGGGTACAGCCGGCGGTACAAGGAGATGGGGATTCGATTCATATTTGATCCAGGACAACAGATCCCCATTCTCCAGGGCGATCATATCGCCGAGATGATCGAAGGCTCGGAGATATTGATTTCAAATGATTACGAGCTTGAAATGATCATCAAGGCCACCGGGTGGGATAAAACCCGGCTTCTTCAGCGAACCCGCACCATCATCACCACGTTAGGGGAGGACGGCTCCGTTCTCGTGACCCCTAAAGATCAGGAAGAGGTCCCGGTTGCCAAACCGGCGCGGGTGGTGGACCCAACCGGCGCCGGGGATGCCTACCGCGCCGGCCTGCTCAAGGGCCTCGCCATGGGAAAGGATTTGCACTATGCCGCGACGATAGGCGCCACCTGTGCCAGTTATGCAGTGGAAATCCAGGGAACCCAGGAACACCGGTTTACCCCGGAACAAGTTTGGGATAGACACAAACAGAATTTTGCGTGGGTTTGAGTTTTTTAAATATTTTTACCCAGCGGCAGGGGCGGTACCTTGGGTTCCTCCCGGTAGTGGGCCGTCAGAATCCCGCTGGCGATCAAGACTAGAGCCGTGATGATTTTAATCCCGATGGGTTCGTTCAGCAAAATCCCTCCCAGCAATACCCCTGAAACCGGCATGATAAAGATAAAGGAATGAAGAGACACGGCTCCGTATCTTTTTAAAAGGGCGGTCCAGGCCACGAATCCGAAGGAAGCGGTGATCAGTCCCTGATACAACAGCGCAGACAGCACCCTAGCGGTTAGATCGTGAACCATTTTCCCGTCCCACAGGTATCCCTCCAGGAAAAAAATCGGCACCGAGAACAGCATGGGGTAAAAGACCACCTGGAACGGCCGAAAATTCCGGATCACCCGTTTGACCACAACGGCATTCACACCCCAGACCAAGGTCGCCGTGAGAATGATCATATCTCCGGCGGCCTGGTGGCCGGAACCGGCCGTTTTTTCCATGAAGACGAATGCCACACCCACAAATCCCATGGAAATGCCCAGTGTTTTCCGGAATGTGATGGAATCCCCGGGGATAAAAAAATGGGCGAGAAACAGCACGACAAAGGGCTGCAGATTCACCAACAGGGTGGCCCGGGAGGCATTGGAATGACTGAGTCCTAGGTAAAATAGTGATAGTTGAATGGTAAAAATAAATGATAAAAGGAGCAAGACCGGCCGGTTCTCCCTGCTGATTTTGAGAGATCGACCGGTGGCCAGCGCCCAGATGCAGATGACCCCTGAAGCCATGGCAAACCGGATGCCGGCTGCGGTAAACACCCCCAGACCGGAAAGGCTGATCTTGATGGCCACCGTATTGGCCCCGAAAAAGAGGCAAAGCAGAGCGGTGCCCAGTCCTGCCATCAGGGTCATGGGGCGGTTTTCCGGGTGGGGATTGAAAGGGGTCGGCTCGCTTTTCATTTAAAAACCGTTGTATTTTTTTCTGATGATTTCAGATGATCAGTCCGATTGACAGCAGGAGACTGAATAACAGCGCCATCATCGCCGTGCCGGCCAGATGTCGATTGTATTCGCTCCCTACCGCCTTTTGCATCATCCGGATCAGGATGCCGGAAGCAGGCAGGGACAGCAACGGCAGCCACGAAAAACCGCCGTTCTGGATCCAATAGATCAAGACCACGCCATAGGCGGCCAGAACCAAGACAGCATATAGCGTCATTGACCGGGCTGGGCCGATTCGCACTGCCAGGGTTCTCTTTCCCGCCTTTTGATCGGTATCGATATCCCTTAAATTGTTCACCACGATGATGGCGGTGATTAGCAAACCCACGGGTACCGATAGCCAGATAGATGCCGGGTGGAGGTTTTGCGCCTGCACATAATAGGTGCCGCAAACCGCAACGGGGCCGAAAAAGATGAATACAAAAATATCTCCCAGGCCGTGCGAAGCCAGGGGATAGGGGCCGCCGCTGTAGGCAAGTGCGGACAGGATCGAAGCGATCCCGATGATGGCGATGGGCCACCCGCCCACCGAGATAAGGTAGATCCCCACCAGGGCGGCACATCCTAAGACGGATCCCATCGCCTGCCTCACACGGTGAGGCGGCACCAGGCCGCTTTGGGTCACACGAACCGGGCCGATCCGGTCCGCAGTATCGATGTGCCTGACAAAATCGAAATAGTCGTTTGCCAGGTTGACACCGATCTGCAGGAGCAGCGCCCCTGAAAGGGCGGCCAGGGCGGGGCCAACCGCCAGACGACCATGGGAGGCAGCCAGTGCCGTCCCAACGCAAACCGGGGCAACGGCCGCCGGTAGGGTTTTGGGACGAGCTGCCAGTATCCAGGGATTTGTTGTGTTGTTTACGGCCATACGATTTATTTATATCCCCCGCCGCATCATGATCCCGACCCGATCGGGGCGGCCTTTTCCGACGGGGTGGCCACGCTACCATTTTAAAAAAATCTTGACAACCGCAAAGCCGAGGTTTAACGTTCGCCTGAATTGAAGCGGAGAAATGAATTGATGCACACTGCGATTTCAGGCAATTGGTATTATACTTACGGGTATTTTTATTACTATACCGGTCTGCCTGTGGTGCATTGAGCCAATAACGAAACGGAAAAAGCCGCAGGCAGACAGCTCCTGCGGCTTTTTTTATTTATATAGGGCCGACGGGGGAAGCACTCTGACGGCCCTTTTTCCGTAAAACGGAAAGGGAAAAATGATGGACCTGTATGCTGGAGAGATTGCCGGGGATCCCATGGTCGGAAGGGAGATATCCGGAAGAGATGCCGTAAACCATCACGGAGAAAAAGAGAAAATGAAACAGACCGATGATTTGAGGGTGAGGGGATATACACCGCTCATGGTGCCAAAATTACTGAAACAGGAGATACCCATCAGTGAGTCGGCTGCAGAAACCGTTACTGACGGGCGGAATGCGATCGAAGCGATTCTTCGTGGGAAGGATTCCCGCCTGTTGGTCATTGCCGGCCCCTGTTCCATCCATGACAAAAAAGCCGCCCTGGAATACGCTGGTATGCTCAAGCGACTCAGTCAGCAGGTGAACGACACGCTGTTTGTCGTGATGCGGGTTTATTTTGAAAAGCCCCGGACCTCCATCGGATGGAAGGGGCTCATCAACGATCCGGAACTGGATGGGTCCTGCGATATGCTGGCCGGATTACGTAAAGCACGGGGTATTCTGCTTGAGATTGCCGAAATGGGCGTGCCTGTGGCCACCGAGATGCTGGACACCATCACGCCCCAGTACCTGGCGGACCTGGTGTGTTGGTCGGCCATCGGCGCCCGGACCACCGAATCCCAGCCTCACCGGGAGATGGCCAGTGGCCTCTCCATGCCGGTGGGGTTCAAAAACGGGACCGACGGGAATCTGTCTTCCGCCATCAATGCGCTGGTGGCGGCCAGAACTCCTCAGAGCTTTCTGGGTATCGATCAAGAGGGCAATACCTCCATCGTTGAGACAGGGGGCAACCCCACGGCCCATATCGTACTCAGGGGCGGGAAACGGCCCAACTACGATCCCATCAGTCTCGAGGAAGCGCGGCTGAAACTCATTGAAAAGGGGTTGCCCGAAGTGATGGTGGTGGACTGTTCCCACGCCAACTCCATGAAGAAACACCAGGGCCAGGCAGTGGTGTTAAGGAGCGTCGTGGACCAGCTTCTGGCCGGAAATACCTCCATTGTGGGCGTGATGCTGGAAAGCAACCTCCATGAGGGCAATCAAAAGTTTACCGGAGATGTATCGGTTCTGAAATACGGCGTCTCCATTACCGACGAGTGCATCTCTTGGGAGACGACGGAATCGCTTCTCTTTTCCACCCATGAGCGGTTGTCGGCGCGATAGTACGAATCGGATGGGGGTTTGCTGATGAAACGTTTCGAGATACAGGGAAATACCGGTCAGTCGATGATACTCGTGGGGGAAACCCTGGAAAATGTGAAGACCTACCTTCCCGGAACGAATCCGGTCATTATTACAGACGAAACGGTTTGGTCCCGTTACGGGAACCGTTTCCCTACCGGTGAGGTGATCCGCATTGGGACCGGGGAAACCATAAAGATTCTTGAAACAGTGGAGCGGATCTACCGACGCCTCGTGGCGGTAGAGGCGGATCGATCCACCCCCATTCTCGGTATCGGGGGCGGTATTGTATGCGACATCACCGGGTTTGCGGCTTCGACCTACCTGCGGGGGGTCCGGTTCGGCTTTGTATCCACCACCCTGCTGGCACAGGTGGATGCCAGTGTCGGCGGAAAAAATGGCGTGAATTTCGGTGGATACAAAAATATGATCGGAGTATTCAACCAGCCGGATTTTGTGGTTTGCGATCTTTCGCTCCTGGCGACCCTGCCCGAAAGTGAAATCCAGTGCGGGTTCGCGGAAATTATCAAACATGCCGCCATTGCCGATACTGAAATGTTTCGGTTTCTCGAAGCGGGTGTTGAAAATGCACTGTCCCTTGACGGAAATGTGATTGAAAGGCTGGTGTATGATTCGGTAAGGATTAAATCAGCCATCGTCAACCGGGATGAAACAGAGCAGGGGGAGCGCCGAAAGCTCAACTTCGGACACACCTTCGGCCATGCCATGGAAAAGGTGGCCGGCATTCCCCACGGCCGGGCGGTCAGCGCCGGCATGGCCGTGGCCGCCGCCTTGTCCGTTGAAAAAGGGCTCCTGTCCGAAAAAGATGCCGATCGCCTATGCCGTCTCATCCAGCGGTTCGGGTTGCCCACCCGGATCGATATCGATCCCGGAAAGGTGCTCGAGGCGCTGGGTAAGGATAAAAAAAGGAGCGGTGACGGGATTCGATTTGTCCTGCTTTCCGGGCTCGGAAACGCCGTGGTGGAAAAGATATCCTTTGATGAGCTGAGTAAGGCCTGGGTGCGATTCAACCGGGAGAACCCCTATGACAACTGATCATCGGGCCGACATCCCGGAGGACGCAGGAAGGATCCCAAATGCGGAAACCCAGGTTTACTGCGTCATCGGTGACCCGATCTCCCACAGTTTGAGCCCCTCCATGCACAACCTGGCATTTGCCGACAGCGGAATCAACGGCATTTTCTCGGCCTTCAGGGTGACCGAGCTGAAGGCGGCCATAGACGGCGTTCGGAGCCTGGGGATCAAAGGCGTAGCCGTCACCCTTCCCCACAAGCAATCGGTCATGGCCTTACTGGATGAGATCGATGAGATGGCTTTCCGAATCGGTGCCGTGAACACCATTGTCAACCGGAACGGTCGACTGTATGGCTTTAACACCGATTGTCGCGGCGCCATGACGGCACTATTAGAAGGAACATCCGTTGCCGGGAAAACGGTTTGGCTGGTCGGTGCCGGCGGAGCTGCCCGCGCCCTGGGCTTCGGAGTGAGGGCCGGGGGCGGAAAGCTGACGGTGGTCAACCGCTCCATAAACCATGGAGAGATGCTGGCCACTGATCTAAACGCGGATTTTGTGCCCCTTTCGGAAGTCCGGCGCATCGATTGTGACATTTTGATCAATGCCACCTCTCTTGGGATGGCGCCCAGGGATGCGGTCTCTCCCATTGCGGTTGAATTGCTGCATCCGGACATGGTGGTGATGGATCTGGTCTATAACCCCATGAGGACCCGCCTGCTTGCGGCGGCGGAAAAAAAGGGGTGCGTCACGGTGGACGGGATGGGGATGTTTGTCCATCAGGGAGCGGCCCAGTTTGAACTGTGGACCGGGAGAAAGGCCCCTGTCGAGTTGATGAGACAGACGGTTTTAAAACTGCTCAAGGAAAAACAATGAAAAAGATCCATCCTCGAATGCCAAAAAACGGATCCGTGTCCGTGCCCGGTTCCAAAAGCCTGACCCACCGGGTCCTCATTGCAGCCGGTTTGGCGGATGGGGTGAGTCGTGTTGAAAACGCGCTTTTCAGCGATGACAGCCGTTTGACCATGAACGCCCTATCAGAAATGGGCGTTTTGATCGGGCAGGAAAAGAACACCCTTACCATCAAAGGCCGGAACGGGCGGCCAGGGGCTGCGGGCCAGGCCCTCTGGCTCGGAAACTCCGGAACCTCCATGCGTCTTCTGGCGGGGGTTGCGGCCCTGGGGCGCGGCACCTACCGGTTGACCGGCAGTCAGAGGATGCAGGAGCGGCCCATACAGGATCTGTTGGGGGCCCTGAACCAATTGGGTGTGACCGCAGTTTCCCTTAATGGAAACGGATGCCCTCCCATCGAAATAAAGGGCGGAGATACGGCGGGCGGGCCGGTCTCGGTTGACGGAAGCCTGAGCAGCCAATTCATTTCTGCGCTCATGCTCATGGCGCCATGTACAGAGAAGGGGCTCGAGATCTCGGTGACCGGTGACCTGGTATCCAGACCTTATGTCGACCTGACGGTGGATGTGATGACCCAGTTCGGCATAACGCTCCGGCGAAACGGGTACCGGCATTTTTCCATCAAAGGGAACCAGACCTATCGACCGGGCGTCCACCGCGTTGAAGCGGATTGCTCACAGGCCGGGTATTTCTGGGCTGCTGCGGCCATTACCGGTTCCCGGCTTCTTGTGAAACATGTCTCCCCCGATTCCAGGCAGGGGGATCTGAATTTTGTCCGGGTCCTGGAACAGATGGGGTGCCGGTCCGAGACGTCTGATGACGGCGTATCGGTTACCGGCGGAGATCTTAGGGCTATTCGGGTGGACATGTCCGCCATGCCGGATGTGGTGCCAACCCTTGCGGTGGTGGCGGCTTTTGCCGAAGGTACGACGGTGATCGAGAATGTGGCCCATCTCAGGGATAAAGAGAGTGATCGGCTGGCCGCCGTCGCTACCGAACTTTCGAAAATGGGCGTTGTGGCCAGGGTAACGGCGGACGGACTCAATATCACCGGTGGGATGCCCAAAGGGGCCGATATCGATACCTACGACGACCACCGCATCGCAATGAGCTTTGCCCTTTTGGGTCTCCGGGTACCGGGAGTGGCCATCCGGAACGAAAAATGCGTGGCGAAATCCTTTCCCGGTTTCTGGGATGTGTTTGAGGCATTGTAGATGAACCTCTATCTGATCGGATACCGGTGTTCCGGCAAAACAACGGTCGGCCGTCTGCTGGCCGAACGGTTCGGGCTTGCGTTTGTCGATACCGACGAGGAGGTGATGCAGCGGGTGGGTGGTTCCATCTCAGATATGGTGGCACGGCATGGTTGGCCTTTTTTCCGGGATATGGAACAAAAGGTGATCCGGGATATCAGTGGCAGAAATAACGTGCTGGCCGCAACCGGCGGCGGCGTTGTTTTGAATGGTCGCAATGTCAGATGGATGACGCAAAGCGGGCATCTCGTCTGGCTCAAAGCCTCTTCCGAAACGATTCGGGATCGAATGGCACGGGATCGGAACACCGAAGCGATTCGTCCCGGATTGACGGACGCGGGAGCCTTTCAGGAGATCGCCGCCGTATTGAGAGAACGCCAGCCCCTATATGAGAAAGCTGCCAGCCAGACGGTGGAAACCGATGGACGCAGCATCGAAAGCATCGTGGCTGAAACCGGATCGATATGGGAGAAGATAAAAAATGAGTAGTACATTTGGTACACTGTTTCGGACGACCACTTTCGGGGAGTCCCATGCCAAAGGCGTCGGTGTGGTGCTGGACGGATGTCCGCCCTCCCTTTCCCTTACGGAATCGGACATTCAGCCCCAGCTGGACCGGAGAAGACCCGGGCAGAGCAAACTCACCACCGATCGAGAGGAGGCGGACCGTGTGACGATTTTATCCGGTGTGGAAAACGGCCTGACCCTTGGTACTCCCATTGGGATGCTGGTCGCCAACAAGGATCAAAAACCGTCCGATTACCGGGCCATGTCCCGCATTCCACGTCCCTCCCATGCTGATTTCACCTATCAGGTCAAGTACGGCATCCGGGCCTCCAGCGGCGGTGGACGTTCCAGTGCACGGGAAACCATCGGGCGCGTGGCTGCAGGGGCCGTAGCGGAGAAGCTACTAAGGGAGTTTTTCGGCGTCCGCATCGTGGCCTGGGTCTCTTCCGTGGGCGCCATCGAGATGCCCGGCGTGAATATTTCCACAATCGACCGGGATGCGGTAGACCGATCCCTGGTCCGCTGTCCCCACGACGAAACGGCGGAACGGATGGCGGCGGAGATTGTTCGCATTAAAGATCAAAAGGATTCAGTGGGGGGTATCATTTCCTGTGTCTGCCGCAATCTCCCCGGCGGGCTGGGGGAACCGGTATTCCGCAAGATGGAGGCGGTTCTTGCCCTTGCCATGATGTCGATTCCGGCAACCAAAGGGTTTGAGGTGGGATCAGGTTTCGCCGGCACCCGGCTCACCGGCTCCCTGCACAACGATCCGTTTGTCAAAAAGGGTGATCGGCTGGGAACCGTTACCAACAACAGCGGCGGCATCCAGGGGGGGATCACCAACGGTGAGGACATTATTTTCCGTGTGGCATTTAAACCCCCCGCCACCATCGGGATCCCCCAGGATACGGTCGACTTCGACGGAAACCCGGTCCGGCTCGAAGCAAAGGGGCGGCACGATCCCTGTGTGGTACCTCGTGCCGTACCCATTGTGGAAACCATGGCGGCGCTGGCCATCGCCGACCTTTTGATGATCCAGAGAGCGCGGCTCAACACCCCACCCATTGGCACCGGGAAGGAAAAGTCATGATCGGCATCATTGGTTACGGGCGCTTCGGCAGGCTGACCGCCCGGTATTTTTCCGAGATTTACCCGGTGGTGGTCTTCAACCGGTCCGAGATCGTGGAAAAAAAGCGCAAGCGGATTCGCCATGCGGCCCTGGAAGAGGTCTGCCGACAAGCGGTAGTGGTACTGTGCGTACCCATCTCTCACATGCGCGATCTGTTGAAACAGATCGCTCCTTTGCTGGGGAGGGATGCACTGGTGGTGGATGTCTGTTCGGTGAAAACCCAGCCGGTACGGTGGATGGAGGAGGCACTGCCCCCGTCCGTTTCCATCCTTGCCACCCACCCCATGTTCGGGCCGGACAGCGCCGCAGACGCCCTTTCCGGGCACAAGATCGTTCTCTGCCCCGTTCGGATCGATACCGGTCTGTTCAATGAAATCAGCAAAGGGCTTTCCGAAAAAGGCCTGGTGGTTTTGGAAGCCACTCCGGAGGAGCACGACCGGCAGATCGCCGTCACCCTCGCCCTGACCCATTTTATCGGCCGTTCCCTTGCCAAATTCGGGGCCGATGATTTGCCCATCGACACGGAAGGTTACAAAAGGCTTCGCCACATACTCGGTGTGGTTGAAAACGACACCTGGCAGCTGTTTAAAGATATGCATGCGTTTAATCCTTATGCCAAAGGGATCAGGGAAGAATTTATCGGCGCCATGCAACAAATCGACTCCCAACTTTCCTGAATATAATCGGTTTAAACCGATCCCGCATGTTTAGCTCCTGGTTACTGCGTCATTCCAGCACTGTTGACTTCCCTGACCCGGCAGCGGTTGCTTCTCTTCCCAGATCCCGGCATTGGGGTGCTTTGGCCCAACATTTTGACTCCATACGAAATTTAATGTAGCTTTATTGAATTGCGATCGACTCGACCCTGCATGAGAAAAGGCCCGGCACCGGCTTTCGAAGGAAAGCCGGCCGAGCTCCAACCAAGAGACGTCCACGGCAAAGGGAGGCTGAGGAACCATGATTCCAAGAAAAAGTGTCGTCAATACATTCATGCTGTACTCGATACTGGGCATCGCCATAACGATGATCGTCTCCTTGTTTTACATATTCCTCAACGGGAAGGAGAGGGCGGCCCGATTGGCAGCGGATTACCGGGACGAATACACCGAACTGAAAAAATCCACCCTCAAAGATGAGGTCGCATTGGTGCTCAGTCTTATCGAAATGAAGAAAGAAACGGTCACAAAAGAAGGGAATTCAGGGGACGGGGCGGTTAAAGCGGAGGTGCTAAGCTGGATCAACCGGATCCGACTCAAAGAGAACCAGTACGTGGTGGTCAATACCATGGACGGCACCGTGCTGGCGCATTTTAAAGTCCGGAATATCGGGAAAAACATGTGGGGTTTCACCGATCCCAACGGTGTGAAAGCGGTTCAGGAGGCCATTGCGGTGTCTCAAAAAAAGGATGGCGGCTTCATCGAATATGTGGGCTCCATTCGGCCGAGCACCGGAAAACCCGGTAGGAAGATCACCTACGCAAAAAGCTTTCCCGAGTGGGGATGGGTGATTACGACCGGCATCTACATCGACGATATCGAAACGGCCGCAGCCGAGAAGGAGGCGGTGTTGACAGACGATCTGAAAAACGATTTTTTCGGTGTGATGGCCGTCATCGTCGTTGCCATGTTGCTTTCCCTGGCGATCACCCGGCTGGTTGCACTTCGAATGAGATCCAACTTCCTGACACTGACCGATTTTTTTGAATCGGCCGCCAGCAAAAAGAAACGGATCGACCCTGGGGACCTGTTCTTCCAGGAGTTTCAGGAGCTCGCACAACCGGTGAACCGGATGATCGGAGAGATCATCAAGGCGGATGATCTGTATCAACGCCAACAGGGGCGGCTGGAGGAGATGGTGAAAGACAGGTCGGCTGACCTTGAAAAGGAGATCGAAACCCATCGCAAAACCGCCGAAGGACTGGCCGCAAGGGAATCCACGCTGAAAAGCATATTCAGGGCCGCCCCGGTCGGCATTGGGATGGTACAGGATCGGGTGTTTACCAGAGTCAACGACAGGCTCTGCGAGATCGTGGGGTATTCCCAGGAAGAAATGCTGGGTAAGGGCGCTCGGGTGGTCTATCCTACGGATGAGGATTTCGAGTTCGTCGGAAAGGAGAAGTACCGGCAGATCAGCGAAAAGGGAACCGGAACGGTTGAAACCCGTTGGCAGCGCAAAGACGGCGGGATCCTCGACATCCTCCTCAGTTCCACCCCGCTCGACCCCGATGACTGGTCCGTGGGCGTGACCTTCACGGCGCTGGATATTACCGAGAGAAAATCGGCTGAGCGAGCGCTGAAGAAAAGCGAGGAGAAATTTCGTAACATCTTCGAAAATTTAAAGGATGTATATTTCGAAACCACCGTGGATGGGGTCATCCATACCGCCAGCCCTTCCAGCGAGGATTTTTCGGGCTACCGGATCCAGGAACTCATCGGAAGCCGTGTCGATATGCTCTATTTCGATCCCTCGGACCGGGAGGGGCTCCTGACGGCGCTCAAAGACAAGGGTAAAGTGCGGGATTTCGAAGTGCTGTTCAGGAGAAAAAACGGTGAACCCTATGATGTGTCCATCAACGCCGATCTTTACTTCAACGATGAAGGCGCGCCGGAAGGACTTACCGGCACTATCCGGGATATTACTCAGCAGAAGCGGTTAAAGGAGCAGTTGCAGCGTTCCAAGAAGATGGAATCCCTGGGACTGATGGCCGGCGGAATCGCCCATGATCTGAACAACATTCTTTCCGGGGTGGTCAGTTATCCCGATCTGCTGCTGGTGGATCTTCCGATGGACAGCCCTTTGAAAAAACCCATCGAAACCATCCGGGAATCGGGAAAAAGGGCTGCGGATGTGGTCTCAGACCTGCTGACCGTGGCCAGGGGGGTGGCTTCCGGGAAACAGGTGGTGAACCTCAACACCATCGTTGGGGAATATCTGGGCTCGGCGGAGTTCAACCGGCTTGCCGGCATGCATCCCGGTGTATCATACTTGGATCGACTGGAATCCGATCTGCTCAATATTTCCTGCTCCACCCCGCATATGAACAAAATCCTGATGAATCTCGTTTCCAATGCATCGGAGTCAATTCTAGGGGACGGGCGAGTCACCATCAAGACGGAAAACCGGTACCTCGATCTCCCCCTTCGCGGGTATACCGATGTTCAAAAGGGCGAATATGTCCTGCTTACAGTGGCGGATACCGGATCGGGCATCACACCCCAGGACATCGAACGGATATTTGAACCTTTTTACACCAAAAAGGTGATGGGGCGCAGCGGTACCGGCCTTGGCCTGGCCGTGGTCTGGAACACGGTCCAGGAGCATGACGGGTATATCAATGTAACCAGCGACCGGAATGGAACCCGCTTCGAGCTTTTCTTTCCTGTCACCCGGGAGCGTGTGACGCTAAAAAAGGAAAGTGTTGCCATGGAAGCATACATGGGAAAAGGGGAGACGGTTTTGGTTGTCGACGATGAGGAACAGCAGCGAGAGATCGCGTGCAGCCTGCTGTCCAAATTGAACTACAAACCCCTTGCCATGGCGAGCGGCGAGGAGGCCCTGGAGTACCTGAAAGAGCACTCGGTGGATATGATGATCATCGATATGATCATGACCCCTGGTATGGACGGCACGGAAACCTACAAACGGGCAGTGGCCTTACATCCAGGACAGAAAGCGATTATCGCAAGTGGTTTTGCTGAGACCGGGAATGTCAGGATTGCCCAGGAACTGGGCGCCGGGATGTTTGTCAAGAAACCCTATACCCTGGAGAAAATCGGAGTCGCCATCCGTGACGAACTCACCGGATCGGCATGATCGTTTTCTGGGTTTTATCTGTACTGTAGGATTTGATTGAGAATCGATATCGAAACCAAAGGGAGAACACATGAAGCTGAAACTTACAGTCTTGATCCTAGGCGTTTTGTGGATGTCCACGGCAGCGGCGGGGGACCGCCCGTTTGTTACCAGCGACCTTCAGGACCAGACCGCGGTGAGCGTTACCGTATACAACAATAATCTCGGACTCATCAGGGAGATCAGAGAGGTTGAACTGCCCCCCGGTGAAGGGGAGCTGCGGTTCATGGATGTTCCCTCCCACATCATGCCCGAAACGGTGCGGGTCGTCTCCCAGTCACTTCCCGATGCGTTTTCGATTCTGGAACAAAACTATGAGTATGATCTCATGGAGCCCGAAAAGCTTCTCGATAAGTATGTCGGCAAGGAAATCAAAATCGTCGATTACAATCGTTTTCAGGACCGAAAATCGGTTGTGGATGCCACGTTGCTGAGCAATCACATGGGTCAGACCTACATGATCAACGGGGAGATCTATCTGGGGCATCCCGGGTATAAAGTGCTGCCCCGCTTGCCTGATGACCTGGTGGCCCATCCCACCCTGGCCTGGCTGTATGACAACCAGGGAGGGAAACAGCAGCGGCTGGAAGTCACCTATCTGACACGGAATATCAGCTGGCGGGCCGATTATGTGATGGTCCTCAACCTAGCGGATACGGCGGGGGATCTTTCGGGATGGGTCACCCTGGATAACAAGAGTGGAGCGGCCTATTCGGATGCCCGTTTGAAGCTGGTGGCGGGAGAGGTCAATCGGGTCAAAAAGGGTACTGTCGAACGCGTGTTCGCCATGGAAGCAATGAAATCGGCGGGTGCACCCCAATTTGAGGAGAAGGGTTTTTTTGAGTACCATATCTATCATCTCCAGCGAAATACCACCATCAAGGACAAACAGATCAAACAGGTTCGCTTGTTGGAGGCGACCGGAGCGGGTGTCCGAAAGGAGTTGCGGGTAACCGGCAACCGAAACTATTTCTATCGAAACTATCGGACGGAACGGTCGAGACAACCGGTCAGCGTGTTTGTTCGGTTCGAAAACTCAAAGCAGAATCGTCTCGGCATCCCGTTGCCCGCTGGTATCATGCGGTTGTACAAAGAGGATGACGACAACAGCATCCAGTTTGTGGGAGAGGACAGAATCCCGCATACACCCAAAGACGAAAAGATAGAGCTGAAGATCGGCGAGTCCTTTGATGTCACGGCGAAGCGGGTTCAGACCGATTACAGAAAGATCAGCGCCATGCTTCATGAAACTGCCTGGGAGGTCGTCCTTAAAAACCATAAGGATCATGACGTGACAGTCGCCCTCGAGGAACCGCTACATGGAAACTGGAAGGTCGTTACACACAGTCATGCCTATTCCAAAATGGATGCGTTTACCCTTCGATTTGACGTAAACGTTCCCAAAGATGGAAAAACCACCGTCACCTATCGGATAAGGGTCGGTATTTAATCAATAGACCATCGCACTGGATTAGCGTATACCGGGATTCCATGAAAACGATCGATTCCAAAATGGTGGGTTACTTTCTGCTGGTATTTCTCTGTATCGGATCTGTCCTGGCCGGCACCATCGGGCTGGTATATAATTTGGAGTCAAAGGATTATCTGGCACGTCTCGAACTTGAGGAGCGGATGAATCTCAGGTTGCAGCTGAAGATCATTGCAAACAATTTCGAGTCGATCATTACGGACCTTCTGTTTTTGTCCCGTCAAAACGAATTGCACGACTTTTTGATTCATCTGGACCGGACGCATATCGACCACATGGAGAAGGAATATCTTGAATTCATAAGAAAAAAATTCACCTACGATCAGGTCCGATTTCTCGACGAAACAGGTATGGAAATTGTCAGGGTCAACAACAATAATCAGCATCCCTTCATCGTTGAAAAAAAAGACCTCCAGTTTAAAGGGGAACGGTACTATTTCACCGATACCATTGAGTTGGAGAAAGATGAGATATTTGTTTCACCCCTGGATCTGAACGTAGAAAACGGGAAAATACAGCAACCGCTGAAACCCATGATCCGCTTTGGAACCCCGGTTTTCGACCGGCAGAATCGGAAAAGGGGGGTTATCATTTTCAACTACCTGGGTCAGCATTTGATCGCTTCGATAAAGGATGCCGCAAAACTGTTCGTGGGAGAGATCATGCTGATCAATTCCGACGGTTACTGGCTCAGCAGCCCCAATACGGAAGATGAGTGGGGCTTTATGATCAAGGAAAGGGCCCATCGAAAATTCTCCGCGGATTTCCCCGATGTATGGAAGAAGATATCCTCCACAGAGAACAACCAGGTCTACCATGGAAAAGGACTGTTTACGGCGGCCACCCTGTACCCGCTGCAGGAAGGATTGAAATCGGCCACCGGTTCCGCCCAGGTTTATGGCCAAAGCGACAGAAGCATCGATTCCGGAGAGTATTTTTGGAAAATCGTTTCCTTCATTCCTGCTGACAAACTGCATTCGGAAACCCGCAACCTCATGAAAAACATGGTGATGCTGGGCATTGCGCTGTTTATTTTATCCTCCATTCCATCCTGGCTCATCGCACAGGCCATCGTGAGAAGAAAACTTCACCAGATCGAATTGTACCGCTCTGCCAACTATGACAAACTTACCGCACTGCCCAACCGCTCCCTGTTTCTGGACCGGTTTAACCAGACGCTGCAGCAGTCCATCCGTTACAAACGGCGCTTTGCACTCCTTTTTATCGATCTGGACGGCTTCAAGGATATCAATGACACCCTCGGGCATGACGCCGGCGATAAAGTGTTGATCGAGATCGGCATAAGATTGGGAAGATGCGTCAGAACCGCCGACACGGTGGCGAGAATGGGAGGTGACGAATTTACCGTTCTTCTCACGACGATTATTTCTCCAGATGATGCCGGTCTTGTCGCTGGGAAGATCATCACATCGGTTTCAAAACCGCTTATCATCCAAGGGCAGGAAAGAAGGCTCGGCGCCAGCATCGGTATCAGCGTCTTCCCGGAAGACGGCAAAGAAGCAGACGGTTTGATCAAGAAGGCGGATGACGCCATGTACCGGGTTAAAAAAACCGGTAAAAACAACTATCAGTTCAGTACAATTCCCTAAGATTTTCAAAAATATAGCAGGTTTTACCTATCAATAAACCCTCGATCGTCTCACGTTGCGTCATCCCGATCCTGCATTACTATTTAAATAGGAATCGGAAAATCAAACCGGTTCAGAACCAAAACAGACAACATGACGGAGGTGGATCATGTCAGAATACCAGGATTATTTCGAAACAGATGAAGAAAAAGAAGATGGTCACACAGATACCCGTGGATGGAACTTTGAGTGTGATTCCCCTGATAAAAACCTTGGATGTGACATGGGGATTGATGTAGCGGGTTGATCGGATCATCCGGCGATCCAAAAGGCAGAGTCTTGTAAACAATGAGGCATTGAATTTCGATATAAGAGGTGAGTCATGGAAAATGAAAACAGTGTTGAAGACTATACAGAAAACGACAGCGAAAGAGAAGCAGGACATACCGATACCCGCCACAAAAATTTCGAGTGTGAAAAACCCGATGCCAATCTCGGGTGCGATCCGGGTATTGATGTGGCCGGATAATAGACGCTGACCGATTAAAACGGCGGGGCCTCTTACGAGGCTCTGCCTTTTTTTGTCTCCAAATCCTTCCTTTTGGGTCTGAACTTCTTAGATGGGTTTATACGATTCGAGAAGAGCCTTGCAAAACGCCCAAATTTTTTCGATGGACGGGATATTCAGACGTTCATCCGGGGAATGGGGATTCTCCATATCCGGACCGAATGAAATCATATCCATTCCCTTGACGATATCCCCGATAACAGCGCACTCCAACCCGGCATGGATCACCTCGATTTCGGGTTCCCGACCAAAAAGCTGCACATACACCTCCCGGCAACGCTTTAGTAGGGGGGAGTCCGGATCCTGGGGCCAGGGCGCATATTCACTATCGATCTTTACAGTAGCACCGGCGAGTTCGGCGATGGATAAAATCTTATCCGACAGTTCCACAAGCCGGGAAGGTGAAGCGCTTCGCAGACTGGTGAGAATCTCAAGCCTGCTGAGGGACAATCTCACTGTGGCAAGGTTGCAGGACGTCTCCACCAACTCCGGCATTTGTCTGGACATCCCGGCAACCCCATGGGGAAGGGCCGTCATGAGCCGGACGGCATTACCCGTGGCATGATGGGTTGCCACACCGGATGCCGCAGAAAGCGGATCCTCAACCGCGGCGGATATCTCCAGCATCGGTTCGGTAGGATCATATTCCAGCCGGACCTCCCGCTCAAAAGCGGCTACCGATTCGACGAGACGATCCACCGATTCATCCCAAACGAGAACGATCGCTTCGGCATCCCGGGCGATGGCGTTATGAACCGTTCCTCCTTTAAAAGCTGCCAGTCGAATATCCAGCCCTTTCCGAAGCCTTTGCAGCATTCTCGTCAGCAGTACATTCGCGCTGGCCCGCTGCCGGTGAATATCGATGCCCGAATGCCCGCCGCGCAATCCACTGACCGTAATCCTTATCGGTCGTTGACGCTCATCAGACGGCTGGGATTCCAAAGGGAGGGTGATTCGGATGTTTTTGCCGCCGGCACATCCCACCGTGAAGATGCCTTCTTTTTCGGAGTCGATGTTCAAGAAAATTTTTCCGCTGAAAAACCCGGGTTCGATTTTTTTCGCCCCGTTCAGGCCGGTCTCCTCATCCACAGTAAAAAGCAGTTCCAGCGGCGGATGCTGTACTTCGGGAGAGGTGGCGATCGCCATTGCGATCGCCAGGGCGATGCCATTGTCGGCCCCAAGCGACGTTCCATCTGCCGTTACCCAATCCCCTTCATACACCAGCGGTATGGGGTCCTTTGAGAAATCATGGTTTGAACCGGGCGTTTTTTCGCAGACCATATCCATATGCCCCTGGAGTACCACCGCCGGAGCATTCTCAAAACCCAGACTGGCCGGTACCCTGATGACCAGGTTGTCAACACTGTCCCATTGAACGTCAAACCCCTCTTTTTCAGCCCATCCGATGAGCCATTTGGCGACCCCTGCTTCGTTTCCCGAACAGCGTGGGATGGCATTGATCTGTGAGAAAAAATTCAATATTTCGGTTGTTTTCCGGTGCATGAAAGTTCTCCTCTATCCATTTTCGGAGTCGATGGTCTCCAATTGTTTGCAGTGGGTCTCTTTTGATACAAGTAACAAGACGCAGGTTGCAACCGAAAATCCGATGATCAAAGTGAATCCGGATTGGTATGCCGCAAGATCATATACACGAGCCCCGTTTTCCATCATACCGTTCCATCGGCGTTCCAAAATGGTGCCAATGGCCGGCTGCAGAATCATGGGACCCGTCATCACCCCCATATTGCAGACGCCCGCCACCGTTCCGGAGAGGTGGGCCGGTACCGATTCCCTGATCCAGGCAAACCCGATGATCATCGCACCGGATGCGAATCCCACGGCAAAAATGAGGCATATCAGCAGTGGGGTTGGAAGTCGGGGCGCAAACACGAGAACCGCCCACACTGCGACGGAAATGAGGGATCCGCCCAGGTAAAGCGGTTTTCTGCGACCGATTCGATCCGAAAGACCGCCGAGAACCGGCCCGCCCACCGCCCAAGCCACCATGAGCAGGGAGGTGATAGCGGCGCTTTCGGCCGGTGTGAAACCGTAATGGCAGATGAGGAAGGGGACTCCCCATAGTCCTGCAAAGGCGAGGATCGGCCCGACCATTCCGGCCGGCGCCAGGGACAAAAGCCAGGTGGTTTTAAAGGTCAATACGGTTTTAAGGCCCTCCATGAGAGATTTGAGAGCACCGTTTTCAGGGTTCCCCGGCGGAACCGCGTAGCCGTTGAATCCCCTTTCCTCCGGCGTATCCCGAACCACCCAGAAGATGGCGGCTGTAAGGAACAGGCTGATGCCTGCTGCTGAGAACATGACGGAGCGCCACCCCATATAGTCCACGAGAAACCGAAGGGGCACACCGGCAGACACCGCGCCCATCACCCCACAAAAAAGGGCAAGTCCTCCGACGGCAGCGAACATGCGGGTCGGAAACCAGTGGGTCGCCAGCTTCAGCATGGAAACGTAGGCCACGGCCACGGATCCTCCGATAAGAAGGCGCCCGGCATTGGCCCAGAAAACGGTCGGAGAAAGGGCGAACAGAAGCGTCCCAATCGAAGAGATGAAAGCCCCGCCCGTCAATAACTTGCGAGGCCCCCAAAGGTCGGCAAAAATACCGGTGGGAATCTGCATGGCAACGTAACTGTAGAAATAAAATGCGGAAAAATTTCCCAATATCGCCGCACCAATATCAAACTCCGACATGAGCTGGTCTGTCATCACCGCCGGTGCGACCCGATGGAAAAAGCCGGTCAGGTACAGAAGTGCCCCCAATCCCCAGACGCACCAGGCAAAAGATTGGGGCGGGTATTCGTTTTTAGGGTCCGGCACCATATAATCCTTTTTCAGTATCCAAATTCCAAGGCATCGCCAGCCAAATTTTTCAAGTGACAGTACAGGGTCTGAACCGGTAAATAAACCGGAATGGGGCAGATACCACACTTGGAATCCGAAAGCAATTGATCCGGGTTTCGATCCTAATTCATCGCTATCAATCTTCCCGCGACTCGACCCTAAGTATCCAAAATTATTGACGTGGAAAATCGGTTCTGATACCCTCAGGTTTTGAAATTCCGGTCTGTCGCACAGGAGCTGTAATGTACCGCGAAAACTATATCAATTCCCTTCGAACCGAGTTGCTGCAGATGGTGGAAGAGCTGCTAACACCGGTTGCATTGCGTTACGGCTACAGCGATACTCCCCTTGAAACCAATATCAAGTGGCGCCCTCTGGTTCTTGTTCTTGGAAATTACTCTTCGGGGAAATCGGCGCTGATCAATGAATTCTTAGGAGCCGGCATTCAGGCCACGGGCCAGGCACCCACAGACGATTCGTTCACCGTCATCACCTTCGATGATACGGCATCGTTGAACAGCAGAATACGGGTGACCGAAGAGAGGGATGGCAAATTTCTACTCAACGATCCCGAGTATCCTTTTGAATCCCTGAAGAAACATGGCCAGCGTTTTTCCGCGCACTTTCGACTGAAAAAGGTCAACTCCCCATTTTTGAAGAACCTCGCGGTGATCGACACGCCGGGGATGCTGGACAGCATCAGCGAGCGGGATCGGGGATACAATTATCAGGAAGTGGTCGGTGACCTGGCCCAGATTGCGGATCTTATCCTCGTGCTTTTTGATCCACATAAAGCCGGCACGATTCGGGAAGCCCATATCAGCCTGCGGGATACCCTTCCTTTGAAGACTTTCGAGGACCGCGTCATGTTTGTCCTGAACCGCATCGACGAATGTTCTTCGCTGGTGGATCTCCTCAGGGTTTACGGCACATTGTGTTGGAACCTGTCCCAAATTACCGGAAGAAAGGATATTCCGACGATTCATTTGACCTATTCGCCGCGTGCGGCTGCAGAATCCCAGGCGCTGTCAGACCACGAAGGCGGATATCTGCCCCACCTGGAAAACCAACGCGAGCACCTGAAACAGGCGATCTTAGAAGCACCGCGCCATCGGTTGGATCACCTGGCAACATTTATGGAAACCCATAGCGAACGGTTGTCTCATTTTGTAGAAGCGCTTGTGGGTTACCGCAAATGGCGCCGGTCGGTTCGAGTCAAGCGCAATATCACCGGGTTTTTGACAAGCCTGTTTTTGGGAACCGCCGGGGCCGCTGCCGGCATGACTTTCGGCCCTTTAGCCGGGATGAGCATGGAGATGCTGGCGGCAGTGGGGGGAGGGATCGCCCTGGTGGTTTTTTTCATATGGATAACGGTTTTTATGAAAATGTTCATGCGCCGGTTTCACAGGGATCGCTTAAGGGATCTCGAAAGCCTCACCATCCTGGAGAACCAGACCCGCCGGGATAGCTGGGAGGCGGTCCAGGACCTGGTGTTCGAATTCCTCAAAAAAACGGACGGGAACTACTCTCTGGGTGATGTGAAAAGGGATTTCCAGACCGTTCGTGAGGTGTTTGAGAAAGGAACAACCGAGATCCGTGAAGCCCTCAATGAACTCTCCACGATCAAGGAGGACGGCCCCGGCCCCATTCTCTCCTCCATGGCGGGAGAGGAGGAAAAAGACAACGCCCCGGTTCTTCATTAGACATCGTCCCTTTCGACGCCGATCCTCAGGATACAACCCATCCATTATCTCCGTGAACTGCATCTGTCTACCTGTGACATAATCCAGGGGTTTGGGGTATTTGCCCAACCGTGACCCATGCAGCGGCCCATAGCAGCCCTTATATGGGTCAGAATCTGGGAATACGGTTCGATGTAATCTATAACGGTGGTTCTCAGATTCGTTTTGCTAACGTAACCTTTGATGGGGTCCCCGAACCTGCCGCCATTTTATTGTTTGGTATTGGCAAGCGGTCTCTTTGCGATAGGATCGGGTGATATGTGGCTTTGATGGCACCCGGCATACCCCTCCGTGCAAATAGCCTCCGGTTCGAATCCTCCGGGCGCACCAAAAAAAAGGCAGATGGAACTTCCAAGGTTTCCATCTGCCTGTTTTTTAGCTTTTATACCCTTGATGGTTTCGTAAAAAGCCCCGGGATGAGGCCATCCGAACACATGAAGTCTTGTTTTTATTTACCGCTATTTCACGGAATCTACTTTTTACGAAACCATCAACTCTTAAAACACCGACACCTTGAGCTTGCAGTTCTTTAAATCATGAGCGTTTATACTACCGGTGAGATATCGGATGTCCCCAATATCCATTCCAATACCCCCTTCCTAAAGGCTCTGTTGAACATCATCCGGCAGCCGCTTGACGGGTGGGATGGGTCGCCGGTAGTCTCTCGACCCCTGAAAGGAAGGCGATTTCGAAAATAGTTTTCATTTGTTCTTCGGGTTTAACAATTTAATCGACGTTTGAGCATTCCGGCGACCGCGCCCGCTGTTCTGAGTTTTTCATTTTCCAGAAGCGCGATCTTTTGACCGACCCGATCCTTGTTCAGAAATCCCATGACCCATCGAGTGGCATCCACGACGTCGGCATCCAGGAATGTATGCTTGGTGTCCATGTTAAGGCGGTTCCAGAAAACCCGGGCGATGACGCCAGTTTTTGATTGGATATCGGGCCCATTTTGTCTTTCTCCCGAGATTTTGAAGCCGACGCTCTGTTCTCGTCTTTCGACTTTTGCCGGAGTAGCACGCGCACCTCTTCGGTAATCAACGATTCCGAGATTCGGGAAGACATCAGTCCCATCTCATTGCCGTACTCCCATTTGATCTTCCCACGGATATCGACGGACCTGCCGGTGAGCAAACAGAGCGTCCCGAACACATTGGAGCCGATTTTTCTATGCAGGGGATTGAGAAATTTCAATCCGTTGACGGATATGTTGATCACCTCAAGTGTGTGGTTTTCTATCTTGAGCACCGGCCGAAGGTCCGATGGGTAAATTAAACGCGTCGCCTCGCGGCGCTCGGGTTGTCTTCCCTGTTTCCCGCCCTGCCAAAGATGCAATAATTTTCTCAAACCCATGACCTCATCCCCGCTAATAAACCTGCTTTTATCGGTTCACCGCTGTCTCACTAATGATTGTCCCTTATTCACCTTGGCGTCATCCAACACCCTTCGGACCGTATCGGCCAACTCCGACTTCACGACCGGTTTGTAGGCAAACGCCTTGAAACCCATCTCCCGGGCATTCCGATCGTTCATTTTTTTGCTGTCGCCGGTGCACCATATCAAGGGAATGTCGGGCCGGATCTTCGTCAGGGACCGGTGCGGCCTCGATGGTTGTGTAAACCCGATGGCCGTCTTTGTGGACGAACTCGAAGTCGTGCTGCTCCTTGATCCCTTTCCGGCGGCGTTCGATGTTTTTATTGCAGATGGCAACTCCATGCTCTTTCATGAAATCGTAAAGTTTTCGTCCGATCATCTCCTGGGGCGTGAATCCGAGCATTTTTGCCATGCTCGGATTCACGAAAATAGTGATATTATCTTTGTCGATCACCCAGATCCCCTCCTGGGCGATGTCGACCAGCTCCTGGTATCGATTCAGGAGGAATTCGTTTTTCCGAAGCTTTTCCTCCATATTTCTTCGTTCTGTGATATCGCGCATTACATAAAGGATGGTCCCGCCGTCGAGGCGGATCGATCTCGCATTGATCCGCAAGAAATGCCTTTTCCTTGTCGAATCGGTAATTTCCCACTCGATGTTGTCGATCTCCTTTTTTCGGTGCACCTCGGCGACCTCACAAATCGTTCCCATCATCAGTTTTTCAATGGGCCCGCATTTTTTACTTCATCCCGCGGCTTTTTTTTCCGTTTCAATAAGTGCGGTCTGAGACTCCTTGAGTTCAGCGGTTTTTTGTTCCACCAGCAGTTCCAGGTGGTTCCGGTATCGGTTCAGCTCTTTCTGCGCCTGCTGGCGTTTTTTCACCATGTCGTTGAAAGCACTCGTCAGCAAGCCGATCTCGTCCATACTGATGGCCTCGATTTCCACTTTTAGATTGCCTGCACCGACTTTTTGAGTGGCTGTTACCAGGCGTTTCAGCGGGCGGGTGATCCCGCGTACAAAAAGAAATCCCAGACAAATAATGAGAAGCAAAAACAATACGCCAATCAAAATGATTCGTTTTCCGTTTTCGATGATGGGCGCGAATGCTTCCGAAGTGTCCTGTTTGGCGATCAGTGCCAGTTTTTGCTCGCCCATCCAGAGGTAGGCGCCAATAACGGAAAGATTGCGATAATCAACAAAAACATCGATTCCGTTTTTACCCTCCAGCGCCCATTTCGCCCCCTCTCCAAAGATCCATTTCTTGAAGGCGCCGTCCGGTGCAAAGACCGTGTTGGTGATGAGGAGGTTGGACTTATTGACCAGAAATGTTTCCGTGGTTTCACTCAAGCCGGTTCGTTCGAGCATGATATCACTGAGATGTTTCAAATTTACATGGGCCGCCAAGACACATATCAAATTTCCCTTTTGATCTCTTACCGGCCCCGAAACGACCATCGTCGGCGCCCCCATGGAAAGGCTTAGATAAATTTCGGATACGTAAAAGTCTTCCCTACCGCGAACGAAAAATGTCTCTTTTTCCCGGGATTTACCGGTCTCTTTGGGTGCTGATGAAAAGATGATCTCTCCTGAATCTTCGTCCAGCAGGAATATTTGTGTAAAATGGCCCAGGGAAAACACTCGCTGGAATTCAGCCAACAGGGTGTCATGGACTGACGCACCGACACCGCCGGGATCCCCAGAGCCATTTACAACGGCAATGGCATTTTTATGAAATTCAGGATCGGCTGCCTGCAGGATCAGTACGTGGCGGAGGTGATGGATCCACTCCTCGATCGCCTGTTTTTTTAAAATGGCCACACTTTGGAGGTGTCTCTGGACATTGGTGATGATGCTCTGGCGTTCCCAATGATACGTCAGCATTCCCACCACGGACAGCGGAATGATGGAAATGAACAGTAGACCGGCCAGTATTTTGGACTTCAGGCTCTTCCGAATCGAAAACATGGTGTTAACCACGTTCCTTTTCACCGTATATTGGTTTAATAAAGTCCAAGGTATAGGCTTGTATTTTTTTCTTATCGCCTTTAAACCGGATAAACGACTCCATGTCCTGCCAGACCTCGGGACGCATCCACCCGATCGGATGATCCCCCGTGTGGATCAGGGGTGTCTGGATCTGCAGCATCCGCATCTGATAGTCGGGGGAGAGGGTATTATCGTAGGCAAGGGTGGCCGATAAGGCGTCTCCCGGATGTTCAATAGCGTACTGCCAGCCTTTTAATGCGGCCATTAGAAAACGTTGGACCAAATCCGGTTTTTCACGAATCATTTTTTCAGAAGTCACGATACTGTCGGCATAGAGCCGGATGCCGTAGTCGGCCATCCAGATAAATTCCAGGTCAAGGCCGTTTTTTTCCAAACGGAGACCCGACCCGATGCGATAGACCACCTGGGCGTCGATCCGGCCCTCTGCCAGAAAGGGTTCGTCCCGGTCATAGGGGGCATACGTCATATCGGTCGGGGGGATGCCGAGCTTTTGCATCAGGGCATTATGTTGGATTTCAGCATCCGGTGGCAGCATGAGCCGCTTCCCTACAAAATCCTGGGGCTTGTGAATTCCCGATCCCTTGACGACAGCATACACATAGGGGTTTCTCTGAAAAATTACGGCAACGCAAACAATGGGGATTGCGGCTGCACGGAATGCCAACACCATTTCACCGCCCATGATGGCGAAATCGATTTTCTTTCCAACACAGTCACACCCTTTTCATGCTCCTGACGCATAGACCAAAATGGGATATGACAAACGCATGCGATAGGAATAGCGTTTGACCACCCGGATGTGATCACTTCTCAATGCGGTGTCGGCACCGAGTATTTTGACCCCATTTTCGGCAATAATCTCCCTGGCAAGGGTCATCCCGGGTGTCAGCTCTTCGAGTGGGATCGGCACGCTTTTGAAATAGGGATCCTGTTGCAGCATCAGCTTTTTAAAAGCTTTCAATATTCCGGGATCGAACGCATCTCCGGGGCCGCTTTGCAGGTGTTCAAAATTCTTCCCGGGGCTCAGCCTTCCGGGCCGGGTCAAACGGTTGTTGTCGTAGGCATCCACAATGGTGATCACCCGGCTTTCGACGGGGATTTCGGAACCCATCAGGCCTTTGGGGAAGCCGGAACCGTCCATGTGTTCGTGGTGTGCAACGATAATGCGGGCGATGTCCCTGAATCGGTCTGTGGATGTCAGGGGGCGGACGTTGACATTGGGGTGCTGATAGTAGATCATCATCTTCTCTACCGATCCCTCCTTCCCGGACAGTATCGGGATGAGAAGTTCTTTTGAAATGCCGATGAGGCCCATGTCGTGCAGGAGGGCCGCCATCTTGATGGACAGCCGTTGTTCCCGGCCCAGCGACAAGGCCGACGCCAGCAAATCAGCATAGTGCGCCACTCTTTTACAATGCCCCCCCAAAAACGGGTTGTTCATCGATATGAGATCGAAACCCATGAGCACCATCTGGTAGTAATTGTTTACGAGTTTAGAATTGGCGTCCTCCAGCCGTTTGTTCTCTTTCTTCAGGTTCTGGTAGAGGGCCGACACATCCTCGGCGTATTTGAACAACTGCTGCTGGTTTATCTCCGTCTCGGCATTTAACGACTTTTCCACTTCTCCCCCCTTGTGATCATCTTTTCCGATTCATCAAAAAGTTCAGCACATATGTAGGTATTGGTTTTATGATGCAGTTGCGTTCAGTTTCAGTCATCTGAACTTCTATCATTCGGGTTCTTGCCCGCCTCAGGCGGGTGAATTTCGATTTTCGGGTTTCTGGATTCGAATTTTATGGATTCTTTCATGCTTGTGCCGCCATGTCCCTTTCACTGTAAACCATGTCGCCAATGCAGACGGTTTCAGGGGATTTCACCTCGTTTTTGATGCGGATGACATCGTCCATGCGGTTTTGAAATACATCGACGATATCGGGGTCGAAATGTTTCCCCCGTTCCTTGACGATGATCCGGTTCGCGATTTCTACAGGGTAGGGATCCTTGTAAGGACGACTGGAGGTCAGGGCATCAAAAACGTCCACAAGGCCGACGATGCGCGCCTCCAAGGGGATATCCTCACCGGCGATGCCTTCAGGATATCCCTTCCCGTTGAATTTTTCATGGTGGTATAGTGCGATCTGGCGGGCCACCTGGAGGATTTCCGCTTTGGAATTTTCCAGAATTTTTCCACCGATGGTGGTGTGGGTCTTCATCAGATCGAACTCTTCGGCGGACAGTTTGCCGGGGTGCATGAGGATTTTATCGGGAATGCCGATTTTTCCCACATCGTGCATGGGGGCCGCATGCCTGAGGTTGTCGACAAAATGCCCCGGCATGCCCAGCCCTTTTGCGATCAATTCGCTGTACCGGCTCAAGCGGTTGATGTGGTCTCCGGTGTCCTCATCTTTCAATTCGGCGGCAAGGGCCAGCCGGTTGATTGTGTCCAGATAGGCGTACTTCAGGTCCTTGATGGTGGATTTGAGATCCCGGGCAAATTGCACGAGCTGTGCATTTGCCTCCCCAAGGGCGATTCGTTTTTCTTTTTCCGATTGATATACACGGGAGAGATCCTCGGCATACCGTTTCAGTTGGGCTTCAGTGGCATTGTGGTTTGATTGGGTGGCTGGCATTGTGATTCACTCCTCACTATATGATCGGTGATATATGATCTCTCTGTTTCAAACCGGTAAGGATCGTTTTGCTTTTCTCCTTTAGTTCTTCCCGGTCCCTTCCTTCTGTCAACACTGCCATTCCTTTTCGAAAGATGGATAGAACCCGGCTGCGGTCATCGTAATACCGGTCCACTATGTCCATCATCTCGATCCATGGTGTGAGTTCATGGGGGAACTGTTCGGAAATTTTTTCATACTCCCGCATTGCTTCATCATAGCGTCCCTGGGATCGCCTGATTTCAGCCACCCGGTAAATCGCACGGGATGCCGGCCGGTCCGATGCACCCGGCCTGTAAAACATCCGCGCCCATGGCAGGGATAGGAGACCGGCCAATGAAGGCCCCACCATGGCGGCCACGCCGATGAAGCAACCCATGCCGGCAACCACCTGCAGGGAATGGTAAAGTTCTCCGCCGGAGCTCTCCACCAGATACCAGCCCAATACGAAAATAGGGGCTGAAATGGTCGTTCGAACGGCAACCCGGATCAAATGATTTTGGTAGGTGTTGTTTATTTTCATTATTGATAACCGAATTGTTTTTATCCCTTTGATTCCTTGAATCCTTGTTTCGGCCGATCAGAGTGTTAAATCAATACCGATGACTTCCAAGTCGTATGCTTCGATTTGATGAGCCTTTATGGATCTCGACACGGCTCATGCGTTTGCCGGGGGATTGATGAACCGCTTGACTCTCGCCAGGAACCGCTTGGGATTGACCGGTTTGGTGAGATAATCATCGGCGCCGGCATCAAAGACCTCCACTTCGGAGGTCACATCGTCCACCGCCGTCAGCATAATGATGGGGATGCGGGACGTGCGGGGTTGGGATTTCAGGGCTTTGATCAGCGCCATGCCATCCATCTCCGGCATTTGAAAATCGGTCACGATGAGGTCGGGCTTCTCCTTCAGTGCCCGTTTCATTCCCTCTTTGCCCTGGCCGGCCTCGATGGCATCGTAATTTTCCATTTCCAGTGCGTTGCAGAGCACCTTGCGCGTGATGGCGCTGTCGTCCACCACCAGGACCTTATTTTTCGGGTCGGAGAAAGGGGGCGTTTCATCCGCGGCGAAGACCGGAGGCTCCTCGGCCTGTGGCGCTCCCAACCATATTTCTGCCGGGGGGAAGGCATTTGCAGGGTCCCGCCTGATGCCGGTTTTGCCCCCGCATGCCGGTTTTCCGGTATCACAAATTCCCGGTTGGGCCTTGGAAACCGGCTGGTATTCCGGCGGAACAACCCGAAAGACCTCTTCAAGGGAGGTCAACCCCTTGAACGCCTTTTCGACGCCGTCTGCCGTCATGCCCCTGAACCCATCCGTTTCTCCGGCAGCCTTGAGTGCCTGGGCGGATACACCGGATGTGATATGGGGTTTTAAGGCGGGTGTGATTATCAAAAGTTCAAACACGCCCATGCGACCGCTGTAACCGGTGCCGTGGCAGCGGTTGCAGCCCGCTCCTTTGAACGCGTTCCCCGGATCTTTTCCGATATAGGGATGGAGGCGTTCCAGCATCTTCGGTTCCGGCGTGCAGGCGACTTTACATTCCGGGTGGATCCGTCTCACCAGGCGTTGACCCAGGACGGCCTCCAAAGCCGCCGATATCTGGAAATCGTCGATGCCAAGATCCAGCAACCGGGTAACGGCGGAAGGCGCATCGTTGGTGTGCAGGGTGGAAAGCACGAGATGGCCCGTCTGTGCCGCCTGGAAAGCGGTGCCCGCGGTTTCCGCATCCCGGATCTCTCCCAGCATGACGATGTCCGGATCCTGCCGCAGAATGGACCGGAGACCGGCTGCGAAAGTGATTCCCGCCTTGGGATTGATCTGTACTTGGTTGATGCCTTCTACATCGAATTCCACCGGATCTTCCACAGTGACGATATTGACCAAGGGGGTATTGAGTTTGTTCAGACAGGCATATAACGTGGAGGATTTTCCACTGCCGGTGGGGCCCGTTACCAGAATCGCGCCCTGGGGCTTCGTGATGGCATCCAGCAGGTGTTCCAAGTCTTTATCGCAAAGTCCGATATCTTCCGGATTCATTTCTGCTGTGGAGGGATTCAATATGCGGAGGGTCACCTTTTCACCATACGAAGTCGGTATGGTGGAAACACGCAGGTCGAAAATGCGTTCATCGTATTTTACCTGGGCCTTGCCGTCCTGGGGTTTGCGCCGGATGGAGATATCCAGGTTGGATATGACCTTGAGACGGGAAACCACCGAGGCGTGGACATGCTTGTCTGTTTTCAACGTCTCGTGCATAATGCCATCCACCCGGCATCGAATAATCAATCTTCGCTTACGGGGTTCAATGTGGATATCGCTGGCCTTCATACGAATGGCGTCTGCAATGATGGCGTTGGTGAACCGCACCACCGGCGGCAGTTCGGCCAGGTTGAGAAGATCCTGATCCCCTTTGTCCGGGGCATCTTTTCGCTGAACCACCTCCATGGAAACGTCTCCCCCCAAAGTGTGGGTGAGGACCTCGCTTTTATTGGTTTCAGGATAATGGCTTTGGATCGCATCGAGGATATCACGCAAGGGGGATACCACAATCATGATGGACATTTGCGTGGCAAAGCGCAGATCGTCCTGGGCGTAAAATTCAAGGGGATTGGCGATGGCCACCACCAGCCCATTTTTGGCTTTTTTCAACGGCACCAGTTTGTATTGTTGAGCCATTTCCCTGGGGATGAGGTCGATGACTTCATTTGGGATTCGGATTTTTTCAAGACGCAGAAACGGAATCTTTAATTGACTCGCCAGGGCGTTGGCGATATCCACATCGTCCAGAATGCCCATATCCATGAGCACCTCTCCGAGTTTTTTCTTTTGAACCCGTTGGACATCCAATGCTTCCCTCAAGGTTTTGTCGTCTATCAACCCGGCTTGGATCAAAAGGTCTCCGAGTTTGATGTGCTTTTTAACCATGGCCTTTTTGTCAGTGGTAGATTTCTTCTTGGCACACACGGTTTCTTCCTCCGGCTTTGGCCCTGTAAAGGGCATCGTCCGCACGTTTGATCATTCGTTCCATATCTTCTCCCGATTCGTGTCGGTATGACGTTGCACCAAAGCTGGCCGTTACCCGAAGCGGTGGGGCACCGTTCGAGAGAACGATTGCCATCTCTTCGATTTGACGTCGCATTCTTTCGGCGATGCCGCCAACCTTTACACTGTTTACACCGGGAAGACAGATGACAAACTCTTCGCCGCCATACCTTCCCAGGAAATCGTAGGGTCGCATGCTGGCGGCCAGCCGGTTTGAAAATTCTTTCAGCACCTGGTCGCCGGCTTGATGGCCTTGGGTGTCGTTCACCCGTTTAAAGTGATCAATGTCGATCAACAGTAAGGAAAGGGGAGCGTTTTCCCTTGCGGATCGGAGGATCTCCCGGTTCATTCTCTCCATGAAGGCCCGCCGGTTCAGAACCCCTGTGAGCGCGTCGGTGTTGGCCAATTCCATCACCCGACGTTCCAGCCGGACGATCCGTTCCCCAATACGGATACGGTACTTGAACTCCTCATTGTCAAACGGTTTGGTCAAAAAATCATCCGCGCCGGCCTCGAGCCCCTTTATAACGTCCTGCTTTTCCCCCTTGGCCGTGAGGAGTATAAAATAGATGTATCCGGACTGTTCCAGTCCTCGGACCCTACGGCAGAGGGCCGGTCCGTCCATCCTGGGCATTACCCAATCGGAAATGACCAGGTTCGGGGCTTCGGGCAGATTGATGATCTCCCACGCCTCCCGGCCGTCCGTCGCCACCAACACCTCATATCCCCATTGCCTGAGGTTCGCCTCCAGCACGCGCCTCGATACCGGGTCATCTTCCGCCGTGAGTACTTTCATGATCCATCTCCTCGAGTAGACCCCTCATCTCATCCGAGAGGGCAGCAAGGGCCGCGTCCAATTTTGTAAGCCCGTCCTTCGCCATATCCATATCTCCTATTTGACCCAACCTTTCCAGGTGGCGGGCGGCGACATACGCCTGGTCTGCTCCGAAATTGCCGACAGCACCCTTCAAACTGTGGGCCGCCCGATTCAGCGCCTCCCCGTCTCTTTCTGTGATACCCTCTCGAATCCGTTCCAAATGACCGGGCAATCCGTCCAGAAACATCTCCGCGATTTCTTGAAACAGTTCCCGGTTGCCCAAAACCGTTTCCATCGTCCGGTCCAGATCGAAACTTTTGGGGGAGCGCGTGCTGTCGGCTTCCATGGATCCGGACGGATGCGGATTTTCTTTTCTTCGGTAGCCCCGGGTGACCTTTTGAATGACATTGAAAAGCGTTTTCGGATCGATGGGCTTGGTGATATAGTCATCCATTCCCGCCGCCAGGCATCTTTCCCGGTCTCCCTTCATGGCGTGGGCCGTCATGGCGACAATGGGGATGGATCCCCTCTCCGGGGTCATCTCACGGATACGCCCCGTGGCCTCAAACCCATCCATTTCAGGCATCTGGACATCCATGAGGATCAGGTCGATGTCGCCTTCCAGAAACGCTGAGACCGCTTCCTTCCCGTTTTCCGCCAGGACGACCCGATGCCCCCTGGACTCCAGCAGTTTTTTCGCCAGGATTTGATTGACCTCGTTATCCTCCGCGAGCAGTATGGTGAGACGCCCCCTTGCCTCTTGTACGGTATGGCGGGTGATGACCTTCGACCTTGCCCCGTCCGTCAGTCCCATGGTCAGCATGATGGCATCCATAAGATCGGACTGCTTGATCGGCTTGCTCAGATACCCGGAAATACCCGCCTCGCGGCATAGGGCGGAATCCCCCCGCTGCCCCACCGAGGACAGCATGATGATTTTTATATCCCTGCCGGCGTGTGTGGCTTTGATAGCTCTGGCCAGATCGAACCCATCCACCTCCGGCATCTGCATGTCCAGCAGTGCCAACCGGAAGGGGGTGGCGGCCTGATAAGCCCTTTCCAGAAGCATGAGGGCTTTTTCGCTGTCACCGGCCACTGACGGAGCGAGTCCCCAAGTGGCGAGCATCTCCCGGAGGAGCATCCGATTGGTATAGTTGTCGTCAACGACCAGTACCGGTAATCCAGCGAGATCTTTTCGGGCCAATTTCTGTTCATATTCTTTTTCCGGCTTACCCGATTCAAAATGGGCCGTGAAGTGAAAGATACTTCCCGGGCCGTCCAGCCTGGATGCCGGTTCTCGGCGACAGTTTTCACGGGGAGACGAAGGATCGCTGTTGGGGCTTTCCGCCCATATCTCCCCGCCCATCAGTTCCACAAACTGTCGGGATATCGATAGCCCCAGCCCCGTTCCCCCATACTTTCGGGTTGTGGAGCCGTCCACCTGCTGAAAACTGTCGAATATGGACGCCGCTTTATCCGGGGGAATGCCGATACCCGTATCCGACACCGTAAAGTGGAGCCTTACCGAACCCTTTGACTCGGATTCCGCTTCCACCCGGATCACCACCTCTCCCTGTTCGGTGAATTTCAGGGAATTCCCCGCCAGGTTGACAATGATCTGGCGAAGCCTCCCCGGATCGCCCACAAGGGCGGTGGGAATGTTCGGAGGAATGTGGCAGGCCAGCTCCAGCCCTTTTTCATGGGCTTTGATCGCAAGCGTGTCGGCGGCATTCTCGAGCGTGTGTCTAAGGTTGAAATCGATGGTTTCGAGCTCCATTTTTCCGGCTTCGATTTTGGAGAAATCCAGGACATCGTTGATCAGGGACAACAAGGAATCCGCGGACATCTTGACCATTTGCAGATATTCCCGCTGTTCAGGGGCCAGTTCGGTGCCGAGGGTCAGTTCCGTCATGCCGATGATGCCGTTCATGGGGGTTCTGATTTCATGGCTCATGTTGGCCAGGAACTCGCTTTTGGTCCGGCTGGCGGTTTCCGCCATCTTTTTGGCGCTTTCCAGCTCTGCAAGGGTCTGCTTCTGTTCGGTCACATCATGGAAATTGACCACCATACCAATCGGCTCGCCGGCGCTATCCTGAATCATAGCGGCACCGATTCGCACATCGATGGTGCGGCCGTCTCTGGTTTTCCGGCAGGTTTCGAATCCCGTGAGTTTCTTTCCCGTAAGCACCCTTTGGATCGCCCGCTGCGTTTCCGGAATGGCCTTGTCCGGTACAAAATCGATCCTTTTTCCGGCCAGTTCCCCCATTTCCCAACCGAATGTCCTGGTAAACGCCGGGTTCAGATAGGTCACCAACCCTTTGCGGTCGTATACGACCATGGGGTCCGCCGAGGTGTTCATGATCGTCAGGTATTTTTGTTCGCTTTCACGCAATGCTTTTTCAACCTGTTTGAGGCGGGTGATATCCATGAAAGCTTCGAGTACGACCACTTCTCCGTTTAGCGTTATGGGCCGTGCGGTTTTCAAAATTGGGATACGGCGGCCGTTCCGATGCAGGACGATTTTTTCGGACCGGTCCACCGTCTGATCCAAGTCAGTAATGGGGCAGGCGCCTTTTTCGGCAGGGCAGACCGTGGTATGGCAACTTCTACCCACGATCGCCTCTTCCTCACCAATCCCGATGATGTCGAGGGCGACGCGGTTGATCCGTCGGATTCTTTTGTCCTGCCCCACGATCAGGATGCCGATGGGTACGTTTTCAATGATCGCTTCGGTGGTTTTCAGGGATTGCGCACTCTTTTCCTCTGCCAGATAATCGGTAGTGATATCTTTATTCACACCGCGATACCCCTTGAAACGGCCATCCGCGTCAAAGATCGGCACGCCATTGGTGAGCAGACAGACGCGCGTGCCGTCCTTGTTCAGGTTCCAGCTTTTCAGGTTTACGAGGGGTTTTTTTGCCGACATGATTTCCGTAATTTCGGTGTCCAGCCGCAGCGCTTCGTCCGGGTGAATGAAATAAACGGGTTTTCTCCCGATCACTTCCTTTTCTTCGTATCCGATGACCTTCATGACATTTCCGGAAGTGTAAGCGTATCGTCCCTTTGTATCGGTCTCCCAAATCCAGTCCGCCATGCTGAAAGAGATATCTCGAAACCGGGCTTCGCTCTCTTCAAGCGCTTCCATGGTCTGCCTGCGGCGATGGATGGTTTTGGAAAGACTGTGCAGGACGAATAAGATCGTTGTCAAAAGGGCCGCCGCAAGACCTGCCAGCACGACCAGGGATTGGGTGTACAGGCTTTCCAGGGCCGCCTTTCTCTCGGTGATGTCGTAGTACAATTCGAATGCACCGATGATTTTTTCCTTTTGGTAAATGGGCACATAGGTTTCCACCACATCCACCTCGAAAACCTGTCCTTCGGCCGAAGCCTTTTTTTTCTCCACCAGTTTTGTGAACGTGATTCCTTTGGTGACCACGTCCAAAAAATAGCTGCGATTGTTGAGTTTCCCGATATCTCCTGGATCCGTTGAAAAAACGGTCTCCCCCATTTTTGAGAAAAGCTTGACTTTCATGAGGCCGAATTGATCCAGAAGCCCGCGGATGTGGTCGAAGTGTTTGATCGTCTTGTACTCGTAAGTAATCTCATCTATATCCATCAACAGCGTGTGGGTTAAATGTCGAGCGGTGCGTACCGCATTGTCCTCCGTCTGCTTGACCAACTGACGTGTAAAAGCGGGGTAGATGAAGAGGCTCTCGTATGCCGGCAGGGCGATGGCAATTAAAAGCGACACCAGCATGATATTTCTCAGGTATCCGATCTTGAACCAACTGATAAAATTAGACGATGATTTTTTATGTGTCTCCATTAAGGGGTTCTCCTTACAAATTGTCGATGTATTTGTGCCGATTCGGCATCTACGAATCGAGAGATGCCCCCGAATGATATTCAGGGTAGAATTGTACGAGGCAATCCGGGCAGATACCGTGGCTGAATTCGACGGTGGTGCGGGAACCGATGTATTCTTCGATCCGACGCCAGAAACCTTCATCATCCCGGATACTCTTGCAATGGGCGCAGATTGGAATCAGACCGCTCAACACCCGGACATCCCCCAGCGCTTTCTGCAGGTTGAGAATCAACGCCTCATTTTTCTTCAGGGCGATCTTCCGGAGCCTTATCTGGGATTCCAGGCGACGGTTGGCCGCCATCAATTCGGCGGTTCGTTCCTTGACCCGTTCTTTCTGTTCATCTCTTGCCTTTTCGAGTTGGGTGTTTTTCTCTTTTAACCTCCGAACCTGATGATTCAGGTCCCGGGCATATTTCATCAATTGATCATGGGCGGTATTCCCGTTCATTTTGACGCTTTCTATTCCGGGTGCGGGTTAATTGGAACTGTTTGATAGTGGCTGGTAGCTGGTTGCCGGATACTGGAAACTGGGGGCGGGTTACTGGGTTCTGGCGGCTGGATGCTGGACACTTGCCGCCATATACGACTTCTAATGTCTAATGGCCCTTCAATAATTCAAGAGCCTCAGCGTCGGCGAGGTCTTGGGTTCTTCCGGTGGCCTTTTTATTGCAGATTAGGTCGTCGATCGAATTGGACGCTTTCTCTGCCACCGGCTGCGCAAAGGCAATCGAAATGGCGGTTTCATTATCCGCAGACGATTCGAGGGTGATGCGGCCGCCCAGCGTTTGACTGATCAATCGGGCGGAATAGGTCCCCAACCCGGTGCCGTGGATTTTTCCGGAAGTGACAAATTTTTCAAAAAATCGGTCGCGAATCTTTTCAGGAACAGCCGTTTCATTGCGAATCCGCATGATTTTTTCCGGAGGTTTTTCATAAAGGGAGACGGTGACCTCACCGCCCTTCGGGGAAGCTTCCACCGCATTTTTTATCAGGTTTGCCATCAGGGTGTAAAAGAGAAGCTTTTCCCCTTTTAGAGTAAACGTGTCATTAGGATCGGCGGTATGGTCATTCACGAGCACCTTCATTTTCAGGTGCTTGCGGGTCACAATCTCGCGGTTTTCACGAATGCCCGTCTGGACAAGGGGCAGGAGATCCACCGATAATGGCTTGAGTTGGTAGGTACCGGTTTCCATCTTGTAAAGATCGTGGGACCGGTTGATCATTTCGAGCATCATCCGGCCGGCCGCTTCAATCCTCTGGATGTATGCCTCCTGTTTTTCCGTCAATCCGCCATCTCTTTTTATCAGTTGGGGATAGGAGATAATGGCGGATAAAGGCGCTTTGAGGTCGTGCCGTGTGATCTGTTCGATGTCGGCGCGCAGTTGGGTGTTTTCCCTGATGAGCTTGTTCTGCAAGGCCAATGCCTTGCTCTTCCGGTAGGACTTCACTAGATCCCGTGCATAGGCTTTCAACTGATCGGAATGGTGTTCGTCGGAGTTCATCTCAAAGTCCCGGGTCGCCGGGGTGTACCAAACCGCTTCCCGTTTACTGTTTACTTATTTCGAAAACCCGTTTTGTAATTATTAATTATCAATATAATAAATACGTTACTCCCCCAAAACCTCTTCCACTTTTTGGATCAGCTCCAGAGGGCTGAACGGTTTGATGAAGTAGTCATCGGCACCGGCTTCAAATCCTTTTTCGCGATCCATTGCCTGTCCCTTGGCGGTGAGAATGATAATTTTGCACCGGCCGTTGCCCCGGTTGCTTCTTATGAGCCGGGTGGTTTCCAGCCCATCCATGCCTCCCGGCATCATGACGTCCATGATGATCAAGTCCGGTGATTCCGCCTTCCAAATATCGATGGCCTCCTCACCGCTTTCGGCCTGGAGAATTGTATAATCCTCCACCCGGAGCGTGACTTCCACAAGTTCACGGACCTCCATTTGATCATCCACAATCAGGATTTTCTTCATTTTCGTCACCCCTCTTAATCCATTGAATTGATTTTATGGCATCCTGATGGCCATCGATGACGGTGATTCGTCCGATCATCGAATCCTTCCCATTACTTCTGATTGCTACATTTACTGCTCCTTCGGCAGCCGTATTTCCACTGATGTGCCGGCACCGATTTCGCTGCTGCATTTTATGTGACCCTTATGGTCCTGGATAATCCCCATTGAAACCGAAAGCCCGAGACCGGTGCCTTTACCCACCGGTTTGGTGGTGAAAAAGGGATCGAATACCTTTGGCAGATCCTTTCTATCGATCCCGTTTCCCGTGTCGGTTACCGTTATCAGGACTGCATCGTGATCGGGTATGATGTCGATGGTAATTTTTTTCTCTTGACGGTCTCTAACGGCATCCATGGCATTTCCTAAGATGTTCAGGAATACCTGCTGAAGGTCTGAGCGTACCATTTCTATCAAGGGGGTGTCGGGATTTTGATGTATTTCTATGCAGATATTTTCGGTTTTGATTCTATGTGACGTCAATTTCAAAATACTATCAAAAATATCCCGGAGGCGGGCTTTGGACCATTCTTTTCTTTCAGAGGGCGTGATTCGGGAAAACCTTAAAAGACTTCCAACAATATTAATGCAGTCCAGGGTCGATTTTTCGGCATCCTGAAGCACCGTGTAGAGTTTATCACTGGGGTCCATTTTTTTGAGGGCATATTGAATGAAATTGATCATCCCCATTAATGGATTGTTCAGTTCATGCGCCACTCCCGCAGTCAAGATCCCCAATGCGCCAACCTTTTCAGTTTGGATGAGCTGCATTTGGGTTTTTTTGAGCTTTTCCGATGTTTTGATACGTTCCTGGATTTGGAGATTAAGTTCATCCCTGGAAGCGGTCATCTCTTTCAGACGCTTGAGCATGTGATCGAAACTTCTCGCAAGATGGCCGAATTCATCAACGCTTTTAATGTCGAATTCAGTCTCCATATCTCCTTCGGAAATCTTTCCCGCGGTGGCCTCCAGCAATAAAAGCGGTTTGAATATATAATGTCGGGTAACGAAGTAGATGGAGATGAAAATGGCGGCAACAAGCGTCAGCATCAGGAGGCCCGAACCCAGAATCGTCGTAAAAATTGCTCTTTTGATACGATGGCGGGTGCCGATCACCTCAAATCGACCGATGGACTTTCCATTGTACTGGATATCCATCTTCCTCACTTCGTAACTGTTTCCTGAAAGGATCGAATTCGAGTCCAGTTTCTGATAGCCGTCACGTGCCCGCTGTTTTTGAACAACATCCCCGGAGACAACTTTCACAAAGATAATATCTTCGTACATGAAAAGGGAGTCCAAAAAATTTTCCACCGCTACATCGTTAAATTGCCACAACGCCGTTGAAAGGATGGTTTGCGCAAGATGGCACGCTTCGGAAAGACTTTTTTCTATCCTGCCCTGAATCCTATTGACCATGAAAAAAATGACGGTTGTGGAATAGATCAACATGATGGCAACAATGATGCAAACCATCGAAATGATAAAGGGACGCCGGATGCTATTTTTTGATAAAACGGTCATTGATTCGATTTCATCACCGTTTCGTATATCTGACGATAAGTGCCGTCTTTCTTCATCTCACGAAGGGAATCGGCGAGTTGCGAAGCCAGCTTTTCGTGTTTTTTATTGACGTAAAAATACATTTTTTTGGATATCAGGGGCGGCTCGACGACCCGGATGCCTTTTAACTCCAGGTCATTTATGATCTTTTTTCCGAGAAGCCGTGAGGCAAGAACCAGGTCCGTTCGATCTGCCGAAAGGAATTTGAAAAGTGCTTCTACACCATCCAGAATTTCAAGGCGATCTACATCTTTAACGTTGTTCTCATAGATCTTCCACCCCCTGGCATAAGCCACTCGATAACTTCCAAGGCCTTTCCAACCGTTTATTTTGATATCTTTTCGTTTGCTGAATGCCACAAGATCATTTATAAACAGGACCTCCGGTATACGGCGAAGGTTGGAGTAGTTTTTTTCCACCGTTCGGTTTCGGGGACCGTCACAGTCGTAGGTCCCCCTGTCCACCTCCCATATGGACCGTGAAACCGGCAGGGAAATAATCTTGAGGTTTATGCTCCGCCGCCGGCATGCCTCTTTGAGCAATCCCCGCGATAAGGTATATTCGGGATAGGCCGAATCTGGAATGGCGACAGTGAATTGTGGTACAGGTCCTTCATCGGCCCCGATCGAGGGGGGCAGGATCAATACCATTGCGATCAATATGGGAATGGCTGGGTACAGGGGGGGTGAAGCTTTTGTCATTTTTGGCATTCTCTTCCTCCTTTAGCCCCATGGGTATGGAAACGGTGATAGTTGTTCCTTTTTGGGACTGGCTGTCCACCCATACCTTCCCATGGTGGGCCTCCACCAGATATTTGACCATGCTCATGCCAAGTCCGGTCCCCTCGGGTGCCGAATGGGAAGCGTCCGACCGGTAAAACCGATCGAAAACCTTATTCGACTCTGTTTGAGTCATGCCAATACCTTCGTCCCGGATCACGAATCGGCATTCCTGTGCGTTCTGTTCAACCCCGATGGAAATGTTACCGGCAGGCGGGGAAAATTTGACAGCATTGTCAAGAACATTTACGAGCACTTGCTCCATTCTTTTTTCATCGGCCATCAGTTCCAGATCTTCAAATGTAAATACAACGTTAATCCGGCGTGCTCCGGCTTTCTGTTGGATCTTTTCCACCGCACTCTGAACGAGCTTACCCACCTCGACTTTTCGTATGTCGAGTTCAATGGTTTTCCCGCTTTCCAATTTCGCAATGTCCGTAATATTGTCCACAATGGTTGACAGCGATCTGGCTTTCTTATGTATATGGTCCAGATACTTTGCCTTGTCGACGACGGGCAGGTCGTCCCGAAGCTTGAGGATTTCGGAAAATCCCAGTATCGAGGTGAGCGGGGTTCTCAATTCATGGGCGGCCATGGAAATAAATTCGCTTTTCATCCGCTCCATCTCCCGCTCCCAAGTGACGTCGGTCAGGGTTACCACCACGCCCCCGTTAATACCCCTTTGGTTTCGGATGATGGAAATGCAGGCACGGATTGTGCGCGGTTTCCCATGATCGCCGCCTGCAACTTCAAAATCAAATCGTGTCTCCCCTTGTTTCGTTTCCAGGAAACGGTTTTCTGAAGATATCGATTGCTGGATGGGGATCACATTTTTAAGGTAGAGGTTCTGCGATTTTGAAAAACGGATGTTCAGCATCTCCTCGCTCTCCCGGTTCATCATCACCACACGGCTCCGATCGTCGGTTACAATCAGACCGCCCGCTATGGATCGGTTGATGGCGTCTATCCGGTTTTTGGCCTCCTCTGTTTTCTGGAGTGATCGCCTCAGCTCCCAGGTTCTTTCCTCTACCGATATTTCCAGCTTTTCGGTGTAGAGCTTTTCTTCGGCCTCGATCCGCTTTCGTTCGGTAATGTCCCTTACAAGCCCGATGGCCTGCCAGCGCTCGTTCGATTTGACTGCGGAAAGCGACAGCTCCACCGGAAATTCCGTTCCGTCTTTATGGAGTGCGGTCAGTTCAAGGGTCTGGCCGACAGCCGTGCCGTTTCCGGAACTCTGAAACTGGGGGAAGGCTTTGGCAAAAGCGGATCGGTACCGTTCCGGTGCAATGGTCTGGTGAAGGAGACTGCCGATCGCTTCAGATTCCGTGATCCCGAACATTTTTTCGGCCGCCGGGTTCCAGTAGGATATATTACCGTCGGCATCCATCATGATAATGCCATCCTGGGCGGAGTTGCCGATGGTGCGAAACTTCTCCTCGCTTTCCATGAGTGCCGCCATCGATCGCCTTTTCCAGGTAATATCGCGGAAGATGACCACGCTTGTTTGACGCCCATCGCTGGGGTTTGTAAATCGTGAGGCGCTGATCTCCACATCCAAAACTTCCCCGTCCCGGGTGAGACGACGGGCCAGAAAACCACGAATCTTTTCACCGGCGGCCATACGCGCCAGCGCTTTTTGGGTTTCCTGCTGGCTTGTTTCCGGAACGAAGTCGATTCGTTTCCCAGCTAATTCCGCCAGCGACCAACCGAACGCTTCCTCGAAGGACTGATTCAAATAGCGGACTTCACCCCTGTCATTGTAAATGACAAGGGGATCCGGAATGTCTTCCATCAACGACTGGAGGAACAGATACTGGTCCTGGAACTCTTCCCGGATCCTCATCTCCTTGCGGATCAGAAGGGTTACCAGCAACGACACGAGAATCATCAGTACTATGAAGGGGAGAAGAATGTAGAGAACGATCTCCCGCATGGGTTTTGAAATCGTGGGTAGGCTGTCTTCGATGTCGTGGATCATCATCAGGCGCCATCCGGGAAATTTGGAAAGGGCTTGATCGTGAACGTTATATTCCCGGCCGTGGGAATCCTCCATTCGGCTCGACCCTTTCCAGCTCAATCCGGTCCATCTAAAAGGACCTTTCCCGAATTGGCGGGAGCGGTAAATCTTTTCGATGGCATCGGTGCTGGATTGCCACAATAGCTTTCCCTGCCAATTCCTGCGGCTGGAAAGGAATATGAACCCATTGGGATCGACGAGCAGCACGGATTCATATTTACTGGTCAACATAAGATGTTGAATCCAAAGAGGATCTGATTTAACGACCACAACCCCCTCGACCGTGCCATAGGCCGGGTGAAACACCGGGTGGCTGCAATAGACACCTCTTATCCCGGATGTGACCCCGACGGCCATGTAATAAGCGGTTTTTCCCTTTTGAGCGGTTTTAAAATAGGGCCGGAAAGCATAGTTTTTTCCTACAAAGCTTGCCGACCCATGACGGTTGCTCGAGGCGATGGTTGTGCCGCTTCCATCGAGGAGATAACATACACCGGCGCCCACAATATCTCGATAATAATCGAGAACCGCGTTTACCTGAAAAATATTGACAGTACTCGGATCAAGCAACGCACGCAGGAATTCCTCCCTTCCGGACAGAAGCCTTACGATGGTCGCGTATTCATCCATTTTTGAGTTGATGCGATCTTCAGTAATTTTAATACTTCGCTCGTGGTCTTCATGTTGCTCACGGGTGACATAGTGCTTCAATTGGTGGTGATACACGAATCCGTTGGCAATGACGATCATTAAGGACATAAATGACAGCACGATGATGATCAGGCGGATTTTCATTTTTCAGTCACCCTCGGTCCCTCCTTTGCCAGCGGAAGTGTCATGTGAATTGTGGTTCCCCTCCCTGATTGAGACGTCACCCACACCTTGCCCCCGTGCGCCTCAACGATATGGTTGACGATGGTCATTCCCAGCCCTGTGCCCACCGGTGCGGAATCGGATGCATCCACCCGGTAGAATTTGTCGAACATCCGGTCGATCTGTTGCTGCGTCATGCCGATGCCTTCGTCCGATACCGACAGGCGATAGACGGAATCTTCGCTCTTGCCCCGGACCCTGATGTTTCCGCCATCGGGTGAGTATTTGACGGCATTGCTCAGGATATTGGAGACGCACTGTTCGATCTTTTCTTTGTCAACAAATAACCGGATGCGCTCCTTGGGTGTGGCGGATTCGATTCTGTGCTGATTGGTGATGCTCTGAAAATAGGCGATCTGATCCTGTATCAGGTCTTCCAAAAGATATGCCTCTTTTTTCAGGTCGACCCCTTTGCCGGCTTCCAGTCGGGAAAGATCCAACAAGTCACCGACAATTCGGCTTAGATTTTCCGCCTGGCGGTTGACGTATGCCAGAAATTTTTTCCGTTCCTCGGATTTGAGATCCTTTCGAGTGAGAAGCAGTTCCGAGAATCCCTGGATGGATGTAAGGGGTGTTCTCAGTTCATGGGCCGCGGTGGAGATGAAATCCGATTTCATCCGGTCCACTTCACGATCCTTGGTGACGTCGTGGATGATGGTTACGATACCGCTTTGCTTGCCGCGCCGATCCTCGATAACGGAGGTTCGGGCACGCATAATACAGGTCGATTTAGAACCTGGGACATCCAGATTGAAATCGAATTCATATCCCGATTTTTTCTTTTTTAAGGTATCCTTTACCTTCCGCCGCAGTGTATTGTCCTGAATGGCAAAATCTACCGGGCGATCGAGAACTTCGCTCAAACGGACATCCAGCAGGTCTTCCGCTGCCCGGTTCATCAAAATCACCCGATTGTAGGTATCGGTGACCATAAGTCCGTCGCCGACCGATTTCAGGATGCCGTCGATCTTATCCCTGGCTTCCTCGGTATCGTACAGTGCCCGATTCAGTTCATGGGTTCTTTTCGCCACCATTTTTTCGAGCTCTTTGGAGTATTTTCGTATTTTCCTTTCATCTATTTTATGCTGCGTAATATCCCGGATAATTCCCTGAAAGCCGATCACAACGCCCTCCGGATCCAGTTTCGCAGATGCGGTGAGCAATCCTTCGATGATGGTGCTGTCTTTTTTTTTGAATTTTACCGAATAGTTTTTAACAAATCCCTTGGCTTCCATCGCCCCGATGAAATCATACCGATCCTCGGGATCCTGGTACAGGTGCTTGAAGTTGAGTTCCATCAATTCTTTCCGGGTGTAGCCGAAAAGTTCTAGAAACGACTGATTTACATCGATGAGCTGCCCCTCGTACGTCGAAATGTACAAGGCGTCGGCCGAGCTTTGAAACAGGACACGGTATTTCTGTTCGCTCTCCCTGAACGCCTCTTCCGCCCGTTTTCGATCCGTGATATCCCTTAAGGAGACCAGATACGCCTCCTCACCTTCCCATGACAATTCCACCGTTCGTAGCTCCACCGTTTGGATGACCCCTGAAGGAGAGATCAGTTCCAGTTCGGTCGAATGATCCCCCGCAATGGGAAAGCCGAATGTTTCACCCCTCAGTTCATCGGTTCGTCGATTCAGGATGCGCTCGGCTGCCGGGTTGACAAATCGGACAATACCGTTGTTTCCTACGATGAGAACGCCATCTGCATTTTTATCGATGATCTTCCGAAGCCGTCTTTCGCTGATCCTGAGTTTTTGCTCCATTCGTTCCTGTTTTTTCAGTTCAGCTTGCAGCCTTTTGGACAGGCGCTGGTTTTCGTCAACCAGTTCCTGTTTATCCAGAGATTCCTTAATGACGGCCGTCAATTGGTCAAAATCCAGGGGTTTATGAAAATAATAGGTAGCGCCTGTGTTGAGGGCCTTTATTGCCGTCTCGGTGGAGGGGTGGCCGGTTATGACCACGATGACGATATTCGGATGTTGATTTTTCAACTCTGGAATCACCTCGATACCGTCCCTATCCGGGAGACGGATATCGAGGATCGCCAGGTGATAGTCCACGGTCTTAGACATTTTCAGCGCTTTTTGGGCTGTAGGCGACCGGGAGACGGCATATCCCTTTTTTTCAAGAATAGTGCTAATTGTTTGGCTGACCACACGGTCATCATCCACGATGAGAATATTCTTTTCTGTTTCCATCTTCTTTAATTGCTATAGAGTGTTGAATATAGGAGCGGTGCTGTGTCTTTTGTTGCCCCTGTCCGGAAAGGAGAGGACGTACGTATCGATGTCGTCTCGTGCGCTCAGCGATGTCAGCTCTTTGTCAAATTGTGCCAATTCCTGAACGCTTTTCAAAATTTCGCACTCTTTCATGCAGTCTGATTTCGGTTGACTGCGTTTCATACAATTCCTGCATGGAGAGGCAATCATGGCAAGTCCTTTCTGGAATCTGGGTTGAACGGTTAGCATTTGGCTTTTAGCCATTAGCCTGACAGTTACATTTTACTGCAGCCATTTGTGATTTCATCCCATAGGCATAGGATGGTCATTGATGAAAAATTGAATTGTTCAGTGCGAACAGCTTACGGCAAATAGCTAACCGCTCAGATCGAGTGAGAATTTAGGACAATCCTTTTACGATGGTGCGGATCACATCTATAGAGAGGGGTTTTCGGACCAACTCGAATTCATATCCCTCGTCTCTGAGCGTCTTGAGTTGATCGAAATAATTCTCGTAGAAGCCGGAAATAACGTAAATGGGGACATTAAAGTCGATTTGCCGTATCGCCTTTAAAACATCGAGGCCATTCATTTCCCGCATCTTGATATCCAGAAACAGAAGCTCTACGCCTCCTTTTCGGAATTCAGCGATGCCTTCCTCTCCCGAACCGGCGCCCACGACTTCATACTCCAGACCATGGAGCGTGTTTTGGAAAAACCGTACGATCGCCGATTCATCATCTATAACGAGTACCTTCCGATTTGCATAAACCATCTTCATCCTCACTGTTTCTATTTTAGTTTCTACAAAAATTATTTGTTGGATAAACTGCCTTGCTGCATACACGATATGGTAGGGGGTTGAATCCTTTTGTCCGGTGCATTTCGCACCATGGCAACGGCATCATCCCTTGTTGCCATCCGACTGAAGCATTCTTTTTATCCCCTTGGCATTGGTCAGATCACCGATGATTTTAACGGTGGTAGTTGAAGAGACCCTTACCAGTGTCGGGGTGACAATAACGTTGTCGTGGGCGGCTTTTTTCGGTTGTGCCAGCAGATCGATGATTTCGATCCTGTAGTTTTGCTGCATTTGCTCGGATAAAACCAGGTTCAAGCCATCAATGATCCTGCGGGATTTGTGGGTTTGACCGGCGATATACAGTCTGAAATCGTCCATGAGACGCGGCCTTTTTTTTTGTGTAATTATGGATTCTGGTTATTCGGTGCGGCGGAGGGTGGGTGTTTGAAAGAACAATTTTGCGATTCGATCTCGCATGGTAGAGAAATTGTTTCAACCTCTCATATGTTAAGTTTACGTTTAACTTCCTGCTGGTCTGTCATATCTCCGATGATCTTGAAAATCGGTGTCGGAAAGGCCCTGACCAGTGTCGGCGTGACGATGATATCATCTACAGCGGCCTTGTGGGGATGCGCCAATAGATCGATTACCACCAGTTCGTAGGAGTTCGTCAACTTGGATTTCAATAATGCTTTCAAAGAGTCCGTAATTTCAACGGACTTTTTTGTTTTCCCGACAATGTATAGTCTGAATTGATGCATATTGATAAACCTTGTTTGGGTATGAGTGGCCCTGGTGTTCTGCCAATCCCGTCAATGGATATCCACCGCCTGGTTTTCGAGAACGCTTTTGCACACGAGCAGGATCTGTTCCGAACCCACCGGCTTCTGCATGAGCTCGAAATCCGCTCCCTGATTTCGAGCGTCCTGAAGGTCATGAAAAAACTCTTCATAAAAAGCGGTCACGATGTAAATGGGAACCGATGGGTCGTGGTCCCTCAATGCAATGAGGGTCTCGGTACCACTCATTTCAGGCATTTTCAGGTCCAGAAAAATTAATTGATAAGGTTCTTGCTCATGACGCCGGATCGCATCTTTTCCCGATGCGACCGTATCGACATCATATCCGGAATCTTCCAGTGCAAGGGTAAACGATTTTCGGATGGCATCCTCGTCGTCGATAACGAGGATTCTCTTGGTGGGATGGTTCATGTTTATTTCCTTTGGTTAATGTGGAGAATAGGCGTCAAGTTGACCGGCTTTTTGCATTTTCCGATTGTCAGAGGTTATCATCGCAGGTTCCTCGGTTCTGTCGATGGGAAGCAGCACCCGGAAGACGGCACCTTCTCCCTTCCGGCTTTCGCATGTGATGAACCCACCGTGGCTTTCTACGATGCCACGGCTCACGGACAATCCCAGACCGGTTCCCATGCCGGGGGGTTTGGTTGTATAAAACGGATCGAAAATCTTCATGATGCTGCCAGATCCGATGCCTTCGCCCGTATCGATCACCTTCGTTTCAACCATTTTCTCCATGGGCTTGATGCGGATATGGAGCTTCTTCTCTTCGCTTCGTTTGAGCGCATCCAGGGCGTTTCCGATCAGGTTGATGAATACCTGCTGGATTCCTGTTTTTTTCATCCAGATCAAGGGGATGTCCATGTCGATATTTCGTGTGATTCGGATATTGTCTTTTTCCGTTCGGTAGGACAAGAGCCGGAAAACCCTATCCAGGATCGCTACGATACTTTCCTGCTCGAATTCTTCCTCTTCGGGGTGTTCTGTCCGTGTGAAGGTTAGAAGGTTGCGGACGATATCGCTGCACCGGCTGACCTCCCGGATCGTATCCACCAGCACCGGATATCTGCGGTCATCTGCATCGGTGTGCTTGAGGCAATACTGGGAAAAATTGAGAATTCCCATCATGGGGTTGTTGAGTTCATGGGCGATGCCGGCGGTCAGGACGCCGAGCGCGGCCACCTTTTCGGTCTGGATGAGTTTTGCATGAGAATCTTTAAGGGCCGCGGTTCGCTCTTCTACCTCGATCTCCAGATTTTCTTTGGCTATTATAAGCTCTTCCTCTGTTGCTTTGAGCTTGCTGATGTCCACGAAACTCTCCAAAAGGTGGGGGCGCCCTTCAAGTTGGATGGGGGCGGCGGTTTTCAAAATCGGTATCTCTTTATTTTTCTTTGCCAGTAGTTTACGCTCAGTACTATCAATATTTTGCCCCAAATCGAGCACCGGGCAGTTGTTGTTTTCAGACGGACAGATATATTGATGGCAGATCGATCCGATGACCTCCTTGCGGTCGGCCCCGATCATGGATAAAGCCGCCCGGTTGGCCTCCACGATGCAGCGGGTTTCGGAATCCACGACAATGATGCCCGCTTCGGCATAGTCCAGGATCGTTTTCAGCCGCTCTTCACTTTCTTTCAGTGCCTCTTCCATCTGCTTGCGAACCGATATGTCTCTGATCACGCCGACTGTGCCCATGAAGGTTTTCGTGTTTGTGTTCGGATTGATTTCGTACATACCGGAGCTGTTGATTTCGACGATTATGACCTCTCCACCCAAGGGTTCGACAAAGCCAGGTTCCGTTCGGATACCATGTTTCGGGCGGAGCCTGATTTCAAGCCCGGTCGTCATTCTTTCTCCGCTTCTTCTTTCATCGAATAGATCCGGTGAAGCCGAATTGCCGGTTCTTTTACCCTGATATTTTGGGAGAACCATGGATCGGGCGATTTGATTCAGGTCTATCGGCAAAATGACCTTGCTGAAATGTTCCCCGACCAGCTCTTCCGGTGCATAGCCGAGCCTTCGAACCGCTTCATTGACAAATATGAAGCATCCATTCGGGTCGATTCGGTAGACGATGTCGGGTATTGTCATCACCAGGCTTTTGAACCGTTCCTCCGATGAGCGTAATTGGTGCAGGTTGTTTCCCAGTTTCTCATTCAGATGTTCAAGTTCCTCTTTGGCCTTGATCAACTCATTGTTTCTCTGAATGGCATTTTGGTAGGTGGAAAGCAGAAGATTTAATATTTGCCGCCGGTTGGATCGAATGGTGCACGGCTGTCCCAGGAAGGTAATGTCGAGGTGTGGTTCTATTTTCTCCTCATCGGTATTCGGGTGAGCCAGGATATCTTTCACCCGTTCCAGCAGGAAGCTTTCGTCATACGGTTTGGTTAGATAATTATCCGCTTTTGAATTCAGCCCTTTAATCACGTCCGCCGGGTCCGAGAGGGAAGTGAGCAGCAGGACCGGGATTTGCTTTAAATCCTCCGCTTCTTTCACGAGGCGGCACATTTCATACCCATCCATGACCGGCATGACAATGTCGCTGATAATCAGGGAAGGGCGAAAATTCCTTGCAGCTTCCAGGCCCTTTTCCCCATTGCTGGCCTGGATGATCCCGTAACCCTCCTCCTCCAGCAGCAGCTTTAATTGCATTGCCTGGGTGGGGCTGTCTTCAACGATCAGGATATGGCTTTTTGATCCTTCGATGCCGTTGTCCTCTCTGGCCTTGCCTTGACTGTGACGGCGGCCAGTTTTTTTACCTTGGAAGTAAGGTCCCGGTTCCATCTGTCTGCATCCTTTCCCATTACCTTCGGTTTGGAAACCATGTCCAGTGCGCCGGCTTCCATCGCTTCAAAGGCCACATTCAGTTCGGGAGAATCTGCATGGGCCGTCACGATGAGAATCGGTGTGGGGTGGGAGTGCATGATCTTTCGGGTGGCCTCGACCCCATCCATATCGGGCATGACCACATCCATGGTGACGAGATCCGGTGTCAGCCCCTTAACCATTTCAATGGCCCGCAGCCCGTTTTCTGCATGACCGACAACCTGAATGTCGGGATCTGACTCAAGCAGGCGGATGATCAGATTCGCCACCGTACAGGAGTCTTCGACGACAAGTACTTTTATCATAATGGCCACCGGTCCTGTAATAATGATTGATCAGTTTCTGAATTTCGGTGCTTTTCTTTCATGGCCTTCTCCAAACGATTTGGGAAAAAAGGGGCCAAGTAGTAGCTGACCTTATGGCAACCGATGGGGAAATGAACCTATTTCACGGCGTTCCATTCCATTACCCATACGTTTGCCCTAACCGACCATTTCAGTCAGCCGCAAACCCATGCGATGCAGGGGCACCACTTCACTGGCGGCGCCCAACGCGATCGCTTCTCCGGGCATTCCAAATACAACGGACGTTTCTTTATCCTGGACCATGGTATAACCGCCCCTGTCTTTTACGTGCAAAAGTCCTTTTGCGCCGTCTTTGCCCATGCCGGTCAGCAATACACAAATGGCCGACTGGCCATAATTTTTCGCAATTGAATCGAAAAGACAGGTGACGGACGGGCGGTGTCCGTCCACGGGATCGGAGTTAATGAGCCAAACCCGTTTTCCCCCGGATACCTGAAAGTGCCTCTTGCCCGGTGCTAGGTAGACCGTTCCCGCCTTCAGTTGCTCTCCGTTCTCTGCCACCTTGACATGGAGCGGTATCGACTCGTCGAGCCATTTGGCCAGGCCGTTTATAAATCCTTGACTGATGTGCTGCACCACCACCACGGGCAGGTGCAGTGGGATATTGAGTTGCGCCAGAATGGACTTCAAGGCGGGGGGGCCTCCCGTGGAGGCTCCGAGGCCAAGAATTCCAAATGGGGCACAGAAGGATTTGCGTCTCGTCGGTATGGGGTGAGGTGCCACCCATTTGTCAGTGAGATCCCAGCGCCGACGGACCACCTTTACCTCCGCCATGGCTTTTACGAGTGAAACCAGTTTTTCTGTGTCCTTTTGTTCGGTAGACAATCCGCCAGGTTTTCTGCCGACCATGAGAGCACCGGCCTCAATCCCTTTATCGGTAATCCCATGCTTGATTTCGGACTCGGTGCTGGTCAGGATGACAATGGGTCTCGGGGATTCGGTCATGATGCGCTTTATCGCCTCATATCCATTCATGACGGGCATCTGAATGTCCATTGTAATGACATCCGGATTCATTTTCCGACACATCTCGATGGCTTCCAAACCATTTTCGGCTTCCGCCACTACTTTCAATTCGGGGTCACCGTTGAGTAAGGTCCGAATCAGTTTGCGAACCGTTGGTGAATCGTCCACAACCAAGACACGAATCATTGAAACCCCTTCGCTTTCACCCCACAAGCCTTTCGATGGTTTCCAGCAGTTCCTGCTGGTCGAAGGTGCCCTTTGTAATGTAGGCGTCTGCGCCGGCATCCATGCCCCTGATTTTGTCATTCGGAGACTCCAGGGAGGTTACAAGGATGACGGGCATTCCCTCCAGCCGGTCATCGTTTTTCACCTTTTCGGTCAAGTCAAAACCGTTCATTCGCGGCATGTCCACATCCAGAACTGCCGCATCAAAGGGCTCGGTCTGAACGAGTTCCCATCCTTTCATGCCGTCGGAGGCGACACACACATCGTAACCGGCGCTTTCAAGGATATTTTTCTCAAGGGTCCGGGTGGTAATGGAATCATCAACAACGAGGACTCTCCGAATTTGCGCTTTTTTTGTTTCCTGCGGCTTTGCGTAAGGCATCACTGTTGCAGACTGTGCCGACTGGATCATGTCAGCCGCATTGAGAATCATCACCACCTGTCCCGTGCCCAGGATGGTGGCGCCCGAAACGTTTTTGACCCTTTTTAACTGCCGTCCCAGGTTTTTAATGACGACCTCCTGGGTATTCACGAATCGATTCACACGGAATGCGAGCCGCTTTTCCACCGCACCCAGAATGATGATGGGTATTTTGTTCTCGGCCTCCGCCGGTGCTTCCTGATTTGCAAGGCCAAGAATCCGTCCCATGGAGACCAAGGGCACCGTCTTGCTCCCCAAACGGATGGCGGGTCTTCCATCTATGGATCCGATGTGCGACGGGTGAATATGGAGGATGCGTTCCACAGTGGTGATGGGGATGGCTAAGAGTTGCCCTTCGACCTCCAGGATCAGAACGTGGCTGGTCGCGAGGGTTAATGGGAGGGACATCGAAAAGGTAGTGCCTTCTCCCTGACTTGTTTTCACATCGATCGTTCCGTTCAACTGCCCCAGGTTTGTTCGCACCACATCCAGGCCGACCCCGCGGCCCGATAGGCTGGTGGCGCGATTCGCTGTGGAAAGACCGGATTGGAAAACAAGGTTGATGAGTTCCCGGTCGCCCGGGCCATCCGATTCCGAACCGGCGAGGATGCCGCTTGACTTGGCGGCTCGTCTCACTGCAGCCACATCGATCCCGGCACCATCATCGGAGACCTCCAAAACGATGCTGCCGCCCTTGGAGCAGGCGCCGACATGGATCGTCCCTTGCCGGTCCTTTCCGGCGGCGAGACGGTTTTCAGGCGATTCGATGCCATGGTCCACCGCGTTTCGCAAAAGGTGTGTCAACGGGTCCTTCATGGCCTCCATGACCTGGCGATCGATCTCGGTACCGGCTCCTTCCACGACAAGTTCGACTTCCTTTGCATTCCTGCGACCCAGGTCTCGGACCATCCGGGGGAACATTTCGAAAAGACTCCGGATAGGAACCATCCTCACCTTTCGGACACCCTCCTGAATTTCGTCGGTAAGTAGGGCCATGTGGTGGTAATCGCTGCCAACGCGGGAATGTAGACGGTTGATGCCTTGGCTGATATCCTTGACAAATCGTTCATTCATGGAAAGAAATGCCAAAAGGGGGGTTATCTCGGGGGCGTTGTCTGGTTTTTGATCGGCCCTGAGGACCGTTTGCCGGACTTTGCGCCAGGCTTTATCCCAGGCGGTACCCAGTTCCTGAAGCGCCTTGAGTTCCGCCATGCGCTGCTCTGTCCGCAGGCGGGCCACTAAAAGTTCACCCATTCCATCCATGAGTGCATCCAGTTTTTCGGTCGCCACCCGGATTGTATGCGCAACCGCATTCTGAGCGGTAACCCCTTTGGAGACATCGGTTTCCCCACTTTTGATGTTCTCTTTCGAGTCGATGGATTTGCCTTTATGCGAGTATCCCTCGTTCGATCTTCCCGTGGCGTCTGTTATGATTCTGTCCTCCGATGCTTGACCTTTGCCCGACGTTGTTTCCTTTACAGCGGAACCTTCCATTGCGGCCCTGAGGGTGGAAAGGATTCGCTTGTGATCTTCGGCATCCATGCGTTCTCCCAGCATGTGAGCATCCATGGATTCTCCCAGAGCGTCCACGGCCGGCAGCAGCAGGTCGATCAACTCCGGAGATGGCGACAGTTCGCCCCCTTTCAGGGCACCGAACACATCCTCTATCCGGTGGGCGAGGGTTTCGATATCCTTAAGGTCAACGGCATGTGCGGCCCCTTTAACGCAGTGTGCCGCGCGAAAAAGCTCAGCCAGCAAGTCTTTTTCCTCCTTTTCCGACGGCTTTTTTTCCAATGCCAGCAGATGCTGGTTCAAGGCATGGAGATGCTCGTCCAACTGCACCTTGAAAGTGGCCAAGAGTTGTCTTCTGAGTTCTTCTTTATCCATTGAGCTTATATTTTCCGACAACGATTCGTAACTGTTCGGCCATGGCATTGAGGCTTTGCGCCGCTTCCTCCACCTGGCGTGTTCCTGCCTCGGTTTGGACCGTGGCCTGGTTGATGCTTTCCATGGAGGCACCGATCTGGTCCATGCCCGACAGTTGCTCTCTGGCACTCGCCGTAATCTGGTGGACCATCTGGGTGACGCGAATAATATTTTCATTGATGGTGCGAATGGACGCTCCCGTTTTCCTCGCCTGATTCACGCCTTTGTCCGCCCGTTTGGTTCCTTCTTCGGTCACCATCACCGCCGAATTTGCCGCTTTTTGGATCTCTCCGAGAATATCTTCCACTTTGGCAGTGGCCTGTCGTGACTGCTCGGCTAGGCTGCGGACCTCACCGGCCACTACGGCGAATCCTTTACCGGCTTCACCCGCTCGGGCCGCTTCGATGGCCGCATTCAATGCCAGAAGGTTGGATTGATCTGCGATATCGTTTACCGTGTCGATGATCTCCCCGATCTGCTGGGTTTGTTCGCTCAGCGCCAGGATATTCTCCGCGATATCTGAGACCTGCTCTTTGATGCTGTGGACCCCTGAAAGGGTCTCCTCGACGGAGTTGAGGCCCAGATCCGCCTCCTTGGCAGAGGCCTGGGCCATTTCGTAAACCTGCTGTATTCTTTCAGTGGATTGTTCAGCGGTCTGGCGTGCCTCGTCCATTGTGCTGGAGGTTTGGTTTACGGCCGCCGCCTGTTCGCTGGCCGATGAGGCCTGCTCGCTGGTGGACGCCAGAATCTCGCTGGTGGCGGTTGTCACGTTCTGAATCCCCTGCAGGGCCTGGGTGGCCAAATCTTTCAGACTCGATGTCATCGCATTGAGGTTGTCCCCCAGGGTGCTGAGTTCGTCCCCCTTTCCGGGGGTTTTCACCTGACCCGTGAGATCCCCTTTTCCCACATTTTCCACAAATGTCACATAATCACTTACCGTGCGCTCCAGGTACAGCTTGGCTTCCCGTTCGCTCTCGGCCCGCTGGGACAGATCGGACGTCAATTGTCTCAGGCTACCTGCCATCTGGTTGAAGGTATCCGCCAGGCTGCCGGTTTCATCCTCGGCATCGACCTTGACCGTGACATCGAGGTTTCCATCTGCAATTTGAGCCGCCGTTTCAGTGATGCGCCGTATCGGGCGTGCAATCTGCCCGGCAGTAAACCACAACAGCGCCAATGCAACTGAGATCAGGCCCCCACCGATGCCGATCATCGTCCACATGGCCCGGGCGGCCGGAGCCGTGATCATGGCCTTTGGCAGGTTCATGTTAATGCTCCAGGGGGTACGGGTTTGGCCGATGGTGACGGGAACGAACACCGCAATCCGTCCCTCGTCATCCTGGATAATCGCTTCGCCGTTTTGTGTAAAGGTAATGTCTTCCTGCCAATCTCCGTGGATTTCCCGCATATGTTTGCCGGCCAGACCGTGTTTGCCCGATACCGCAGCCAGTGTACCGTCGTAACTGATCAGGGTCACTTCACCCCTGCCTTCCACATGAGTAGGGGCCTGGTCCACTATGTCCTGCAGGAACGAGAGCCTTTGCTTGATTCCCACCACCCCATAAAAGCGGCCTTCCGCCGTAATCGGCACCACCATGGATGTAATCAGCACGTCACTGCCCTGAATCGTTTCGAGATAGGGATGAATGGCCGATTCATTGAGGGTTTTTTTCGGAATTTGATAATAATCCCCCACTCCGGCGGTTTGATAATGCTCCATCGGTTCGAAAACCACCTCTCCTTTGTCGTTTCGCACCAGTTTGGGTATGAATCGTCCGGTTTGATCATGGCCTTCGGTGTTGGCGTGCATGGCATCCCTGCCGTCAAAGGCGTTGGGCTCCCACACCGAAAAAACCCCGGAGAATTCCTTGTTGCGTATGAGAACCTCTTTCAGTAAGGCGATGACATCGCTTCGTTTGAGTTTCACCGGGTTGTCCCTGCTCTTGACAGCCGACAGCGCGTGCGACAGGGTTCGTGCGGCATCCAGAGCGACTTCGAGCCGGGCCCGCACGACGGCGGCCTCTGCCCGGGCCTCGTCAAGGGCCTGGTCCCTGGCAGCCGCAAGGGCCTTTTCATACATGGTCATGCTGGCATAGGCAATAATGACCAGACCGGATAAAAGTAGACATACCCCGCCCCAAAAAACGATTTTGCCCTGGATCGATTGGTTTTGAAAAAGATGGTTCATGCCTGCTCCTCTTGGCTTCCGGAAATTAACCGTTCAATAAGTCGGATCACATCGTTTGGTCTTCAATCCAACCGGTATGAATCCACGATTTCTTTAAGCTGTTCTGACAATCCATTCAGGTTCCGCATGGCGTCCTCAACCTGCTGGATGCCGTCTTCACCCTGGAGGGTTGCCTGGTTGATATTATCCATTGCCGCTCCGATCTGATCCATACCAGCCTCCTGCTCGTTCAAACCGGCTGTGATTTGCAGCACCGTTTGGGCGACTTTATGGATGTTGGCATTGATGGTTTCGATGGCCTGCCCGGCCTTTTCAGCCTGAAGGACACTTGAATCGGCCCGACGGTTTCCCTCTTCTGTCACCATCACCGCCATGTTTGCCGCCTTTTGGATTTCAAGCAGAATATCCTGTACTTTGGACGTCGCCTCTCTTGACTGCTCAGCCAGGCTGCGGACCTCGCCGGCCACAACGGCAAACCCCTTGCCGGCATCCCCGGCCCGGGCCG
>Ga0066187_1000027_pt1 | contig 77952 bp, 64 predicted proteins | sample WorMetexBAHAMAS1_FD_58706 | JGI IMG/M metagenome (GOLD analysis project Ga0066187, IMG submission 58706) | Marine gutless worms symbiont microbial communities from Max Planck institute for Marine Microbiology, Germany - Inanidrilus exumae... | ecosystem: Host-associated > Annelida > Digestive...
GGCGTCCCGCCGGACCTCTCGATCATGCAGTCCATGGTGAACATGCTGCCGGCCGGCAGCGTCTGGGCCGGATTCGGTATCGGCCGCCAACAGTTCCCCATGGTCGCTCAGGCCATGCTGCTGGGCGGCCATGTGCGGGTCGGACTCGAGGACAATCTCTATCTGGACAAGGGGGTGTACGCTTCCAACGGCCAGCTCGTGGAACGGGCGGTTCAGATCGTCGAGGCACTCGGCGGACGGGTTCAGACGCCCAACGAGGCGCGGCAGACGCTGGGTCTGCCGGGGCACTCCTGACCCATGAGCTGGCAAGCAGCCGGGCCGGTCGAGGCGGCCGAGCACGTTGCCTGCATCGGCGCCGGCGTTATCGGTGGCGGCTGGGCGGCGCTTTATCTCGCACAGGGTTTCGATGTCACCGTCTGGGATCCCCGCGAGGGATCGGACCAAAGCGTTCGCCAGACGGTCGATTTGGCCTGGGAGTCCCTGACAAAGCTGGGCCTGGCTAAGGGCGCATCTCTTGATCGGCTGAACTTCGCCACGACCCTGGCAGAGGCGGTGGCGTCAGCAGACTTCATCCAGGAAAGCGCGCCAGAGCGTCTCGACCTGAAACGCAGCGTGCTGATGGAGCTGGACCGGGCGACTGATCCCGGCGTGGTCATCGCCTCCTCGACTTCCGGCTACGGGATGACCGAGATGGCGGTGGAAGCGGGGCGGGCGCCCGAAAGGCTGGTCGTCGGCCATCCCTTCAATCCGCCCTACCTGATCCCCCTGGTGGAGGTAGCCGGCGGCGACCGCACCGCCGAGGCGGCCGTCCTGTGGGCCAGCGATTTCTATCGTCGGGCCGGCCGTTTTGTCCTCGAACTGGACAAGGAAGTTCCGGGTTTCGTCGGTAACCGTCTGCAGGAGGCGCTGTGGCGAGAGGCCCTGCACATGGTGGCCGCCGGCGAAGCCAGCGTCGAGGAAATCGATGCCGCCATCCGCGAGGGGCCCGGTCTGCGCTGGGCTCTCATGGGCCCGTGTCTGACCTTCCATCTCGCCGGCGGCACCGGTGGTATGGCCCATATGTTGGATCATTTCGGACCGGCGCTCGAATCGCCGTGGACCCGTCTGTCCGCGCCGCCCCTGACGGCGGAGCTGCGCGACCGCATGGTCGAAGGTTGCGAGGCCGAAGCCGACGGCCGATCCGCCGAGACCCTGGTGCGCGAACGCGATGCCGGTCTGGTGGCGATTCTGAAAGCGCGCGGCGCCGGGTAAGCCTGTCCGGCGACAGGCCGGCCCTTGGATTAGTAGGGCGATTCTACGTCGCCGAGCTCCACATAGACGCTCTTGCGCTGGGTGTAGTGCTCGATGGTGCCGATGCCGTTCTCGCGGCCGATTCCCGACTGCTTGTACCCTCCGAACGGCACCTCGATGGGCGACAGGTTGTAGGTGTTGATCCAGCACGAGCCCGCCTCGAGCCGGGCAATGACCCGATGCGCCCGCGCCAGATCCCGCGTAAAGACGCCCGCGGACAGGCCGTAATCCGTGTCGTTGGCGCGCGCGATCACCTCATCCTCGTCCGCGAACGTCAACACGGACATCACCGGTCCGAAGATCTCCTCCCGCACAATCTTCATGTCGTCACGACAGTTGTCGAAGACGGTCGGCTCGACGAAATAGCCGTTGCCCAGCGCCGGATCGTCCGGCGGACCGCCGCCGCAAACCAGATCCGCTCCCTCCTTCTTGCCGGCCTCGATATAGCCGAGCACCTTTTGCCGGTGATCCGACGAGATCAGAGCGCCCACATGGGTCTCCGGATCCATCGGATCGCCCACCCGCATGGCCCGCGTGCGCGGCAGCAGCTTTTCCATGAAGGCATCGTGCACGCTCTCGGCAACAAACACCCGGGTTCCGTTCGAGCAGACCTCGCCCTGGGTGTAGAAATTGCCCAGCAGCGCCGCCGAAACGGCGTTGTCGAGGTCGGCGTCGTCGAAGATGATGAGCGGCGATTTGCCGCCCAGCTCAAGCGTCACGTCCTTCAGGGTCGTCGCGGCGTCCGCCATGACCCGCTTGCCGGTGCCCACCTCGCCGGTCAGGGACACCTTGGCGATGCCCGGGTGGCGCGAGAGCAGCTGGCCCGTGCGCCCGTCGCCCTGGACGACGTTGAAGACGCCGTCGGGCACGCCCGCCTCGGTGTAGATCTCGGCCAGCTTGAGCGCGGTGAGCGGCGTCAGTTCCGCCGGCTTAAAAACCATCGTGTTGCCGCAGGCAAGCGCGGGCGCCGATTTCCAGCAGGCAATCTGGATGGGATAGTTCCAAGCGCCGATGCCCGCGCAGACGCCCAGCGGTTCCCGCCGCGTGTAGGCGAACGCGCCACCCAGATCGATATGCTCGCCATGGATCGAGGGCGCCAGGCCGGCGAAGAACTCGATGCAGTCCGCGCCGGAAACCACGTCTACGCTGTCGGCTTCCTGGATTGGTTTGCCGGAATCCAGTACTTCGAGCTCCGCGAGTTCACGGTTGCGCTCGCGCAGCAGGCGGACGGCGTCCATCAGGATTCGTCCGCGCTGGGCCCCGGTCATGGCCGACCATGCGCCGAAGGCCCGCGTTGCGGCGGCGACCGCAGCGTTCACGTCCTGCTCGCCGGCGACCTGGACGTCGCAGATCACCTCACCCGTGGCCGGGTTGACGGTCTCGAATGTTTCGCCGGACGCGGCGTCGACGTAACCGCCGTCGATGTAGAGCCGCTGTTCGGGATAGTTACGCATGCTTCCCCCTGCGGCTCACCCGCGTCGGTCGGGTCCGTGACCGGCAACGCCGATGGCGGGCCCTATTCAGCGGCGGCAAGGCCGGCTTCGGCCGTCGTCGCTGGACCTTTGTGGAACGCACCGTCCAACATGATCGCGGACAGCCGGTTGGCATCCTGCAGGATCGTGACGTCGGTCGACGGATCGCCGTCCACGAGCAACAGATCGGCCAGGCAGCCTTCCTTAACCTCTCCGAGGTTCATGTCCATGATCTCGCCGCCGAGCTTGGTCGCCGCAGAAATTGCCTCCAGCGGCGTGTAGTCCAGCAGCTTGACAAAATGTTCGAGATCGCGGGCGTTGGTGCCGATCGGGTTCCAGGCGAAACCGTAATCGCCGCCCGGCAGCACGCGCACGCCGCGCTGCTTCAGCTTCTTCATGTTCTCGATGCACATCTCCAGCTCGCGCGCGAAGTAGATCGCCACCGGGTGATCCTTGTCGATTCCCCAGCCGGCGCCTTCGCCCTGCGCGGTCGCGTACATGATGCCCATGGCCGGCCCGACGAAGATCCGGTCTTTCTCCGCCTCGAGCATGTCCAGCGCCTCTTCGTCGCTGAGCGTGGCGTGATAGACAACGTCGACGCCGTTGCGCACGGCCATCTTTACGCTTTCTGCGGAACGGGAATGGGCCGCGACCATCTTGCCACGCGACCGCCCCACCTCGCAGACCGCCGCAACCTCGGCTTCGTTCATCACCGTCAAGTGGGCCCGGGCAAAGGGAATGAACTCGTCGCCCGACGGATTGATCTTCAGCGTGTCCACGCCCTCCCGGCACATTTCCCGAGCGGCTTTGCGGAACTCGTCCGCGCCGTCGCAACAGATCGCGAAGGTCTCGCGATACATGTGCGCACGCCGGACATCGCCCAGGCCGCCGGTCACCGTCAGCTCCGGACTGGCCGCCCGCATGCGGGGACCGGGAATATCGCCGGCATCGATGGCGTTTCGGATCACCACGTCAAGGCGCGGCTTAGCGGCCGCGGCGCTGAACAGGGCCGTAAAACCCTGATCCAGCATCTTCTTGGCGTATTTCATCGATTCCAGGGTGTGCTCTTCCGGCGGCATATCGCCGAGCCCTTCCAGCGTCGGGGTGTCGCAGAAGCTGATATGGGCGTGGGATTCCACCAGGCCGGGCATGAGCGTCTGGCCACCGCCGTCGACCACCGTCGCGCCGTCGGCGCCAAGCGTCGCCCCGTCCTTCGCGACGGACTTGATCTGATTGCCTTCCACCAGAACCTGGCCGGAATAGGGGGCGGCACCGCTCCCGTCGATGATCTTGACGTTGGTGAACAGAGTACTGGTCATGATTGCGTCCTCCCGCAAATGCGTCCTTGAAGAGCGGGCGGCCCGGTCGCCGCCGTTCTTTTTGTTTCCTGGGCCGACTCTATCGCCCCGGCGGCCCGCTGGCAAAGCCCATCGCAGGGTCTCGAGCCAGGGTCCAGGACTCCCGCTTAAACCGGCCGATCCAGCATCTCCAGATGCAAGTCATCCCCGTCATAAGGGTGCCGGGCGGCCACCTCCTCGTCCAGTTCGACGCCCAGGCCGGGCTCGGTCGGCGGGATGATATAGCCGTCCTCCCAACGGATGGGCCGTTTCAGGATTTCCGCATGGAAGCCGCCCCAGGTCTCGATGCTCTCCTGAATCAGGAAGTTGGGGCTGCAGGCCGAGATCTGGATATTGGCCGCCCCCTCGATCGGGCCGCAGTAGAGGTGCGGTGCAATCTGCGCGTAGTGGGTCTCCGCAAGGCCGGCGATCTTTTTGGCTTCCAGGATTCCGCCGACACGGCCGAGCGCCATTTGCAAAATCGACGCCGCCTCGGCCTCGAGAACGCGGGCGAACTCGTGCTTGGTCGCGAGCCGTTCACCGGTGGCAACTGGTATGCTGGTGGCGCGCGCCACCTGCGCCATCGCGGCCGGGTTCTCGGGCGGCACCGGCTCTTCCAGCCAGAGCGGGTCATGAGGTTCGAGCCGCCTGGCCAGCCGGATGGCACCGGCCGGCGTCATCTGACCGTGGGTCCCGAACAGCAGATCGCACGAGGTGCCCACCGCGGCGCGCAGGGTCCGGACGAACCGCTCGGCGTGATCGAGATCCTTCAGCGAAAGCTGGCGCGGATCGAAGGCCGAGTAGTTCATCATCGGATCGAACTTGAGCGCGGTGAAACCCTGGTTCACGTAGGTCAGCGCCTTCTCCGCAGCGGCATCGGGGTCGTCGTAGACCTTGGTGTCGCCGTCGTCGTCCGGATAGATGTAGGTGTAGGAGCGCAGTCGCTCGTGCACCTGGCCGCCGAGCAGCGCGTGTACGGGCTTGTCCACCGCCTTGCCGACGATGTCCCAGCAGGCCATCTCGATGGCGCTCAGGACGCCCATCAGCGACGTGTCGGGGCGCTGGGTGTAGCCGCTGGAATAAACGATCCGCCAGAGTCGTTCGATATTGAACGGGTCGGATCCGATCACCCGGCGCTCGCAGACATCCTCGATCATCCGCGCGGCCACGTCGGGATGAAAAGGGATGGAATAGGCCTCGCCGAACCCGTCGATGCCGTTGTCGGTGGTCAGTTTGAGGAAGATGAAATAGCGCCCGCCGAAGTGCGGCGGCGGATTCCCCACGACATAGGTTTTAACGTCCGCAATCTCCATCCAATTGGTTCCCTTACGTCCCGTGTTGCGTCCAACCGCTCAGGCCATCGCCATCACGGCATCGGCGAAGCGGGTGATGTCGCCGTCGCCGACGGGTCGTACCGACGACTCCCGCATGTATCGCGTCTCGGGCGCCGTCATTTCCACGACGAGGTTCGCCGCCGTCAACCCGGCGAAACCGTCCGGGAGTTTCCGCGCCACACCGCACCGGGTCATGAAGCCGCTATACCAGTCGACCAGCGCCGAGGGGTCCGGCGCCAGACCGCACGCCGCCGCAGCCCGTGCGTAGGGCCCGTCGTCCAGCTCTGCCTGCCAGGCCAGCACCGTTTCCAGTCCAAGCGCGGTGGCCAGCCCATGGTGAACAGGAGCCAGCGCCGCCAAGGCATGCGAAATGTTGTGCGCCATGCCTGCCGAGCAGTTGTCGATGGCAATTCCCGCCAGTGCCGAACCCAGCAGCATGTCGCCGCGTGCATCCAGGTTCATTGGTTCGTTCACCGCCGTCTCCAGCGCTCCGGCAATCAGCGACAGGGCGCGGTGCGAATACAGATCGTTGCCCTCGTGCCGGTGCTGATTGGTGCAGGACTCAAGGGCATGCGCGAAGGCGTCCAGGCCCGTCCAGGCGGTAAGGCCGGGCGGCAGGGTCGTCGTCAGCTCCGGATCAAGAATGACACGCTCCGGTTTGGTCTCCTGGCCCCAGACCCACACCTTGCGTCCGTCCTTGTTGGTGAAAATGTTCGTCGAGGACAACTCGGATCCCGTTCCCGCGGTGGTCGGGACACAGATTTTCGGGATCGACTGCCGCGGCAAGGGCAGGCCCTGCATGGCGAATGCGGCCGGGCTTTCACCGGTCCGGGCAACGGTGGCCGCGACCTTGCCGATATCCATCGCCGACCCCCCGCCAAGACAGATGACGAGGCCGGCCTCATGGCGTCGGACCAGATCGGTCGCGGCGTCGAGCTGAGCCTGCTTCGGCTCGCCCGCGACTTCGCCGAACAACGCGACGGACGCGCCTGCTTCTTCAAGTGCCGTCTGCACGCGCCCGACCACACCCAACTCCACCAGGACGGAATCGGCGACGAGCGCCACGGCCTTGCCCGGTTCGCCAACCGACGCCGCATCCACGGCGATATCGCCCAGACGGCCGGGCCCGAAACAGATCTCGGGCACCGACTTGAGAAAAAACGACGTCATGCCCGACTGGGGCTGCATGGACCGGTCCTGTTCCCGACAGAGACAACGGCCGCACCGGCCGCAGGCGAACCCTATCCAAGAATCGGCTGGTGGACAGCCCCTTTGCGCATCGGTCGAGGTCGACAGCCGGCGCCATTGGCGCGACACTTGGGCCCACCCAGTCAGATCGAGGTGACGGAAGCATGACGGAAACAGGGATCGACCCGGCCCGGTTCGACCGGCGGGACCGTTATGACGCTCTGATGGACGTGGTCCGCGGCCGCATCACGTCGCGTGCGTTTTGCGACAGCTACGAGGTGCCTGCAGACCACTACGCGCTGATCCTGGAGGCGGCGCGTCATGCGCCGTCTGGTGCCAATGCACAGCCCTGGCACTTTGTCGTGGTCACCGACAAGGCAAAGAAGCGGGCGATCGCCGACTATTTCGTTGCCGAGCAACGGCGCCGCGCGCACCTAAAGATGAAGTTTCCGACCCCCAACTACAACGGGCTGGCCACGGCGCCGGGATTTATCGTCGTCGCCTCGGACTTTCGCTGGGTTCGGGCTTTCCCGGTCCTGAAGGACGACGAAAGCGCGCTTAACGATATGTACCGGGAAAACGCCGAACGCATTCTGCTGCAGAGCGTCGCCGCCGCGACCATGTCCGCGCACCTCGCAGCAGCAGCACTGGGCTACAATGTCTGGTGGGTCACCGCGATCGGCCAGGCCGAGGCGCAGGAGGCCATGAAGCCATTGCTGGACATTCCGGACGAACTGGCCGTCCTGGACATTATGTGTTTCGGCCCGCCGCTCAAGGAACCCTACAAGCGCTGGAAGAAGGAACTGGACGAGATCGCGAGCTACGACAGCTTCGACCCGCGCCAATACAAAACCGACGCTGAGATCGAGGACTGGATCAAAGAGCAGCGACACAAGGTGATGTATCGAAGCGCGGAGAACATCGACTGAACGGACGACCCCGATGAGCGACAGGAAGAAACTGGATCTGAAGGCCATCCGGCGTGTGCTGGAAGAGGAACGCCAGGAACTGCTGGACATGAGCACGGCGGCGGCGGACGAGCGGCGACCGGTGGAGCTGGATCAACAGAGCGTCGGGCGCCTTTCCCGCATGGATGCCATGCAGGTGCAAGCCATGGCCCAGGCGGTCGAAACCCGCCGCCGCGGCCGGCTGCAGCGGATCGAGGCGGCGCTGAAGCGCCTCGAGACCGATGATTTCGGATACTGCGACGAGTGCGGCGAAGACATTCCGGCGAAGCGGCTCGAGATCGACCCGACGACGACACGTTGTGTCGACTGCGCCTCCTAGCCCCGCCGGGATCGCTTGAGCCCGAAGCCGCGCCGCGGGTAATGTGGTGGAAAAGGAAAGCGGACGGGCCGGGCTTTGAACAACCACGATTTTCAGATCATCCGCGCGACGCCGATCTTTGCCGGCGTTCCTGAAGAAACGCTCCGCAGCCTGCTGTCGCAGGCTCGGATCCGGGAGCATGAGCGCGGCCAAACCCTATTCCGCCAGGGGGAGCCGGCGTCTGCCTTTTACCTGGTTCTGGACGGCTGGGTGAAGATCTTCCGCCTGACTCGCAGCGGCGACGAGGCGGTTTTGGGCGTGTTTTCCCGCGGTCAAAGCTTCGCCGAGGCCGCCGCCTTCACCGGCGGCGAGTATCCAGCCTCCGGCGAAGCCGTCGCCGACAGCCGGCTCCTGAGCGTGCCCAGTCCGGGTCTGATCAGCGCAGTCCGGGAAAGCCCGGATATCGGACTTGCGATGCTCGCTTCGACCTCGCGCCATTTGCATCACCTGGTGCGCCAAATCGAACAGCTCAAGGCCCGCACCGGCACCCAACGCGTGGCCGAATTCCTGGCTTCGCTCTGTCCGGTCAATGAGGGGCCGTGCACGATCGGTCTGCCGTACGACAAGGCGCTCATTGCCGGCCGCCTGGGGATCAAGCCGGAAAGCCTGTCCCGGGCGTTCGCCCGGCTGCGCAATGTCGGAGTGCGCATCGACCACAACTCTGCTGCCATCAGCGATGTCGCCGATCTTCTTCGTTTCGTTGACGAAGAACCGGATATTTCCGAATACAGGGATCGGGCCTGATGAGCGCGCGTCTTCAAAGAGTTCTGGACCTCATCGACGCGGCCAACGCCGAAGATCCCAATCGCGTCACCGTCGACGCCGCCGACCAGCCGGCCGAACTCGTCTACGGCCAGCGTATGACCCGCACCCTGCAGGCGCTTTATCCAGACGCCTCGGAACATCTACAGATCGCCGCGCGGGGCCAACATATCGAACGCTGGACATCGCCGCGGGACTCCTATCCCCGCACCCGGGAGGGTTATCTGCGCTGGCGCTCGGCCCTGAAGGACTTCCATGCCGAACGCGTGGGCGCCTTGATGGCGGAGGCCGGATACGACTCCGAAGAGATCGATCGCGTCAGCATCCTGATTCGCAAGGTGGGCTTGAAACGCGACCCGGAGGTCCAGGCGTTGGAAGACGTCATCTGCGTGGTCTTCCTGAAAGGCTACTTTGCCGATTTCGCCAGCCAGCACGATGACGAAAAGATCGTGGGCATTCTGCGCAAGACCTGGAAGAAGATGTCGCCCGTTGGCCGCGAGGCGGCCCTTGCCCTCGATCTCCCCGACGAGGCGTACCGATTGGTGGAACAGGCCCTTGGCGAGAACAGCCCGACCGGATGACGGCATCGGCGTCGCCGATGCTCCACGCCGAAGCGGAGTTCCTTTTCTGGACCATGGATTCCGGCCGTTTTTTCTGGGCGCCTCCCTGTGGGCAGCCATCGCGCTCGCGATCTGGGTCGCCACGGTCGGTGGTTTTATTGACCTGCCCAGCGCGTTCGACCCGCTCCACTGGCATCAGCACGAAATGACTTTCGGCTTTGCCGGCGGCGTGGTTGCGGGTTTCGTGCTGACGGCGGTGCCCAACTGGACGGGCAACCTGCCCGTGCGGGGGGGCCGGCTCGCGGTTCTGTTTTTGGTTTGGCTGGCCGGCCGAATCGCCGTTCTGACTTCTGCCGAAATCGGCGCCCTGGCGGCGGCCATCATCGATGTCGGGTTTCTGCTAGGCCTGTCCGTCCTGGTTTTTCGCGAGATCGTGATCGGGCAGAACTGGCGCAATCTGCCCATCTGCGGCCTGATCACGCTCTTCGCCGCCGCCAACGCCGCAACCCATCTCGAATCGGCGTCCGGTGCCGCCTCGGAATACGGCGTCCGGTCCGGTCTTGCCGTGCTTATCCTGCTGATCGCGCTGATCGGCGGCCGGATCGTGCCCAGCTTCACCCGCAACTGGCTCGCCAAGCGAAAGGCTCCACCGCCAGCGCCGTTCTCGCCGTTCGACCGGGCATGCCTGGTCGTCGCGGCGGCGGCCCTCGTTGCCTGGATCCTACGCCCGGCATGGAGCCCGACCGGCGTGATGCTGGTTGCGGCGGGACTGCTTCACTTCCTGCGCGTTTGCCGCTGGCAGGGTCTTCGCACCCTGTCCGAGCCGTTGGTGACCATTTTGCATGTGGGGTATCTGTGGCTGGCCCTGGGCCTTCTGCTTCTCGGGGCCTCAATTCTGGTTCCGGCAGTCCCGGCGACGGCGGCCTTGCATGCGCTTACCGCCGGCGCCATCGGCACCATGACGCTGGCGGTCATGACCCGTGCCTCGCTGGGTCATACCGGACGCCCGCTCACTTCGGGCGCCGGGACGACGGTGATTTACGGACTTGTCACGGTCGGCGCCATCCTGCGCGTGATTGCCCAGAATCCACCGCCAGCCTTGGATCCGGATGTGATGCTGAACCTGTCTGCGCTCTCTTGGGGCGGCGCGTTCGCCCTATTCGCGCTTGTCTATGGCCCCATGCTGTACGGCCCCCACCGGACCTGACGACGTCCTGATCACAGCCGGACCGGGCGGCTTGACGGCCGTATGGCCGGCTAGGCCACCAGGTGAGCGTACATGCCGGGCAACGCCGATACCAGACGGTCGGGATGGGAGAGGATGGCGAACCCGTTCTGTCCAAATATCCGCGCAATGTAGCTGCGCGCTTTTGCGTCGACAGTCGCCCCGAAAACGGCATGACCGTAACGGCGCGCTTCCTTGACGGCCTGGCGGGTGTCCTCGACGCCGTAGCGTCCTTCATAGTGGTCGAGGTCGTTGGGCTTGCCGTCGCTGAGCACCAGCAGCAACCGGCGTTGATTCGCCCTGCCGGACAGTTCTTCGGAAACATGCCTGATCGCCGCGCCGAGCCGCGTATAAAAGCCGGGCGTCAACCCGGCGATCCGGGCCTCGATTCTCGGCCCCATGCTCTCTTCGAAACGTTTGACCGTCTGCACAAAGACACGGTTCCGCTTCAGTGAAGAAAAGGCGTAGACGGCAAGGTCGTCGCCGCAACTCTGGAGGCCATAGGCAAGCGCGGTGAGTGCCTCCTTTTCGACGTCCAGGACGCAGCGGTTCTCCACATAGCTTTCGGTCGAGCGCGACGTGTCCACCAGGACGGCAACAGCCAGATCGCGCCGGGCGTCTCGCGTCTGTCGATAGAGCCGGTTGCTGGTCTCCCCCGTTGCCAGGAAATCGCATCGGGCCCTGATGGCGGCGTCCAGATCCAGTTCGTCGCCGTCCAGCTGGCGCGTCAGGACCGCGCGCCGGGGCAGCAGGGCTTCGAACTGCCGCCGCACCGCCCGGATCCGGCGGTGCGCGTCATCGCCCGGGGTCAAGTCGCCCCGATCTTCGTCCGGCGCCATATCGGCCAGGACCCGCGAATGGTCCGGCAGATAGGCTTTCGCGCGATAATCCCATTCGGGATAGACATGAACGTCCGCCAGGCGTTCCCGGTCGACATCCTGCGGCGCCAGGTCCAGATGGAATTTGAGCCGAGTCGCCGGCCGCCGGCGCATTTCGACCAGCGACACCTCGTCCTGATCGTCCGCGGCGCGGCGGGCATTCTCCGCATCGTCGTCGTCCACCATGCGGTTGAGGTTCAGAAACTCCGTCCAGGACAGGATGGATTCAAACCGGTGCAGGATCAGGGAGTCCTTCCGCTCGGCCTCCGATCCGTCCTTGCGGCGCGCTTTCAGCGTGCCGCTCCCATCGTCTCCACCGCCGGACTCCGATACGTCTTCCTCGTCCCGTCGCGTTCCCTCCCGTTCCGGCAGCGCCAGTCTTTCCCCCCAAAGCGGCACCGGCAGGAATGGCCGGTAGCCGCCGGGCGCGGGACCGGCCAATTCTCTCATCTGTCCGTCCTCCAGAACGCCACGCACGCCTGCTTCGATATCCGATTCCACCGGTGGCAAAGGTCGTTGCGGCCGTACGGCGAGGTAGGCACCGGCGAGTTCGCGATAGATCGGCCGCAAGCCCGGAAACTGCTCCAGAACGCGGTTCGTGGTATCGCAGGCCACCCAAAGGCGCAGCAGGTCCCGCTGCAGCGGATCCGATGGCGCCGCTGCGCAGGTGTCTTCGCAAACGCTCCAGGCCACGAGCCAGAGATAGAGTCGCCTGTTCATCACGGCGGTCGGCAGAACGTCCAGCGTCGCAGGCAGGAACAGCGTCTCGCCATCGAAACGCGCCGTGGCCAGCCGGTCTTCCGACCTTCCCAGCCGGCGACGCCAGGTCAACCGATGATGAGAAACTTCCGGTGTCGCAGACCGCAACTCCACCGAACCTTCACCACCGAGGCCGCGGAACGTTACGGCCAGGGCCTCGGCAATCGACTCCAACTCGACGGCGGCTTCCGGGAAATGCGGCGTCGGATCCAGGTCCCCGACCAGGCGATGCCACAGCCCGCCGACCATCTCTTCCGGTTCGAATGGATTAACCGGCATGACCGGAAACGGCCGTCAGCCCAGAACGGAAACGACCACGTCCTGCAGGCCCGCCTTGACGTCGGGGTCGTCGCTCAAGGGTTCGATCAACGCCGACTGAACGGCAAGATCCGGTTTCATGCCTTTCGCGATCAGACTGGCGCAATAGACCAGCAGACGCGTCGAGACGCCTTCTTCGAGATCCTGGCCCTTGAGCGCCCGCAGGTGCGTCGCCAGTTGAACCAGCGGCCGGCACCGCTCGATACCCAGCCCGCTCTCTGCCGCAACGACGACCGCTTCCTGGTCCGGCGGCGGAAAATCGAAGTCCAGGGCCAGGAAGCGCTGCCGCGTGCTCGGCTTTAATGTCTTCAATATGCTCTGGTAACCGGGGTTGTAGGAGACCACGAGCATAAAGCTATCAGGAGCCTGCAAATGCTCTCCCGTGCGGTCCAGCGGCAGGATCCGGCGATCGTCGCTGAGAGGATGCAGCACGACAGTCACGTCCTTGCGCGCCTCGACCACTTCGTCGAGATAACAGATCCCGCCTTCGCGCACGGCCCTGGTCAATGGGCCATCGGTCCAAACGGTCTCGCCGCCTTTCAGCAGATAGCGGCCGGTCAGGTCGGCCGCCGTGAGATCGTCGTGACACGATACCGTGTGAAGAGGAAGGTCGAGCGTCGCCGCCATGTGCGACACGAAACGTGTCTTGCCGCACCCGGTCGGGCCCTTAAGCAGGAGCGGCAGCTTGAGTTCGTAGGCCGCGAGGAAAACATCGCACTCGTCCGCCGTGGGAAGGTAGTACGGCAGCGTCGTGGACACCTGCGCGGCCTCGAACTGTTCGGCCATCACTCGTCCTGACGGTCCTATTCAGCCGGCTGCGTCGTCGTCGATGGTGTACCTCGGATGACCTCACGGTGCCGCGGAACAAGAACCGCAAAGATGAACAGCAGCGCACCGACAACAACAACCGCGCCCGATCCCAGCCGCATCCAGAAGAACAAGCCCAGCTGATCCTGGACATCCATGAAATACTCACCGTTGACCCGTTGCAGATGAGTCTGAACGACACCCGCAAAGGTCAATGTGAAGGTCATGAAGGACATGCCGCCTGCCATTAGCCAGAAGCTCATCATGTTGAGGACCTGGTTATAGGGATCGCGGGCCTTCAAATACGGCATCGCATAGGTGAAGATTGCGAGGTTGAGGCATACATAGGCGCCGAAGAAGGCAAGGTGCCCGTGTGCCGCGGTAATCTGCGTGCCGTGGGTATAGTAATTGACCGGCGACAGGGTGTGCATGAAACCCCAGACGCCCGCGCCAAAGAAGGCCAGGACGGCGCAGCCGAGCGACCAAAGGAGCGCGGCCTTGTTGGGATGCTCGCGCTTGCCCTTCCAGACCATGGAAAACACGAAAAAGACCATCAGCAGGAAGGGTACGACTTCGAATGTCGAGAACACCGAGCCGAGCCACTGCCAGTAGCCTGGCGTTCCGATCCAGTAATAGTGGTGACCCGTGCCCAGCAACCCGGTGAACAGGGCGCTGGCGACGATCACGTACAACCACTTCTCGATCACCTCGCGGTCGACGCCGGTAAGCTTCAGCATCAGGTAGGCGAGCACGGAGGCCATCACCAGCTCCCAGACGCCCTCGACCCAAATATGGACGACGTACCACCAATAGAGCTTGTCGACGCCGAGATTGACCGGATTGTAAAGCGCGAAGAGGAAGAAGATGGCGACGCCCCAGAGACCCAGCAGCAACACGTTGCTAATTGCCGTCTTGCGTCCCTGAAGGACCGTCATCGTCACGTTGTAAAGAAAGATCAGGGCGGCGACGACGATCCCCAGCTTGACCCACAGCGGCTGTTCCAGGAACTCCCGTCCCTCGTGAATCCGAAAGACATAGCCGATGACCGCTCCGGCGGCGCCCACCAGGAGAATGATGAGCTGGACATAGGCCAGCATGGGACTGTGCAGTTCCCGCTCCGCCTCGTCCGGGATCAGGAAATAGGCGGCGCCGAAAAAGCCCAGCAGCAGCCAGACGACCAGCGAATTGGTGTGGATCATGCGCACGATGTGGAAGGGCAGCAGTTCGCTCAGGAAATTGGGGTCGACGTAGATGTACCCGGCGACCAAACCGAACGTGACCTGTGCCGCGAACAGAACCAGGGCGGACAAGATGTACCAGTAGGCCACCCGCTGACTTGCATATTTCATGACGATCCCCTCAACCGGCTTCGTTCGGCGGCCAGCCCTGCGTATCGATATCGCTGGTCCATCTCAGGAATTCGATGACGTCGTCCAGTTCCTGGTCGGAAAGGTTGAAGTTCGGCATCTGACGCCGGCCTTCAATTCCCGTCGGTTGCGACTGAATCCACGTCTTGAGCGCATCCTTGGCGCCCTCGGGATCATCTGCTCCACCGTAGCGGATCCAGACATTGCCGAGCTCGGGCGCAAAATAAGCGCCCTCCCCAAGGATGGTGTGGCAGTTGATGCAGGCGTTATCCTCCCACACCCGCTTGCCCCGCTCCACCGATTCGGTGAGACCTTCCGAATCCGTCGATACGGTCACCAGGTAATAGTGGCTGTGCACTGTCAAGGCGACGAAAACCACAAGGAAAAACAGCGATCCGCCGAGGAAGATGTTACGCGCTTGAGTCTTCGTGAAGCCGTCGCTCATCGATTTGACCTCCGACCGCGTCCTCGCGGTGTTGTAGAGCGCCGCGATCCAACTATTGGTGGCGAGGACTTGTCGACACGATTGCCGAACTGCTCACCCTTATGACAGTGCAATCTCGCGACTGGATCCTTGATCAATGTCAATCGAGACCATTGTGAATCGATTCGGACGGAAGTTCGAAATCAATTGTCAGGCGGCCTCGGAGCGGCGGGCCCGCCGTTCCGCGCGCGCCTTGAGCGGCGGACAGGTTTTCGGATCGTAGTAGAGCGTTTGGCAATTCAGACAGTGAATGCACTCGTTTGGGTTGATCTGACCCAGCGGGTGGATTGCCTGGACCGGACAGCGGGTGGCGCAGATCCGGCATTCCCGTCCGCACTGCATCCGTCGCTTGAGCCACTCGAACATGCGAAGCCTGGCTGGAATGGCGAGTGCCGCCCCCAGCGGGCACAGGTATCGGCAGAAGAACCGCTGCACGAAAAGGCCCGCCACGAGCAGCAAAAGCGCATAAACGACGAACGGCCAGTCCCGGATGAATTTAAGCGAGATGACCGTCTTGAACGGTTCCACCTCGGCGGCCTGAAAGGCCAGTGTGACCGAATGCAGCGACAGGGCGAAGATTGCCAGAAAGGCGATATATTTGATCGGCCAGAGACGCTCGTGGACAGCGAACGGAACGCTCACTTGCGGAATGCGAACCAGCTTTGCACCCGCATTCAAAAGCTCTTGCAGCGCCCCGAAGGGACACAGCCAGCCGCAAAAAACGCCACGGCCCCAGAACAGAAGCCCGACGGCAACGAACCCCCATAGAATGAAAACAAGCGGGTCAAGCAGGAACAACTCCCACTTGAAGCCGGTCAGCAAGGCCTGGGCGAAGGTAATCACATTGACCACGGATAGCTGAGCGCCGGCAATCCAGCCCAGCCAAACCAGCACCACCGCGAGGTACCCGAGCCTGACGGTACGGTAGAGTCGATAACGCCGAGCCAGGGCATCCTGAAAAATGAGGATGACGGACAAACCGCCAAGAAGCAGCACAAGAAAACCGATCTCCCAGACACGCGCGCGCCAGATCTCCTGCCACAAAACCGGCGCCGGCGATGCGACTTCCGGCGACGTTTCCTTCCCGCCCTGGACGAAGCGATCCGGCGGCCGGTAAGTCAGCTCGAAAGCCGCCGTGACCTGACCGGCGCCGGCGACATCGCGGCTGACCAGAAGCGCCAACGCCCAGGGCTGCGTCGCGTCGAAACCCGCGCCGTTGGGCACGACAAAGGCGCCAATCTCGCGCAACTCCGGCGCCCCGTCGGCGGCAATGCGCTCCACATTGCGGTAGCCGTCCCGGCCAAGCCGGATGATCCGGTCGTCCTGGCGCAACTCGATACGCTCGAACAGACCCGACTTTCTGTACTGGGTTCCCTTGAAGGAGTAGAGGCCGTTGGCGGCGATCATCAGAAGATCATCTTCCGGACCGATCTCGCCGATCATGGACTCGTAAAGACGCCGCCCCAGCAGGTTCTGTCCTGCGCTCGGCGGCGTCGCAAGCGCGGCGAACATCTCCACGAACAGGTCATCCGGGCTCTCGGCCGCGGCCTGGTCATCCGTGCCCAGCGCCCGCGCCACCTCGCCGCGCGAAACCCGCCGAGTGACCACCCCGCCCTCGGCGAGTAGTTCCGGCCACTTCGCCGGTTCGAACGAAGCCCGGTCGATCCGTGCCGAGCCCGTGCCTGAGCCGAACAGGCCTCTAGCGGACGCGACGGCGCGGCCGGTTCGCAAAACCGCATCCCGAATGACGGCGCTGGATACCGTGGCGCCGGACACCGCATCCGGCATTCCAGCGGCCTCGGGCACCTGGACAAGGTCGCCAGCTTTGAGGTCCATCCCGCTGAACCCGAGCACGTAACGCTCGAGTTCCTCGGGCGTCACACCTATGACCAGGATCGGTTCCTCGTGGGCCACTAGGCGCGCACCGACAACACGGGCTTCGAGGTCAATGCCAAGCCAAACGTCAACCGGCTTGCCGGAGTATCCCACCGAACCGATCGTTCTCCAGCTGGACGCCAGATAGCCGATCGTCCGACCATCTTGTCTGATTTCGGCGCCTGGCAGATCACGTACGAGAGGCCTGACGCTGATGCCGTCGGCCGGCCGGTCGAAAATCTCGGCGGCAAGAGCGATTGGATCGGTGGCGGCTGCAGCCCGCGCCGAAAACCCCACGACCACCAGCAGGGTCAGAAGGAACAAAATGAAACGGTGCGCGGGCGTGGGTTTCAACGCCATACAGACGTCCTGTTGCGGGGGATAACCCTGGTTGCCCCCATGACATTGCAACCCCGGGTTTTCATCATTGATTAATGTCAAGGACACCCAGGACGCCCGGGCGCACTGTTCGCGGGCTCGAAGATCCTTGGGAGGCATGTCATGCACGCACCACAGTTTCTGCGCCGAGTTGCCATTCTGGCGACCGTCGCCCTGCCGATGGCCATTGCTTCTACCGTCGCTACACCGGCGGTAGCGCAGCAAGCTGCACCTGCCGACGTCAAGCAGCACGACACGACGCCGGGCGGGAAATACGAACCCAGCCTGGATGTGTTGAAAGATCAGCCGCTCGAACAGCCTGGCGCCAAACCGGGCGTTCCGACGCTTACCGCAGAGGAGTTCCAGCGCGCCAATCAGATCTATTTCGAGCGTTGCGCCGGGTGCCACGGCGTCCTTCGGAAAGGGGCGACCGGGTCGGCCCTGACGACCGACATCACCAAGGAGCGCGGTTTCGAGTATCTGCGCGACTTCATCACCTACGGCTCGCCGGGCGGGATGCCCAACTGGGGCACGTCCGGTGACCTGAGCGTCGACGAAGTCGACATGATGGCCCGCTATCTGCTGAACGATCCGGCCCAGCCGCCGGAATTCGGCATGGCGGAAATGCGCGACTCCTGGAAAGTCCTCGTGCCGGTCGAGGATCGTCCCACCTCGAAACAGCATGATATCGACATCGAGAATCTGTTCTCGGTCACGCTGCGTGATACCGGAGAGGTCGCGCTGATTGACGGCCACAGTAAAGAGATCAAGGCAATCATGCCGACGGGATATGCCGTGCATATTTCGCGCATGTCAGCATCCGGTCGTTATCTGTTCACCATCGGCCGGGATGCGAAAATCAACCTGATCGATCTATGGATGGATCCGCCGCAGACGGTCGCCGAACTCAAGATCGGTTCCGAGGCGCGGTCTGTCGAGACGTCCAAGTTCGAAGGCTGGGAGGACAGGTACGCCGTTGGTGGCGCTTACTGGCCGCCGCAATATGTGATCATGGACGGCGCGACCCTGGAACCGCTGAAGATCGTCTCAACCCGCGGCATGATCTACGACACCCAGGAATTCCATCCCGAACCGCGGGTGGCTTCGATCGTGGCGTCGCACTTCCGTCCCGAATTCATTATCAACGTCAAGGAAACGGGGCAAATCCTGCTGGTCAACTACGAGGACATCAAGAACCTCAAAGTGACCACCATCGAGGCCGAGCGGTTCCTGCATGATGGCGGCTTCGACTCCTCCGGCCGGTATTTCCTGGTCGCGGCCAACGCGCGCGATCGCGTCGCCATCGTCGACACTAAGGAAGGACGCCTGGTGGACGTGATCGAGTCCGGCGGTGCAAAGCCCCATCCGGGCCGTGGCGCCAACATCGAACACCCGACGCACGGGCCGGTCTGGGTCACCAGCCATCTGGGTGACGAGACGGTGTCCTTGATCGGCACCGATCCGGAAAACCATCCGGATCAGGCCTGGAAAGTCGTTCAGACCCTGTACGGCCAGGGCGGCGGCTCGCTGTTCGTGAAGACGCATCCGAACTCCGAGAACCTGTATGTCGACACGCCGCTCAACCCCGAGGCCGAAATTGCCTCGTCGGTTGCGGTGTTCAAGATCGCCGACCTCACGCAGGAAGAGCCGGAATACACGGTGCTGCCGATCGGCGAGTGGTCCGGGATCAGTGAAGGCGTGCGCCGTGTCGTCCAAGGCGAGTTCAATGTCGCGGGCGACGAGATCTGGTTCTCGGTGTGGAACGCTGTCGACCAGGAGTCGGCCATCGTGGTCGTCGATGACAAGACGCTGGAACTGAAGCATGTCATCAAGGATCCGCGGCTGAAGACACCCACCGGCAAGTTCAACGTCTACAACACACGCAAAGACGTCTACTGAGCGTTCAAGGGGCGGCACGGCTTGGGTCGTGCCGCCCTTCCCTTGCGTTTCACAGCCAGTGGAGTTGACCATGCAGGGCAGCGGACAAGTCTTTCTGGTAGGCGCTGGACCGGGTGATCCGGAGCTGATGACGGTTAAGGCGCTGCGGTTGATCCGCGAAGCCGACGTCGTCGTCTATGACCGGTTGGTATCAGCCGAGATCATGGACCTGGTGCCGGCCGGCGCGGCGCGGATCTATGTCGGCAAACAGCCACACCACCACCCCTTGCCCCAGGACGAGATCAACGCACTGCTGGTGCGGCTGGCACTGGGCGGCCGCACGGTCGTCCGGCTGAAGGGCGGCGATCCCTTCATTTTCGGCCGGGGCAGCGAAGAGGCTTTTGCCCTGAACGAAGCCGGGATCCGTGTTGAGATCGTCCCCGGCATCACCTCCGCCCAGGGCTGCGCAGCGGCGGCCGGCATTCCGCTGACCCACCGGGGCATCGCCAACAGCGTGCGGTACATAACCGGCCATTGCCGGGAGAACATGGCCCTGGACCTGCCCTGGTCGGGGCTCGCCGACCCGGAGACCACGCTCGTGGTCTATATGGGTATGGCGCATATCGGACAAATCGTCGAACAGCTGGCGGCGCACGGTTTGCCTGGCGCCACCCCTGTCATGGCGATCAACAACGGAACGACAACGCGTGAAAGGCGCCTATTGACGACGTTGGTCGACCTGCCCCGTGCGGTTGCCCAGGCGCCATTCGAGGGGCCCGTACTTTTCATCATCGGGAAAGTCGCATCCCTCGGCGCCCATGTGACGCAGGAGTCATCTGGCCATGAGATCCTGGCTGGCGCTGGCGATTAAGGGCCTCCTGCTGGCCACCACGGTGTCGGCGCCGGCCCTGGCCGACGAGCCGACTGCCGCAGATCGGACCAGGCTGTCCTATCTCGTGCGGCACGATTGCGGCTCCTGTCACGGCATGACGCTGAAGGGTGGCCTTGGCGGCCCGCTGCTGCCCGCCAACCTCGACGGGGCAAGCGTGGAAGGGCTCGCGGAAGTGATCCTGGATGGCATACCCGACACGCCGATGCCGCCCTGGCGGAGCCAGCTGAGCGAACGCGAAGCGCGGTGGATCGCCCGGGCGCTGATGGAAGGACAGATCGAATGAGACGAACCGGTGTCGTTGTACTGGCGATCGTTGCCGCCGTTTGGGCCCATGTGCCCGTCCGGGCCGCGGACTTGCGTGGTACCGGCGATCTGGGCCTGGTGATCGAACGCGCAACCGGCTCCGTTCAGGTGATTGACGTCACCGCCCGGGAGAGCCTCGGCCGGATCGAAGGGCTGGGCGATCTGTCCCACGCGTCCGCGGTGTTCACGCCCGATCAGCGCTACGCCTTCATCTTCGGGCGCGACGGCGGTCTTACCAAGATCGATCTCCTTACCCGGTCCATCGTCAAGCGGGTCGTCCAGGGAGGGAACTCCATCGGCGGCGCGATTTCCGACGACGGCCGTCTGGTTGCCGTCTCCAACTACAAACCCGGCGGCGTCCGCGTCTTCGATGCCGCCACGTTGGAGATGGTTGCCGACATTCCCGCCGCTTTCGACGGCGACGGCACCCGCTCGAAGACCGTCGGACTGGTGGACGCGCCGGGCCGCCGCTTTGTGTTTACGCTGTACGATGCCGGCGAAATCTGGCTCGCGGACTTCGGGTCAGATCTGGATCCAAAGATCCGGCGCTTCAAGGAGATCGGTGCCCTGCCCTATGACGCGCTGATCACCGGTGACGGGCGGCACTACATCGCCGGCCTGTTCGGCGAAGACGGGCTGGCGCACATCGATCTGTGGCAGGACCCGCCGACGGTCCAGCGTATCCTGGACGGATATGGCCGGGGCGAGGAAAAACTGCCCGTCTATAAGATGCCGCATCTGGAAGGCTGGGCCCGCGCCGGCGACCGTTTTGTTCTACCGGCCGTGGGCCGCCACGAACTTCTGTTCGTCGATGCGACGACCTTCAAGGAGGCCGGGCGCGTCGCCGTACACGGCCAGCCGGTCTTTGCCGTCGCGCGGCCGGACGGGCGTCAGATCTGGGTCAATTTCGCCCATCCGCGAAACGACACCATTCAAGTCATCGACGTCCCGAGCCAGACCATCATCCACAGCTTCAAACCCGGGCCCGCCGTCATGCATCTGGAATTCACCTCGCGCGGGCACGAGGTCTGGGTGTCGGTCAGGGATTCCGACCGCGTCGATATTTACGACACCCGCACGTTCGAAAAACGCGGATCGATTTCCGTGGCAAAGCCCAGTGGTATCTTCTTTTCTGCGCGGGCGCACAGGATCGGCCTGTGAACACCGCAATCGGCCCAACCAATCTGGCGCTTCTCAACCGCTGGCAGCGGGACTTCCCGTTGACGCCGCGGCCTTTCGCTGCGATCGGCAACTCGCTGGGCCAGAGCGAGCAGGAGGTGCTGTCGCGCCTGGCCGATCTCATCGCCGGCGGACTAGTGACCAGGATCGGCGCCATCGTCCGTCCGAACACCGTCGGCGCCAGCACGCTGGCCGCCGTGGCTGCGCCGCGGGACCGGGTCGAGAGCGTGGCCCGGCGCATCAATGCCGAACCCTCCGTCAACCACAATTACGAGCGGGAGCATCGGCTAAATCTTTGGTTCGTGGTTACCGCACCGGACCGGGCGACCGTACAGGCGACCCTTAACCGCCTTTCGAGAGACACCGGCCTCGAGGTCGTCGACCTGCCGCTCGAGCGGGCTTACCACATCGATCTCGGTTTCGACCTGTCCGGCGTGGGACCATCCAAACGCGGCACCAGCGAGAAGCCGCGACCGACAATGCCACCGCAACCCGATGCGGATGATTGCCGGCTGTTGACCGCGATCGAAGGCGGACTACCGCTCCTGACCCGTCCCTATGTGGAGATCGCAAGCCGGCTGGGCTGGTCTGACGCGCAGGTGACGACCCGGCTGGCCCGACTGGCCGAGATTGGCGTCATCTCCCGATTCGGCGTCATCGTACGGCACCGCAAGCTGGGCTACCGGTCCAACGCCATGGCGGTGTGGGACGTACCAGATGCAGATGTGGACCGCGTGGCGGATGAGTTCGCGGCGCAGGACTTCGTGACGCTGTGCTACCGGCGCCCGCGCCGGCAGCCGCACTGGCCGTACAATCTCTTTTGCATGATCCACGGCCGCGATCGACCCGTGGTCCTGAAACAGATCGCCGGGATGAACGCATTGGCCGGCACCAGCGAAGTTCCCCAGACCGTGCTGTTCAGCACACGGTGCTTCAAGCAGCGTGGCGCCCGTTACGCCGGCGCAAGCCGGGAGGCGGCGGCATGAGCCGAACGCTGGATGCCGTCGATCGGCGTATCGTGAACGATCTCCAGGGCGGCTTTCCGATCTGCGACCGGCCCTTCGCGGAAGCAGGCGACCGGCTGGAACTCGGGGAAGCGGAGCTGATCGACCGGCTGGGAGCCCTGGTTGAAACCGGTACGCTCAGCCGGTTCGCGCCGATGTACAATGCCGAACGGCTCGGCGGCGCCGTCTGTTTGTGCGCCATGGCCGTCCCGGCGGACCGGTTCGACGCGGTGACGGAAACCGTCAACGCCCATCGCGAGGTCGCCCACAACTACGAACGAGAGCACGATCTCAACATGTGGTTCGTCCTGGCCAGCGACGCGCCCGACCGGATCCCGGACGTGGCCGCGGCGATCGAGGCCGAGACAGGTCTCGTTGTCTACCAGATGGCCAAGCAGGCCGAATACTTCATCGGTCTCAAGGTGCAGGTATGAGACCGCTCGACCAAATCGACCGCCGGATCATCGAAGCCACCCAGGGTGGTCTGCCGCTGGAGCCTCGGCCTTACCACAGTGTGGCGGAGACTGTCGGAACGACGCCCGATGAGGTCATGCAGCGCCTGCGGCGCATGCTGGACAGCGGCATCATCCGACGAATCGGCGCCGTTCCCAATCACTACGCCCTGGGCTGGACGGCCAACGGCATGAGCGTATGGGATGTGCTGGATGACCAGGTCGACACGCTGGGGCCCAAGGTTGGCGCGCTCGACTTCGTCAGCCACTGCTATCTCCGGCCGCGGCATCTGCCGATCTGGCCCTACAACCTGTTCGCTATGGTTCACGGCACCGATCGCGATGAAGTTGCGGAGAAGGTCGCCGCCATCGCGGAACTGTTGGGACCGGCGTCGCGTGCGAACGAAATCCTATACAGCCGCCGGATCCTCAAGAAGACCGGCCTGCGGCTGGCCGCCTAGGAGAACCATCCATGTTCCGACTGAGCCAGTTCATGCAGGAAATCCGGAACCCGACGCCGGTGGGCCCGAAACGAAACCCGCCGGGTCCCGTTGTGATCTGGAACCTGATCCGCCGTTGCAATCTCCTGTGCAAGCACTGCTATTCGATCTCCGGCGACGTGGACTTCCCGGGTGAACTGACGACGCAAGAAGTCTTCGACGTGATGGACGATCTCAAGTCCTTCCGCGTGCCGGTTTTGATCTTGTCCGGTGGCGAACCGTTGTTGCGCCCCGACATCTTCGAGATCTCAAAGCGCGCCAAGGCGATGGGGTTCTATACCGGACTGTCCACAAACGGCACCATGATCGACGAATCCCTGATCGAACCAATCGCTGAGATCGGCTACGACTATGTGGGCATCAGCCTGGACGGTATCGGCGCCACCCATGACCGGTTCCGCGGCCGCGACGGTGCTTTCGACCAATCGCTCTCCGCCGTGCGGCTGTGCCAGCAGAACGGCATCAAAGTCGGCCTGCGTTTCACCATGACCGTGGACAATGTGGACCAGCTCCCGACCCTGCTGGACCTCGCCGACGACGAGGGCGTCGACAAGTTCTACCTGTCGCATCTCGTCTATGCCGGGCGGGGCAACAAGAACCGGGGCGACGACGCGCGCTGGGGGATTACCCGCAACGCCATGGACCTGCTTTTTGCGCGGGCCTGGGAGGCAGCGGCGTCTGGCCATGGCAAGGAATATGTGACCGGCAACAACGACGCCGATGGCGTCTACCTGCTGTTCTGGGTCCAGCGGCACTTCCCGGACCTCGCCGACCATGTACGGGCCAAGCTGGCGCAATGGGGCGGCAACGCCTCCGGGGTCAACGTCGCCAATATCGACAATCTCGGCCACGTTCACCCCGATACGTTCTGGTGGCACTACTCCCTGGGCAACGTCCGGGATCGTCCCTTCTCCGAGATCTGGACTGACACGAGCGATCCGATCCTGGCCGGCCTGAAGCAAAGCCCGCGCCAGATCAAGGGCCGTTGCGGTGCCTGCGCCTATTTCGACATCTGCGGCGGCAACACGCGGGTCCGGGCGATGCAACTCACCGGCGATCCCTGGGACGAGGACCCGGCCTGCTATCTCGACGATGAAGAGATCGGTGTCTCCCGGGGTGCAGAACGGCTGGCGGTCACACCCTATCGAGGACGCAAGCATGAACCGGCTGCTCTGCATCGCTAGCCTGGCCGTCGTCACGCTCGTGTCGGGCCCGGCCGTGCAGGCGGCCGACGCTCCGGCGCTATATGCCGAACATTGCGCGTCGTGTCACGGCGCCGACCGTCTGGGCGGCACCGGGCCGGCTCTGCTGCCGCAGAATCTGCGCCGCCTGCGCGCCAAGAAAGCGACAAGCGTCATTGCCAACGGCCGCGCCGCCACCCAGATGCCGGCATTCGGCGAGACCCTGACGCCGTCCGAGATCGATGCCTTGGTCGCCCATATTTATGAACCGCTGCCGGAGGTCCCCGACTGGCGCACAGCCGAGATCGAAGCGAGCCGCGTCTTCAACGATGCCTTGGCCGACGTCTCGGCACCCCGGTTCGACGCCGACCCTCTCAATCTCTTTGTTGTGGTCGAGATCGGCGATCACCATGCGACGATCCTGGACGGCGATCTGTTCGAACCGATCCATCGATTCCCGACCCGATACGCCCTGCATGGGGGCCCGAAATTCACGCCGAACGGCCGCTACGTCTTTTTTATGTCGCGGGACGGATGGGTGACAAAGTACGACCTCTACGCGCTGGACGTCGTCGCCGAGGTGAGGGCCGGCATCAACTCACGCAACATCGCGATCTCGGAAGACGGCCTGCACATAGCGGTGGCCAACTACCTGCCCCATACACTGGTCATCCTGAGCGCCACCGACCTTTCGGTGGAGAAGGTCTTCGATGTTGCGGACAAGTGGGGCACGCCGTCGCGCGTGTCCGCCGTCTATCAGGCGCGGCCGCGCAAGAGCTTCGTCGCGGCCCTGAAGGACGTCGCCGAGATCTGGGAAATTGCAACCGACCCGAACGCCAAGCCGGTTTATAGCGGTTTGGTTCATTCCCGCGAGGCGGGCATGGAAGAGGCGGTGCCATCCGGCGCCGGCCTGTTCGCCCTGCGGCGCATCGAAACACCGGTGCCCATGGACGACTTCTTCTTCACGCCCGACTACCGCAACTTGATCGGCTCCGCCCGCGACGGGGGCAGCGCCGTCGTGGTCAACCTGAATGTGGGACGGGACATCGCGCGTGTGGATCTGCCTGGCCTCCCACATCTGGGATCCGGCATCGCCTGGACCCTGAACGGGCGGCGGGTCATGGCGACGCCGCACCTGAAACAGGGACGCATCAGCGTGATCGACATCACCGACTGGTCGATTGTCAAGTCGATCGAAACCAAGGGCCCGGGCTTTTTCATGCGCAGCCACGAGAACAGCCGCTATGCCTGGACCGACGTGTTTTTTGGCCCCAACCGCGATCTGATGCACGTGATCGACAAGCAGACGCTGGAAATCGCGCGGACCCTGCAGCCGGCGCCCGGCAAGACAGCGGCTCATGTGGAGTTCGACCGCGATGGCAGCCATGCTTTGGTCTCGATCTGGGAAAATGACGGCGCGCTGGTGGTCTACGACGCGGAGACACTGAAGGAGGTCAAGCGCTTGCCGATGTCCAAGCCCTCTGGAAAATACAACGTCTGGAACAAGATCACGTTCTCGGAGGGCACAAGCCATTAACCGCATGAACCGGGCCGATCTCATCATTGTCGCGCACGGCGAACGGGGCGGCGCCGCGAACAATAAGGCGCTGGAATACCTCGCCTCGAATGTGGCGGCGGCAGTCGACTACGCTTCGGTCGCGGGGGCGGTGCTGAAAGGCTCACCGTCGCTGGAGGGACGGGTTCAGCGGACCGCCGGCGGCGATCTTCACATCTATCCGCTGTTCATGAGCGACGGATATTACGTGCAGCAGGCAATCCCGGAACGGCTGCGGCTGCGCGAGGACGGGCGTGATCCTCAGGGTCGCCGGGTTCACATCTACCGGCCATTCGGCCTGGAACCACGCCTGGGCGACCTGATCGCCCGCCGCGCCGAACAGGCCCTCCTGGCGATCGACGCCGAACCGGGAGCCAGCACGCTGCTGCTGGTGGGCCACGGCTCGACCAAGAGTGAGGACTCGATGCTGGCCACCGAGTTCCAGCGCAGCCATGTCGCGAAGCTCGGCCGGTTCCGCGGCGTCGTGACCGCCTATCTGGAAAACGAGCCCTTGCTGGGCCCGGCACTGGCCGCCCTGCCGCCATGCCCGGCCGTTGTCGTCGGGCTCTTCTCCGGTGAAGGCCAGCACGCCGCCACCGATGTGCCGGACGCCCTGAGGCGGGCGGGCCGTGACGATCTCGTCTATGCCGGGCCGATTGCCACGGCCCCGGAGGCGGCAGACCTGATCGCAACCATCCTGCGCGGCGACAGAGACGGGAACGGTTGATCCCTTCCCTTTGACGGTGTCCCGGACTACGGTGCGTCCGTCAAAGCACACCCAAATCCTGCAATCATCAATAGGAACCGGATCATGAGCCAACGCATCTGGAAGGTCTATCTGTCCGGCGAGATCCACACGGACTGGCGGCAGCGTATCGCCGACGGCGTGGCCGCAGCAGGATTGCCGGTGCGCTTGGACGGGCCCATTACAGTCCACGCCGACAGTGACGACTGCGGCGCGATCATCCTGGGGTCCGAGGACAACGCCTTCTGGCACGACCGCAAGGGCGCGAGCATGAATGCGATCCGCACCCGGACGTTGATCGGAGAGGCTGACGTGGTGGTGGTGCGGTTCGGGGAGCAGTACCGGCAATGGAACGCGGCCTTCGACGCCGGAGTGGCCGCGGCGCTCGGCAAGGCGCTCATCACCCTGCACGATTCCGGGCTAAACCATGCGCTCAAGGAGGTGGACGCCGCCGCCTTGGCCGTCTGCGCAACACCCGAGCAGGTGGTGGAGACGCTCGCTTACGCGATCACCGGCGCGTTGCCGCGGAAAAAGGGAAGCATCGCCGCCGAGTAAGCGCTCAGCCCGCCAGACCGACGGAAAGCTGGCGGGCCAGGCCGTAGACCGCGCGAGACAGCGGGACCGGGATCTCCAGTGCGTCCGCGATCTCTACCAGACACCCCAGGATGGGATCGATTTCCAGCCGACGGCCCGCCTCGGCATCCTGCAGCATCGATGTCCGGAAGTCGCCGAGCCGGTGAGTGAGTGCGATCCGCTCGTCAACCGACATGGGCAAGGACAATCCAATATGCTCGCCGATCGTCTGCATCTCCGTCATCATGCCGGCGATCAAGGCCCGGGTTTCGGGATCGGCGTAGAGCGGCGCCGTGCCGCGCCGGGTCAGCGCGCTGATGGGGTTCATGTTCATGTTGCCCCACAGCTTGGCCCAGATGTCGGATCGCACATTGTCCGTCACCGTCGTTGGGATTCCGCCCTCGGTCAACAGCGCCGCCAACGACTGGACCCGGTCGCTGCTCTCGCCGCCGAGTTCTCCCAGGATCAACTTGTCCACCTTGACCACGTGGGCGACGGCCGGGCCGTCGTTCCGGACCGAGGCGTGCACGACCGCGCCCAGGACCCTTTCCGGCGCGACCGTCGCGGCAATCGTGCCGCCGGGATCGATCGTCTCCAAGCTCCTGTCCTGCAACGGACAGGCAAATCCTTGAAAGAACCACCAGGGCAACCCGTTCATCGCGGTCACCACGGCGGTGTCCGGTCCCAGCAAGGGGCCGAGACGGGGCGCCAATTCAGGCAGATCGTGACCTTTCAGGGCAATGACAATGGCGTCCTGCTCGCCCAGTGCCGCAGGATCGTCCGAGGCGGGGAGATGAAACGTTTCGTGCTCGCCCTCTTCGACCATGCTGAGCCCGTGGGCGCGCAGCACTTCCAGCGTCCGGCCGCGGGCCAACAGCGAGACGTCGGAATCGGCCCGTGCCAGGGCGCCGGCCATCCAGCCGCCGATTGCGCCCGCACCAACGATTGCGATCCGCATTGTCCGCTCAGTTCCGGTAGGAGCGGTCGACACGGTCGACCTGTCGCAACAGAGCGTTGAACACGTCCACGCCGGCCCCGTATTTGGGGTCGAACTGCAACGACCGCCGGGTGCATTCCGCCAGAACCGGTTCGGGGATTTCCAGGAGTTCGTCGTTCAGCGAGGCGCTGGCCATCTGGATCTCGCAGGCGCGCTGGATGGTCCAAAGGCGGGCGAAGGCCTGGGGCAGCGTTTCGCCGATCGCCAGCAGGCCATGATTGCGCAGGATCAGGATCGGTTTGTCGCCCAGGCTGGCGAGCATGCGGGGACCCTCGTCCGGGTTCAGCGTAATTCCCTCGAACGCGTGATAGGCGACCATCCCGTGCAGTTGGGCAGCGTAGAAATTGGACCAGGAAAGGCCGCCTTTGGTGCAGGCGACCGCCAGCCCCGCGGTCGTATGCGTATGCATGACGCAGCGGGCGTCGGGGACATGGCGGTGTATCGTCGAATGTGGCGTATAGCCGGCCGGATTGATCGGCCAGGCGGACGGACCAACGATCGTGCCGTCCAGGTCGACCTTCACCAGGTTCGACGCCGTCACCTCGCTGTAGTGGAGGCCGAACGGATTGATCAGAAAATGCTCGTCTGCGCCCGGCACCCGCAAGGTGATGTGGTTGTAGATCAGTTCGGTCCAGCCCAGATGGTCGAAAATGCGGTAGCACGCGGCGAGTTGCACCCTCGCCTCCCATTCCCGGACGCCGATGTCGGCCCGGGCGGGCTCACCGTAGTCGATCGCGATTGCCGGCTGTGCCATGGCGTTTGCTCCTCAGCGGGTCAGCGACCGGAACCCTACACCCGCATACTTAACGTGTTAAGTACATTCGCGCCCGGGAACCGGCAAACCGGACCATGCGCCTTCAAGCGCCGAACTTCCGCTTCGCCTCGGCCCGGCGGCTGTGCAGGACCGGCTCGGTATAGCCGTTTGGCTGCTCGCGTCCCTTGAACACCAGATCGCAGGCCGCCTGGAATGCGACACTGGCATCGAAATCGGGCGCCATGGGGCGATAGGCCGGATCGCCGGCATTCTGCTGATCGACGACCGCGGCCATGCGCTGCATCGTCTCGGTGACCTGGTCGCCGTCGCAGATCCCGTGGTGCAGCCAGTTGGCGATGTGCTGGCTGGAGATCCTGAGCGTGGCCCGGTCCTCCATCAGACCGACATCGTTGATGTCGGGAACCTTCGAGCAGCCGACACCCTGGTCAACCCATCGGACGACGTAGCCGAGGATGCCCTGGGCGTTGTTGTCCAGCTCCTGCTGCACGGTTTCGGGCGGCCAGTTGGGCCGGTCGGCCAGTGGAATGGTCAAGATGTCGTCCAGGCTGGCCCGGGACCGCGCTTTGAGTTCCTCCTGGCGCGCCGCCACATCCACCTTGTGATAATGGGTGGCGTGCAGCGTCGCCGCCGTCGGCGACGGCACCCAGGCGGTGTTGGCGCCGGCTTCGGGATGGCCGATCTTGGCTTTCAGCATGTCCGCCATCAGATCGGGCATGGCCCACATGCCCTTGCCGATCTGGGCCCGCCCCTTGAGACCGCACTCCAGGCCGATATCCACGTTCCAGTCCTCATAGGCCTGAATCCAGGGCGAAGCTTTCATGTCGCCCTTGCGGATCATCGCGCCCGCCTCCATGGAGGTATGCATTTCGTCGCCGGTACGGTCCAAGAAGCCAGTATTGATGAAGACGATCCGGTCCTGGGCGGCGCGAATGCATTCTTTGAGGTTGACGGTCGTGCGCCGCTCCTCGTCCATGATGCCGACTTTCAGCGTGTTTCGCGGCAAGGACAGGGCGTCTTCCACCCGCGCGAACAGCGTGTCGGTGAAGGCAACCTCCTCCGGCCCGTGCATCTTGGGTTTGACGATATAAACCGATCCGGTGCGACTATTCCGGATGCCACTGTCGCTCTTCAGATCGTGAATCGCGATCATCGAGGTCACCATGCCGTCCATGATGCCCTCGGGGATCGGCGCGCCGTCCCGATCCAGGATCGCGTCCGTGGCCATCAGGTGACCCACATTGCGCACCAGCATCAGGCTGCGGCCCGGCAAGGTGAAGGTACCGCCGTCCGGGGCGGAATAGCTGCGGTCCGGGTTAAGGCTGCGCTCGACCGTCCGGCCGCCCTTGTCGAACGCCGCCGTCAGATCCCCTTTCATCAGCCCCAGCCAGTTTCGGTAAACGACGACTTTGTCTTCGGCATCCACCGCGGCGACGGAATCCTCGCAGTCCTGAATCGTCGTCACCGCCGATTCCAGGATGACGTCGGCCATCCCGGCCGCGTCGTCCTTGCCGATGGGGTGTTCCCGGTCGATGCGGATCTCCGCATGCAGCCCGTGATTGACAAGCAGGATCGCCTCGGGTGCGTCGGCGGCGCCCCGATAGCCGGCAAGCTGCACAGGATCGGCCAGTCCGGTGACGGTGCCGTTCGACAACGTCACCGCCAGCGCCCCGCTGCGCACGGCATAACCGGTCGACTCCGCGTGCGAACCCTCCGCCAGCGGCGCGGCGCCGTCCAGGAAGGCGCGGGCGAATGCGATCACCCGGGCGCCCCGTTCCGGATTGTAACCGGCGCCCCGCTCGGCACCGCCGTCCTCGGGTATGGCGTCGGTTCCGTAAAGCGCGTCGTACAAGCTGCCCCAGCGGGCATTGGCGGCATTCAGCGCATAGCGGGCATTGGACACCGGCACCACCAGTTGCGGGCCCGCGATCGTGGAGATCTCCCGGTCGACATTTTCGGTCCGGATCGAAAACGCCTCTCCTTCGGGAAGCAGATAGCCGATGTCGCCGAGGAAGCGCCTATACGCCTCCAGGTCGATCGGGCGGCCGCGGTTTTCCAGATGCCAGGCGTCGATCTGGGCCTGCAGCTCGTCGCGGCGCGCCAGCAGCGCCCGGTTCTGCGGGGCCAGGTCGTGCACAATGGCATCCAACGCCGACCAGAATCGCTCGGGTTCCACACCGGTTCCCGGCAACGCCTCACGTTCGATGAAGTCGTGGAGACCCGCCGCGACCTTCAAGCCGCCAATCTCGATCCTGTCCGTCATGCCTGCCCTCTGTGTTTTTGTGTTGCCGGACCGGTCTTTTGGGCGGCCGGCCTCGCGCGGAGCGCACCATAATCAACGGGCCCCGCCATATCCAGGCGGAATGCCGCCCTTCCGCCCCGGCCCCCTGCTGCTGGTTGCATCTCTATACAGCCGGATCAGAGGATGGGTTAACCTGACCTAAGTTCAAGCCCGCTGAATTGGTGACGCCATGATCAAAGACCCGCCACGCATGACCATTCGCACCGCCTTTCCAAGGCCCGCACCGGACACGGTCGCAGCATTGCAGGGCGCCGCCACCGGCCATCTGGTGGACGCGCTGGGCGGGCGGGGTGCGCTTGACTGGCGCATCAAGCCGATCGTCGCAGAAAGCCGGACGCCCAGCGCCTTCTGTGGCGTCGCGGTCACGGCGCTTGCCGGCGCCGCCGACAATCTGGGGTTCTACGGTGCGCTGGAAGTGTCGCGGCCCGGCGACGTCATCGTCATTGCAACGGACGAACATGACGGCTGCGCGGTGATCGGCGATCTCGTCCTGGGCATGGCGCGCAACCGCGGCGTCGTGGCGGTGGTGACCGACGGGCTCGTGCGCGACCTGGCGGGCATCGAACAGGTAGGGTTGCCGGTCTTCGCTCGTGGGATCAGCCCCAATTCGCCGGCCCGCAACGGCCCGGCCGCCGTCGGCGAAGCGCTGACGCTTGGCGGTGTCACCATCGCCAGCGGCGACGTGGTCGTGGGCGACCGCGACGGGGTGGTCGTCGTGCCGCGCGACCGCGTGGATGCGGTGATCGTGGCCCTGGAAGAGGTCCGTAAGCTGGAATCGGAGAACGAGGCGGCCGTGCGCGACGGTCTGGAGATCCCGGGTTACGTCACCGAACTTCTGGCGTCGGACCAGGTGAGGCGCCTGGACTAGGCCGGGCCCTTGCTGACCACGGTCGACCCGCTCATCCTCGGCATCATCGTCGGGACGTTCCTGCTGGCCGGCACGGTCAAGGGCGTCATCGGTCTCGGTCTACCGACGGTGAGCCTCGGCCTGCTGGCGGCGACAATCGACCTGACGACGGCGATGGCGCTGCTGCTGGTACCGTCATTCGTCACCAACCTGTGGCAGTCCATGGTCGGCGGCAACGGCCGGACCATCTTGCTCCGGATCTGGCCGTTTCTCCTGATGGCCGTGCTGATGGTCTGGCTAGGCGCGCTGGCGCTGACCCGCGTGGACCTCGCGCTGTTGTCGGGCCTGCTGGGCGTCGTCCTGATCACCTATGCCGGGCTGAGCCTGGGCGGCGTCCACTTTGTGTTGAATCCCCGCCAGGAAACCTGGGCAGGCCCGCTGCTGGGCGCCGTCAATGGAATCCTGACCGGGATGACCGGGTCGTTCGCCGTGCCGGGTGTCCTTTTTCTCCAGGCGATCGGCCTGTCGCGCGACATGCTCATTCAGGCCATGGGCATGCTGTTCACCGCGTCCACGCTGGCGCTCGCCATCGCGTTGCAGGGGAACAACTTCCTGACGGCACAATTGGGGACCCTCTCCGCCGCCTCGCTGGTGCCGGCGATCCTGGGCATGGTGTTCGGACAGAGGATAAGGCAACGCCTGCCGGAACCCCTGTTCCGGCGGGTGTTCTTCGTCGCGCTGCTGTTGCTGGGCGCTTATATCGTCGCCAACGCGGCGCTGGGCGGCGCCTGATGTCCATTTCGGCCCAAAGACGCTAGAATACCCACCAGCCGTAGGGAAAAAGCGTTGCTGATCGCGGGACTGCTCGCCATCGGCGTCAGACACGAAGCCGCGGCGGCGTAACACAGAACAGCTACCGTCGCGTCGGGCCGGCAAGGGGACCGATGATGGACTATTACGATCTTGGAACCTATTCGAGGAGAGTAACGACCGATTCGGAGACCGCGCAGCTCTGGTTCGATCGCGGGCTCGTCTGGATCTATGCCTACAACCACGAAGAAGCCATCGCCTGCTTCAAGAATGCAATCGAGGCGGACCCGTACTGTGCCATGGCCTATTGGGGCATCGCCTATGCGATCGGCCCCAACTACAACAAACCCTGGGAGGCGTTCGAAGAAGACGAGAAGCCCGACGCGCTGGCGCTGGCCCGCGACGCGATCAAGCAGGCGGCCGGGCTCACCGACAAGGTGACGCCGGTGGAACGCGCTTTGATCGAGGCCATACCTCACCGCTATCCCGAAGACGCGACGGTGGAGGACTTCGCGCCCTGGAACGACGCCTACGCCGACGCCATGCGCGGGGTATACAAGAACCACGCCGGCGATCTGGATATCTGCGCCCTGTTCGCGGAAGCGATCATGAACCGGACGCCCTGGCAACTCTGGGATCTGCCGTCGGGACAGCCGGCCGAAGGCGCCGACACGCTTGAGGCCATCACCGTTCTGGAAGCGGCCTTCGACTCGCTGAACGGGGCCTGGGACCATCCCGGCCTGCTGCACATGTACATCCACCTGATGGAGATGTCGCCGCACCCCGAACGCGCGCTCCGGCAGGGCGATCGCTTGAGCAAGCTGGTTCCAGACGCGGGCCATCTGCTGCACATGGCCACGCATATCGACGTTCTGTGCGGCGACTACATGAATGTCGTGCTGCGAAACCACACGGCGATCGTCGCCGATCGCAAGTTCCTGGAAAGGGAAGGCGCAGAGAACTTCTACGCCCTCTATCGCTGTCACAACTACCACTTCAAGATTTACGGCGCGATGTTCTTGGCTCAACCAACGCCGGCGCTGGAGACCGCGGACGAACTGATGGCGAGTCTGCCCGAGCCGACGCTGCGCCCCATGGCCGACTGGCTGGAGGCTTTTGTGCCCATGAAGCAGCACGTGCTGATCCGCTTCGGCCGGTGGCAGGACATTCTCGCCCAGCCCCTGCCGGAGGATGAGGATCTCTACTGTACGACCCTCGCCATGATGCGCTACGCGCGCACGGTGGCGCTGGCCAATACCAGCGACATCGCGGGCGCAGAAGCCGAGCGGGATCTCTTCTTCGTCGCGCGTGACCGCGTGCCCGAGAGCCGCATGCTGTTCAACAACACCTGCCCCGACATCCTGCGGGTCGCCGAGCAGATGCTGCTTGGCGAGCTGGAATACCACAAGGGGAACGTCGACACCTCCTTCGAGCATTTGCGGCAATCGGTCGAGCTGGACGACACCCTGCCCTACGACGAACCCTGGGGCTGGATGCAGCCGACGCGGCACGCGCTGGGCGCCCTCTTGCTGGAGCAGGGACGCTACGAAGAGGCCGAAGCAGCGTACCGGGCGGATCTCGGGCTGGACACGACGTTAAGCCGGGCCTGCCAGCATCCGAGCAATGTCTGGAGCCTGCACGGCCTGCACGAATGCCTGACTCGTCGCGGTGAAACAGCGGAGGCGGCGCACATCAAGCTGCAGCTGGACAAGGCCGCAGCCCGGGCAGAAATCCCCATCAAGGCGTCGTGTTTCTGCCGTCACCGGGCGGCGGCCTAGGCCTCCCGCAACGACGGCCCCGCAATATCCGCCGTCAGGGACGATGCAAAAGGAACCCGCCTTCACCATAACGCCCCTGTCGAAGGAGCGATGGCCGGACTTCGAGGCGCTGCTCGGTCCGAAGGGTGCGTACGGCGGGTGCTGGTGCATGCTGTGGCGATTGACGAAGGCCGACTTCGATCGGGATGCCGGGGACCGAAACCGGCAAGCCATGAAGGCACTGGCCGAAAGCGACCGCCCCCCGGGCCTTCTCGCCTATGACAAAGGCCGACCGGTCGGCTGGATCTCGGTTGCGCCGCGCCGGACATTCGTGCGGCTGGAGTCGTCCCGGGTGCTCAAGCCGGTCGACGACGAAGAGGTCTGGTCGGTTTCGTGCTTTCTGATCGCGAAGTCCCATCGCAAACAGGGGCTCGGCATACGGTTGCTGAAAGCGGCGTGCGACTTCGTCCGCGAGCAGGGAGGCACGATCCTGGAGGGCTATCCGATCGCGCCGACCAAACGCCCCTATCCAGCGGCCTATGCGTGGACCGGTTTCGCCAGCGTGTTCACGCGAACTGGGTTCGAGGAGGTAGCGCGCCGCTCAGAGACACGGCCGATCATGCGGAGGAACGTGGCGAAGGCCTGACGGCCCGATCTCCGCCGCGACGCAACGGTCGGCCTCCGTCCGGGGTTGCGCCTCATGTCAGGTCGACCCGCCCAATGGGATAATGTCACGGGCCTCCGGCGTGTACGGATTGCCGTGCCAGTCGCCCAACCATTGATCGATACGGAGCCCGGCCGACGCAAACGTGGCCGCTAGTTGATCCTTGGGCGTATAGCGGATCTGCGCCGACGAGGAGTGCTCCTCTCCTGTCGCCTCGACGATGAAGCGGTCCCTGTAGGTCAGAACAGTCGACGCCTCGTCGAAGAACGACTCGGTCCGCTTTTCGATCGCGCCCAGTTCCGGATGTTCGAGCGTCTGCACGGTTTCGGTGCGTCCCCGGTCTTCCCACGTTCTAACCAGAGGGTTTCGGCTGTCGAAAATGAAACGACCGCCGGGGGTCAGATGCGCCGAGATCGTCGCTGCAACCGCTTCCTGGTCGGCATCGGTCAAAAACACCTGAAACGCGTGACCGGTCAGGACAATCAGATCGAAACGCCGGCCGAGGCGGACCGATCGCGCATCGTCTTCGACCCAGGTCACCCGACCGCCGCCGGGACGACCCCGCGCGACATCCAGCATCGCCGCCGCCGGATCGACGCCGGTCACTGTGTGATCGCGCGCAAGCGCCGCGGCCAATTGACCCGTCCCGCACCCGAGGTCCAAAACCGAGTCCGAATCGGCGGCCAGATGCACACAGAAATCGAAGTCCGTGTTCCAGCCGTTCGACAGATCGTAGAAACGCGCCAGTGCCGGGTCGTTGTAGAGAGCTTCGAGCCTGGGTTTGTTCATGGAACCGGCGCCGAACCCCAAACCCGCTTATCGGAATATCGCGTCCTTTTGCTCGTCGATGATCTGCTTCGCCTTGGTGACGGAGAAGGACTCTGCATCCTCGACATTTGCATGGGTGTCGGCGCGCAGAAAGTGATGCTCCTTGAGCTCATCGCCCACCTGTTTGGAGATTACCCCTGCCGTGAGCCACTGCCCGCCCTGTTTCCGCGGCGCCGGTTGGATCGTGTAGCCCTCGTACTCGACCGCCTCGCCGCGTTTTCCTTCCGCCGGCGCGCCACCGTCGCCGCCGCCCACGAGCCCGCCGAAGAGTTTGCCTAGTATGGAAGCCACGCCACCCTCCTTTGTCTGTTATGCCAAGGGTAGGCGGACCGGCCGCAAATGAACAGAGGCCAGCAACCGGCGTTACAGCGCCAGCTGAACCCGCATGATCTCCATGTCGTCGGCGCTCGGATGCTGCGTGAAGCCGAGCGCCTTGCACAGCTTGAGCATGGTTGCATTTTCGCGCAGCACCTCGCCATAGACCTCCGAAAGCCCCCGCCGTCGCGCATAGTCGATAATGCGGCGCATGAGCAGGATGCCCAGTCCCATGCCGGTCATGTCGTGATGGACGATGATGGCATATTCGGCCTTTTCGTTGTCCGGATCGGCATCGATGCCCACCACGCCGTAGATCGGGGTCTTGCCAGGGATTCCCGGCTCGGTCAGAACCAGTGCCATCTGCCGGTCATAGTCGATCTGGGTGAAGCGGGCCGCCTGAACGTGCGTGAGGACTTTCATGGGCACAAAGAACCGCAACCGGATCTCTTCCGGCGTGAGTTGCGAAAAGGTCGTCCGCAAGGGCGGCTCGTCCTCCGGCACCACCGGGCGCAAGAGCAACCGGCGACCGTCCCCCAATGTGATGATCTCCTCCAGCTCCTTCGGATAGGGCCGGATCGCCAACCGGTCTGACGCGGGTTCGTCGGCCGCAGCAACCCTGATCCGCGCATCGAGTGCCATCACGCCATACTCGTCGGCAAGCAGCGGATTGATGTCCAGCTCGATGACCTCCGCGAAATCAACGACCAGTTGAGAGACCTTGATCATGGTGAGCGCGATCGCCTCCAGATTGGCGGCCGGCATGTCCCGGTAGCCCTGAAGCAGGCGATGAATGCGGGTGCGCGACATGGCCTCCTGTGCAAGGCGCATGTTGAGCGGCGGCAGCGCAAACGCCTTGTCCCCGACGACCTCAACCGCTGTCCCGCCCTCGCCGAACAGGATCATCGGTCCGAACTGTGGGTCGCTGATGACGCCGACAATCAGCTCGTAGGCACCGGGACGGCGGATCATCGGTTCGACCATGACGCCGTCGATCCGGGCCTCCGGCACCTCGCGCCCCACACGTTCCAGCATCGCAGCGGCCGCCGCTTCCACGGCTTTCGGGCCCTCCAGATCCAGCACGACGCCACCGCAATCGGTCTTGTGGGCGATGTCGGGCGAACGGATCTTCAAGGCGACAGGACCGCCCAGCTCGACAGCCGCGGCGGCGGCCTCCTGCGGTGTTTCCGCTGTACGGACCGCGGCAACAGGGACGCCGTAAGCGCCCAACACCGTTTTTGCTTCCGGCTCCATCAGCCACATCCGCTGTTCGCTCAGAGCCTGTTCGATCACGGCGCGCGCCGCAGCGATGTCGGGCGTGAAATCCTCAGGCACCGAGGCCGGTGTTTCGATCAGTTCTTCCTGGCTTCGCCGGTAGTTGACCAGATGTGCGAAGGCGCGCACCGCCTGCGCCGGCATGTCGTAGGTCGGGATCTTGTTGTCGGCGAAATGGCGGCGGGCCTCTCGAACCGGCCCGTCTCCCAACCAGCTTGTTAGGATGGTGGGGCCAGGAATGTCCGACTTCTGACGCTTCACCGTGTCGATGACCGCTTTCGCCGCATCCATCGCCGAGGCGATAGCGGTGGGACAGTTTAGCACCAGGATCGCATCCACATTCTTGTCCCGAAGGACAATGTCCAGCGCTGCGGCGTATCGCTCGCCGGGCGCGTCGCCGATGATGTCGATCGGGTTGCGGCGGGACCACATCGGCGGCAGAACCTCGTTCAAGGCCGACAAGGTCTCGGGCGACAGTTCCGCCAGGCGGCCGCCCTCGTCGATCAGCGTATCGGTCGCCAGGACGCCGATGCCGCCGCCGTTGGTGAGGATCGCCAGACGGTCGCCGCGCGGCAGGCCGATGGCGCCCAGCGTGCCGACGGCGTCAAACAACTCCTCCAGGTCAAGCACCCGCAGCATGCCGGCCCGGCGAATCGCTGTGTCGTACACGTCGTCCGAACCCGCAAGCGCACCGGTATGGGACGCCGCGGCGAGTGCCGCCTCCCGGTGGCGGCCGGCTTTGACCACGATCACCGGTTTGGAGCGCGCCGCCGCACGGGCCGCAGACATGAACTTGCGCGCCTCAGTAACCGATTCGATATAAAGCAGGATCGCGCGCGACTCCCTGTCATTGGCCAGGAAGTCCAACATGTCACCGAAGTCCACATCGGCCATGTCGCCCAGCGAGACCAGGTGCGAAAAGCCGATGCCCCGCTCGGTCGCCCAATCAACCACGGAAGTGACCACTGCACCCGATTGCGCCACGAAAGCAAGCCGGCCCTGCAATGGCGTCGTGCCACCGAAGCTGGCGTTCAGCCCGACACCGGGCACGATGATGCCCAGGCAGTTGGGGCCGATGAGGCGAAGAAGATGAGGTCTGGCGGCATCGAGCACCGCCTGCTGCAGACGCTGCCCCTTTTCGTTGTCTCCCTCGCCGAAACCGGCCGAGATGATCACGGCACCACGTGTCCCCGCAGCGCCAAGATCGCGGATCAGGTCAGGCACCAGGTCAGGCGGCGTCGCAATGACGGCCAGGTCCGGCACGACCGGCAGCGAGGCAATATCCGGATAGGTGGGGACACTCTGGATATGTTCGTGATGGGGATTGACCGGCATCACCGGTCCGTCCAGTCCGCCATGCAACAGATTGCGGGCCAGCACCGCCCCGACCGAACCATACCGTCTGCTGGCGCCGATCACGGCCACCGACTTCGGATTGAAGAGGCAGTCGAGGTTTCGGATCGTCATGGCGGGGCAATAGGATCGCTTTATTGTGAAGAATGCTCGGCGGGCACCGAGGACTTTAGTATAGGGCCATTGCAGGACGAAGACGGGCATTGACGCACGTCAACGAGATGCGTGCGGCCGCTTTCTAACGTGAGATCAGACACATTGGGGGCGTTTGGTTTGAACATTGTCCCGGACGGACAAGGTAACCGCGGTTTCACCTGGCAGCAGGCGGCACGCGACCTCGACGGGTTGCCGGATGGCGCAGGCCTGAACATTGCCCATGAAGCCGTCGACCGACATGTCCAGCGCGGGACCGGCGGGCGCGTGGCGCTGCGCTGGATCGCCCACGACGGGACCGTCACGGATGTCGACTACGCTGGGCTCAGCCGCCAGACCAACCAGTTCGCGAATGTCCTGTCTTCCCTCGGTATCGGCAAGGGCGATCGCGTCTTCACTCTGACGGGTCGAATCCCTGAACTGTACGTGACGGCGCTGGGCGCGCTGAAAAATCGCAGTGTCTTCTGTCCGCTGTTTTCAGCCTTTGGGCCCGAACCCATACAGACCCGGATTGCCGCGGGCCGAGGAAAACTCCTGGTCACGACCGCGTCTCTGTTCGAACGAAAGGTTCGCGGGCTACTTCCGGATCTGCCGGATCTCGACCACGTGCTGATCGTCGGCGCGGAGCAGGCGGACATGGGCGATCCGCGTGTCCAGTCGTTCGATGCGCTGCTGGACGCGGCGGTGCCGGAATTCGCCATCGCGCCCACCGATCCCGAAGACATGGCGCTGTTGCATTTCACCAGCGGGACCACCGGTGCGCCCAAAGGCGCGGTACACGTGCATGAAGCCGTCGTCGTCCACCACGCGACGGGCCGCATCGCCCTGGATTTGCAGCCGGGCGATCGCTACTGGTGCACCGCCGACCCCGGCTGGGTAACGGGGACGTCCTACGGCATCATCGCGCCGCTGACCAACGGCGCCACCCTGATCGTCGACGAGTCTGAGTTCGACCCTGGGCGTTGGTACCGGATTCTCCAGGATCATCATGTCCAGGTCTGGTACACAGCACCCACGGCCATCCGCATGCTGATGCGCGCCGGGACGGACTTGGCGCGGCGTTACGACCTTAGCCATCTGCGGCACCTGGCGAGCGTCGGCGAACCCCTGAGCGCACAGGCGGTCTTGTGGGGCGAGGAGGCTTTCGGACGCCCGTTCCATGACACCTGGTGGCAGACCGAAACCGGTGGCATCATGATCGCCAATGCCGCGGATACACCCGTCAGGCCGGGATCCATGGGTCGGCCCCTTCCGGGCGTCGAGGCCGCCGTCGTCGCGCGGTCGCCCAACGGCAGGGTCAAACAATCGACCGAGCCGGACGTGACAGGGGAACTGGCGCTGAAGGCCGGCTGGCCGTCGATGTTCCGGGCCTATCTTGGCCAGGACGACCTTTATCGCAACTGTTTCGCAGACGGGTGGTATCTGACGGGCGATCTCGTAAGAACGGACGCCGACGGCTATTTCTGGTTCGTGGGCCGGGCCGACGACGTCATCCAGTCGGCCGGACACCTGGTCGGACCTTTCGAAGTCGAAAGCGGGCTGATGGAACATCCAGCCGTTGCCGAAGCCGCCGTATTCGGAAAGCCGGATTCGGTCACCATGGAAACCGTCGCAGCCGTCGTTACCCTGAAACCGGGATTCAGCGAGAGCCCGGACCTGCGCCGGGAACTGATCGCCCATGCCCGACGGCGCCTGGGGCCGACCGTCGCACCCCGCGAAATACACTTTGCCGCGGACTTGCCCAAGACCCGTTCCGGAAAGATCATGCGGCGTCTGATCCGGGCCCGGGCGCTCGGTCTGCCGGAAGGTGACCGGTCGACCGAGGCAAACGGCGGCAAGACGATCGAGGAGGCGTCGTTATGACGGAAGATGAAGCAAGGCAGATGGTGCTGGAGATCCTGGGGGAGATCGCTCCCGACCTCGATCAGGCCGCGCTCGACCCCGCCGTTAGTTTCAGGGATCAGTCCGACTTCGACTCGGTCGACTTTCTCAATTTGGCGATTGCTCTATCCGAGCGCCTAAACCGCGAAATTCCAGAAACCGACTATCCCCGCCTGTCCAGTCTGTCCGGCTGCGTCGACTATCTGACCGGCGGAACCAGCGCTGCGGCCTGAGGTCCGCCGCTCTCGCACGGGTCCTCCTCCGGCCTGGCCGCGATGGCCAGTCGGATATTATCCCCGCATTTCCGGTTGCCTGTTCGGTTCACGGCTTGCTCGAATAGCGGGCGACCCGGCTCAATCCTTCCCACATTCGCGTGATCCGGGCCGCGAGCCGGTCATCGAACCCCCATCTTGGTTGGGTCGCTTCGAACAGGACAAGGCGAACTGCATGTCAAAGCTTGCCGCCGCCGTCGCATTCATGTTCGGCCTGCTCGTCGCGGGCACCGGTCACGCCCAAGCCGCCAACGGCCAGCTGACCGAGGAAGAGGTCGGCCAGTCCAGCTGGGCCCTGATCTTCGGAAACCGGGATGAGCGCGAGCAGGCCTTGCGGGTGCTGCGGGAACGCGGCGATCTCGATACGGCGGCCGCCCTTATCCTGGCTATCCGCTTCCGCCGCAGCGCCCGGGCGGACCTGTCCAACACGCTGCAGGAGATAACCGGACACGATGCAAACGACTGGTTCGGCTGGATGCTGTGGCAGGAGACCCATCCGGAGGTCAGGCCGCATCCAAGCTTCGAGACCGTCAAGCTGGGGGTCTTCGACCGCATCGACCCCAACTTCCGGACATTCTTCCAGGAGGAATGGATACGCCGCGAGCGTATGCACATCCGCCTAGAGGAAGTCACCTGGGGCGGCGTTGCCGCGCTCACCGGAATCCCTTCGCTGGACAATCCCCGTATGATCGACGCCGCATCGGCCGACTACATGCTGGATACGGACCTCATCTTCGGCGTGGAGATCAATGGCGATGCCCGGGCCTATCCGCTGCGCATCATGGGTTGGCACGAGATGTTCAATGACGTGATCGGCGGCGTGCCGGTGGCGCTCGCCTACTGCACGCTCTGCGGATCGGGCATTCTTTACGAGACGACGCTCGAAGACCAGGACGAACCGCTGGTGTTCGGATCCTCCGGTCTGCTCTACCGGTCAAACAAGCTGATGTTCGACTGGCAGACGCGGAGCCTGTGGAACCAGTTCACCGGCCGGCCCGTCGTCGGGCCTCTGGTTAAAAGCGGCATTGAGCTCAGGACCCGGCCGGTTGTCATCACCGACTGGCAAAGCTGGCGTGCCCGACACCCGGACACAAAGATCCTGTCCATCGATACCGGCCATACCCGCGACTACCGGTCCGGCGTGGTTTACGCCGACTATTTCGGCAGTGACGCGTTGATGTTTCCCGCTTTTGTCCGGGACGGCGACCTGCCGTCCCAGAAAGACTACGTCTTCGGCATCCGCGATGTGGGCAGCGCCAAGGCTTGGCCCCTGACCGCGTTCGAAGGCGGCGCCGTGATCAACGACAGCGTCGGGGCGCGCAACGTGCTCCTGCTGGGCGATGAGGCCACACGAACGGTACGGGCCTACGACCGCGGTGAAATCGAACTGTCGCGAACCGATGGACTCGATACCGTCAGCGGGCCTGGCGGCGATTGGCGGGTGCAGGAAGATGCGATCGTCGGGCCGGACGGAAAGCGGTTGCCGCGCATTGCCGGCAGCATTTCCTACTGGTTCGCGTGGGACGGTTACCTGGGCGCCCGGAGCGAGCTGTATGATCCGGCCACTGCGCAATAACACCCTTATGCAACCGGGGCCGGCCGACGTCTTGACGACGCCTTCCGGCCCGCTGTTTCAGGCGGCCTGCAGAATTGCGCGCCGTTCCCGGGACTTAGACCGGCGCAACGCTGCAAGCTTCAGAAAAACACTCAGGTGAAGAATGATGAAGAGCGGCACTAGCATGCTTGGGAACAGGTTGAGCGGCCAGGCTTCCATTGGCAGGCTAGTGGGGCCGTCGCCGACGAGGGCCGGAAATGCCCCGGAAGCAAGGGTCGCGCCGCCTACAGCGCCGACGAAGTCAAGCAGACCCAGAACGTGAAACGCCGCAAACCGACCGCTGAAAACAAATCTGCGGTCCCTTCTCAGACCCGCGACCACAAAAACCGCAGCGAGACCGACAGCGACATCTCCAAATCCCGCCGGCCACGCGAACAAGGCGGGCAATATGTCATGGGCATAGAGCAGCAGGAACGCAAACCCGACGACACGCCATAGCTGAATCTGGGTCAATGTTTGGATGTCCTGTGCCAGGACGAATGCGCGAAATCGCGGCAACAACCGGTACGCCAACAAAAACACCAGTACGGGAACGGCCGCCGTCAGTACGACTGGCCTGAAGGGCTGCGGCCCCTCCGTGTCCAGCAATCCCGATGTGCCGATCCAGTATGCGAAGCCTGCCCAGGCGAGTAAGGCGAAGGCGACACTGACTTTCGCCGTTGCCGTCCAGGGTGTGTCGTCGCTTGCGTTTGTCACTTTATTCACTCCTCAGACAGTTATGTGTATCTACACGCATAAAGCCAAAAAAGGGGGGCTCAATTGCCCTGAACATGCCCGATCGCCGTGGTCAGGTCGTTCAGCAGCCCAGCCCAGCGGGGTTCGCCAAGACCGCCGACCAGGTCGCGTTGTGCTTTCCGCCAGAGAGGCAGAGCCGCCTTCAGCGTACGTTCGCCTTTGCCGGTCAGCCGCACCTTCCGTACGCGGCGGTCGATATCGGGTTCCACCACGATCAGCCCGTCCTTCTCCAACGGCCTGAGATTCCTTGTGAGCGTGGTTCGATCCATCACAAGGGCCTTTGCAAACTGGGTCAGCGCCGGTTCGCCGAGTTCGCCGAGCGTCGCCAGAATTGTGAACTGCGTCGCCTTCAATCCGGCGGGCTGCAGGGCCGCCTCGTAGAATTGCGTAACCGCCCTTGTCGCCTTCCTGAGATTGGCGCAGGTGCAGGCCGACACGTCGACAACATTCGGATGAGGCTCATTGGACCGCATAATACGTGTATATACACTTTACGATGAGGTTGTCAAGAGGTCCGCCCGTTAGAGGACCGACGCGCGGATCTCTTGTTTCAGGGGACCTCCGGGTCGGGTTTAGGCCACTTTGACCTTCGCCATCATGCCGCTGCCCTGGTGTTCCAGGATGTGGCAATGAAACATCCACATGCCCGGATTGTCCGCGAAAAGCGCGATCTCGGCCGTTTGCTGCGGCGCGAGCAGCACAGTGTCGCGCAGCGGTTGATGGGGCACGGGCTGTCCGCCCTGGCGCAGGATGCGGAAGCTGTGGCCGTGCAGATGGATCGGATGGTCGAACGCGGTCTGGTTGACCAGTTCGATGATGTGGCTGCGGCCCAGCGACAGTGTCAGCAGCGGTTCCGCCTCGAAGACGTTTTCGGGCACGACCCCGTTCATGGCCCAAAGCCTGCCGGCGCCGGCCAGGTCGCGCATGGACATGAAGCGGCCGCCCATCATGGCGCCGTGCATCCGTCCCATGGCCCCGCCCTCGAACACGACACGATGACGCTCGGCGCCATCGGGCTCCGGCAATGTCACCGGATTGGGTTCCAGCGCCGCGGGCGCCGGCCGCGTGGCTTTCTTCAGGGCAGGCCTGTCTTCATACACGAACGTCATCAGCTCGTAGGCCCGCTCGCGGCCGTAGGCATCGTCGATGACAGGCACCCGATCGCCGGGCGCCCCTGTCATATCAAGGATCAGATCGGCCCGCATGCCGACGCCAAGCACGACCCTGTTGCCGGCAAGCGGGTGCGGCGGCACCGGGTGACCGTCCAGGGCGACAAGCCAGACGGGCATCTCGGGGAGTTGGACCGCGAATGTCCGCGCATTGGCCACGTTGATCAGCCGAAGACGGACCCGTTCGCCGGACCGCAGAGCTTCGGCCATGGCGATGCTGCCGTTGACCGTGACCGTGTTGCCCAGGCGACCGGCGTGACTGAGATCCATCATGCCGCCGAAGGGCATCACCTGTGCCGACCGGTCCAGGCGCCAGTCGTCCATCACCCACAGGATCTCGCGATCGACCTCGGGCGGATTGCGTTCCTCGACGATCAGGGCACCGTGCAGGCCCCGTCCCACCTGTTGCGCGCTATTGATGTGCGGGTGGTACCAGAAGGTCCCGGCATCGGTGAGGTCGAACTCGTAGACGAACGTTTCACCCGGCGCGATCGGCGGCTGGCTGACCCAAGGCACACCGTCCATCTCAACGGGGATCCGCAGCCCGTGCCAGTGGACGGTCGTGGGCTCGTCCAATCGGTTTTCCACCTCGACGCGCAGCCGCTCGCCCTGTCGGGCCCGGAGCACCGGTCCCGGCACCTGGCCGTTGTAGCTCCAGACCGGCGTGGCAGGGCCTTCGTTTGCGACCAGGGGCGCCTCCCCGGCTTCGGCCACCAGGCGCATACGGTCGACGGCGCGCGCATGCCTCGTCGGCGCAAGCCCGGCCAGCGACAGGGCCGCCACGGAAATCAGACAGTCGCGCCTGCTCAGGCGGGGGACCGTTAAAGTCAAACCGACGTTCCTTTCCATCGTCTCATTTGCAGGTAGTTCGGCCGGGCGGTGGAGTCAACGCCGGGATCCTGGCCCGGCCCCGTTCCCGCCGCCGTTGCGACGACAGGTGTCGATTTGCCGCTAGTCGGCGCCGTCCCGCCGCCATTAGATTGCGCCCATGACGCGTTATTCCATTTTCAGCCTGGCGCGGAACGCCCTTGGCTATCACAAGGGCTGGCCGCGCGCCTGGCGCAGCCCCGAGCCGAAACCAGCCTACGATGCGATCATCGTCGGCGGTGGCGGGCACGGTCTGGCGAGCGCCTACTACCTGGCCAAGGAGCACGGCGTCACCAACGTCGCCGTGCTGGAGAAAGGCTGGCTGGGCGGTGGTAACACCGGCCGCAACACGACGATCATCCGGTCCAACTATCTGTGGGACGAAAGCGCGCATCTCTACGAAAAGGCGCTGCAGCTCTACGAAGGGATGTCGCACGATCTCAACTTCAACATCATGCTGAGCCAGCGCGGCGTGCTCAACCTCGCCCACAACGAACACGACCTGAAGGAGATGTCCCGCCGCGTCCGCGCCATTCAGCTGAATGGAATCGATTCCGAGATCCTCACCACGGAGCAGGTCAAGCAGGAAGTTCCGATCATTAATACCTCGGCGGAGGTGCGGTACCCGATTCTGGGCGCGTCGATCCAGCGCCGCGGCGGCGTCGCCCGCCACGATGCAGTCGCCTGGGGGCTGGCGCGGGCAGCTGACGCACGCGGCGTCGACATCATCCAAAACTGCGAGGTGACCGGCATCAAGGTCGAGAAAGGCCAAGTGACGGGACTGGAAACGACTCGCGGCGTCATCAACGCCAAGAAGGTGGGCCTGGTGGCGGCCGGTCATTCAAGCGTGCTCGCGGCCATGGCGGGCCTGCGGCTGCCGATCGAAAGTCATCCGCTGCAGGCCCTGGTTTCCGAGCCGATCAAGCCGATCATCCACAATGTGGTGATGTCCAACGCCGTGCACGTTTATGTGAGCCAGTCGGACAAGGGCGAATTGGTGATCGGCGCCGGCCTCGACCATTACAACTCCTATTCCCAGCGCGGCAGCTTCGGCATCGTCGAAGGACAGATGGGCGCACTGCTCGAGCTGTTTCCGGTTTTCTCACGTCTGCGAATGCTGCGTCAGTGGGGCGGCATCGTCGATGTCTGTCCCGACGCCAGTCCGATCATCAGCAAGACGCCGGTTGCCGGGCTCTACATCAATTGCGGCTGGGGCACGGGCGGCTTCAAGGCAACGCCGGGCTCGGGCTGGGTCTTTGCCCATACCATCGCCCGCGACGAACCGCACCCGCTGAACGCCCCCTTCACCCTCGAACGGTTTACGACCGGCGCGCTGATCGACGAGCACGGCGCCGCCGCGGTCGCCCACTGAGGTTCGCGGATCATGCTGCTGATCACCTGTCCCTGGTGCGGGCCGCGAGATGAGAGCGAATTCAGCGCCGGCGGCGAGGCCCACATCGTCCGGCCTGAGGATCCGGACGCGCTGAGCGACGAAGCCTGGGCCGATTACCTTTTCATGCGCACCAACCCAAAGGGTCGGTTCCTCGAGCGCTGGTGTCATGCCCACGGTTGCCGCCGCTGGTTCAACGTGGAGCGCGACACCGTCAGCGACAAGATCACCGCCGTCTACAAGATGGGCGAGCGGCCGCCGGGCGACGACAGCGGGGGCGGACAATGAACGCTCAGCCAGACCGTTTGGAAGCCGGCGGCCTCGTCGACCGCGGCAAGCCCCTTTCCTTCACCTTCAACGGTCGTGCCTATACCGGCTTTGCCGGCGACACGCTGGCCTCCGCGTTGCTGGCCAACGGCGTGCGCCTGATCGGCCGCAGCTTCAAGTACCATCGCCCGCGCGGCCTGCTGTCGGCTGGTGCCGAGGAACCCAACGGTCTGGTCCAGCTAGAGACCGGCGTCCGCACGCAGCCCAACCTGCGGGCGACGCAGATCGAACTCTACGACGGCCTCGCGGCGGCCAGCGTCAATTGCTGGCCCAGCGTCGAGTTCGATATCGGCGCCATCAACAATTCGCTCAAGGCGCTGTTCCCCGCCGGCTTCTATTACAAGACCTTCATGGGCCCGCCGGGCTGGCATTTCTATGAGCGGATCATCCGCAAGGCGGCGGGGCTGGGGCGGGCGCCCGACGGCCCCGATCCGGACCGCTACGAACGTATGAACGTCCATGCCGACGTGCTGGTGGTGGGCGGCGGACCGGCCGGGCTTGCGGCAGCCCTGGCGGCCGGCCGTGCCGGCGCGCGGGTGCTGCTGATCAACGAGGACAGCCAGTTCGGCGGGACGCTGCTCGGTTCGCTGGACCAGGTCGGCGACCAGGCGGCAGCCGACTGGACCCGCGAGGCCGTGACCGAGCTCGCCGCCATGCACGACGTGCGGTTGCTGTCGCGCACATCCGTGTTCGCCTACTACGATCACAACTTCCTGGCCGCGGTGGAACGGGTGACCGATCATCTGGGCCCCGACGCGCCGGCGCAGCTACCCCGGCAGCGGATGTGGCGTATCCGAGCGGTTCAAGTCGTCCTGGCGACCGGCGCCATCGAGCGGCCGTTGATCTTCGCCAACAACGACCGGCCCGGCGTGATGCTGGCCGGCGCGGCGCGGACCTACGTGAACCGGTACGCGGTTCGTCCGGGTCGTCGCGCCGTGGTCGCCACCGGCAATGACGGCGCCTACGATACCGCCCTCGACCTCGCCCGGTCCGGCATCGAGGTCGCGGCCATCGTCGACCTCAGGCCGGATCCCGGTGCGGCGGCGGACCGGGCCCGTGCCCAGGGCATTGAGGTTTTGCCGGGACAAGCGGTGGTCGACACCACCGGCACCAAGGCGTTGACGGGCGTTGAGGTCATGGCGCTCGGCGCCGACGGCGGCACGCTTTCCGGCACGCCCAATCGGCTCGATTGCGACCTGCTCGCCGTTTCCGGCGGCTGGAACCCGGCCGTACACCTGTACTCCCAGTCACGCGGCAAGCTGCGCTTCGACGAGTCGCTCGCTACTTTCGTGCCCGACCGGTCGGCCCAGGCCGAACGATCGGCCGGGGCCGCCGGCGGCACCTTCGATACGGCGGCTTGCGTCCTGGAGGGCCATGCGGCCGGTCGTGCCGCAGCCGAGGCCGCCGGCTTCGCGGCCGGTTCCGAACCGCCACCCCTGCAGCCTGGACCGCCGGCCGGACCGCAGCGGGCGCTCTGGCTGATCCCCGGCCGAACGCCGGGCGCCGACCAGCGCCGTTTCGTCGATCTCCAAAACGACGTCACTGCCGCCGACGTTCAGCTCGCCGCGCGCGAAGGCTACCGGTCGGTCGAACACACCAAACGTTACACGACACTCGGCATGGGCACCGATCAGGGTAAGACGGGCAACGTGCACGGTCTCGCCATCCTGGCACAGGCGCTGGACCTGCCGATTCCCCAGGTTGGGACGACGACTTTCCGGCCGCCCTATACGCCCGTCGCGTTCGGCGCGCTCGCCGGGCGTGACGTCGGCGTTTTGTCCGACCCCGTCCGACGGACCCCGATGCATCGCTGGCACGAAGAGAACGGCGCGGTGTTCGAAGATGTGGGCCAGTGGAAGCGCCCCTTCTATTACCCGCGCGGGGACGAGAACAAACATCAGGCGGTAGACCGCGAGTGCCTGGCCGTCCGAAACGATGTCGGCATCCTCGATGCAACCACCCTGGGCAAGATCGACATTCAAGGCCCGGACGCGACCACTCTGCTGAACCGCATCTATACCAACGCATGGAGCAAGCTCGAGATCGGCCGCTGCCGGTACGGCCTGATGTTGGGCGAAGACGGCATGGTCATGGATGACGGTGTCACCGCGCGGCTGGGCGAGAACCATTTCCTGATGACGACGACCACGGGCAATGCCGCCCGTGTGCTGGCATGGCTCGAGGAATGGGTCCAGACCGAATGGCCTGATCTCAAGGTCTATTTCACCTCGGTCACGGAGCAGTTCGCCACCGCGGGTGTGGCCGGCCCGAAAGCGCGGGACCTGCTAAGAGAGCTTGGGACCGACATCCCGCTGGAGCCGGATGCCTTTCCATTCATGAGCTGGCGCCAGGGGACGGTGGGGGGCCTGCCGGCGCGGGTCTTCCGGGTCAGCTTCACCGGCGAAATGTCGTACGAGATAAACGTGCCGGCCAGCCATGGCATGGCGCTGTGGAAGGCGCTGATTGACAAGGGCACGGCCTTCGGGGTGACGCCCTTCGGCACCGAAGCGATGCATGTGCTGCGCGCCGAGAAGGGCTTCATCATCGTCGGGCAGGAAACCGACGGGACCGTCACGCCGACCGACCTGGGCATGGACTGGATCCTGTCGAAGAAGAAGGACTTCATCGGGCGGCGGTCGCTGTCGCGGACCGACACGGTGCGAGCCGACCGCAAACAGCTGGTCGGGCTGCTGACGGACGATCCGGCCCGCGTCCTTCCCGAGGGCGGACAGATTACCGCCGAGCCGTCGCCGTCCCGTCCCGCAACCATGATCGGACACGTGACCTCGAGCTACCGGAGCGCCACACTGGACCGGTCGATCGCACTCGCGCTGGTGCGTGGCGGCCGGGCCCGCATGGGAGAGACCGTTTACGTTCCGTTGGAAGACGGTGTGGCGGCGGCGCAAATCACCGATCCCGTGTTCTACGACAAGGAAGGAAAGCGGCTGCATGGCTGACAACGGCCACAGGGAATCGCCGCTGGACCATCTGGCCGCCGTGCAGGCGGGCCGGACCGGTGGTGCCGGCGTTCGGATGAGCCAACGCGCCTTCCGCGGACGGATCAACCTGCGGGGCGATGGCGACAGCGAAGGCTTTCGGCGCGCGGTGTCCGAGGTGCTGGGCGTCGAGCCGCCGATCGAACCGAACACGAGCAGCAGCGCCGGCGACGTCTCGGTGCTTTGGCTGGGTCCCGACGAGTGGCTGGTGGAGACGACCGAGACCGCAGAAGGTGACACCGCAGAGGCGCTCGGACGGAGCCTCGACGGTGAACATGCCGCGGTGACGGCGACGGGGGAGGCGATGACAACGATCGCACTTTCAGGTCCGCAGGCCCGCGACGTCCTGGCCAAGGGCATGACGCTTGACCTGCACCCGCGCCGCTTTGGCCCCGGCGGTTGTGCCCGGACCTTGCTCGCCAAGACCGACGTGCTGGTGCGCCAGCTGGATGAGACGCCGGCATTTGAGCTGACGGTGCACCGCAGCTTTGCAGACTATGCGTGGCGCTGGCTCGCCGACGCCGCCCGGGAGTACGGGCTTGAAGTCACGTCCCAGTGACGGTGCCAGCATTCCGTGTCGCCGGCCGCGCAGTAAAGGTCCCCGCCTCGACAATGCCGGTGCCCGTACCCATTATCCTCCCCAGTGAGGCAGTCAACGGACCCGGTGGCATCGCATGCAAGCCGTAAGACGCTGGTCAGTGCGCAGGGCGCGCTTTCTCGACGGTCTTTATGACCGGTTCGAGTGGGCGATCCGCCTGTTGCGGCCGATCGCCGACCTGGTGGGCTATCAGCGGCTTGAGGCGCCGGTCGCGCGGATCGAACACGGCATCAAGGGTTTTATGTTCGATTGCCAGATGTGCGGCCACTGCGTCCTGGGCGAGACAGGCATGGCCTGCCCCATGAACTGCCCCAAGAACCTACGCAACGGCCCATGCGGCGGCGTGCGGTCCGACGGCAATTGCGAGGTCGAGCCGGATATGCGATGCGTCTGGGTCGAGGCCTGGGAAGGCAGCCAGCGCATGGTCGACCGGGAGCGGATCATGATCCTGCAGCCGCCGGTCGACCACAGGCTGCGCGGCACGTCATCCTGGCTGCGGGTCCTGAAGGAGCGGCTTTGGCGACGCCGCCACGTTCCGGACACCGGCGCATGAATGACGACGAGACTACCGCGCGGGAGGATCTGTTCGGCTATGCCGTCCCGGGCGATCCGCCGGCGGGCCATTCTTCGCACGGCCGGTTGGAGTATCTGCTTCGCAAGGGCGTCTTTGCCGTGACGGCGGAGCTCAACCCGCCCGACTCCGCCGATCCCTACGAGGTATTCGAGCGGGCCGCGGTGCTGGCAGAAGTGTGCGATGCCATCAACGCCACTGACGCGTCGGGTGCCAACGTGCACATGTCCAGCGTCGGCATCTGCGCGCTGTTGACGCGCGCGGACCTTGCGCCTGTCATGCAGGTCTCCTGCCGGGACCGAAACCGCATCGCGATCCAAGGCGACGTCCTCGCGGCCGCCGCCATGGGTGTGTGCAACATGCTTTGTCTGACCGGGGACGGCGTCGGCGTCGGCGACCAGCCGGAAGCGAAACCCGTGTTCGATTTTGACTGCATGTCGCTTCTGGAAACCATTCGCCGCATGCGCGACGAGCAGCAGTTTCTGTCCGGACGCGCCATCACCGAACCGCCACGGGTCTTTCTGGGTGCGGCGGCCAATCCGTTCGTGCCGCCACTGGACTTCCGGCCGCACCGTCTCGCCAAAAAGATCGCCGCGGGCGCCCAGTTCGTACAGACCAACTATTGTTTCGACATGTCCCAGTTCGAACGGTACATGGCGCGGGTCCGCGATCTCGGCCTGCACGAGAAGTGTTTCATCCTGGCCGGGGTCGGCCCGCTGGCGTCGGCACGCTCGGGCCGCTGGATGCGCAACAACATCCCGGGCATTCACATTCCCGACGAGGTCATCGACCGGCTGGAACGGGCCGACGACCCACGCCGCGAAGGCCGCGACATCTGCGTGGAGACGATCCAGCGCATGCGGGAGATCGAGGGCGTGCACGGTGTGCACATCATGGCTTACCGGCAAGAAGAGATGGTGGCCGATATCGTCGAAGCCTCCGGCGTCCTGCAGGAACGCGAGAACTCAGAGGTCGGGATCGCTGGCCTGCGCCGGCAGCAAGCGCGGCGGCGCGACCGCATGTTGAAGAAGATCCAGGAAGGTCGGGGCGACCGGCCGGGATCGGCCTAAACGAGCGCCCGGCGCTGGTCCCGCGGCGTGCAGCCGAACTGGTCGCGGTAACACTTGGAAAAGTGCGAGGCCGAGACGAAACCGCAGGCGAGCGCAACGTCCAGCACAGACATGCTGGTTTGCAACAGCAGTTGCCGCGCCCGCTTGAGACGGAGCTCCAGATAAAAACGCGTCGGTGTCCTCTGCAGGTACTTCCGGAACAGCCGCTCCAGCTGCCGGGTGGACAGACCCACCTCGTCGGCCATCTCGCGCTGGCTGAGCGGCTTTTCGAGGTTTTCCTCCATGGCAGCGATTACTTTGAGCAGCTTGCTGTGGGTAATCCCGAACCGCACGGGCATGGCCATGCGCTGGATTTCCGTGCTCTCGCGGATATTGGAGTAGATCAGCTCTTCTGAGACCGCCATCTCGACCTCGCGGCCGAACTGCTGGGCGATGATGTGCAGCATCATGTCGAGCGCTGCCGTTCCGCCGGCGCAGGTAAGCCGGCCGCGATCGATCTCGAACAGCTCGTTGGTCACATCCAGGTCCGGGAACTGCTCGGAGAAGGCCGGCAGGTTTTCCCAGTGGATCGTGCAGCGATAGCCGTCTAGCAGGCCCGCCCGGGCCAGGGCGTAGGAGCCGGTGCACAACGCGCCCAGGTTGGCGCCGCGCCGGGCAAGGCGACGCAGCCAGGCCAAGACCTTCTCATGGTCGTAGCGGTGGACATCCAGCCCGCCGCAGACGAACACCGTCGGATAGGTCTCCACGTCGGCAATCGCGGCGTCCACCTGGATGGCAATGCCGTTGCTGCCGGTGACCGGCTGGCCGTCGCGCGAGAACAGACGCCAGCGATAGAGGTCTCGGTCGCTGACCCAATTGGCCAGTCGCAACGGTTCGACGGCCGAAACGAAGCCGCCCATGGAAAAATTGGGCAACAGCAGGAAGCCGACCTCAACTGGCGATTCCGTGAGCGGGCCATCAATCATGGTGCCCTTGCCTCCCTCGGTACGGCGGCCCGCCCGCCGGTGGGGGCACAATGGCCATCCGACGGTGACATGGCGACGCCGCAACATGTCCTCTTCGTGACGCGTTGTCGGAATTAGAGCAGAAATTGACGTTTTTGCAACGGTGACCACATCGACGGGCACGCGACGGCGCTAGACCGCCAAAACGGCGCCAGGCAGTCGGGTCTCCCGGGACCGGATGCCACGACCGTGGGCCGGCCGTTCCCGGGGCCGCCCTTGTCGCGGCCGCATGACAATTGGTCGCTTCAAGGCCAATCCGGCTACCCCCGCTTATGCAATGTATTGCGCCGCCGCCGGGCAGGCCGCACGCGTCAGGAAGCGCACATCCGGTGGGGAGCCTACAGCAAGGAGCCGCTCAAGATGGTGAACTACCAGAACTCGGTGGACCAGTCCGACCGCAAGGTGCCGATCAATCTCCGTCAGTCCGGCCCGACGCCCGTCCAGATGCTGATCTCGACGCGGGTTCGGAAGTCGCCCTACTGGCACCTCTCCATTGAGGCGGGCTGCTGGCGGGCCACGGTCTACAACCGGATCTATCATCCCCGCGGCTATGTGAAGCCCGAAGCAGGCGGGGCCATGGTCGAATATGACGCCCTGGTCAATCACGTCACCATGTGGAACGTGGCAGTCGAACGCCAGATCCGGGTGGCCGGCCCCGATGCGGAAGCGTTCGTCGACTATGTCATCACCCGCAACGCCACACGCATCAAGCCGATGAACGGCAAGTACGTGATCCTGTGCAACGAAAAGGGCGGCGTGCTGAACGACCCGGTGCTGTTGCGCCTGTCGGAGGACGAGTTCTGGTTCAGCCTGTCGGATTCCGACATCATGTTCTGGCTGCAGGGCGTCAATGTCGGTAACCGCTTCAATGTCGAGATCGACGAGATCGACGTCTGCCCGGTCCAGATTCAGGGCCCCAAGTCGGCCGACCTGATGGCGGACCTGGTCGGCGACGCGGTCCGGGATATCCCAAGCTATGGGCTGATGGAAGCCCAGGTGGGCGGCCGTCCGGTGATCATCTCGCAGACCGGTTTCACCGGCGAAAAGGGCTACGAGATCTATTTACGCGACGCGACGCTCTACGCTGAAGATATGTGGAACGCGGTGCTGGAAGCCGGCAAGGCGCACAACCTGATGGTCATCGCACCCGCGCATCACCGCCGAATCGCGGCGGGCATCCTGTCCTGGGGTCAGGACATGGATGCCGAGACGCTACCGTTCCAGTGCAATCTCGGCTACCAGGTGCCGCGCAACAAAGAATCCGACTATGTCGGCCGTGCCACCCTGGAACGGGTCCGCGAACAGATCGAAGCCGGCAACCCGCCGTTCAAGAACACCCTGGTCGGCATGACGCTGGCCGGCAAGCCGATCGAAGAATACGCGCCGGACTTCTGGCTGATCTCAGGCGCCGACGGCGGCGACCCGGTCGGGTACGTCACCTCACCGTGGTATTCGCCCGAACTGGAAACCAACATCGCCATGGGCCACGTGCCCGTCGGCATGTCCGCACTGGGCACCGAACTCAAGATCTGGCTGCCGGAACAGTACCAGACGGAGCCGGGCAAGCCGGTCGACGCCACGGTGGTCGAGATGCCGTTCCGGCCCTCGGTCAACCCCAACGCGCGGGAGATCGCCAAGGCGGCAGGCCGCGACGCTGCGTTCTAGGCGGGGCTTTGCTCCGGCAGCGGTTCGCCGCCGGTCACCGATTTAAACCATCGCGACGCCACGTGGGGCGCGGCGCCGTCCAGATTGGGCGCGCCACGCCCGGCCTGTGCGTCTTCCCGCCAGACCGTCCGCAGTTCCAGGCTGAACCGGGCCCGGTCCGTTTCGTTCGGGACCGAAGCATGCAGGTGTGTGCCGGAAAAGCACAACAGGTCGCCCGGTTCGACCACCAGCCGCAGTTGGTTCGTCGTGTCCACGGGCTCCTGGGGTACCGGGAGCACCGGGTAGTCGTCCTGCTTAGGTCGTGCCCGCGCGTCGACCGGGTCCGGGCGGCGCCGCGATCGCATCTCCTCCAGATCCCAGTTCGCGCTGTTGTTCTTCAACGCCCTGACCCAGTAGTCCGGAAAGATCACCATCGATCGCCCTTCGGTCAGGGGATACAGCGTCACCCACCAGTTGACCTGTGCATAGAGGTTGGAACACCAGGTATCGCGGTGGGGCGCCAGCGGACGTGTGGCGCGGGCGGTATTGTCGGCGCCGGGCGGCAACGAGCGGAGATGACACCAGTCCCAATAGAGCGCCTCCAGCGCGCACCCCGCGTCGGCAAGAACAGCCTTCCAAGCTGCCCGGATGCCGTCGTCCTTGCGATGGCGCATCTGCAGCCCCGCCACCTTGAGCGCATAGTCCTCCCGCTCGATCCTCTGGTGGGCCGTCATGGGATCGTCGTCGTCCAGCGCGGCCCGGATCAGGTCCGTCGACCGCGTTTGCAGGGCCGGCATCGCCCGGAGGCCCCGGAACACGATGACATCGCCGCGAAAGACGATTGCCCCGCGCTGCAGGTCGTCCATACCGCCCGATTTCAGAATCACCGCCGTCATGCCTTGCGCCGCCCTTGTCTTCTCGCCGACACTCGCCGTTTGAACGCCACGATCTGCCGGCAATGCTAAGAGAGTTCGCCTCGATGAACCAGATACCGGATACCATGCACGCCGTTCTGCTGCTCGATCACGGCGGTTTTGAACAGCTGTCCTATCGCGAAGATGTCCCGGTGCCGGAACCCGGCCCGGATGAGGTCCTGGTCCGCGTCGGCGCGGCCGGCGTCAACAACACCGACATCAATACGCGCACCGCCTGGTACTCCAAGGCGGTCACCAGCGGCACGACCGCCGAGGGTGGCGCTGCCGGCTTCAAGACCTCGGATTCGGACGATGCCAGCTGGGGCGGCAGTGCACTCGCCTTTCCCCGGATCCAGGGCGCCGATGTCTGCGGCCGGGTCGTCGCCGTCGGCTCGGCGACGGCCTCCTCGCGCATCGGCGAGCGCGTTCTGGTGGAACCCTGCTTCCGCATCTCGCAGCCGGGACAGCCCGACACCATCGCCTATCTTGGCTCGGAGCGGGACGGTGGGTTCGCCCAGTTTGTGGCGGTGCCGTCCGCCTACGCTCATGCCGTAAAAAGCGACCTGTCCGACACAGAGCTTGCATCGTTTCCCTGTTCCTATTCCACATCGGAGAACATGCTGAGCCGGGCCGGGGTCACAGCGGGCGAAACCGTCCTCGTCACCGGCGCCTCCGGCGGTGTCGGTTCGGCCACGGTGCAGCTGGCCCAGCGCCGTGGTGCCCGGGTCGTCGCCATTGCCGGCGAATCCAAGGCCGCCGAGGTGACGGAACTGGGAGCCGCCGAGGTGATCCCGCGCGGGACCGACCTGGTTGAAGCGATTGGCGAAAACAGCGTCGACGTCGTGGTCGACCTTGTGGCCGGACCGCAATGGCCGCAGCTGCTGGAGGTCATGCGCCCGCGCGGACGATACGCGGTGGCCGGCGCCATCGCCGGACCGATCGTCTCTCTGGATGTCCGGACCCTCTATCTCAAGGACCTTAGCCTGCTGGGCTGCACCGCGTTGGACCCGCATGTATTCCCAGACCTCGTCGGCTATATCGCACGCGGAGAGATCCGGCCCGTGGTGGCGAGGATGTTCGACCTCAGCGATATCGTTCAGGCGCAGGAGACCTTCCTGAGCAAGGGCTTCACCGGCAAGATCGTTCTGATCCCGCCCGCCTGAGCGCCGTCGAAACTAGCGGGCCGACCCCGCCAGGCCGCGCCCGCCCTTGGCAAGCCACGCCTCGAAGCTGGCCGTCATGGCCGCGTGATTGTCCGCCCACCAGTTCGCGTCGGACTGCAGCGCATTGGCCATGTTGGCTTCCGCCGTGGGCAGCATCGCCTTAGTCCCTTCCGCCACAAGAGCCATCGACGATTTCCGCGCCGGACCGTAGGAGATGTACTTGGCCTGTTCGGCCAGCGGTTCGGTGCCGGTCGAGAAGCGAATGAAGTCCAGCGCCTTGTTCAGGTTTTCGCTTCCCTTGGGAATGCCCCAGGAATCGATATCCCAGATCTGGCCGTCCCACAGGATGGTGAATGGTTTGCCTTCCTCGGCGATAGGACGGAACAGGCGTCCGTTCCAGACCGAGGTCATGGCAACCGCACCGGAGTCCAGGAGGGCGACCGGATCCGATCCGGACTCCCACCAGACGATGTGGTTCTTGATCTGGTCCAGCACGGCAAAGGCCCGCTCCTGGCCCTCCTCGGTCGCCAGCGTCGTATAGATCTGGTCGGCAGCGACACCGTCGGCCATCAGGGCCCATTCCATGACGACACGGGGGTCGCGTCTCAGGCCCCGCTTGCCGGGGAAAGCCTGGACGTCGAAGAAGTCCGCCAGCTTGGTGGGCGCAGATCCGCCGACGCTGTCGTTGTTGAATGCCACCACCGTGGCCCAGACGGTCTGGCCGACGCCGCAGTCGGTGAAAGCGCCGGCAATGAAGTCGTCCTGGGCCGATGAGCCGTCGGCGCCCGACGGCAATGTGCCGTGATCGATTTTTTCCAGCAGGCCCTCGTTGCAGCCCCGCACCAGGTCGGACAGTTCGAAGTCGACCACATCCCAAACGACATTCGCCGTTTCGACTTGCTCGCGAATCTCGTCCAGACCGCCATTGTAGGTTTCCATGGACACCCATTCGCCGACTTTCTGGCGGTAGGGTTTGACGTAAGCCAGCATCTGGCTCCTTGTGTAGCTGCCGCCCCAGGAGACGACGGTCAGCTCCTTCTGCGCCTGTGCGAAAGCCGGTCCCGAGGCCAGGAGCGCGATCGTCAGGCCAAAGATTGAATTCCTGATACCGGAGTTCATCTCAGTTTCCTCCCTTGCGATCCGTTGCTTGCTTTTCAGCCCACGGGATCAGGCGTGAAGCTCGCCGCGAAGACTGGTGCCGTCGGGCGCCTTGTCGGCCGCAGGCGACGGAACCGCGCTTGGATCCTCGTGCAGCGACTTGATCACGCCGTACGTCATCAAAAGCATGATCACGCTGACCGGCAGGGCTGCCGCGATCGAAGCGGTCTGCAGCGCTCGCAAACCGCCGGCAAGCAGGAGAACCGCCGCCACGAAACCCTCACCCAGTCCCCAGACGATCCGGAACCGCTGCGGCGGGTTGTCGTCGCCCATGCTGAGCATCGTGGTGATCACCAGCGTGCCGGAGTCGGACGAGGTGATGAACCAGGTGGCCAGCAGGAACGTGGCCAGCGCCGCCATGATCCAATTCAGCCAGGCCATGTCGGTGACGATGTCGATGGTGCCGTAAAGCGCCGCCGGCAGGTTCCAGTCTCGGATCAACTGGGCGATGCCGGCCGTCCCCACGCCACCCGCGGCATTCAGTTCCGCGTGGATCGCCGTGCCGCCGAAGATGCACAGCCAGAAGAAGGCGATGGTGGTCGGCACGAACATGACGCCGACCATGAATTCGCGGATCGTGCGGCCGCGGCTGATGCGGGCGATAAACATGCCCACGAACGGCGCCCAGGAGATCCACCAGCCCCAATAGAAGATCGTCCAGCCGCCCTGCCAGGCAGCGTCGCCTTCATTGTTGAAGGTCGCAAATCCCATCGGAATGACATTCCAGAGATAGTCGCCGACCGTCGTCACGAAGAACCCCATGAGCCACTGGGACGGGCCGCCGAACAGGAAGAAGGCCAGCAACACGACGCTCAGCCAAATATTCCATTCCGAGATGATGCGGATGCCCTTGCCGACGCCGGAGACGGCAGAGAACGTCGCGACGATCGAAATGACGACGATCAGGATTAGCTGTGTCGTCGTCCCGGGGTCGACCCCGAACAGATGGTTGAGGCCCGTCGCCATCTGGCTGACACCCAGGCCCAGCGAGGTCGCCACACCGAACACGGTCCCGAACACCGCCAGCAGATCCACGGCATGCCCGATGGGGCCGTAGATCCGGTCGCCGATGACCGGATACAGCGCCGACCGCAAAGTCAGCGGGAGTTTCTTGCGGAACCCGAAATAGGCAAGACAGAGGCCAATCAGCACGTAGACCGCCCAGCCGTGGAACCCCCAGTGAAAATAGGTGACACGCATCGCCGCAACCGCACGGTCTGCGTCCATCTCGAACAGCTGTTCGTGGTCGGCGAACGGGTTGTTGGGATACCCCCATGGCTGGGTATTGTCGAAATAGAACATCGGCTCTGCGATACCGAAAAACAGCAGGCCGATCCCGACGCCGGCGGAGAACAGCATGGCGAACCATGAGAAACTGCTGAACTCCGGCTTGCTGTCGTCGTCGCCGAGCTTGATGCTGCCGAACTTGCTGAACATGAGGTAGAAGCAGGCGAACATCATCACGACGAGCGCGGTGATGTAGTACCAGTTCAGCGCCGACTCGATCCAACCGCGCACGGCCGAATAGACCGTGTTGGCAAACTCCACATTCAGGGCCGTAAAGACCACGAACGCCAGAACCATGCCCTTGGAGGCCAGCCCCATGGCGGGATGAAGCCCTTTCCAGACGCCTTTCGTGGCCACATTCGGTGTGTTCTTATCCGGCACGACGATGTTCCTCCCCAATTGAGCACTCGGCGTGTCGCAGCGTCTCGCGTCGAACGGATCACGCCAAGCGTTCGATCACTCCCATCGACTTGGCTCGAGACCAATCCATGGTAGAGCGTCGGAAAAAACGCACTGTAGCCTAACCGACATAATTTGGTGAGATTGACCAATTCCGTCCTTCGCGCGAAACCTGCGAACGGTCGAGCGATTTCGACCTGGCTCCGAACGCAACGGTGAACTAGACGATGCCACGCGGCAGACCGGACCGGAAAGGGTCGGTGGTGGGGCCTTTGCGAGATCGCGGTCGGAGGTTCAAGTCCTCTTACGCCGACCAATGGTCACCCACGGCACCGGCAACAAGGTGTCGGCAATCACCGCGCAAGCGATGATGGCCGTTTTGATCAGAAGGCACCAGCGCGCCCCGCTCACGAGCCAATATGGGGATGGTGGCAGGCCACGCCGCGATCGTCGCGGATCTCGAAGGCCGGGCGGTCGGACCTGCAAATCTCGGATGCCCTCGGACAGCGCGGAGCGAATGCACATCCGGCAGGCGGCGAGAGCGGGTCGGGCAACTCGCCGGCCGTCTCTTCGGCGACGATGCTGCGCCGCCCCGGCACGGGCGCGGCAGAGAACAGTAACCGGGTGTAGGGATGCCGCGGCGACCGGAACAGATCGCGCGCCGCGGCTTCCTCGGCCACCCGGCCGAAATACATCACGGCGATCCTGTCGCTTATTGCCTCGACCACCGCCAGATCATGGCTGATAAAGACGTAGGTCAGCGAATAGCGCGCTTTCAGGTCATCCAACAGGTTGAGGATTTGCGCCTGGACCGATACGTCGAGCGCCGATACCGGCTCGTCGAGCACCAGGATATCGGGTTCGGCGGCAAAGGCCCGAGCGATCCCGATGCGTTGCGCCTGCCCGCCCGAGAACTCGTGCGGATAACGATCGAGAAACTCCGGACGAAGCCGGACGGAATCCATGATGACATCGAGCCGGTCCCTGCGCGCTGCCTTTGGCATGCGCAGCAGGAACTTGAGTGGCGCCTCGATGCTCTGACGGATCGTCTTGCGCGGATTGAGCGAGCTGATCGGGTCTTGGAAAACGTACTGTACCCGCCGCGCCACCTCGCTGCGCGAGCGCCCGATCAGTTCCCCCAGATCGTCGCCTCCCAGGAGAATGCGGCCTTCACTGGGCCGATCAAGGCCCACCAACATGCGCGCCAGGGTCGACTTGCCACACCCGGATTCGCCGACGACGCCCAGCGTCTCGCCCCGCCGAACCGAAAGCGTGACGTCTGCCACGGCGTGCACCACCGGCCGGCGCCCACCGAACAGCATGCGCCCGCCGCCGAAACGACGCGTGACCGCGTCCGCGACGAGCAACGGCCGGGTCATGCCTCCTCCGACAACGGTTTGCGGCACCGTACGAGGCGCCCCGCGGGCAATTGCCGGAGTCCGATCGCTTCGGACCGGCACGCCTCGTCGACAAAAGCGCAGCGGTCGGCAAAGGCGCATCCAGGCGGCAGCCGGTTCACCGCCGGCGGCAGGCCCGGAATGGCGGCCAGCCGACGCTCGGGCTCGCCCAGGCGCGGCACACAGTCGATCAGCCGCTTCGTGTAAGGATGCGCTGGGGCTTCCAGGACGTCCGATGTGGGACCCGATTCGACGATTTGACCCGCATACATGACGGCGACGCGGTCGCAGATCTCCGAAACGACCCCGAAATCGTGGGTAATGAACAGCAAAGCGGCGTCGCTTTCCTTGCGCAGCCGCTCGAGCAATTTAAGCACCTGCGCCTGCACCGTCACGTCGAGCGCGGTCGTCGGTTCGTCAGCGATGATCACCTTGGGGTCGTTGGCAAGCGCCATGGCGATGCCGACGCGCTGCCGCATGCCCCCCGACAGTTCGTGCGGATATGCCTTCGCCCGCGCGGCGGCGGCCGGAATTCGAACCGACTCCAGCAGGTCGACCGCACGTCGCCACGCCACCGGATAACGCATGGAGCGATGCGCCCGCAGCGCCTCGGCAATCTGATCACCGACCGGGAACAGGGGATGCAACGTCGTGAGCGGATCCTGGAACACGTATGCAACGGCATCCCCACGCACCCGGCGCAGATCATCCGCCGTTTCCGAAAGCAGGTCTTTCCCGTCCAGCATTACATGCCCGTCGACGATGCGGCCCGGCGGCGTCGGAACGAGCGCCAGGATCGAGAGCGCGGTGACCGATTTGCCGCAACCGGACTCGCCGACGAGGCCAAGACATTCGCCCTGGCGGAGATCCAGGTCCACCCCCCCGACCGCGCGATGGACGTCCCGCCCAATAACAAACTCGGTGCGCAGATTCCGGATCGTCAGCGCCGCCGACTTGTCGATCTTTGTCGACCCTTCAAGCGTCGAACGTTGTTGCGCAACGGCGGTCGCCGCCGCTGGCCTCGCCAGCGCGCCTGACTTCAGCCGGGGATCGAGCAGATCGCGGACGCCGTCGCCCAGCAAGTTGATGCTCATGACGACGATGAAGATCATCAGGCCCGGGATGACAGATACATGGGGCGCGTTGATCAGCATTTTGCGGCCTTCGCCCAACATCGATCCAAGATCGGCCTGGGGCGGCTGGGCGCCCAAACCCAGGAAGCTCAGGCCGGCGGTCTCCAGGATCATCCAGCCGAGCGTCGTCGACATGGTGATGACAATAACCGGCAGGACGTTGGGCAGAATCTCGCTCCACAGTATCCTCAGCCCGGACTTGCCGGAGAGACGCGCCGCATCCACGAACTCCCGGCCGGCGAGGCCGACGGTGACACCACGGATGTTGCGGGCGAAGAACGGGATGTTGACGATCGCGATCGCATAGAGCGCGTTCATCAGGCCCGGCCCCAGCGCGGCGACAATCGCAAGCGCCAGCAGGATGTACGGAAAGGCCATCAACATATCGATGCCGCGCATCAGGGTGTTGTCGAGACGGCCGCCGTAGAAACCGGCAACGATTCCGATTAACGACCCGAAGAAAGCTGCCACGAGGGTTGCGGACACGCCCACCGCCAGGCTGACGCGGGTGCCCCAGAACAAGCGCGACAGGGTATCGCGGCCCAGATGGTCGGTACCCAGAACGTGGCCCTGCTCGAACGGCCGCAACAGGCGATTGGCCGGATCCGTCAGATCGGGCGCCTGAAGCGGCAGGATCGGCGTGATCAACGCGAGCAGAACGACCACCGCAAGCACGCCGAGACCAAAGGCGGCTAGCCGGTTGCGTGTCAGCCGCTGCCAGGCACCGGGCCTGTCGGCGGGCGCCGCGTCTTGCCGCGCGACGGCCCCGGCGGTCATGCCTTCAACCTCGGATCGATCAGATGCTGGGCCACGTCGGCCAGCAGGTTGAACAGCACGTAGCTCGCGGCCACAACCAGAACGCCGCCCTGCACCAGCAGCAGATCCCGGGTCGAGATCGCCGTCACCAGCATGCGGCCGATGCCCGGCCACTGGAAGACGGTTTCGATATAGACGGCGCCACCAAGGACGAATCCCGCCTGCACCCCGATGACGGGTATGACGCTGACCAGCGCGGATTTCAACGCATGCCGGTAGATCACCCGGCCTTCGGCCAGTCCCTTGGCCCGCGCCGTACGGACAAAATCCTGTCGCAGTACTTCCAGCATGTTGGCGCGGGTGAGGCGCGCGATAACGCCGGTTGCAACGACTGCGAGGGTCGCGGCGGGCAGAACCAGGTGTTTCAAGAGATCGGGCAGGTCCCCGCCACCATAGATGGCGTACATGCCGCTGGCCGGCAGCCAGCGGAGTTCGACGGCGAAGACAAGGATCAGCAGCAGGCCCAGCCAGAAGGAGGGGATGGAGATCCCGATCAGGACCAGAAAGGTCAGGATCCGGTCGGCCCAGCCATATTGCCGGACGGCCGACACGATGCCGACCAGCAAACCCAGCACCGAACAGATAACCAGCGCCGTTCCCGCCAGAACGAGGGTGGCGGTGAAACGCTCCAGCACCTCGTCGATGACCGGCCGGTTGAGGCTGTAGGAGCGGCCGAAGTCCCCCTGCAGGAGATTGGCCAGCCAAATGAAATACTGTTCGACTAAACTGCGATCGAGACCGAGATCGGCCTTGAGCTTCGCAACATTCTCAGGTGTGGCATAGGCGCCGAGAATGGCCAGCGTTGGATCGCCCGGGATCGACGCCATGATGACAAAGATGATCACCGTCAGCCCCAGAAGAACCGGCACGGCCGCAACAAGACGTTTCAGAATGTACGCGTACATGACGATCCGGACGACGGGCTGGAGGGCGCGTAACAGCCGCCAAGGTCAGCCGGGGCGGTCCCTGGCGGAACCGCCCCGGTTGTCTGCTAGGACTTGCTCACCTCATGCAGCAACAGGAAGAACGATGGCTGCAGCTTGAAGTTCTGCACCCGGTCGCTGCTCACCGCATTCTGCTTCCAGTTGGCGATGAAGGCCCAGGGCGCATCTTCCTGAACGACGGCCTGCATTTCCTTGTACAACCGTGCCCGCTCGGCCTGATCGGTTGACCGTCGCGCAGCCTCGAGCAGTTCGTCCACCTGCGGGTTGGCGTAATAGCCCGAATTGAAGCCGCCCTTGTCAGGCCAGGCACCGCTGCGCAAGGCCAAGTACGGCAAGGTATCGGGATCGTTGGTCATCCAGGCCATTTCGGCCATATCGGCCTTGCCTTCCAGTCCAGGATTGACCTTGCCGAGGAACGTATTCCACTCGTAGGTCTCGATCTTCACGTTGAGGCCGACCTTGGCCAGATCCGCTTGGATCGCAGCCCCCATGGGCACCGGATCAAGCATGCCCGAGCCGCCCTCGGTCACATAGAAAGTGAGCTCGGCGCCCGCAAAACCCGCCTCCTCGATCAGCTGCCGCGCCTTGTCCGGATCGTAGGGGTACGGCTGCAGGCTGTCGTTGTAGGCCCAGGAGAATGCCGGCGGTGTCGGGCCGGCCGCCACTTCCGCCGTGCCCTGAAGCACGTTTTCTACCAGCGTCTTCTTGTCGATCGCATAGTTGACCGCCTGTCGAACTCTCTTGTCGGCAAACGGGCCCTCCTTCGCATTCAGGATCAGGAACCAGACATGCGGCCCCGCTTGCTCGTAGACGGTGTAGGCGGAGTCGTCTGCGAACGTGCCGACATTATCGGGCGGCACTTCGACCATGAGATCGATCCCGCCGGCCAGCATCTCCGCAACCCTCGTGTTGGCATCGGTGATCGGACGGTAAACGACCGCTTCCAGCGGCGGGGCGGCGCCCCAATAGGCATCGTTGCGCTCGATCACCACCTTTGCGTTGCTCTCCCACCCGGCGAACTTGAAAGGACCGGTCCCGGACGGATTGCGGCCGAAGTCCTTGCCGTGCTGTTTCACCGCTGCGGGCGACACGATCAAGCCCGTGGGATAGGCGAGGTTCGAAAGAAACGGGGCGTACGGTTCCTTGAGCCTGAACTCCACCGTCCTCTCATCCTTGGCCTCGACGCCGTCGACGGCGCTGAAGAAGAACGACAACGGGAAAGGACCGGTGTCGTGGAAGGGGTGGGTGTCCACCAGCATGCGGTCGAAGTTGAACTTGACCGCCGCCGCATCGAGCGGCGACCCGTCATGGAAAGTCACCCCCTCGCGAAGGGTGAAGGTGTACACCAGACCATCGTCGCTGATGGTCCAGGATTCTGCCAGGCCTGGCTCGACTTCCAGTGTGCCGTCCTTGTATCGGACAAGCCCGTCATAAACGTTCATCAGGATCCGGAAGTCGTTCACCGCCGTGACGGCGTGCGGATCCAGCGATTTCGGTTCGGCAATCTGGCCGACCACAAGGACACCGGGCGGTGTCTGCGCGAGAGCGAACGGGCCGGTCGCCATTACTGCGATCCATGCCGTCGCGGCTACCATTGCGCTCAGCAACCGTTTCATCCCGTACCTGCCTTTCTTTTCTGGAAATTCTCGGCGCTATTGCCACTCTCAGGACTCTAGCGCGAAGATTCGCCGAGACGCAAACCGGGCGGTCAGGTCAGCGGTCTCGAAACACCGCACGACCCTTGCCACCGACGCTCGACAGCAGGTCAGATACGAATGCGGATTGATCCCGCAGCAGGGCCGGCGGCCGCGCCTTCTGTCAGAGCCCGGCCGCCGGTCAAACGCCGTTCAGAGCTTGTCCCTGTATTCGGTATCCTGTTGACGGAAACTGGGGTCGCTGCCCAGGGAATAGTGTTTGGACATGTCAGGGGAGTAGCGGCTTGCGGGCGGCGTCCGGCCCAAAGCCTCGGCCATCGCCCGGATGTGATGCGGCCCTGCACCACAGCAGACGCCGAAATACCGAACCCCAATCTCCAACGCCCGGTGGGTAAACTGGGCGATCTCGTAGCGGTTGCAGGTGAGCCCATCCAGGGCAATGGGAAACGGCCGGTCGGTCGGCAGGCAGTCGCAATGGGGATCCTGCAGGGATTGGAACGTCGGCTCCGCCTCGCTCGTGCGGTAGGGCACCGGCAAGGCGGCGACGTAACAATCGACGGCGTCGCAAATGGTCTTGAGCAAGGGCAGCATGGTGTCCGGACCGCGGGCGCAGTTGAGTCCCACGACATCCGCACCCAGATCGGCGATCCGCTTAGCGCCTTCCGCCGGCGTGGGTCCGTCCCGGAACAGACCGTCGCGGTGAATCGCGAATGTCACCACAGACGGCAGGCCGGTCTGTTTGATCACGTCCAGCGCAAGCTCCGCCTCGCCGACATACGGCAACGTCTCGGCGACGAAGAAGTCGACGCCGGCTTCCATCGCCCATCCAACTTGCTCTTCGAACATCGCCCGGACCGTGGCCTCGACCTTGGCATCGCCGGGCTCGTAGATGTTGGTATTGCAGATATTGCCGGCCACCAGGGCGTCACCCTCGGCGGCGACCTCCTTGGCCAAACGCAGCGCCTCGCGGTTGAGCGGTTCGAGATCGGCCTCCCGTCCGATCAGGCGCAGCTTCTCTCGGTGGGCGTAGTAGGTGAAGGCCTCCATCACGTCGGATCCCGCGCGCAGGAACTCCCGGTGAAGCTGTTTCACGACTTCGGGCTCCTCCAGGACCACTTCCGGCACGAATGCGCCAGCCTGCAGGTACCCGCGGCGTTCCAGTTCGAAAAGGTAACCCTCCGCACAGATGACCGGCCCTTCATGCAGCCGTTCGAGCAGCCCACGCTTTCCATTGCTCTCAGCCATGTTGTCCTCCCGCTCGGGGTCGCCGCCCCGGGTTCGTAATTGGCCTCGTCGTGCACGGAACGACAGCCGCGCACAAGACAGCAAAATGCCCGGCCGAAACCGGGCATCCTCGTTATCCTATCTTGACGGCTTTGACTAGCCGATCGATTCGGCGTGCCGGGTCTCGGTTGGGTTCAGATCGGCCGCCTTGCCGGGGCCGTCATCCTTGGAAAGCTCAAACCGGTTTCGCCCGCTCTGCTTGGCCCGGTAGAGGGCGGCGTCGGCGCGCCGGATGGCCTGGTCGAACGTCATCCGGCTCGGATCACAGATCGCAATCCCGCCACTGATCGTGACCGTCAGCGTGCCCCTGTTCGCATCGACTTCCAGATCCATGACCGATTTCTTCAGGCGCTCGGAAAGCGCGAGCGCAGAGGCCAGGTTGGAATCCACGAGCAGGGCGCCGAACTCCTCCCCGCCGAGCCTCGCCCAGATGTCTTGATGCCGAAGACTGCCCTGACAGACGCTGGACACGCATTTCAGGGCGTGGTCGCCAACCTCGTGTCCATGGCGGTCGTTGATCTGCTTGAAATGATCCACGTCCACCAACAGTAAGGCCAGGCTGCGCCCCTGTTCTTCGGCCCGGAGCCACTCGAACTGGCAGAAGTCCTCGAACTGGCGCCGGTTGTAGGCGCCGGTCAACGGATCGGTGTTGGCCGCCTTGCGCAGTTCGAGTTCCCGCACGACGAGTTCAGCCAGGCTGGCGAGGATGCCCTTTTCGTCATTCGTGAATTCCCGCGGAGCGCGATCGATCACACAAAGCGTGCCGAGTTTGGCGCCTTCCGGCGTCCTCAGGGGGGCACCGGCATAGAAACGGATGTTCGGATCGCTCGTGACCAGGGGGTTTTCCGAGAACCTGGGGTCAAGGCTGGCGTCCGAGACCACGAATACCTCGTCGCCACAGATAGCGTGGGCGCAAAAGGCCACTTCACGCGGCGTCTCGTCGGCTTCGAGCCCGACCTTGGATTTGAACCATTGGCGCGACTGATCAACCAGGGACACCAGGGCGATCGGCGTTCCCAGGACATTGCTAGCCAGCGATGTTATCCGGTCGAACGGCTCCTCCGGCGGCGTGTCGAGGACTTCCTGCCGTTCGAGCGAACGCAGGCGATCCTCTTCATCCTCTGGAGTGGGTATTCGATCTGCCATGGTGCGAACCTGCGCCCTGAATCCGTTGTGGGCCATGCTCCGATGCACTCTGCCCCGGGGCACATTAGCGGCATCTGCTTGCGGGACCGTTAAGCAGTCCCAGATGGTTTCCGGATTGTTAATGCATCCCGGCGCAAATCGATCGGATCGCCGCCTGTCGTTCCGCCTACCCGGCGGCCTGGGTCTTATCGGGCTTCAACAGGTTCTCGGGCAGATCGGGATCGGGGCAGGTCGTGGAGATCATATCGCCGTCGCGGCTCAACTCGAAACGATTGCCGCCATGTTCCCGGGCGACCTGCTGTGCGGATTCCGCCTCCGCAAGGGCCTCTTCCAGCGAGGCGGCTGACGCCCGACGAACGACGACGCCGATACTCGCTGTCATCGAGAAAGCGTCGTCGCCGGTGGGGAAAATCCGGGACTCGATCTTTTCGCGCATGCGCTCCGCCAGGGCGATCGCGGATGCCATGTTGGCGTCAACCAGGAGCGCAGCAAACCGCGTGCGATCGAGACGGGCCCAGATATCCTGATGACGCAGGCCTTCCGCGCAAGCGGCGGAAATTCCCATCAACGCCAGGTCGCTCGCCTCGAACCCGTAAGTCGCATCGATCGCCTCGAAGTCGTCCAGGTCGGCGACCAGAACCGCCAACGACCGGTTGTAGGCTTTCGCCCGCCGCCACTCCGACCGGCCGTGCAGCAGAAACTGGCGGCCGTCGAAAGCCCCCGTCAGCGGATCGGCGTTGTCGGCCTTTCGCTGCTCCAGTTCCCGGACCACGAGGCCGGCCAGGTCGGAAAGGACTTTCTTCTGACTGACGCTAAACTCGCGCGGCCTGGTGTCGATGATACAGAGCGTCCCGACGTTGGCCCCGCCCGGCGTCTTCAAGGGGGCGCCTGCGTAGAACCGGATGTGCGGTTCATCGACGACGAACGGATTATCGGCGAACCGGGAATCGTTCAGCGCATCCGGAACGATCAAAAGGTCGTTCCCGCAAACGGTGTGGGAACAGAAGGCGATCTCACGCGGCGATTCGCCGTCGGGAACGCCAACGCAGGATTTGAGCCACGAGCGGGTGGAGTCCACCAGTGAGATCAGAACGATCGGCGCATCCAGGGCCGTGCTGGCAAGCGTCGTAATGCGATCGAATGCCGCTTCGCGCGGCGTATCCAGGACCTCATAGCGCTCCAGCGCCCGAATCCGGTCCTCTTCTTCGTCCGGCGGCGGCAGGGGTGCGGCCGTCATCGTTTGCTCCTCTGATTAGCAATGTTCTAATCGGAGGAGGGTTTCGCCCCAGTTAACCTCTGTAGAGAAACGTTATGGTTAACAATAGGTTATCGGATTCCGGGATGACTCCGGGCGACCTTATATATAAGCACCGGAACGGGTCGATGGCGCGGGAGGCCCGCGCCGGCGCATGCCGCGCCTAGACCCCAGCCAGCGTATAGGGGTGCTTCCAGGACTCCAGCATCTTGATGTAATTGGCCCGGGCGAAGGCGGACGGGTCGGCCGCCTGGGCTTGGCTGAGAACGCCCTTCATGTCAGAGACTGAGGGGAACCCGCGCTCGTCCATCCAGTCGCCGAGGCCTTCCACCAGGGTCTTGATGAACGGCGATCCGTAGCGCAGAACGGCTGACGTGGTCATCACTGCGTCCGCGCCTGCGAGCAGGTACTTGATCACCTCTTCACGGGAGTGGACTCCGGTGGTCGCGGCCAGGGACGCATCGACGCGTCCGTGCAACATAGCGATCCAGCGCAATGGCAGACGGATCTCCAACGGATGGCTCAGCTTCAGGTCGGGTTTGACCGCGAGTTCGTCGAGGTCGAAGTCCGGCTGATAGAACCGGTTGAACAGGACGAGCGCATCGGCGCCCGCCTCGGAGAATGCCCGGGCCATGTGGGCCATGGCGCTGAAGAAGGGATTGAGCTTCAGGGCGACCGGCACGGACACCTCGGCCTTTACGGCCTTGAGCGCGTTCAAATAAAGATCTTCGACGTCGCGCCCCGACATCTCCGGATCGGCGGCCAGATAATAGACATTGATTTCGATTCCGGCGGCGCCGGCGTCCTGCATGGCCTTGGCGAAGCTTCCCCAGCCCTCAGCAGTCACGCAGTTGAGACTGGCGATAACCGGCACGTCCACGGCCTCGACGGCCTGGCCGACCAGATTGAGGTAGCGGTCGGGACCGACGTGGTACTCGTCTACCGCTGGGAAGTAGCTCAACGATTCCGGGAAGCTTTCGGCAGCGGAAGCGGTGAGATGATCGACCGCCGCCATCTCTTGCTGGAGCTGTTCCTCGAACAGTGAGAACAGGACGATCGCGGCAGCGCCTCCATCCTCCAGTCGGCGCACGCCGCTGACATCCGTCGACAGCGGCGAGGCCGATGCGACGACCGGGTGTTTGAGTTCCAGGCCCATATACGTTGTCCGCAGATCCATGGCCGGTGCCTCCGTCTATTGTCCTCTGTCCCAGGTTCGCTGGTCGTATGTCTAAGCGTGTCGCCCTCGGATCGTCCCAATCCGGCTCTAACCCCGGCCCTCGGCGCCGACGACAGCCATCTCCTCGTAGACCTTCCATTTTTGATCGACATTGAGCTGGGCTTTTTTCATCAGCTCTTCCGCAACGTCCGGCTTGGTATGCGACAGCATGCGGTAACGCAGTTCGTTTAGCGCATAGTCTTTGAGCTTTATCTTCGGCCGCTGGGAATCGAGCACGAATGGATTGTGTCCCGTCCGCCTGAGCTCGGGGTTGTAACGCAACAATGGCCAGTATCCGCTCTGCACGGCCAGGTGCTGCTGATTGAGGCCCGACTGCATGTTGATGCCGTGCGCGATACAGTGGCTGTACGCCAGGATCAAGGACGGTCCATCATAGACCTCGGCCTCCCGGAAGGCGGTCAAGGTCTGTTGCGGGTTGGCCCCCATGGCGATACGCGCCACGTACACATTGCCGTAGGAAATTGCCTGCAAGGCCAGGTCCTTCTTGCCGACCGATTTGCCGCCGGCCGCGAACTTCGCCATGGCACCGATCGGCGTCGCCTTCGACATCTGCCCACCGGTGTTGGAATAAACCTCTGTATCCAGCACCAGGACGTTGACATTGCGGCCCGACGCCAGAACGTGGTCCAGCCCGGCGGAGCCGATGTCGTAGGCCCAGCCGTCGCCGCCCATGATCCAGACAGACCGCCGCACCAGATGGTCGGCCACGGACAGCAGGTCTTTCGCCTGCGCCGAATTCACTGACCCGAGCCGGTCCTTCAGCGCCGCGACCCGAGCCCGCTGAAGACGAATTTCAGACTCCGTTCGCTGCGGCGCCGTCAGGATCGCATCGATCGCTTCCGCGCCGAGATCAGGTCGCAGCGACTCGGCGAGCTGCCTTGCCAGCGCCAGATGTTTGTCGGCGGCCAGGCGGAAACCGAACCCGAACTCCGCGTTGTCCTCGAACAACGAGTTCGACCAGGCCGGACCTTGCCCTTCGGCGTTTTTGGTCCACGGGGTCGTCGGCAGATTGCCGCCGTATATCGATGAGCAGCCGGTCGCGTTTGCGACAATCAGCCGATCTCCAAACAGCTGCGACAGCAGTTTCACATAGGGTGTTTCACCGCAGCCGGCGCAGGCGCCCGAGAACTCAAACAGCGGCTGCAGGAATTGTGCCCCCCTGACGGTAGAAAACTCCACACGCGACCGGTCGTTTACCGGTAGCGATTCAAAGAACGCCGCATTGGTGCGCTCGTCCTCCAGCACTGGCTCTTTCGCCGTCATGTTGATCGCTTTTTTGCCGGTTTCGGTCCGGCTCTTGACCGGACACACCTCGACGCACAGCGCGCATCCGGTGCAGGCGTCTGCATGAATCTGAAGCGTGTAACGCGTTTCGGGGAAGCCGCGCGCGTCGATGGTCGCCGACTTGAACGCGCCCGGCGCGTCCGCCAGTTCGGTCTCGTTGTAGAACTTCGCGCGGATCACGCTGTGAGGACAGACGAAGCTGCAGTTGCCGCATTGGATGCACAGGTCGGGCTCCCAAGCCGGCACGAACTGGGACAGGTTGCGGCGTTCCCAGGCCGCGGTTCCGCTCGGATAGGTGCCGTCGATCGGCATAGCGCTGACCGGCAGATCGTCGCCCTTGCCGGCCATCATCGCCGCCGTGACGCGTTTGACAAAGTCCGGCGCTTCGTCCGGAACCGCCGGTGGACGGTCCCGATCCGCTGTCACCTTCTTCGGCCGCTTGACCTCGTACAGGTGGGTCAGCGCTTCGTCCACCGCCGCGAAATTCTGCCTGATGATATCCGCGCCCTTTTTGGCGTAGCTCTTTTCGATCGCCGACTTGATCTTGGCGATCGCATCGTCCGCCGGAATGACATCCGACAGCGCAAAGAAGCAAGTCTGCATGATCGTGTTGATGCGATTGCCGAGGCCGGCCTCGCGGGCGACGCGATAGGCATCGATGACGTAGAACTTCAGCTTCTTGTCCAAGATCTGCTGTTGCACGCTCATTGGCAGTCGGTCCCAGATCTCATCCGGGCCGTAGGGCGCGTTCAACAGGAACGTCGCGCCCTCAGCGGCGCGCGCCAGCATGTCTGTGGTTTCGATGAAGTGAAACTGGTGGCAGCCGACAAAATCGGCCGCGCCGATCAGATAGGGCGCGTGAATCGGGTCGGGGCCGAACCGCAGATGCGAAACCGTCTGCGAGCCCGATTTCTTGGAGTCGTAGACGAAATATCCCTGGGCAAAATGGTCAGGCAGGTCGCCGATGATCTTGATGGAGTTCTTGTTTGCGCCGACCGTCCCGTCAGCGCCCAGCCCGAAGAACATCGCCCGCCGCACTGTGTCGGCTTCGATTTCGAAATCGGCATCGTAAGTCAGGCTGAGGCCGCCCATATCGTCGAGAATTCCCACGGTGAAACGCGGCTTCGGCGCCTTGACCGACAGCTCGTCGAATACCGCCTTGACCATGGCCGGTGTGAATTCCTTGGATGACAAGCCGTACCGCCCGCCAATGACAAGCGGCTGCTTCTTCATGGGCAACGTACCGGCGGCGTTTGCTTCGGCCAGCGTGGCGCTGACATCCATGAACAACGGCTCGCCCATGGCGCCGGGTTCCTTGGTGCGATCCAATGTGGCGATCGCTCGCACCGTCGACGGCAGGACAGCGAGGAATCGCGAGATGTCGAACGGACGGTAGAGGCGGATCTGCAGAACGCCGACCTTCTCGTCCCGAGTCGATAGATACGCAACGGTTTCGCGAACAGTCTCGGCCCCAGACCCCATGATGACGATAACCCGTTCGGCGTCGTCCGGGCCGAAATACTCAAACGGATGGTAACGGCGTCCGGTCATGTCGCCGAACCGTTCCATGGCCGCATCGACGATATCGGGGACCTTCGCGTATAGCGGATTGACGGTCTCGCGGGCCTGGAAATAGACGTCCGGGTTCTGCGCGGTACCGCGAATGAAGGGCGCGTCCGGATTGAGCGCCCGAGCCCGGTGGGCGCGCACCAACTCATCGTCGATCATGGCCCGGATTTCTTCGTCCGAAAGCAGGGTCAGCTTGTTCACCTCGTGCGAGGTGCGAAAGCCATCGAAGAAATGCACGAACGGAACACGGCTCTCCAGGGTGACCGCCTGTGCGATCAGCGCCATGTCGTGGGCCTCCTGGACAGAGGCGGACGCCAGCTGACCGAAGCCCGTCGACCGCACCGCCATGACATCCGAGTGATCGCCGAAGATGGACAGGGCCTGCGCCGCCAGCGACCGGGCGGCCACGTGGAAGACGGCCGGCGTCAATTCTCCGGCGATCTTGTACATGTTGGGAATCATCAACAGCAGACCCTGGGACGCGGTGAACGTCGTCGTCAGGGCGCCGGTCTGCAACGCGCCGTGCGCGGCACCGGCCGCACCGCCCTCGCTTTGCATTTCCACGACATCGGGGATATTGCCCCAGATGTTGGGCCGCCCCTCCGATGCCCACTGATCCGCCAGTTCCGCCATCGGCGACGACGGCGTGATGGGGTAAATGGCGCAAACCTCGTTCACCTTGTAAGCGACGGCAGCGACCGCCTCGTTGCCGTCCATGGTCGCGACCGCGCGCTCGGCGCCGACGCTCTTCCCACGCGCTTTCTTTCGGCTGTCGTCAGGCATATCCAAGTTCCCCGGCCGCTCCCGGGCGGCCTGTTGTGATGCGTCGATCCGACTATTCGGCGGCCACGGGGGCGTCCGCCGCCTCGGCGACCATTTCGATCGCGTGGCAGGGACACTGTTCGAAACAGACCGCGCATCCCGTGCAGAGATCATAGTTGTAGCGATAGCGACGGCCCGGCCCGAGCTTCACGATCGCGTCTTCCGGGCAGGCGCCGTAGCAACCGTCGCATTCGTAACAGTTGCCGCAGGACAGACAGCGGCGTGCCTCGTAGCGGGCCTCGCGCTCTTTCAGGCCCGTCACGACCTCGGCGAAGGATTCCGTCCGCCAGCTCGGCGCCAGTTGCGCCTCTGCCTTCTTGGGCGCGTCCGTGGAATACCACACGTGCAGTTTCTCGAAGCCCGCGAGCGCGTGTTTGGACGGCTTGTCGTAGGTCGTCCCCCGGAGCCAGGCATCAATGTGGCGGGCCGCCTTCTTGCCGTGCCCTACGGCCACGGTGACGCTGCGCTCGGCCGGTACCATATCGCCGCCGGCGAACAGTCCCGCATGGCCGGTCATCATGCTGTCGGACACGATGACGGTACCGTCGTCCTTGAACTCCAGATCGGGAATCCCGCGCAGGAACCCGGTGTCGCTCTCCTGGCCCAGCGCCAGCACCAGGGAGTCGGCCTCCAGGGTCTCCATCCGTCCAGTGGGCTGCGGCCGGCCGTTCTCGTCGATCCGCATTTGTTCGACCGTAAAGGTGGTCTGGTCGATTTCCTTGATCGTGCGCAGCCAGTGAATCTTGACGCCCTCCTCGAGGGCCTCGTCGGCTTCGAAATCATGCGCCGGCATATGCTCGCGATCACGCCGGTAGACGATCAGCGCTTCGCTGGCGCCCAGCCGCTTGGCCGTCCTCGCGGCATCCATCGCGGTGTTGCCGCCACCATAGACGGCGACCCGCCTGCCGAGCTTGGGCGGTTTGCCCGCGTCCACGTCACGCAGGAACGAAACGGCGTCCAGGATCTTGCCCGCATCGCGGGCCGGAATATCAGTCCGCCGGCTGAGATGGGCGCCTACGGCGACGAACATGGCGTCGTAACCGCCCGCCTCCTTTTCGGCGAGCAGGTCCGTCACCTTGTGATCGAGGATGATCTCCACGCCCATGGATTCGATGCGTTTGATCTCCGCATCCAGCACATCCCGAGGCAGACGATAGGCGGGGATGCCGAAATGCATCATGCCGCCGGCAACCGGTCCCGCCTCCATGATGGTGACCTCGTGGCCCATCCGGCTCAGGTGGTAGGCGGCCGACAACCCGCTGGGTCCGGCACCCACGATCAGCACGCGCTTGCCGGTTGGCAGACCGGCCTCGACCTTCCAGCCATTCTCCAGCGCAAGGTCGCCGAGGAAACGCTCCACCGCGTGGATGCTGACCGTCTCGTCCAGCTCGTTGCGGTTGCAGGCGTCTTCGCAGGGGTGATAGCAGACGCGACCATGCACGGCCGGCATGGGATTGTCCTCGACGAGTTGGCGCCACGCCTCCTCGAAGCGTCCCCCCTGGACATGGTCGAGCCACGCCTGAATGTTCTCGCCTGCCGGGCAAGCGTTGTTGCACGGCGGCAGGAGATCGCGATAAACGGGCCGCTGCACGCGGATCGGCCCCGTGCGCTGCTCGCGTGTGAGATCAGGCGGCCTTGTCAGGTCGCTTTGCTTTGCGCTCATCGAACCTCCCTATGCCGGAGCGGCGCCGGCCGTTCTTGCCCCATGCACGGTCAGCCGCTGGTCCCCAAACTCCCGCCACGGGGCCCGGAATTCATTGATCCTCGTCAATCGGAGATTGAACGGCCGGTTGCCCGACGCGGCCGCCTCGTCTTTCAGATCACGCCCTTGTCGCGTAAAGCGTCGATTCGGGCCTGGTCGTAGCCGAGCTCCGCCAGAACCGACTCCGTCTGGGCGCCAAGCGCCGGACCCGGCTCGTTGGGCAGATCCGTCCCTTCCAGGCGGACCGGACTCGCCAACGTGCGCAGCGTGTTGCCGTCGGACAACGGCGCCTTTCGTATGCCGTCCCGTTCCGAGATATACGGGTTGTCCAGTGCCTCTGCCACATCGTGTAGCGGCGCGGCGGGGACAACGCCGGCAAATCGTTGCAGCCACGCGCCGGTCGTCCTCGCCGACAGAACGTCGTCCAGCATTTCTGTAATGAGGTCTCGGTTCTTCAGCCGGTCGGGAAAAGTGGCGAAGCGCGGATCGTTTATCCAGTCCGGCCGGTCGATGCGTTCGCACAGCGCGCCCCAGAACTTCTCCTTGTTGCACATGAGATAGATCCAGCCGTCCGCTGTCCGATAAAGCTGGCATGGCGTCAAAGAGGCATGCGCCGAGCGCGGTTCGCGACCCTGATTATGTCGGGCATCCAGATACCAGGTCGACAGATAGCTGAGATTGAACAGGGCGCTGTCGAACAGGGCCACGTCCACATCGCGGCCGCGGCCGGTGCGCTTCGCCTCATGCACGCAGGACACCAGACCGAAGGCCATGGTCAGGCCGGCCATGTAGTCGACGATGGACAAACCCATGCGCGACGGCGGTCCGCCTGGCTCACCGGTAACGGCGAAATAACCGGCCTCGGCCTGCATCAGAAAATCATAACCGGGCCAGGCCGCGCGCGGCCCGTCGCGCCCATATGCGGTCAGGTGCGCGCAGACGATGGACGGCTT
>Ga0066187_1000028_pt1 | contig 76382 bp, 55 predicted proteins | sample WorMetexBAHAMAS1_FD_58706 | JGI IMG/M metagenome (GOLD analysis project Ga0066187, IMG submission 58706) | Marine gutless worms symbiont microbial communities from Max Planck institute for Marine Microbiology, Germany - Inanidrilus exumae... | ecosystem: Host-associated > Annelida > Digestive...
CGAACCCCCGACACGCGGATTATGATTCCGCTGCTCTAACCAGCTGAGCTACTCCGCCCCAGGACAGGCGCCGGTCCGATCGATCGGCACCGACGGGGCTGCATTTAAGGCGGCGGGGGGCCCCTGTCAAGCGAGCGCCCTAATCGCCGCCGCCTACATGGGCGGCGATGCTCCAGTTCCCTTGCCTGTCGCGGGCGTAGCAGAGCCGAGGGGCCAGGAAAGACTGGAGATAACGGGCTGCCACGAATCCGCGCCGGCCGGAAGGGGCCGTGATCTCGATCCAGCCTTCGGGCGCCCCCTCGCCCTTGACAGTCTCCAGTCCGACGACGGGGACAGCTTCCCAGCTCAGCGCGTCCAGGATCGCCGTTCCGGCGGACGGTCCGGCGCGCAGCCTCACCCCGCCGGCCTCCACATAGGCCCAGTCGAACCAGAAGTCGCTGCCGCGAGACGCCGCCGCGGCTTCGGCCGCCGCGCTGTCCTTGAGCATGGGCTGCGCCGGCTCGCACAGATAGCCCAGCTCTTCATACTCGCCGCTCAACATCTGGCCCTTCGGCACCGGGCCTACCGTTCGCGCGTTCAGCATGGCAGCGAGGCGCCGCCACCCCCAGCCTGCGTACTCCGGCGACAGCTTCGTATCGTCGAAGACGAAGATGAGCTCGAAACTCGCCCGGCCGCCCGTGCCCTCGCACAGGCCGCCGAAATCGCGAAAGCAGGCGAACTCGGGCGACACCTGCGCCAGTACGGCATCCCGGTCCCGCCGCGACACAGCGAGGCGCAGCGTTTCGCGAAACGCGTCCAGACCGTCCGCCTCGTCGCCGGCAAGAATCACGCTGACCGGGATGCGCGGAAACGGCGGATCCGCTTGCGCTGGTGATACAACGAAAAACAGAAGCAGACATGCCAGCACGCCCGATCGCATCGCGGTCCCCCCATGGTTGCCGGACGCACGGCAGTATAGAGGCAGGCGCAGGCGACGCCAGACGTTCGAGGCGTTTGCGCCCGTGTGGATGGACCTTGCCCTGGAGGGAGAGGGTGGACCTCTGCACTCATCCTTCGAGACGGCCGCTTCGCGGCCTCCTCAGGATGAGGACATGCAAAACCACTCATTATGCTGGGAACCGCCGCAGACTGCTGCGTCGCGTCCTCCCCAGGAGATGAGGACATCCAAAACCACTCATTATGCTGGGAACCGCCATAGACTGCTGCGTCGCGCTCCTCCGGATGAGGACATGCAAAACCAGTCCTTACGCAAAAGAACCGCCGCAGGCGGCTGCGTCGCGTCCTCCCCAGGAGATGAGGACATCCACAACCTCTCCTCATGCTGAGGAGCCGCCGCAGGCGGCGTCTCGAAGCATTAGGAGGGCGCAAGCTCCCTCGCCTTTAGTGCAGAAGCGGATGAATTGGAACAGAGGGAAGGTGCAGCGCCGCGTCCACTCGCCGCTGCGCGCCCATCAAAGCGCGTAATGGGCGTCCTCGTTGTCGGGCATCAAAGGCGGTTCGACCTTCGTATGGATGCGGATCGGCGCACTGTCGTTGGCATGTTCCACACCATCGGCCTGTTCCGCCGGCAAGGCGAGTACCACCAGCGCTTCGGAATCGATGGGAACCCGGATTTCGCCGCCGTGCAGGCCGGCGTACAGCCGTGCCAGCGCCGGCAATTCATCCTCGCTGGTCCAAGCCATTTGTGTCCGCCTCGGGTCAGGGCCCGAGGGCCGCGTCAGCTCGAACAGCACGCCGCCGTTCTCGTCGCGGCGCACCTCCAATGCAATCGCTTCCTCTTCGCTGGTCCGCTCCAGCGCGTGCGCCAGCAGATCGAAGATGGCTGCGGAAAGTCGGCCGCGGTCTGCAGTGATGGCGTCCAGCTGGTCGCACTTGGCAACGGTGATCTGCCGCCCACCGGCGTCCGGCCACACGTTCAACGCGGTCGACAACTCGTCCAGGAAGCCCTGCACGTCGAAACGCTCAATCTCGAGCGCGTTCGTCTCCTCGGCGCCAACCAGGTCGATCAGCCCGTCGACCGCACCCAGCAGACGGTCCGCGCTGGCGGACATGGCATCGGCGAAGTCCTTGTATTCCGGGGTCCCGACCGGGCCGAACCGCTCGGCCGACATGGCCTCGGCAAAACCGGCGATGGCCGAAAGCGGCGAACGCATTTCGTAGGCCAGCTCGGCAAGCGCCGTATCCCGGTCCAGGTCCAAGACGGTGGTTTCAACGATTTCCTCGGCGATCGCCTCGGACACCGTCAGATCGTCGAACGTGGCGACGAACGACGTGACCGTTCCCATCTCGTTGCGAACCGGCGTCATGTCCAGAGCATTCCAGAACGGCTCGCCCGATTTGCGATGGGTGACGATTTCGATATTGATGGGTTCGCCGAGATCGCAGGCCGCGTGCAGCGCCTGGATCGCCTTTTCGTCGGTTTCCGCGCCCTGCAGAAATTCCAGGCCCCGGCCCAGGCAGTCGTTGGGGGTGTAGCCGGTCATCTCGCAGAAAGCGTCGTTGACGTGAATGATGGGATAACCCTCGCGGGTCGCGTCGGCGATAACGATTCCGGTGTCACCGACCGTGACGGTGCCCAGCATCGAGGCCTCCGGTTCCGATCGGGTTTCCAGAAAATGGATACGTTCCTTCTGGCGGGAGATGTCGATGGCCTGCAAAACCAGGCCGCCCTGGTCCAACTGGCGCTCCAGGATCTCGACCCAACGGCCGGTTTCAAGCTGCCACTCGGTGCGCCGGCGGGCGCCATTCATCACACCGCTGTAGCCGCTCAGCCACCAATTGACCCGGTCGGCGCTGACCTGGTCGGATTCACCCAGCCCCAGCAGCATCTCCACATAGGACGTGCCGGCCGGCGCCTCACCGGAACCGAACAGGCGGGACCAGACCGAATTGATTTCGATCAGTTTGTGGCAGTCGTCGAAGATCGCCACGCCGATGTCGAGGATATCCAAGCTCCCTGCGAGCTCCTGGCCATTCGCGACCATTGTTTTTCTACTCCCTGTGCCTCCGTTCGATCGGAGATCTTGCATACTTATGAATGCAGGCCGGACCCTATCAGAGGAATGTTACCCAAACCTTGAAAAGCGCAGAAAACTGCGCCGCCCCGCAGCCGCAGCGCGCCTTTGCCTACAGGGTAAACGGGCCGTTAACCATGTCGGTTAGCGGGCTGTTGGCGCCCTTGCTACCGTGAGTCGACCAGCGCGCCTGGTAGGCCGCTTAGGCGGCCTGCGCGCCCTGTGTAGCGGCGATCCAGCCGCCGCCCAGAACACGGCTGCTGTCGTAGAAGACGCACGCCTGACCTGGCGAGACACCGTGCAGGGGCTGGCCGAATTGGACCGATAGTCGACCGTCTGGAGCCGGAAAGATCCGGGCCGGCACCGATTCCATGGTCGAACGCACCTTCGCCAAAGCGTCCTGGCCGCCTTCTGGCGGCCCCTGCCCCAAGCCGATCCAGTTGATCTCGACGAGGTCGATCGTGGCGGTGGCCAGGGCGGCATAGGGCCCCACAACGACCCGGCGGTCCTCCGGCTCCAGACGGACCACGTAGAGCGGATCCGACTGCTCGGTCCGACCACCGATGCCGAGGCCCCGGCGCTGGCCCACGGTGTAGCGCACGATGCCTTCGTGCCTGCCGAGCACCGTGCCGTCGATATGCACGATGTCGCCGGGCACCGATGCCTCCGGCCGGAGCTTTTCCACGATCCGGGCATAGGAGCCGTTGGGCACGAAACAGATGTCCTGGCTGTCCGGCTTGGCCGCGACCGGCAGATCGTAGCGGCTGGCGAGCTGGCGGACCTCGGCCTTTTCCAGGTCCCCCAGCGGGAACCTCAGGAAGCCGAGCTGCTCCCGTGTGGTGGCGAACAGGAAGTAGGACTGGTCTCGGCCGTCGTCGGCGGCATGGTGCAGTTCCGGGCCGTCCGGTCCCTCGACACGACGGATATAGTGTCCGGTGGCCAGGGCGTCCGCGCCCAGTTCCTTTGCCGTCTTCAGAAGGTCGCGGAATTTGACCGTCTGATTGCAACGCACGCAGGGGATCGGCGTCTCGCCGCGGAGATAGGCATCGGCGAAATCCTCGATCACGCTTTCCCGGAACCGGCTTTCATAGTCCAGAACGTAGTGGGGCACGCCGATCCGGTCGGCGACATTACGGGCGTCGTGAATGTCCTGGCCAGCGCAGCAGGCGCCCTTTCGACCGACCGCGGCGCCGTGATCGTAGAGCTGCAGGGTGATGCCGACGACATCGTAACCCTGCTCGGCCAGCAGCGCCGCCGCCACGGACGAATCGACGCCGCCCGACATCGCCACGACGACGCGGGTCTGGCCGGGAGGCTTGGCAATGCCTAGACTATTGGTCGCTGTTGAGGCCATGGCGCGGAATATAGGGTCGGCCCGGACCCGAGAAAAGGGTCGGCAGTCCACCGTGACCTCCCGTCCGGACCGCCCTCAGCGCTCCGATTGTGCCGCTCGCGCCCCTAACCAGGCCGCTTAGTCGCCAATTCTGACCTTTACGTAGCTGCCGGGTGCGTCCTCGATCACCGGGAGGTCGCCGTCGCCGGGCTGCCGCGCCGCAACCTTGCCCTCGCTCTTGCGCGCAAGCCAGCGGGCCCAGTCGGGCCACCAGGATCCTTCGTGCTGTTCGGCACCGCCGAGCCAGCGCTGAGGATCCTGCGGGCATCCCTTGCGGGTCCAGTAGCAGTATTTGTTGGCGACTGGCGGGTTGATCACGCCCGCGATGTGGCCGGACGCCGCCAGAACGAAACGCACCGGTCCCCCCAGAACCTGGGTTCCGCGATAGGTGGATAACCAGGGCGCGATGTGATCCTCGCGCGTCGACAGGAAATAGGCGGGCGTCTTGACCTGCCCGAGATCGATTGGCACGCCATCCAGGCTGATCCGACCGGGCTCGATCAGCAGATTATCCTGGTACATGTTGCGAAGATAAAAGCTGTGCATCATCTTCGGCATGCGGGTCGAGTCGGCGTTCCAGTAGAGCAGGTCGAACGGGAACGGCTCGCGGCCCATCAGGTAGTTGTTGACGACGAAGTTCCAGATCAGATCGTTGGCCCGCATCAGGTTGAAGACATGGGCCATGTGATGGCCCTCCAGATAGCCGAGCTTCTCCATATGCTCTTCCACCAGGGCGAGTTGCTCGTCGTCTATGAAGACGCCCAGATCGCCGGGCTCGGAGAAATCCAGCATGCAGGTCAGGAAAGTCGCAGAACGGACGCGATCGTGACCTTTGGCCTCCAGATATGAAAGGGTCGCCGCCGTCAATGTCCCGCCGATGCAGTACCCGACGAGATTGACGTCGGTTTCGCCCGTCGCTTCCTTGACCGCCGCCATGGCGGTCAGCGGCCCTTCCAGCATGTAGTCGTCGAACCGCTTGTGCGACAGGGTCTCGTCGGGATTGACCCACGACACGATAAAGACGGTAAATCCCTGGTCGACCAGCCACTTGATGACGCTGTTCCGCTCCCGCATGTCCAGGATGTAGAACTTGTTGATCCAGGGCGGGACGATCAGGAGCGGGACCCGGTACACCTGCTCCGTCGTCGGCGTGTACTGGACAAGCTGCATCAGGCCATTCTGGTATACGACCTTGCCTGGCGTGACCGCCAGATTGCTGCCGACCTCGAACGCTTCGTACCTGGTCATACTGATCTTCAGATGACCATGCCCCTTCTCCAAGTCGTCGAGCAGGTTGTTCAGTCCCTTCATCAGGTTGACACCGCCCGACGAGGCCGTTTCCTGAAGCACGACGGGATTTGTGGCGACGAAATTCGACGGCGCGATCGCGTCGACAAATTCCTGGGCGTAGAAACGCACCATGTGATGGGTATGGGAATCCGGCCCTTCAAGCTCGGACACGGTGCTCTGCAGCCAACCCGAATAGAGCAGATAGGTCTGCTTGATCAGGTCGAAGACGGCCGATTCCGTCCAGGCGTCGTCCTTGAACCGGCGGTCCGCCGTTTCGGGAACATAGAGCGGGTCAGCTTCCTTGCCGAGCATACGTTCCCATCCGTGCTGCCATAGCTTGGCATAATCCATCATCAGCCGCATCTGGGCGTCGACGATCTTTTCGGGGGACTGGATCTGGAACATACCCCAGCGCATGAACGCGCCCATGATGACGCTTGGATCGGGCACCATAAAATTGTTGGTCTGATCCTGGCGCTCGATCATTTCGCGGCTGATCCGCTGCATGCGCTCGACCGCCTCCGCATAGAGCGCGGCCGCGTCGGCCTGTTCCTGCGCGGTCTGATCCGCGTTCGCGTCCCGTGCCATGGGCGAGCCTCCAGGGGGTTTCGCCCATGATGCAGACCAGGCAGGGGGCTTGCAAGCGGGACACCGCGGTTAGCAGGGGTTTCAAAAGCAAACGGCGGAGCCCACCGGGCCCCGCCGCGCTCAATCTGGTGTTGGCTGCGTTCTAGAACTGGAACGCGTTGGCAAACCGCTTGCCGCACAGGATTTTCGTCACCCGCCCGTCCTCGTCTGACAGAGGAAGGATAAGGGTTTCGAACCGCAGCCTGCGATCGTCGATGTTCATGTCGTTGTCGGCCCAGACCGGCGCTCGCGTCTCGATCACCTTACGGTACTGATCGTTGACGTCCGGATAGCGGCCTTCGAACTCGACCTCACGAGCCGTCTTGCCTGTCCAATCCTCGCCGATACCGTCTACGACGGCCGTGCCGACGACGCGGAACTTGTAGTCCTCGCCTCCGTCAAGCACATCGACCAGGCAAAGATGCGGCAGCAACTGCGGGATATCGATAGGATCCACGTCACTACGGAACGGAATCTCGTTCTCGTTGCGGCGGTCCTTCCAATAGCTGAGCAGCTCCCTGAGCTCTTCAAAGTTTATTTTTTCCATGTCCTGCATCAGCGAAACTCCAATACGCTGACCGGCGCTTTATTGTCCCCATACATTCGCGAGTATGCAGGCGGATTCGCTAAACCATGGTTAAACGAGGGACCGATTTTTATGTCCGCCAACGCGGCGGAATTCCTGGAGAATAGCGGTAAACGGCCGTTAGCCGGCCTGGATCAGGCGACCGAGAAGCTCTCCCCGCACCCGCAACGGGCGGTTTCGTTGGGATTGCGGAACACGAAGCCCGAGGACAACTTGTCCTCCTGATAGTCCATCTCGGCCCCGATCAGGAACATCACCGAGGCCGGATCGATGAAGATCTTCACGCCCTTGTCCTCGACGACGTCCTCGTAATGCTTGCGCTCTTCGGCATATTCAACGAAGTAGCTGAGCCCGGAGCAGCCCTTGGAATTGACGCCGACCCTAAGCCCAAGGACCTGCTTGTCCGAATCGGCCTTGGCCATCAGCGCCTTGACACGGTCGGCGGCCGCGTCGGTCAGGGTGATCATGGAAGGTTGCATCGCCATGGGGTGTATTCTCTCCAATCCGCCTCAGTACAAGTCCAGAGCGAGTTTCGCGTCTTCCGACAGGCGTTCCATGGTCCAGGGCGGATCCCAGGTGAGCCGGACCGTCACTTCACCCACGCCCTCGACCGTCGCCACCCGGTTCGCGACCTCGCCGGGCATTTCGCCGGCAACCGGACAGGCCGGCGCCGTCAGGGTCATCAGCACGAGGACATCGCCCGTCGGCTTGATGTTCATTTCATAAATAAGGCCGAGATCGTAAATATTCACTGGAATCTCGGGATCGTAGACCTCCCGCAGCGCGGCCGTAACCGCATCCTCCCCGGCCGGCGGCGTGCCGGCAGGCAGCGGCGCCCCGGCATAAGCCTCGGTGCCCTCCGGTGCCCCATACTCCAGACCACCCTGAGTCATGTACGGGTTCACTGGGGACGCCATTTCCAGATGATCGCGATCGTCGCTCAAAGCCCTACTCCGTCGTCACCGTTTCGCCGCGGCCGTGCAACGCGGCATCGAAAGCATGCCAGGCCAGGGTCGCGCATTTCACGCGCGACGGGAACTGCCGAACACCGGACAGCACGATCAGGCGATCGATTTCGCTATCCGGCCCGGCCTCGTCCGACACCCCTTCCGTGATCAATCGCCGAAACGCTGCAAACAGCGTCTCGGCCTCCGCCTCCGACTTGCCGCGCAGCATTTCCGTCATCATCGAGGCGCTCGCCATGGAAATCGCACATCCCCGCCCCTCGAAAGACACGTCCTCGATGCAACCGTCAGACCCGGTTTTCAGATAGACCGTCAGACGATCGCCGCACATGGGATTGTTGCCCTCGGCCGTGGCCGTGGCGTCGGTCATGGCGTGACAGTTCCGTGGCCGGCGGCCGTGGTCCAGGATCACTTCCTGGTACAGGTCACGCAGTTCGTCGACGGCTTCGCTCATCAGGCGAAGATCTCCTTGACCTTTTCCAGAGCACCCGCGAGTGCATCGGCTTCCGCGCGCGTGGAATACATGCCGAACGAAGCCCGCGTCGTTGCCGGTACACCCATGCGATCCATCAAAGGCATCGCGCAGTGGTGACCGGCCCGCACCGCGACGCCGGACCTGTCCAGGATCGTCGCCACGTCGTGCGGATGCGATCCTTCCAAGGTGAAGGAAATGACGCTCACCTTGCCGGGCGCGGTCCCGATAATCCTGAGCCCGTCGATCGCGGCCAGTTTCTGGGTCGCATAGTTCAGAAGGTCGACCTCGTGCATGGCGATCTGCTCCACCCCGACCGACGAGACATAGTCGACGGCCGCGCCCATCGCAATCGCCTCGGCGATCGCGGGCGTCCCCGCCTCGAACTTGGCCGGCAGCGGCGCCCAGGTGCTGCGCTCGAAGGTCACGGTGGAAATCATGTCGCCACCACCAAGGAAGGGCGGCATGTCGTCAAGCAACGTTTCCTTGCCGTATAAGACGCCGACTCCGGAAGGCCCGTAGAGCTTGTGGGCGGAAAACACGTAGAAATCCACGTCGAGGGCCTGCACGTCGACGGGGATGTGCTGCACGGCCTGGCAGCCATCGATCATCACCAGCGCACCGGCATCGTGGGCCAGGCGCACGATCTCCTCGACCGGCGTCACGGTCCCAAGCACGTTGGAGACGTGGGTGATGGAAACAAGCCGCGCCCCCTGTTCCAGCAGGTCACGCAGGACGTCCATGCGAAGCGCGCCCTCGTCAGTGACCGGGCACACCTTAAGTTCGATCCCGATCTGATCGCGCAACAGGTGCCAGGGGACAATGTTCGAATGATGCTCCATCTCGGAGATGATGACCGCCTCGCCCGCCTTCATTCGGTTGCGGCCCCAAGCCTGGGCAACCAGGTTGAGGGCCTCGGTAGCGTTGCGGGTAAAGACCACTTCGCCGGCGCTGGCTGCATTGATGAAGGCCCGCACTTTCTCACGCGATGCCTCGTAGTCGGCCGTAGCCGCCTCGCTCAGGAAATAGGCGCCGCGATGAACGTTGGCATACCGGGTGGTATAGGTCGTCATGAGCTGGTCGAGTACGGCCTGGGGCTTTTGCGCGGACGCAGCGCTATCCAAAAAGCACAGCGGCTTCCCGTGCACGGGATGCTGAAAGATCGGGAAGTCGGCGCGGATCGCGTCGACGTCGTAAGCCAGTTCCGCAGGGCCTGCTTCAGCCGTCATACTCATCTTCCACTCCCAGTTCCGGGGACCCGGCCATGCGGCGCAGCGGGCCGCGCAGACGGTCGGCGAAGGCCGATCGAACGTTGTCGGACCGGATCTCCTCAAGTACTTCGGTCAGAAAGGCCTCGATCAAAACCGCCCGGGCCGTCGTTTCGTCGATTCCACGTGCCCGCAGGTAGAAGAGCTGGGCCGCGTCGAGCTCGCCGGCCGTGGCGCCGTGACTGCACTTGACGTCGTCCGCATAGATTTCCAGCTCGGGCTTGGTGTCGATCTCCGCACCGCGCGACAACAGCAGGGCCCGGCTCAGCTGGTGTCCGTCCGTCCGCTGTGCATCCTGGCGTACAAGGATCTTGCCCTGGAACACCCCGCGGGCAGTATCTGCCAGAACACCCTTGTAGATCTCTCGGCTGTTGCTGTCGGGCGCCATGTGATCGATGAACGTAGTGTTGTCGATGTGCTGACCTTCCGAGCCGGCATAGGCGCCGTTCAACCGGAAATCGATTCCGGATGCGGTAAGCCGGCCAATGATCTCGTTGCGCGCCAGCTTGCCGCCGATCTGCAGCGTGAAGCTGTCATACGCGGCGCTTTCGGCCGTCTCCACCGCGGTCGCGGCGAGGTGAATGGCCTCGCGCCCCTCGTTCTGTAGCTTGTAATGACCCAGGTTGCCCCCTGCAGCCACGAAGACCTCGGAGACGCCGTTGGCCAGATAGCGACCGCTGCCGGCATGGCTTTCGACCACCACGGCCCGGGCGTTTCGCTCGACGACAATCAGGCAACGGGGATGAAAGGCAATCGGCCGCTCGGGCGCATGGCCCACCGAAACGACGTGGATCGGCCGGTCGACGACGACATCCGGCGAGATGTGGACGACCACGCCATCCCCGAGCAGCGCCGTGTTGACCGCGGCGAGTGGCATGTCCGTCAACGGCATGAGCTTGCCGAGGCGCGCCTCGACCCAGGCTGGGTCTCGATCCAGGTCCTGCCGGAGGCTGGCGACACGGACGCCTGCCGGCAGCCCGTCGAGGTCCGACAGCGCGGGGACCAGCCGTCCGTTGACGAGAACCAGCCGCCAGCCATCGACGTCGGCGACCCCTTCCGGCAACACGCCGATCGGTGTCTCTTCATCGGCGGCCAAAAATCCAGCTTTCGGCAGGTCGCTGACCCGTGTGTATTTCCAGCTTTCGGTTCTGCGGCCCGGCAGACCGGCGGCGTCATAGGCTGCCCGTCCCTGCTCGCGCAATTCGCTGATCCAGCCCGGATGCCCGCTTGGCAGGGCGGGCGCATCTTCCAGGAAGGCCAACGGCGCGGGCTGGTTTTTTGCCATCACGGCGCCTCCGTCCTCAGGCCGCGTCCCGGACGAAGTCGGCATAGCCCCTCGCCTCGAGTTCATGAGCCAGTTCCTTGCCGCCCGTCTTGACGATCCGTCCGTTCGCCAGGACGTGCACCTTGTCGGGCACCACGTAATCCAGCAGGCGCTGATAGTGTGTGATCACCAGGATCGCCCTGTCGGGATCACGCAACTTATTGATGCCGTCGGCGACAACCTTCAGGGCATCGATGTCCAGACCCGAATCCGTCTCGTCCAGGACGGAAAGGCGCGGCTCCAGCGCCGCCATTTGAAGCATCTCGTTGCGTTTCTTTTCACCGCCCGAGAAGCCCACATTGACGGCCCGCTTCAGCATGTCATGCGACATGCCAAGCTCGTCCGCTTTGCCACGTATAAACTTGACGAACTGCATGGCGTCGAATTCGCTGTCGCCCCGATGCCGGCGAACCGCGTTCACGGCGTGACGGAGGAATGTCGTTCCCGTGACTCCCGGGATCTCGACCGGATACTGGAAGGCCAGAAAGATGCCTTCACGCGCCCGTTCCTCGACCTCGAGGTCCAGCAGATCCTTTCCGTCGTACTGGACGGATCCGTCTGTAACCTCATATCCATCTCGCCCCGACAGGACATAAGACAGCGTGCTCTTGCCCGAGCCGTTCGGCCCCATGATGGCGTGGACCTGACCGCGGCCGATCGACAGGTCGATGCCTTTCAGGATCGGCTTTTCGTCCACGGTGACGTGCAGGTTACTGATTTCAAGCAAAGCCATAGTCTTGTTCTTCCATTCCCTGTGATTTCGGCCGGTTCAGCCGACGCTGCCTTCGAGGCTGATGCCGATCAGCTTTTGCGCTTCGACCGCGAATTCCATCGGCAGCGTCTGCATCACTTCCTTGCAGAAGCCGTTGACGATCAGCGCAACCGCTTCCTCGGCATCCATGCCGCGCTGCAGGCAATAGAACAACTGGTCTTCCGAGATCTTGCTGGTCGTAGCCTCGTGCTCTACCTGTGCCGTCGGATTGCGAGATTCGATATAGGGCACGGTATGCGCGCCACACCGGTCGCCGATCAACAGCGAGTCGCACTGTGTGAAGTTACGCGCATCCTCGGCCTTTGGCAGCATACGAACGAGCCCGCGATAGGTATTGTTCGCCCGTCCGGCCGAAATGCCCTTGGAGATGATCCGGCTGGACGTGTTGCGGCCGATATGGATCATCTTGGTGCCGGTATCCGCCTGCTGGTAATTGTTGGTAATGGCGACGGAATAGAATTCGCCGACCGAATTGTCGCCCTGGAGAATGCAGCTTGGGTATTTCCAGGTAATGGCGGATCCCGTTTCAACCTGCGTCCACATGATTTTGGAGTTGGCGCCCCGGCAGGCGCCACGCTTGGTCACGAAGTTGTAGATCCCGCCCTTGCCGTTCTCATCGCCGGGGTACCAGTTCTGGACGGTGGAGTATTTGATCTCCGCATTGTCGTGCGCCACCAACTCCACGACTGCCGCATGCAACTGGTGTTCGTCGCGCTGAGGCGCGGTGCAGCCTTCCAGATACGACACATAGGACTCGTCATCGGCGATGATCAGCGTGCGTTCGAACTGTCCGGTGTTCTCGGCATTGATCCGGAAGTAGGTCGAGAGTTCCATCGGGCACCGGACGCCCTTGGGGATGTAGACGAACGAGCCATCCGTAAACACCGCCGAATTCAGCGTCGCAAAGTAGTTGTCGGTCACCGGCACCACCGAACCCAGGTACTTTTGAACCAATTCCGGGTGTTCCTGGATAGCCTCGGAGATCGAGCAGAAGATCACGCCTTCCTTCTCGAGCTTGTCCTTGTAAGTGGTGGCGACGGACACGGAATCGAACACGGCATCGACCGCGACGCCCGCCAATATCTCCTGTTCTTTCAGGGGGATACCAAGCTTCTCGTAGGTCTCCAGCAGCTTGGGGTCGACCTCGTCCAACGACTTGGGGCGGTCCTTTTCCAGTTTCGGCGCCGCGTAGTAGTAGGCGTCCTGGTAGTCGATCGGCGGGTAGCCCAGCTTCGCCCAGGACGGTTCCTGCATGGTCTGCCACACACGAAAGGCCTTGAGCCGCCATTCCAGCATCCATTCGGGCTCGTTCTTCTTGGACGAGATCAGACGGACGGTATCCTCGTTCAGGCCCTTCGGGACCTGCTCCATCTCGATATCGGTCGAGAATCCGTACTTGTACTTGCCTTCGGCAAGTTCGCTGACCTGATTGACCGTTTCAGTGCTTGCTGCCATTTCCGTGCCTTCGATCCTGCCGTCCTGTGCCTGAACTGGTTCTTGTCGCTAACTCATGGAGCGGGGTTGTTCATCCCGCTCCAGTTCGAACATGGCCGGCCAGGCCGGCGCCAGCATGTCGGCCAGCGTGACCGACTCAAGCGCGGTACGCACGGCGCTGTTGACCGCATCCCAGTTGCCTCGAATTGCGCACATGCTCTCAACCGAGCAGGAGCCTTCCTGTCCGTCGACACAGGCGGTCAATTCCACCGGACCGTCCAGGGCGCTGATGATCTCGGCGACCGTGATATGTTCGGGCGCACGGGCGAGGCTATAGCCGCCCTGGTGCCCGCGGTGGGACTCCACCACGCCGCCGCGTGCCAGCAGCTTGAGCGTCTTTGCGACCGTTGGCTGGGGCAGCGTCGTCGCTTCGGCAAGGTCGGGCGCGGTCGTCGGGCCCTTGTCCAGTTCCCGGGCCCGGGCGAGCCGGTCCAGAACGACAACGCCATAGTCTGTCAGACGGCTGAGTTTGAGCACGATTCCGGTGGTCCTGTGAGTAATCCGTACCGAAAATGTACTCTATAAAGTGGACCTTTCAAGTCCTGATTGAGTTAATAATTTTATCGTTTAATTTCTAGTAGTTATCAGTGTTTCTTAAATGGCCGTTTACCCGAATCAGCCCTCGGGGCCCAGCTTTACCGTCAGACCGTCCAGCGCTTCGGTCATGATCAATTGACAGCCCAGGCGGGACGTGCGTTCCAGGCCGACTGCAAGGTCCAGCATATCCTCCTCCTCATCGGTCGGTTCCGGAAACTGATCGAACCATTGTTCGCCGACGATGACATGGCAGGTCGCACAAGCCAGCGACCCTTCACAGACACCTTCGATGTCGACATCGTTCTCGTGGGCGATCTGCAGCAGGGATTCTCCGACCGGCGCGTCAACGTCCTTGGGCACACCGTCTCTACCGATAAAGGTCATTCTGGGCATCTGGTCTTCCTAGCGCCGGGCCGCTGTTTTCGCCCCGCCGGTCAGCCGGGACGCGGCGGCAATCACCAGACCAGCCGCCGAGTCGACTTCTTCCGGTGTCGTGTAGCGGCCGAAACCGAAACGAATGGAGGCCTGGACCGTCGCAGGATCAAGGCCAATCGCCTGCAGGACGTGGCTGACCTTGCCGGCGCCTGAGGAGCAAGCGGAACCGCTGGAAACGGAAACGCCGTCCAGAGCGGCCATCAACTCGCTGGCTTCCAAGCCGGGGAAAGTGACATTCAGGTTGCCGGAAATTCTTTGTTCCAGGCTGCCATTGACCACGATGCCAGGCAGACTTTCCTGCAACCCGGCCAGGAACCGCTGACGCAGGTCCAGCAGGCGGTCGCCTTCCGTTTGCATCTCCCGACCGGCAATCTCGCAGGCGGCGCCCAAGCCGACGCAGAGTGGCGGCGCCAGAGTCCCCGATCGCAATCCGCGCTCCTGGCCACCCCCGTCGAACAGCGGATCCACGTGCACGCGCGGCCGCCGCCGGACATAGAGCGCCCCGACACCTTTCGGCCCATAGAGCTTGTGACCGGAAATGCTCATCAGGTCGATCTGCATCGCGTTCACATCCAGCGGGATCTTGCCGGCCGCCTGGGCCGCATCCGTGTGAAACCAGGCGCCGGCCGACCGGCACAAACGGCCGACCTCGCCCACCGGCTGAATCACGCCGATCTCGTTGTTGACCGCCATGACCGATACCAGCGCCGTCGTCTCGTCAAGAGCGGCTTCCAGGTCGGCGAGGCGTAAAAGACCGTCCTGGCCCACGGGCAGCTCGATCAATTCGAAACCGTCGTCGCGCAACGCCCGTGCACTCTCCAGCACGCAGGGGTGCTCGCTGGCGACCGTGACGATCTTGGTCCGGCCATCGCGCCGCCGCCGCGCCCGCGCCGCCCCCTTGACCGCAAGGTTGTTCGCCTCGGTCGCGCCCGATGTGAAGGTGATTTCTTTCGCCGTGGCGCCGATCAGTTCGGCGACCTGCCCGCGGGCGGTGTCCACGGCCTCGGCCGCGGCCCATCCGTGGCCATGTTCGGCGGAGTGCGGATTGCCGAAGCGCTCGGTGAACCAGGGCAGCATCCGGTCGACGACGCGTGGATCGGTCGGCGTCGTCGCCTGGTAATCCAGATAGATGGGGGCCGGCGGCCGGTTCATGCTGCCGCTCCGACCCGGCGCGACAAGGCAATCCAGGCCTCCAGGAACCGGTCGATCTCGGCATCGGTCGTCGCCAGACCCAGGCTTACCCGAATGGCCGATCCGGCCAACGTTTCGTCCACGCCCATGGCGCGCAGGACGTGGCTGGGCTCGACTTTGCCGCTGGAACAGGCCGAACCGGCACTCACCGCAACGCCCGCCAGGTCGAGCGCCATGACCTGCACCTCGGCGCCGACGCCGGGCACAGCCAGACAGCTGGTGTTCGCGAGCCGCGGAACCTGGGCCCCTGCCACGTGCAGGTTCGGGACAGCCGCGGCCGCTTCGCTTTCAAGCCGGTCTCGCCGCGCCGCGAGGGCGCCAAATGTCTCGGCCTCGCGCCCAGCCAACTCGGCGGCGACACCAAAACCCACAATGCCCGGCACGTTCTCGGTTCCGCCCCGCTGCCTTCGTTCCTGGCCGCCGCCGCGGATGATCGGCTGAACCGTGATGCCGTTCCTGGCAATCAACGCGCCCACGCCCTTGGGGCCGCCGATCTTGTGTGCCGATAGAGTCATCAGGTCGACGTCCAGGGACTTGAAATCGACCTGCAACCGGCCGGCGGCCTGAACGGCGTCGGTGTGCACCAGCGCGCCACTATCCTTGGCCAGGCGGGCCGCCTGCGCCACCGGCTGGATCACGCCGGTTTCGTTGTTGGCCAGCATCAACGACACGATTGCGGAGCCGGACTCGCAATCGGCGAGCCTTCCGGCAAGGTCGTCCAGATCGACGACGCCGTCGGTCTTCACCCGGACCTGCGCCGCGTCGCCGCGCGCGTTGAGCACGGAGTCGTGCTCGGCGGCCGATACCAGCACAATGGACCGGGCGCATCCCAGGAGCGCCAAACTGTTGGCCTCGGTTCCGCCGCTGGTGAAGGTAACTTGGCCAGGCGACACGCCGACCAGCCCAGCGACCTGGGCGCGGGCCTTCTCTACGGCGGCACGCGCCAACCGACCGGGACCGTGGACGGAGGATGGGTTACCGGCCAGATGCAACGCGTCGGCCACGGCGTCGATCACCTCAGAGCGTGTCGGGGCCGTGGCGTTGTAATCAAGGTAAGCTACCGCGTTCATTGCCTTAAATCCGAAGCGCGGGAGCTATAGCGGATTCCGGGGCGAGGAGCGACCCGGAAAGTGCGGCCAGGCTTTATTCGGCAGCGGCCTTCAGGCCGGCGTCGCCGCGGCCGGTTCTGGTCGCGGCATCTGGAACGCGGTCGGCGCAGATATCCGCAACGGTCACTGAGCCCAGGAATCGTCCCACATGCTGGTCCAGTTCGACCCACAACGCCTTGGTAAGGTCGTCCATGCCATTGCCCGTCGCCGCACCTGCGTTTGGGTGTTCGACGGCGGAAATGATTGCCGCAACCGGCAGTTCCTCCGCCGGCACCGCCATCAGATAGCCGCCGCCGGGGCCACGAACGCTCTTCACGATACCCTGTTGCCGCAGCTTGGAGAAAAGCTGTTCCAGGTAGGACAAGGAAATTCCCTGCCGTTGCGCGATCTCGCCCAGAGACAGGGGCCTCCCCGCCTCGTTTCCGGCGATCGCAACGACCGCCATCACTGCGTAACGACCTCTGGAACTCACTTTCATGCGCCCGTCTTTCGGTCAATGGGCCTGGATTCAGGAACTTCATGAACGGATGTAGTCCTGCCGCTGGACAAGGCAAGCCGTCGTTGCAGGCAGCCGACAAGAGCGGCGCACCCTCGGGACAGATCGGAAAGCGTCTAGTTCTTGGAAACCGGTGCGTCCGACTCGTCGTCCGACTCCGCCTCGAACGGGACTGCGGCGCTCATCCCGTTGTTCTCCAGCCTGCGCTCCAGTTCCTGGACATGGGCCTTTAGATTCGTCACCTGCTCCATCAGACCGTCGATGGCTTTCACCACCGGATCCGGGAGATCGCCAATCGGCGTGCCATAGGGCGAAAATTCCTGTTCCGCCGCCTTTGCCCTGGGCATGACCACCCGAGCGGGAATGCCGACCACCGTTACGCCAGGGGGTACGTCCTTGACCGCTACGGCGTTCGCACCGACCCTGGCGCCGCGCCCCACGACGATCGGACCCAGGATCTGGGCGCCCGACCCGACAATGACGCCGTCCTCCAGTGTGGGATGACGTTTGGTGCAGCGCTGACCGGCGGAGTCGACCGATGGGGCCACCCCGCCCAGGGTCACGTCGTGATAAAGCGTGACGTCATCGCCGATCTCGGCCGTTTCGCCGATGACGACGCCCATGCCATGGTCGATAAAGAACCCGCGGCCGATCTGGGCCGCCGGGTGGATCTCGATACCGGTGATCACGCGGGCGATCTGCGAAAGCCAGCGCGCCGTAAGGCGCCAGCGCTTGAGCCAGAGCCAATGTGCGATCCGATAGGTGTAGATGGCATGGAAGGCCGGGTAGAGCAAAGCGACCTCAACCCGCGAGCGTGCGGCCGGGTCGCGCGCGATCATCCCGTCAATTTCTTGGCGCAATGTCTTGAACATGCAACGCCACCCTGGCTATTACACCCTGTCACGGCCCAATGAAGCGCCAAGACCGCGGCGCTGCATACTCCCTTGCCGTGCATGAGCCGCCGTCTTATTTACGCATATGGGTTCCGGGGGACAGATTAAAAGGTCGAATTCGACGGCGTCAATGAAATGATGAAGAAATACCCATTTGTTTCAAGAACTTGTCATCACCCATCCTGACGCCAGCTGGCTCAGCACCGTAAATACGCATAACAAAGAGGCGCGGAGAGATGCCCGAAGTCATAATTAACGGTCCGGAAGGCCGGCTGGAAGGCCGCTACACGCACGGCAAGGGTCCCAATGCACCCGTCGCCTTGTTCCTGCATCCCCATCCCCAGCATGGCGGCACGATGAACAACAAGGTGGTGTACACGCTTTACCATACCTTCGCGGCCCGGGGATTTTCCTGCCTGCGCTTCAACTTTCGAGGCGTGGGACGAAGCCAGGGCACCTTCGCCCGGGGGGAAGGCGAACTGTCCGATGCCGCTTCGGCGCTGGATTGGCTGCAGAACTACAACCAGAACGCTTCGCAATGCTGGATCGCCGGTTTTTCTTTCGGCGGCTGGATCGCCATGCAGCTTCTAATGCGCCGCCCGGAAATCAACGGATTCATTACAGTGGCGCCGCCGGCAAACATGTACGATTTCAGTTTTCTGGCGCCCTGCCCGTCCTCGGGCCTGATCCTGCAAGGCGAGAAAGACGACGTGGTGCCCCACGAAGCGGTCACCAAGCTGGTGGAAAAGCTCAGCCAGCAGCGCGGCATCGAGATCGACTGCCGCATCCTGAAAGGGGCCAACCATTTCTTCCCCAACCATCTGGACGACATCACCAAGCATGTGAATGGCTATCTGGACGTCGCCATGCCGAAAGCGGCGCCCGTGGCGCCGCGTTCGAAGTCGGACACGGGCCAAAAGGCCCTGGAAGAGCAGGAAAAGGCCTGAAGAACGGCGTCTAGCCGAGCAAGCCGTCGATATCGTCCTGGGATAGCCCCTCGCCTTCGAGCTGCGGCCCGTTAAGCAGGGCTGCTTCCCCGTCGACCTCCCGGGGCGCCGACGGGATGTCGGCAAAACCCTTTTTGCCCCAGACGCGCCAGATCGCAGCCAGCCCCCGTTCGACATCGAACAGCACGCCGACGACCTTCTGAAGACGCTGACCGCAGATGTCCTGGAAGGCCGATGCTTGAACTGCCTCGGCGACCGCGGCCTCGATGCGGTCCAGTTTAGCGGCGTTTTCGCCGGATCCCACGGAAGACCTCAGCCCGGCAATATCCTGTTGGATACGTTCCATGGCGTGAAGCACATCGTGCGCCGCTTCGTCCGACTCCTTGATGACGGATTCGAGTTCGACGGCTGCCATGTTCGGTGCGTTGTGGTCGACCCGCGGGTCATAGAGTGGCGGAATTGCGCATAGAGTCCGCCGCAACCGCTTTTGCAGCCGATCCAGATCCTTCGCCAGGTCATCCTGACTGGAAGCCTTACGGCCTCCGCCGGGTTTGCGAGCCATATTCAACCTGCCTGGAATCCTGCCCCTTCCGCGGGGCCGTTCACCACTATTCGGTCTGGCGGTTACGGTCGCGTTAATTCGCCACCAGCCGCCGCCTTCCCGGCGTTAATCTGCGATTCAGAACTGACGCCAATGCACTCAATCCGGGCCCGCCTTGCCGGACAAAAGGCTGGATTTCCACCACGCTCGGGGCCTTGCGGGCCGATTGTCGAGCCGGTTGGCAGGTGTTATACGTCGCCGCCCCGATCAATCCTGATGACCGTCTGCACGCGAGCCATGAGCAACCCGAAGAGCGAATTTTTGAAGTCCGCGATCGAACGCGGCTTTATGCACCAATGCACGGATCTGGAAGGGCTCGATGCCCTCGCCCGGCGCGAGGTCGTGACCGCCTATATCGGGTTTGACGCGACGGCGGATTCCCTGCATGCGGGCTCGCTGGTGCCGATCATGCTACTGCGCCTGCTGCAGCAGTCGGGGCATCGCCCGCTGGTGCTGATGGGCGGCGGAACCACGCGTGTGGGCGATCCATCCGGCAAGGACGAATCACGCCAATTGCTGACCGGCGAACAGATCGCCGACAACATCCGAGGCATTCGCAAGGTCTTCGATAAGTTCCTGACGTTCGGCGACGGCCCGACCGACGCCATCATGCTGAACAATGCCGACTGGCTCGATGACCTGAACTACGTGGACTTTCTCCGCGAGTACGGCCCTCACTTCACCATCAATCGCATGCTGGGTTTCGACTCCGTCAAGCTGCGCCTGGACCGGGAACAACCGCTGACGTTCCTGGAGTTCAATTACATGATCCTTCAGGCGTATGACTTCATGGAGCTGTTCAGCCGTGCGGGTTGCCGGCTTCAGATGGGCGGGTCGGACCAGTGGGGCAACATCGTCAACGGCATCGAATTGGCCCGACGCGCAAGGGCCACGGAACTGTTTGGATTGACCACGCCGCTGCTGACCACGTCGTCAGGGGCCAAAATGGGCAAGACCGCGGACGGCGCCATCTGGCTCAACGAAGAACGGCTCAGCGCGTACGACTACTGGCAATACTGGCGCAACACCGAGGATGCCGACGTCGGCAAGTTCTTGCGGTTGTTCACAGATCTGCCGCTGCACGAGATCGAACGGCTGGAAGCGCTCCAGGGCGCGGAAATCAACGACGCCAAGATCGCGCTGGCAAACGAAGCGACGCGGCTTTGCCATGGCGACGCCGCAGCGGCTTCGGCGGCGGAAACGGCGCGTCAGACTTTTGCCGAAGGCGGTGTCGGTACCGACCTGCCGGTCGCGACGGCGGCCCGCGGCGATCTGGAAACCGGTGCGCCGATCGTCGATCTATTCGTTCGCACCGGCCTGACCGGCAGCAAGGGAGAGGCGCGCCGTCTGATCCAAGGGGGCGGCGCCCGCATGAACGATGCCAAGATCGGCGATGTTGCCGCAACGGCGACCCTGGCCGACGTCACCGCCGACGGTTACATAAAGCTGTCCAAGGGAAAGAAACAGCACGCGCTGGTCAGACCTGTCTGATGCGACACGGCCGTCGAAAAATCAATCCCGCGACTCCTGGACGTCGTAGGAGCGGTTCTTGTCGAACTCGCCGCAGGCGTGCCGCACCGCCTCTCCCCGTTTTTGTTCGTCAAGCGGCGGCTTGAACGCGTTTCGCAGGGCGCCGATCGCGAAGACCGCGCTTTCGTTGACTTCGATTTCCGGATCTTCCGCCTTGCCCCGCACCGAATAGGTCGCGGCGATAATACCTTCATCTCCCCCCAGCAGCGGTCCGAGACCGGGGATCTCCTTGATGATGTTCGTCAGCGCCGAGGCTGGCGCCACGGTACCGCGGACGGCGATGCTGTCTTCGAGGATGTCATAGCTGCCCTCCACGGTGACTCCGATCGACTGTCCGTAGGCCCGCGCCCGCAGGATCGTAATGAGCCCGTCCAGATAGCAGAATTTCGCGTCGAGCCGCTTGAACGGCAGGCCCTCGTCCGTCATCTCCGGCAGCCCCAACGACACAAGCTGCAACAGCCGGGCCATGGCCGGCGCCTTGACCAACCGATAGCTCTCGACCTGGACCTCGCCGATCAATGGTTCGTCCAGGGAGGCGCGGCGTCCCTCCAGAACCAGGGTGCCGCCGGAAATCTCTTCGTACCAGTCGAATGAGCGTAGGGCCCGACCGGCATCTTCGGCCTTGATGGTCAGTGTGTGTTCGGATCCATCCGGGAGATACCGAACCTCCAGACGTCCGCCGCCCTCGACGATCGAATCAAGCGTGAATATCTGCAGGTTCTCCCCGTCGTGCCGCAGGTTCAAGACCACATTGTCCAGCCTTCGGTCGGGGCCGGCGGTGAGCACGTCGACCTGGGCATTCAGAATGATCGGTGGCCCCGGCTCTTCTTCCTCGACCTGCTTGGGGTCGACGAACTGCCCGACGTCAAATCGCCTGCCCTCCACATCGATCCGGAATTCCCCGTCATCCGAACGAATTACCTTGCCCTTGACCTCGTTATCGGCAAAACGAAGATCCTGAATCGTAACCGAATGCACGGCATCGTTCCGGGGGTTCAATTCCGCGACTCCCTTTGCCGTCAAATCGCCCGCCCGGACGTCAAAGCTGGTGATCATGGCCGGTTCGCCGAGTACGACACGGATGGCCGCCGCCGCACTGCCCGGGACACCGGCAGGCTTTTCCCAGTCGAACGCCTCGAATCCAAAACTCGCATTGTCCAGCCCCGCGGATATGACGGCGTCGTAGGAGTTGTCCCGGTTGCTGGAAATATCCACCCGCAGATCGACGGGACCATCGAACAGCCCGGCGATCGGCAGCCCGAACATCGCGAGGCCGGCCTCGTCTATGGTTCCGGTGAGCGAGACCGTGGCACGCTGGGGTGCTTCGCTTGAGAAGTTCTCCCGCCACCCCAGCGTGACCGGCTGGCCGTTGAGCATGGCAGCCCCGGCGACGTCCATGCCCTCATTGTCGACGGTCATGTCCAAAGCGCCCTCGGTGAGGTCAAAATCGAAAAACGCTTTTCGAATCACGACGTCGGTCGCAGTCGCCTGCCCCGACGCCACGATGTCGTTCGGTCCGAGGTTGAACGTGATGGGAAAGTCGAGAGAGATGTCTGCGGCGACATCGCCGCTAAAGTCTTCGATCTCAAGCCCGAGGGCGCTGACGAACCCGAACGGCTCCTGATCCAGGACCCACATCGCACGTTCCAGCGGTCCCTTGATGCGCGCGCTGACAGACGTCTGGTCGACGGTCCCGATCTCGGTAATCAGGATGCGCGCCGAGTCCAGGTGCAAGGAATCCATCGTGCCGGACGACACCTGGATATTGAACCAGTCCGCCCCGTAGGTACCGACGGCGTTGACGCCAGCGACCGGCGGAAGCGTATCCAGAACCTGAACGGACGTGTCATTCAAGAGCACGGTGCCGCTAAGGTCGTCGACGATCAGGGCTGCGTCATCTTCCATCGGGAGCTGGATCTCGGCATGCAGCGTCGCTTCCGGTACCTGGCCGCCGACGATGTTCTTTGTGATCCATTCACGGGCGTCCGAACCGATATTGGCCGGCCAGTAGCGGGCGACCTTGTCCCATGGCATGTCGCTCAACTGCGCATCGCCAACAAGCACCCGTTTGGCGTCAATCCGCGTTGCCAAGCCCGACAGCCGGAGCCGGGCGTCGTTCTCGAACTGGATCTCCGCCTCGTCGACCCTGATCTCGTCGAACCGTGCCCGCGCACTGCCCCGGGCAGCCATCCCGTCGATCTGAACCGGTTCGGGAAAATACTCCTCCAACGTCAGGGTGCCCGGGCCGCTCTTGATATCGAAGTCCAGGCTGACGATGGTACCGTTCAGGTCGCCCAATACCGTGAGTGCCCCGCTCAGGCGCGCGTCAACCACCGACAGGCCTTCAAGCGGTGGAAAGGACTCGGCAAGATCCTGGGGTGACACGTCGATGAACTGTGTGGTCAGCCTGACGGATTCCCCGTCGGGTGACAGAACAATGTCGCCACTAACGCTTCCCAGGTCGGACTGGATATTGAAGTCCGTTGACCTCAGATCTCCGGCGAAGCCAACCCGCCCTCCAATGGACCCGGCAAAACTGGATCGCACCCGGGAAAAAACCTCCAGTTCCGGAATCAGGCGGGCCACGAAATTCGGTTTCAACTCGGCGAACCGAATGGTAATCGAGAACGCGTCCTCGCCGGACGCGTGGTACAGGCCGCCACTGATCCTGGTGACGCCGTCGGGAAGCTCGAGGCGGGCGGACATCGTACCGCGCGTGCCCAGCTCGTCGCCGACAAAGACCAGGTTGGCATCCCTGGCCAGAAGTCTGGTCTGCGAGAACCTGTCATCGATTTCGATGTCCGCGCCGAGCACCGACAACCGCCTCAGCGGTGTCGATCCTTCCGGCGCAACCGACTGATCCAGGAGACCTGCAAGCTCGCTGAACGAGAAATCCGGCAGGTCCGATTCGCCGGCGCCTTCGGGTCGGTAGAAACCAAAGGCAAAGGAGCCGCGTTCGTCCCGGACCAGGGTTATCTTCGGCGCAATCAGATCGACCTTCGTCGGGATCAGCTTGCCCTTGGTCAAGGCCTGAAGAGACAGGCCGAACGAAACCTGCGGCAGGACTGCGGCCGTCAGACCGCCTTCGACCTGGACCTCCACATTGCGCGCCAGGATATCGATGGCCCGCTCCCAGCCGGCCCAGGTCAGGACGGTTTCCTCGATCTTGATGTCGAAAGTGTCCAGGTCTTCGTTGATGGCCTCTTCGAGAGCCGGCGTCAGGAACTTCAGGGAGACGGGCCCCGCAGACAGACGCCATATCAGCAGGCCGCCGAGGATCGCCAGGCCCACCAGCAAGCCGGCGACCACTTCCAGCGATATGACTACGACCCGCGACTTCACGCCCAGCGCCCCCGGTCCTCGCCTCTCTTGACCTGGATCATCGGCTGCATCAGCCTCCACTTTTGTCCCAGGCGAGGATCATGTCCAAATTTCTCAGCAGCATCGACGCGGACGGCCTGCCCAATCCATTCGACACCGACCGGATGGCGCTTGGCCTCGATCGATTCGAGAAGTTGGCCGAGGGCAATCCCGAGCTCGAGGCCTGCCAGGACCTGCTCGCAAGCGACCCATCCGCCGGAGCGCTGGCCAGGGCGATTTTCGGTAACAGCCCCTATCTTAGCCAATGCGTACTGCATGAACCTCTGACATTCCGCGATCTCATTATGCGCGGTCCCAACACGGTATTCGATGCGATAATCGTTTCGCTGCGCGACAAACGACCGGACCAAATGCCGGTCGAGGCGTTAATGTCCGGTCTACGCCGCGCCAAATCCCAGGCCGCCCTTGCGATCGCCATCGCCGATATCTGCAATGTCTGGCCGCTTGAGCAGGTCACCCGCTGCCTCAGCGACTTCGCCACGATCGCCCTCGACTTGGCCACGGCGGCGGTTCTCCTGGATACCGCCAAGAGCGGCGTCATCGAATTGGCCGACCCCGCGACACCCTGCGCCGGCAGCGGTTTTGCCATCCTTGGCATGGGCAAGCTTGGCGCCCGCGAGCTCAATTATTCCAGCGACATAGATCTGATCGTCCTTTACGACCTGGAGCGAATGATCGTCAAGGACTGGGATCGCGTTCGGCACGCGTTTGTCCGGGCCACACGCCTGCTTATCAAGATCATGGAGGAACGCACGTCCGAAGGATATGTCCTGAGGACGGATCTGAGATTGCGTCCCGACCCTGGCGCCACCCCGCCGGCCGTGTCCCTGGACGCCGCCCTGACCTACTACGAAAGCATGGGGCAGAACTGGGAACGCGCCGCCATGATCAAGGCGCGCCCGGTCGCGGGCGACACCACGCTCGGGCGTGAATTCCTCCGGATGATCCGGCCCTTCGTCTGGCGTCGGAACCTGGATTTCGCGGCAATTCAGGACATCCATTCGATCAAGCGACAGATTGCAGCCCATCGCGGCGGCACGAAAATCTCCGTCGAAGGCCACGATGTCAAAGTCGGGCGCGGCGGCATCCGGGAGATCGAACTGTACGCCCAGACGCAACAGCTCATCTGGGGCGGCAAGCAGCCCTCGCTCAGGCAGCGCGGCACCATCGAAACCCTGCAGGAGCTTTCACGGCTGAACCATGTGGATGAAGTGGCTGCGGACGAACTTGGCGAGGCGTACGAGTTTTTGCGCCGCGTGGAACACCGCCTGCAGATGGTCGACGATAAACAAACCCAGCAGATCCCCGATACGACCGACGGCGTCGACCATATCGCCGCCTTTCTCGGCGAACCGGACGGCGCGGTGTTCGGCGCCAAGCTGACCGGGGTCCTGTCGACGGTGGATCGCCATTTTGCACAGCTGTTCCCGGACGAGCGGCCGCTCGGCGGCGGAAGGGCGCTGGTTTTCACGGGCAGCGACGATCATCCCGATACGATCGAGACGCTGGAGGATCTTGGGTTCGAAGACGCAAGCCGGGTCGCCACCCTGATCCGGGCGTGGCATGCCGGCCGTCACCGCTCCACCCGGTCCGAGCGCGCCCGCCAGATCCTGACCGAGTTGATGCCCCGGCTGCTGGAAGCGTTCGGCAAGACCGCCAACCCGGACGAAGCTTTCGTCCGCTTTGACGCCTTCTTGGGCGGCCTGCCGGCGGGGGTTCAGATGTTTTCGCTGTTCCAGTCCAATCCGCCGCTGCTGGACCTGGTGGCGCAGATCATGGGTGATGCGCCGCGGCTCTCGCAGCTGCTCAGCCGCAAGCCGTCCCTGTTGGAATCGGTCCTGACGGAAGCGCCCCTGGAGCTGATGTCGGACAATGACGCGCTGAGAGCCGAGCTGGACCAGGCCCTGGAACACGCCGACGATTACCAGGACGTGCTGGACTTCACACGGCGCTGGGCCAGCGATCACAAGTTTCAGGTTGGTCTTCAGATCATGCGTGGGCTGTCCAGCGGCGCGGACACCGGTCCCTGGCTCTCCAATGTGGCGGACGCGGTCATCTGTGCGCTTGCCCGCGAGGTGGAGCGGGGTTTTGCCGAGACCCACGGTCATATCCCCGGCGGCGGCCTGATCATCCTGGCGTTCGGCAAGCTGGGCGGCCGCGAGATGATGCCGGGGTCGGATCTGGATCTAGTGTTTCTTTACGAACGTGCCGCCGGCGCCGAACAGTCGGATGGGGAAAAGCCGCTGGGGCCAAGCGTTTATTACAACCGTCTGGTTCAACGCATTGTGACCGCATTGACCACGCTTACCCCGGAAGGAACGCTCTACGAGGTCGACATGCGCCTGCGACCTGCAGGCGAGGCCAGTCCGGCGGCGCTCCGGCTCGAGACCTTCCGCAAGTACTATCGCGAGGATGCGTGGACCTGGGAACTGATGGCACTCACCCGCGCCCGACCGGTCTACGGTCCGCACAAGATGATGTTGAAGGCGGGGCGGATCGTTGAGACCTTTCTGTCCCGGAAACGCGATCCCCAACAGCTCTATGCGAACATCGCCGACATGCGGCGGCGGGTGGAAAAGCAGTTTCCCGGGACCAGCCCCTGGGCGATCAAACACCGTCGCGGGGGCCTGATGGATGTGGAGTTTATCGCCCAGACGCTGGCGCTGGAGCACGGACACAAGCACCCGAAACTTGCCTCGACCAACACGGCCCAGATGCTGGACAATCTGAGACATGCCGGGGTGCTTGAAGACGACATCCATGCCGACCTGAGCGCGGCCCTGCGCTTGTGGCACCGGGTGCAGGCTCTGCTTCGGCTGACCGTGGAAGGCGGTTTCCAGGAGGCGGAAGCGCCCGAAGGGCTCAAGCGGGTTCTTGCCGCTGCCGGCGAGGTAGACCACTTCGAAGAGCTCGTTCCCAAGATGGATGCCGCCGCCGAAACCGTGCGCGGTCTCTATGCCCGGCTGATCGACGAACCGGCTGCCAGGGCCGAAGAGAAACAGTCCGGCGAGGCACCGCCAGCGCCGGGTCCGGCCTGAACGAAAAGGAAGCGGTGCCAATTCGCAACGCCTGGTGGCCGTCAGGTCGTTGACGGCACGCGTCTATTCCACGAGACTTACGGTGTCTTTGTACAAGGTAATCGCAAACAGCAAATGCGACCCGGCGGCCGCTCGGCCGCCGCAAACAGGACGGGAGGAGACTATGTTCAAACGAGGCGCAGCGGTCGCCGCGGCCGCAATCATTGGCATTTCTGCCTGGACCGGCAGTGTTCTGGCGGGTCCGGAGGTCGTTTCGGGGCCCGGCCACCAGCCCGATTGTTTCGCCGCATGGAGCGGTGACACCAAACACTTCCAGTGGGAAGCGAAGGAACCGCCCTTCCGGGTTGCCCTGGTAAACGGTTTCGTCGGCAACACCTGGCGTATTCAGATGATCCAGACGGCCAAAGCCTTTGTCGCCCAGCCGGAGATCGCGCCCTTGATCAAGGAGTTCAAGGTCGTCTCAACGGGCACGGACGCGGCCGCGCAGCTTGGCGCCATCGAGGATTTCATCAATCAGGGTTTCGACGTCATCGTGACGATCGCGGTCAGCCCGACCGGATTCGACCGGGTCATTCGGCTCTCCAATCGTAACGACGTCGTGCTCGTTCCATTCGACAATATTCTCGACACCGACACGGTCATGATGGTGAACGAGAACCAGCTCGAGATGGGGCGCATGTCGGCCAACTGGCTGATCGACCATGTGGGCACTTCGGGCAAGGTGCTGGAGGTGCGTGGCCTGCCCGGCAATTCGGTCGATCGCGACCGGCATCTGGGTTTCCGCGAGATCATGGAAAAAGCTGGCAACGATTTCGAGATCATCGAGGTTGTCGGCAACTGGGATGACGGTACGGCGCAGAAGGCGACCGCCGACGCGCTCGCGGTGCACGGCAAGTTCGACGCCGTGTTCACCCAGGGAGGCTCGACGGGTTCCGTCCGCGCCATGATCGACGCGGGTCATGATTTCGTGCCGATGGCAGGCGAGGCCGAAAACGGTTTCCGTAAGCTCGTTGCCAAGCATGCCGGCGACGGTCTCAAGGGCCTGTCCTACGGCCAGTCGCCGGGTCTGGTGGCGATCGCCATCAAGGCCGGTCTGGAGGCGCGTCAGGGCAAGGTTCTGCCGCAGCTGATCTCGGTGCCGATCCCTGTGGTCGACTACACCCAGCTCAAGGACGGCGAGAACTACTGGTCCGACCTGACCGACAATTTCTTCACGCCCAACGAGTTCCCGCCCTGCGGCGTGAACATCACGGCGGTCGAGATCATGGGTCAGACTGCCGAAGACGAGTAGGTAGACATCACACCGTTCGCAGCCGGAGCGCCAACGCTCCGGCTGCTTTTTCTCCCAATCAGACCGTGCGAGGGGGGCCATGGAGGGCACGCCTGCGACGCCGATCCTGCAACTGGAAGGGGTCAGCAAGCATTATGGCGGCGTTACCGCCCTCGACAACGTGGACTTCGCCTGTCGCGCGGGATCGATCCACGCCATCCTCGGCGAGAACGGTGCCGGCAAGAGCACCCTGATCAAGATCGTCGCCGGTGTCGTGCAACCGGATAGCGGGGTCGTCCGGCTGGACGGCAAACCGGTCCATTTCACCACGCCGCACCAGGCCACCCAGAACGGCATCGTCTGCATCTTCCAGGAGCTGTCGCTGATGCCGGACCTGTCGGTGGCGGACAATATCTGCATAACCGAACCGCCGCGCACGCGTCTGGGATTGATCGACGGCGCAGAGCAGCGGCAGCGCGCCGAGGCCCTGCTGGCCCGGGTGGGGTGCGAGGACGTCCATCCCCTGTCGCTGGTAAAAGACCTGCCTCTGTCGCGCCGTCAGATGGTGGAGATCGCCAAGGCGCTGGGGCGCGGCCCAAGAATTCTGATCCTGGACGAAGCCACCTCGGCGCTGACGTCGGCCGACGTGGAACAGGTCTACAAAATCCTACAGCGGCTGCGCGAGGAAGGGTTGTCGTTGCTTTACATCTCGCACCGGATGCACGAGATCGAGGAGCTCGCTGACACCTCCTCCGTCTTCCGCAACGGGCGCCATATCGACACCTTCCACATGGGCTCTCGAACCAACGATCAGATCGTCGAGATGATGATCGGCCGGGAGATGTCGCATGTATTTCCGCCAAAGCCGGCCCGCGCGGAGTCGCCGCCGGCGGTGCTCCAGGTGTCCGGGTTGGGCTGGGACGACCGTCTCAACGACATCTCCTTCAGTGTGGGCAAGGGCGAGATCGTCGGACTGGGCGGCCTGGACGGCCAGGGACAGCGCGAGCTGCTGCTGGCGCTGTTCGGCGTCCTGCGCGGCGTCGAGGGGTCGGTCTCGGTGGACGGAAAGCCGGTGCGCATAGACAGCCCGTCAAAGGCGAAGTCCGCGGACGTGGGCATGGCACTGATCCCCGAGGACCGCAAGACCGAGGGCCTGATGCTGCCCATGAGCATCCGCGACAACATCTCGATCGTCGCACTGAACCAGATGAGAAAGGGTCTGTTCATCGACAGCGCCCGTGAGTCCGAACTCATCGACTCCATGGTGGCGAAGATGAGCATCAAGATCGGGACCACCGAGGACGCCGCCGCGACCCTGTCGGGCGGCAATCAGCAGAAGCTTGTCATTGCCAAGTGGCTGTTGACCGGCGCGCGTATCGTTCTGCTGAACGACCCGACGCGCGGGATCGATGTGGGCACCAAGCAGGAGCTCTATCAGCTCCTGCGGGAACTCGCCGATGCCGGCGACAGCATCCTGTTCTACACCACCGACTATGACGAGTTGATCGGCTCTTGCGACCGGGTTCTGATCCTGTATCAGGGCCGCATCGTCAAGGAACTGACCGGCGACGATATTAGCGAGACCAACATCGTTTCGGCCTCCCTGAACATCGGTCTCGACGGTACGGGGGCCGCGGCGTGAACGACATTCGCCTGAAGCTGTCGCAGAATCTGGGCGTGCTGCTGGCGCTGGTTCTGTTCATCCTGGTCTACGGGCTCTACACGATCCTGCATCCCAAGGGCGGCAGCAGCGCCGTCCTGGTTCAGAACGCCAACGAAGTCTTCACGCTGGCCGCGGTTGCGATGGCCCAGACGCTGCCGGTGCTGACCGGCGGGCTGGATCTCAGCGTCGGCGCGATGATGACGCTCTCCAACTGCCTGGCCTCCGAGGTCGTCAACGGACCGCCCTGGCAGATCGCGCTCGGCATGCTGCTGTGCATCGCGGTAGGCGCCGCCGGCGGCGCGCTGAACGGCTGCATCATCGTTTACGGCCGGTTGCAGCCGATCATCGTCACGCTGGCGACCGGCGCGGTCTTCATGGGGCTGGCGCTGTTCCTGCGCCCGACGCCCGGCGGCAATGTGGACGGTGACATTTCCTTCGCCGCCACCTTCGACATCAACGAGGCGCTGTTCACCTACGGCATCGAGCCGCCGGCCTGGTTCGAGGGGTCGATCGGCCTGTTCCCGATGCCGCTCCTGCTGCTGATCCTGGTCGTGGTCTTGATCTGGCTGCCGTTCCGGCGCTCCGAGACCGGTCGCGGCTGCTACGCCGTGGGCTCCTCGAATGCCGCAGCCTACATGTCCGGTGTGGACGTCCGTCGCTCGCGCATCGCGGCCTTCACGCTCGCGGGCGTGTTCGCGTCCATCGGCGGGCTTTACCTGGCGCTTCAGACGGGCAGCGGCAACGCCGACATTCCACAGGCGGGCGCCTACACACTCAACTCCATCGCTGCGGTGGTGATTGGCGGCACATCACTCTACGGCGGCAGCGGCGGGGTCGTCGGCTCGATCCTGGGCGCCTTTGTGCTGCGGTCCATTTCGTTCAATTTCCGGGTGTTCGACAGCGAAGGCCCGCTGGGCTTCCTGTCCGACCCGTTATTGCAGCCGCTGTTCGAGGGTTGCGTCCTTCTGCTCGCAGTCAGCCTCGGCGCGGCCCGGGTTTTCCGGGTCAAGAACCGGCTGCAGCTGTTCGGGTGACGGCCATGCAGAAGATCGCCATCGACCGACCGATCCTGTTCGCCCTGGGATTCATCGTCCTGATCCTGCTGGCGGGCACCGCCTACACCATGGCGACCCAGGGCACGGCCAGCTTCCTGTCGCCCACCTACCTGCTGCAGCAGTTGCAGGTCGCGTCGTTCCTGGGCCTGGTCGCGGCCGGCATGATGATGGTGATCCTGTTGGGCCATATCGACCTGTCGGTGCCCTGGGCGCTGGCGGCCGGCGCCATGATGGCGACCGCAATCGGCGGCCCGATGGCGATACCCGTGGGCATCCTGGTCGGCCTCCTGATTGGCCTCGTCAACGGCCTGGGCGTTGCCTTTCTGCGGGTGCCGTCGATGATCTTCACCCTCGGCGTCAACACGGTGGTCAAGGGTCTGATGGTGATCCATACCGGCGGCTTCGCACCGCAAAGCCATTCCACCGGCCTGATGGAGTATCTGGCGACCGGCCGCATCCTCGGCATTCCGACGGCCCTGTTCGTCTGGGCTCTGGTCTGCGCCCTGCTCTACGTGATGCTCCGGCGCACAGCCATGGGCCGCTACATGTTCGCCATCGGCAACCGGGAAAGCGCGGCCTACCTGTCCGGCGTCAACACGCGCCTGGTGCTGATCGGCGCCTTCTGCATCTGCTCGATCTGTTCGGCGCTGGCGGGCGTCCTGCTGGCCGGCTATTCCACCAAAGCCTATCAGGGCATGGGCGACGCGTTTCTGCTGCCGGCGATCGCCGCCGTCGTCATCGGCGGGACCAATATCCTGGGCGGCAAGGGTACGCTGGCCGGCACCGTGATTGGGGCCATCCTGATCGTGTTGCTTCAGAGCGTGCTGTCGGTCATGCAGATGCCCGAGGCCGGGCGGCAGGTCATCTACGGCATCGTGATCATCGTCATGCTGCTGGTCTATGGCCGGGGTGAAAAAACAGAGGGGTAAAGGGAGGCTGGCATGCTGCAGGACTATTTCCAGGTGATCGACGAGCGCTTCCGCCGCTTTGTCATGGGCAACGTGCATGTTGAGAAACTGGCGACCGGTATGCGCTGGTCGGAGGGCCCGGTCTATTTTGCCGACGCCCGCTGTCTGCTGTGGAGCGACATCCCCAACAACCGGATTATGCGCTGGGACGAGACCGACGGCAGCGTCAGCGTGTTCCGCCAGCCTTCCAACAACACCAACGGCCATACCCGCGACCGGCAGGGGCGGCTGGTGAGTTGCGAGCACCAAGGTCGCCGGGTGAGCCGGACCGAACATGACGGCCGGATCACCGTGCTGGTCGACAGCTTCGAGGGGAAAAGGCTGAACTCGCCCAACGACGTGGTGGTCAAGTCCGACGGCACCGTCTGGTTCACCGACCCGCCCTACGGCATCCTGTCGGAATACGAAGGCGATCAGGCCGAGAGCGAGATCGGCGCCAACTACGTCTATCGTTTCGACCCGGCGGACGGCAGCCTGGCGGTCGCCGCCGACGATTTCGACAAACCCAACGGGCTCTGCTTCTCACCGGAGGAGGACATCCTCTACATCGCCGACAGCGGTTATTCCCACGGGCCGGACAACCCCCGCCACATCCGCGCCCTAGACGTGGTCGATGACGGAAGCCGACTTGCCAGCGGCCGTGTCTTCGCCGAGTGCGACGTCGGCCTGTTCGACGGCTTCCGCTGCGACACCGACGGCAACGTCTGGACCAGCGCCGGCGACGGCGTGCACTGTTATCTCGCGGACGGAACGCTCGTCGGCAAGATCCTAATCCCCGAGGTGGTCGCCAACGTCACTTTCGGGGGCCCGAAAAAGAACCGGCTGTTCATCGCCGGCACCACGTCGATCTACGCCACCTACCTGAACCGACGGGGGGTACAGTGGCCTTAATCCGGCAGTGGCGTCCGGCGTCTTGACCGCAGGTTCGCCGGGCTTATTTCAAGGCCCGACACCCAATCACAGCAAAGGACAGGAGAGCACTTCATGGCGGTCGACATCGGCAACGCAGCACCCGATTTCTCCATGCCCACCGACGGCGGCGGCACGATCAAGCTGTCGGATCTCAAAGGCAAGAAGGTCGTGCTTTATTTCTATCCAAAGGACGACACGCCCGGCTGTACCAAGGAGGCCTGCGGTTTCAACGAGGCCCTGCCCGACTTCTCCGGCGTCGATGCCGAAATCATCGGCGTCTCCAAGGACAGCGTCAAAAAGCACGACAAGTTCAAGAACAAGTACAGCCTGGACTTCACCCTGGCCTCGGACGAGGAAGCCGGCGTCTGTGAAGACTATGGTGTGTGGGTCGAAAAAAGCATGTACGGCAAGAAATATATGGGCATCGAGCGGGCCACCTTCCTGATCGACAAGGATGGCGTGGTCCAGAATGTCTGGCGCAAGGTCAAGGTTCCCGGCCATGTGGACACCGTTCTGGAGGCTGCCAAGGCGCTTTAGAGTTTCTAAACCTAACTGGTGTTAACTGATGCGGGGTCTTCCGGGGGAGGCCCCGTTTCTCATTGTGGCCGGACCCATTCCCACAGTGTGCGAGGAGACGCCATGTCGATCGCGGACACGTTCGAGGACCAGGTCGAGCAGGAATTCGTCGACGAAACCCGCGAGGTCCTGGAGAAGCTGGAAACGGTCGTCGAGCAGCTCGCCGGCGGGTCCGCCGAAGGCCAGAAGCGGTTCGTTGGGCTGCTCAAGGATCTCTCGGCGCTCAAAGCGGCCGGACGTTATTCCGGCCAGCCGACCCTGGCCGTCACGGTGCACCGGCTGCACGACTATCTGGCCGGGCTGGTGGAGACGCCGACGGACGACGAGGTCCAGGACATTCGGACCTTCGCCGACATCCTGCTCGCCGTCCTGGACGGCGAGATCAGCCACGGCGAGACGGACCTCAGCGAATTCGTCCGCTCGTTGCCGGTGCGTCGGCCGTTCGACGTGGACGACGTCGAACATCTGGACATCGAGATCATGGTCGTCGAGCCGCAGAAGACGACGGCGGCATTCGTCGAACGCGAGCTGCACAATTGCGGCTACCGGGTGGTCAACGTGCGCAACGCGCTGGACGCCCTGGGCCTGGCCGTGGCGACCCGCCCCGACCTGGTCATTGCCAGCGCGACGCTGGACGAGCTGTCGGGCATCGACCTGGCCTGCGCCATGGCCGCAATGCCGGCGACGCGGGACATGCCGTTTGCGCTGCTGACCAGCTTCGCCAGCGACGATCCGCAATTGAAAGATCTGCCGGCGGGTGTGGCCGTGCTTCGGAAGGGTGGCGAATTCGGCAAGGACCTGGTCGCGGCGCTGGAGCGGTTCGGCATCACGTAACCGAACCACGGGACCGAAACCAAAACGAACCAAAAGTCGAAACACGAAGGCACAAAGAAGCACAAAGAGCACGAAGCCTAAGAATCGGGACCGCACAATTACGTTCCAGGCTTGTTCTTATGACAAGTCATGGACCTCCAATCCGACAATCGCAAATTCGAAAAGCTGAACGAACGAGTCGAAGAAACGGCATCGCAGGTCGTGGATGCCGCTTACATGGTCCACCAGTTTCTTGGTCCAGGCTTGCTGGAAAGCGCCTATCGGCGCTGCCTGGTTGCCGAGCTGACATCACGGAAGGTACCGATCGAGGAAGAAGTCCGATTCGAGATCTATTACCGTGGGATGGCGGTCGGTGCGCAGTCCCGTCTCGATCTTTTGGTCGATGGTTCAATCGTCGTAGAACTGAAGGCGGTCGAACAATTGCTGCCTGTACACGAGGCGCAATTGCTCACCTATCTCAGGCTGACGGGAAACAGACTCGGATTTCTGATCAACTTCAACGTGCCCCTCGTCAAACTCGGCATTCGGCGGTTCGTGAACTGACGAGTCATGCACAAGGAATCAATCGACTTTGTGCCCTTCGTGCTTCTTCGTGCCTTCGTGTTTCAGCTTTTGGTTATTGTATTCGTCCGAATTGGGCGCCCTATTCCGTGCGGAGGGTCGCGGCGTAGGCGAGGATGTCCTCCACGCCCTCCGCAGTGACCTCGAACGGCACGATCGGCGGCGGATCGTTGGTCGGCGGCGCCACGCCCGGCAGTCGCACGAACACCGGATGCGGCCTGCGTTCGAAGAAGGTCAGGAACCGGTCGCGCCAGTCGCCCAGCCCCGCCAGCAACATGAAGGACGGCGTCGAGCCGATGCCGGCAAAGCGGCGCTCACGGCTCACCACATGGCACCGCTGGCAGTGTTTCTCGGCAAGTCGACGGCCGTTCTCTACATCACCGCCCGCCGCAGCGGGCGCCGGCACTGCGAGCAGCGCAATCGTTACAAACGCCAGGGAAAACAACCGCGCGAAGACCATCGGCCGAACCCTATCATGGCGCCCGGGACGCGAAAACAAGGCGCCGCTCTTGTTCGCTTACGGACCCGCCTGCACAATGACTCAGGACTGCCTTGCCCCATCATTCGAAGGATCCGTGCCGATGCCCCGCCTTCTTCTGGTCGCGACATTCGCCCTGCTGCTGTGCACCGCACCGGCCCAAGCCCAGCAGCAATCCGATCCCCGCGACGCGGTCCTGGCAGAGCTTTTCGAGTTGATGCAGATGGACACGATGCTCGAGCAGATGTCGGGACAAATTCGTCAGACTCTCGAGGCGCAGCTCCGGCAAAAGCATCCCAACATCTCGGACGAAGACATCTCGGTCGTCAGCGACGTGGTCATCGAGGTTCTCGACGAAATGATGCCGCCGATGATGCAGATGACCGCGCAGGTCATGTTGAAATATTTCACCGAGGAAGACCTGCGCGCCATGCTGGCCTTTTACCGGACGCCGACCGGCCGAAAAACCATCCGCGTGATGCCCCAGATGGTCGCGGAAGTGGTTTCCCGGCAACAACAATACATCGCCCAGATCGCGCCCCAACTGACCTTGCGCATCCAGCAAAGGCTGCGTGAAAAAGGCTACGAGCTCTAGGGCGACGGCGCTAAAGCCAGGTCTTGAGCCGCCAGAAGGTGATCGACAGAACGATGATCGAGACAATGTCGGCCAGGAAAATCGGTTCGTAGCCCGACCCGATCAGGCGCCAGCCCAGGTCCTGATAAAGCCAGAGCCAGAACGACGCAAAACACCCCGCCGTGAGTCCGAGGGTCGCGAATACGCCCAGGCTTGTCCAGTTACCGCGCGCCTCGACGAACACAAACACCGGCGCCAGCACCAGCGCGGCGATGGTGTTCATAGCCAGGCTGTTGATGGCGTATAGCGTCCACAGGTTCTTGGCGAGGCCTGCCGATAGCAGCAGGGCAAGATTCACGCCCGTCGCCACCAGCGTCGCGATGGCAAGCGAGAACACGAACCCGAAGATCGTATCCAGACCGATCTGTTCCAGACCACGCCGAAACCGTCCGGTCGCACGACGGACAGCCGATCGAAGGCGCGATCGGGATAACCAACCCCCCGGCAATGGTTTCCCTCGCGTTATGGTTTGTTGTTGGATCTATTGTGTCAGCTTGCGGCCTGTCCGTCGATCATTTACTGGCGCAAGATGACACCTACGCCTTTGTTGCATAACATATTTATTTGATCAACCTGAAGTAGACCAATCTGGCAATGCCGTCGAGTCAGGCGTCGGGATCGCCGAAGTTGGTGCCCGTCGTCATGGGCATCGTCCGCACCAGACGCGAGTCCGAGACGCCGGCCTGGCGATGTTCCATGGCGGCGCGGTAGTCGGGGTCGCGGATCATCTCGACGAAGGCGGCGACCGACGGGTATTCGGCGATGAAACAGATATCCCACTGTTCGTCCGCCGGGCCGATCAGCATCTGCTCGAAACGGCCGCGCCAGACGATCCGCCCGCCCAACCGACGCAGTACCGGCTCGCTTTCCCGCCCGTAGGCGGCATAGGCCTCCGCGCCCGTCGCCGTGCGGCCGTCATCGTAGGTGGCCTGGTCTTTCAGCCGGACCAGGTTCAGCATGTGGATGGGCCCCTCCCGGTCGTTGGCTTTGAAGGTTTCCCAGTCATCGCGGGTGAAGGCGGTGTGGCCGGCCATTATGGGTCGTGCTCCGTAGTCGTTGGTGGTTGACGCGCCGACTATGGGGCGGGTTGCCAATTCGCGGCAAGGTCGGTCTGCAGATTGTCGTGCAGTTGCTGTGACATGTTTTCGTCTGGTCCAGTAGGCGCCGAGAACGCCGCCATGGCCGCGACCAGTTGACCTACGGCGCCCGCCGTCAGCGTCTGCCCGTCGCCGGCCTCGATTGTCGAGACCGTATTGTTGGTCCCGACATACCAGTCAACGACGGTAACCGAACCGTCCTCGCCGATCACGTCGATCCGCAGATCGTCGCCGATCTGGCTCAACCAGAGCTGATCATGGGCGATCGTCGGCCCGAACTCCAGTGTGTCGCCGTCCAAGCCGTGGCCGGTATTGTCGATGGTGTCGGCGCCGTCGTCGCGGTTGAAGACGAAGGTGTCCGCGCCGTCGCCGCCTGACAGCGTGTCGTCGCCGGCGTTGCCGTGGAGCGTGTCGTTGTCAGCCCCGCCGAAAAGGCTGTCCGCGCCGTCGCCGCCTACGAGCAGATCGTCATCCAAACCGCCTTTGAGGACGTCGGCGCCGGCACCGCCCTCAAGGGTGTCGGCACCACCCTCGCCAAACAGTTGGTCGTCGCCATCATCGCCTTTCAATAGGTCGTCGCCGGAATCACCCTCCAGCGTGTCAGCGCCATCGCCGCCACTAAGATAGTCCGCACCGGCACCCGCGATGAGCTGGTCGTTGCCACCCTCGCCGCGCAAATGGTCATCGCCGGCCCCGCCCGACAGACTGTCATTTCCGTCGCCGCCATAGAGTCGGTCCGCACCCAGACCGCCGGCCAGCACGTCAACTCCGCCATTGCCATAGAGGTGGTTGTCCAGGTCGTCGCCGGTGAGCGTGTCGTCGAAATCCGAGCCTTCGAGGCGTTCGATGCTGATTAAGGTATCGCCCGTGGCCTCGCCACCGAACGCCCGCTCGGCTGCCACTGTCGCGGACAGATCCACTGTGACGCCTTCGCTGGATCCCACATAAGACGCTTTGTCGTAGCCGGCCCCGCCGTCAAGGATATCGCCGCCCGCATCACCGCGCAGATAGTCGTCTCCGTCGCCGCCATAGAGCGTGTCATCTCCTTCCGCGCCAGTCGCGCTTCCGAAATCTCCGTAGAGTCGGTCGTTGCCGGCGCCACCCGAAAGCGTATCTTCGCCGGCTTCGCCGTACACGTAGTCGTCGCCTGTTCCAGCTGACAGGCTGTCGGCGCCGTCGCCGCCGTGCAGGACATCGTTGCCGCCCTCGCCGAGCAGTGCATCAGCGCCGGCGCCACCCTTGATCAGATCATCCCCATCTCGGCCTTGCAGATCGTTGGCCAAATCGTTGCCGATCAGCTCGTCTGCGTACGCCGAACCCACCAGGTTTTCGATGGACACGAAGGAATCGCCTTCCGCTTCCCCATCGGACGCAGTGTTCGCCGCAAGATCAACTTTGACGCCCTCTGTCGAGGCCCCGTAGCTTGCCGTATCGATACCCAAACCGCCGTCCATCACATCGGCCCCAAGGCCCCCGAACAATCGGTCGTTGCCGACGCCGCCATAGAGCATGTCGTTGTCCAAAAGGCCGAACAGGTCATCGTCACCCACGCCGCCAAACAGATCGTCCTGGCCGGCACCGCCTTCGAGCATGTCGTCGCCGTCCCCACCGCTAAGGGTGTCATCGCCCTGGCGGCCACGAATCTCGTCGTTCCCGGCGCCGCCTTGGAGCGTGTCGTCGCCAAAATGGCCGGTCAGATAGTCGTTGCCGGCCGTCCCCGACAGGGACGGCAGCGTCAGCAGTGCACTGAAGATACCGCTGCCGGTATCGACGCCATCCGGCGCAGTCCACACGGTTGCGATCTGACCATCATTCCGCAGCGCCAATGCAGCCCCTTCCTGAGTGCCGGCAACGCGGTCATCCAGCAGAACCGGGTCACCCACCGGCGTGCCGTCCGCGCCAAAGCGGCGGACATAGACATCCCGGCCGTTTGCCGTGACATGCTCCGACCGCCAAGACACAAGGAAACCGCCGTCCGGAAGACCGAGAACGGAATTGACCTCCTGCGCCGCAACCCCCTCCGCAGCGGAGTCATAGAACGCTATCTCACTTCCAACCCTGGCACCTTCGGCATCGAACCGTTGCGCATAGCCGCCGAGTGTGTCGCCATCCCGGCCGTCATCTGTCCAGGCAACCAAAAAACCGCCCTCTGCCAGCGTCGCCACATGCGGACGCAGTTGGTCGTTCGCCGTGGTCTCATTGATCAGGAACTCCCCGCCGACCTTGATGCCGCCGGCATCGTAACGTTGCCCATAGATCTCGTAGCCCTGGCCAATCTGGTTCTTGGAGTGCCAGACGACGACAAAGCCGCCGTCGGCAAACGCGGCTACGGCCGGACTGTGCTGATGATCGGTCGTGTAGGTATTGACCCTGAACTCGCCGCCGAGCTTGCCACCGCTTTTGTCGAACCGCTGTCCATAAATGTCCGTGTTGGCGCTGGATCGCCAGACCGCGACGAATCCGCCGTCCGACAAAGCAGCCAGTGATGGAACCAATTGGTGTTGATCGGTGTGGCCGTTGATTCGGACCTCACCGCCTGACTTGTTGCCGGATGCATCAAAAACCTGAGCGAACAGATCCATCTTGCCGTCATTGTGGACCTGGTTTCGCGATTCCCAGGCGACGACGAACCCACCGGCCTCAAGCCCGATGACTGACGGCACCTGTTGATCATCAGCACTGGTTGTGTTGGCCTGGATTTGTTGCTCTGGGCCGACAGGATCCCCTGCCTGGTTGTACACCTGCACAAAGATGCCGCGTCCGCTGCCATCCTGGTCAACCGACTCCCAGACAACCACGTGACCGCCATCGGCCAGTGCTGCTACCTTGGCGCGCAACTGGTCATAAGCGGATTCGGAATTGACCGGCGTCGGCTGTCCAACGTGAAGGTCCGCTTGGGGAACGACTTCGATCGCTATCTCACCCAGGCCATAGGACTCTACGTTGTCCGTCTCCGCCACGCGGACGGTCAGCGTCTGGATGCCTGCCTGCGAGGGCGAGAACGTCAACAGCCCGGCATCGAGGGAAACACTGCCCAGCGAAAAGTCTGGGTTCGGCTCGAGCGAAAAAGTAAGGGCGTCGCCCTCGAGATCGAAGGCCGACAAAGCAATGGAAACGCTGTCCGATCCGAACGGCACCAAAATCCGCGCATCCCGGGCAACAGGCGCATTGGAAGCATCATCGCTGAGATCGAGCACCGTGCCGTCACTGAACTGCAACAACTCGATGCCCGACAGTGTGTCCGTGCCCTCGTCGCCGTTCGAAAGTTCAAGATCGGTGATGGTGTAGCCGTCCGCGGCGTTACCTTGGATCTCGAACTCACCGGCGCTGCCATCATAGACCGCTTTGTCCGCCGTACCCTCACCGCCATCGAGCGTATCGTTGCCGCCGCCGCCCGAGAGAACGTCATTCCCCGCGCCACCGGCAAGCCGGTTCGCCCCGTCGTCGCCCGTCAGCGTGTCGGCGTGATCCGAGCCGGTCAGGTTCTCAATCGAGATGAGCAGGTCGCCGTGCGGGCCCTGCGGCGGCATCGAGACCAGCAGCGCCGGCCCGGCATCAGGGAAAATCGTCGGCAATCCAGCATCGCCAGGCACTGGCGAGAAGTGGTTGCCGTTGCCGCTGATGTCCGTGCCGACCGCAGCAGCGTCCGAGAAGTCCAGATGGAACCCGTTGGCGCCGTAGTCGACGTCGAAGACCTTGGGCTGCCAACCACCGTCCCGGTTCTCCGCAAACAGCGATGGATCCAGTGCCTGGCCGTCCACATGCACGATGGTGCTGATATCGAAGTCGGCCGGATGGTAGCCGGCGTTCGATTCACCAATGTATTTCGCCGCCTCGTCCGCCGGCTTGTTCCATTGCGACTCGAACCCTTCCGCCGCATGCGACGCGCTGTCGAATTCGGTGATCCGGTCGCCGTTCACATAGAGACTGACCCGGTCGCTGGCCTCGGCGTTGTTGGTGTCCCCAACCAAGACGAGGTGGTACCAGCCAGCCTTGTCCGTGAAGGTCCGGGAGGTCGTGTATTCGTAACCGTTGTAGGAGTTCCGGACACGGATCTTGTCGCTGGCTTCGAACTTCAGGTAACTGCCGCCATGTGCATCGAATACGTACTGCTGACGGCCAAGCTCAGACCGCTTGACCCAGACGGACGTGGTCCAGGTTGTTGGGTCAACGGGGTCGCTGGGAGCCTGGGTCCGGGTCAGGTAGCCGTTGTCCCCCGTCAGCCGCAGCGCATCCGTCGGCGCATCACCCGTCAGGTCCGACAGGTCGACGGCCACGCCTTCAGTAGCACCCGCATAGGACGCCGTGTCTATTCCTTCGCCACCATCCAGCGTGTCGGCCCCGCCGCCGCCCACCAGCACGTCGTCGCCTGAACCGCCCTTGAGCACATTGTCATCGACGTCGCCGGTCAGCGTGTCAGCGTAGTCCGATCCGGTGACATTCTCGACCTGCTCAACGATATCGCCTTCGGCGTCACCGCCAGCGCCCGAACCGGCGGCCAGATCCACCGTGACCCCGGCGATGGAACCGGCATAGCTGGCCGTGTCGGTCCCGGCACCACCCTTAAGCGTATCTGCGCCGCCACGCCCGACGAGAAGATCATCACCCTCGCCGCCAGCCAGCTCGTTGGCGTCGGCATCGCCGGTGATCGTGTCGTCGTGGTCTGAGCCGTAGACCTGCTCGATCGAGATCAACGTATCGCCATCGGCGTCACCTCCGGCGCCGGTGCCCGCAGACAGATCCACCGTGACGCCGTCGACCGAATTTGCATAGTCGACCGTATCCACGCCGAGACCGCCGTCCAGCACGTCGGCGCCCACGCCGCCGTCGAGACGATCGTCGCCGCCCTGGCCTTCCAGCGTGTGGCCGCCCGGCCCATCGACCAGAGCGTCGTTGCCGGCCGTGCCCCCGCTCGGAACGAAGACCTTCCGGAAGACCCCCCGCTCCTCGTTGCCGCCCAACGTTTTGTGCCACGTCGTAACGAAGCCGCCGTCCGGTAGTGCCGCCAGCGCCGGATCCTGCTCCGGGCTGTCGGTCGGATCGCTGATCCGGAACTCAACCCCGAGCTTCTCTCCACCGGCGTCAAACCGCTGGCCGTAAACGCCCCACTCACCGTCGACGTCTGGTCCGCCGTCGATGAGCTGGTTCTTCGAGTTCCATGCAACCATGAAACCGCCGTCCGCCAGACCGACAACCCGCGCCAGCGACTGGTCGCCCGTATGATGGTCGTTGATCTCGAACTCGCCGCCCACCTTCACGCCCGCGGCGTCGTAACGCTGGCCGCGGATCTCGTAGCCGAGACCGCTGTTGTGGTTCGATTCCCAAACCGCCACGAAACCGCCATCCTCCAGTTCCGTCACCGAGGGGTTCTTCTGGCTCTTGCTCGTCGTGTTCGTGTTGATCCGGAACTCGCCGCCCGTCTTGGACCCGTCCGCATCGTAGCGCTGGCCGTAAACACCCCACTCGCTGCCGTCCTGGGCCTTCGACTGCCAGACAACGACGAAACCGCCGTCCGCGTAGGACGTCACCGAGGGCTTCTCCTGGTGGTTCCCGATCTTGGTGTTGATCCGGAACTCGCCACCAACCTTTTCACCCGCAGCGTCGTAACGCTGCCCGAAGATGCCCCAGCCGTAGGTCCCGCTGCCTTCGTGATTGTCCGACTGCCAGACCGAGACGAAACCGCCGTCCGGCAACGCAGACAGCGATGGCGATATCTGATCCCGCGCCGTCTTGCTGTTGATCCGGAACTCGTCGCCCTGGGCATTGCCGTCGGCATCGAACCGCTGGCCGTAGATCCCCTTGCCTCCACCGTCCTGGCCGTTGGAGATCCAGTTCACCACGAACCCGCCACCGGCCAGACCCACAACCTCCGAAGAGTACTGGTCGCTCGATGTCGTCGTGTTCACCGGGATCTCGTCGCCGACGGCCTTCCCGTCCGGGCCGTACCGTTGTGCATAGACGTCCTTGACGTCCGTGCCGGTCGGCGACAGCGCCTCCCACGTCACCACATGGCCACCGTCAGACAGCGCCGCCACCGATGACCAGCGCTCGTAGGTCCCCTGCGTCGTGTTCACGCGATCCCCGACACCCGCCTCCAGCAGGTTCGTCGCATGGACCGAAACCGAAACCGTGCCGGTGTCGCTCGACACCCCGTCAGAGACATCGAACACGATGCTGTCACCGCCCTCGTAACCTTCAACGGCCTTGTACTGGTATGCACCCGTCTGATTGCTGGACACCGAAGCACCCTGATCGTCCACCAACTGAACCAGTCCGTGGGCGGTCCGGAACCAGCCGGACTGGACAGCGTCTTCCAACAGGTTCGGATCAAGCGTGAACGTCAGCGCTTCGCTTTCAACGTCGTAGCCCGACAGCGTGGCCGTGATCGATTCATGTCCCTGGGACACCACGATCCGCGCATCGCGGGCAATCGGGGCAATGTTTTCGACGGTGAGGTCCAGGGTGTGGTCGGAGAACTGGAGATACTCGATCGTGGAAACGAAGTCCGTTCCCTCGTTTCCATCCAGTGGATTGGTATGGGCGACCGTGTAATTGCCGTTGCCGTCGCCGGTGACGGTGTAGTCCTCGATCGCGCCACGGAACACCGCGGTATCGGTATCTTCTCCGCCAGCCAGCATGTCGTCGCCGCCACCGCCAGACAGCGTGTCGTCGCCGGCTTCGCCCAACAGCGTGTTGGATCCGGCATCGCCTGAGAGCGAATCGGCATGGACAGAGCCGATCAGATTCTCAATCGACGCAAACGTGTCGCCAGCGGCATCGCCCTCGGCTCCCTGCGGCTCGTCTTCTGTCAGCGTCGTCAGATGCTCGGTTACCGCATCCGCGGCGGTGACGTTGACCGGGCCGAAGCTGTTGGTCGCGCCGGAGACATCGTCTCCAAGCGCATCAAGGTCTGCGAAGTCCAGGTGGAAGCCATTGACGCCATAGTCTCCGGCATAGCTCTTGGGGATCCATGTCCCGTCGGACGCCTGCTCCCTGAACGCCGACCAGTCCAGTGTCTGGCCGTCAACGAAATGCATGTCGGCCAGGTCGACGGCGCCCCCATCCAGGTTCCGCGTGAGCGAGCCGATCAAATGTTCAGTCGACCGGTTGGCGCCCAATAAGGACCCTTGATCGGGGTAATAGCCATTGGGCGTGAACGTTAGTTGCTGACCGTCCAGGAAGATCCGCATCCGCTCCGCGGCATCGGGCTGGGTAGTGTCGACGGAGAGGACCACATGCATCCACTGGTCGTTCTCCAGCACCACATCGGCTCCACCGAACTTGTTGTAACCCTGGACGTTGAGCTGCTGTTCCTGCCGGCGGTACTCGAAGCCGAACCAGGAACTGTTGTCCTGCCCCTCGCCCTCGACCCCAAAGATCCAGGTGTCGTTGACCGAGCCCGAAAGCCTCATCCAGGTGGACAGGGTAAACGTCTTGCGATTGCCCTCGGCCACTGGGGTGCGGGACAAGAACTTGTCGCCGCCGTCCAGAGAGACGCCGGACAGAGTGACCGGCACCTCAATCCTCCCAGGCGCCAGATTGACAGAAACGCCGGAGGACGAACCCGCATAACTGGCGGTGTCGGAGCCGGCGCCGCCGATCAGCGTGTCGGCACCCAATCCACCGGAAAGAACGTCGTTGTCGGCGCCACCATCCAACACATCGTCGCCGACGCCACCTTTAAGAAAGTCATGCCCGGCGTCACCGAAAAGCATGTCAGCACCATCGCCGCCGTCGCTCACGTCGTGACCGGCTCCGGCATGGATTGAATCGTCGCCGGCCAAGCCGTTCAGCGTGTCGTCTCCACCGATGCCGTGGATCACTTCTCCCGAATCCGTGCCATCTATCGTTTCAGCCGCACCGGTACCCACTGTCGAAAGGTCAACCGCAACGGCCGTGCCGTCGCTCGACGTCAGCGCAGGGCGTCCGTCGGGATCGGAGAACCAGTCCTCGATCGTCAACCGGTCTTCGTCGGACAGCACCACGTCGAGGTGCTCGCCGTTGCGCGTGAACAGAAACTCGCTGGCCCCCGTGTTGGGCTTGAACTCGACCGTGTCCGCCCCTTCGCTGTCGCGGATCACGTCGACCGCGTCACCGATGCCGAACCTGTAGGTGTCGTCGCCAGCTCCGCCCAGAAGCAGGTCGGCACCGGCGCCGCCTTCAAGGACGTCGTTGCCGGCCCCGCCGTCCACGGTCTGGTCGCCGTCGCGTCCTTCCAGAACATCGTTGCCGGCGCGGCCGATCAGGTGGCCGACGGTGAGCGACCCGGCAATGGTGTCGTCACTGTCCGTACCTGCGAAGACGAATCCGTCCGGCTGCCCGGACACCAGAGCGGCCATCGCCGCATCGAGATCGACCGCCGGACCACCTTCGATCACGTGATATGCGGTCAGAACGGCCGCCAGGTCGAGCGACACATGACCGGCGAAGGTTAGCGTTTCGATCCGCCGGTTCGCGTTGGCGAAGTCCTTCAGGGTGATCTTGTCCGCGATCGCGTCGAACGGCCGGTCGGGGTTCGCCAGGTCCTTGATGGCGATGACCAAGTCACCGCCTTCGAGCTTCAGGAATAGGTCGGTCGGCCGGACTTCGTCACCCAGGTCCAGGGTATCTCGTCCGGCATCAATCTCCTCGGCGGCCTCGCCATAGACCGTGTTGGTGACCTCCCTCGTGAGATCGTCGTAGTGGGCGATCGCGTCCGACCCGTAGTACGGCAAGTCCTTGGTGCGATAAATGGGATCGTAGCTCTCATTGCCGTCGGACCCACGCTCCTTGTAACCGCCGACATAAGTCTCTGAAACGTAGTGCGTGATGTAGCTGGCTGAGGATGTGTAGTGGCTGAACTCCTGGTAGCTTTCTTGCCCGATCTCCTCGGTCCGAGACACGCTCAGGGCCTGGTCTGATATAATGTCCGCGCCGAAGCCGCGGCCGAAATGATAGACATCGTCCCCGGCACCGCCCGAGAGCAAGTCGCTGCCAGAACCGCCCGACAGAATGTCGTTGCCACTGGCACCTGTCAGGCTCTCATCGGCCGCAGCCCCTTCCAGCAGTTGCCCATGCTCCATACCGGCGATGACGACATTGCGGTCCGCCAGGGCCTGCTTCACCTACAGCGGCGGCCCATCCACCTCGACACCAAGGGATTTACTCAGGTCGCGTAGGTCATACTTCGACCCGTCGGCGAACTCGACGAACTCCACCCGCCGGTGAACCTTGTCGAAGTCCTTCAATGTCACCTTGTCGGCGATGTCGTCGAAGGCCTGATCCGGATCGTCCGGATTGCGGATGGCGATCACCAGGTCACCGCCGGAACGCTGCAGCAGCAAGTCGGTCAGGACGATCCCCGGCCCCAGAGCCAATGTATCGTCACCCGCCATGTCGTCGACGACGACATCGTGGTATAGCGTGCGCGTCCACTCGTAGTAGACGCGCACCTTCGTCCCGTTCCCGCGGTGCTTGTTGACATAGACGACGTTCCGATTCTTCAGCTGTTGGGTCTCGCCGTCATATCTCGGCTGTTCCCAGGCATAGCCGCGCTGATAGTCGGACCGGGTGTAGGTCTCGATATGCGCATGCCAGTCGACGATGGTGTCCTGGCCGTCACCGCGCTTGAAGACATAGCGGTCGTCGCCGTAAGCGCCCTCCAGCGTGTCGTCACCGCGCTCGCCCGCCAGCTCGTCGCCGCCGGCGCCGCCCAGCACCAGGTCATTGCCGTCGCCGGCATAGATGAATGTCCGCTGATCGTAGTCGGTGCTGAGGGTGTCGTTACCACCGCCCGATTTCAGGATCTCGAAGCCGTGGTCGGTGATGTTGATGGTCCGGTCAACATCGTCGGTGAAGATCAGCGCATCGGCCCCCTCGCCGCCGCTGACCGTGTCGTTCGCATCGGCAATGACCGTGTCGTTGCCGGCACCGCCGGAAACGGTGTCGGTCCCCTCGCCGCCGGCCAACGTATCGTCGCCTTCGCCGCCGGTGATCGTATCGTCACCGCCACGCCCGTCGACGGTGATGCTATCCGTGCCGGCAAAGCTGACCGTATCCCCCGCTTCGCTGCCGAGCACGCCTTCTACCGCAACCTGGGCCAGGTCCAGAGTCACGCCCTGCTCGCCGGTCAGCACCGCCACGTCGAATCCGGATCCGCCATCGACGGTGTCGAGTGCGTCGATAAACAGAATGTCATGTCCATCACCGCCGGAGATCTGATCGGCGCCCTCACCGCCGGCGATCCAGTCATCGCCGCCACCGCCAGTAAGGACGTCCGATCCGTCGGCACCGTGCAGCACGACTCCGCCGTCGCCTGTATAAGACAGCATGTCATCGGCGGCACCGCCGAACACGCCGGCATAATCGGTATGAGCCAGGTCGAGCGTGAGCGGACCGTGGAGCTCGTCGGCGACGAGCACCTGCGCCTCATCCGGCAGGTTGATCTCGATTCCGCCATCCACGGCGACGGACTTGTAGCCCTGGTCGCTGGCGGACAGCACCAGATCGTACAACGTGCCGGACGTTCCGTCGGTCCAGTGGAAGTCGGCGCTGCCCAGGACCAAGTTACCGCTCTCGGCAGCGTCCACCTGGCCGTCGGATTCCAGCGACAGGGAGACGATGCCCATCTCAGCCAGGGTCTTCAGTTCGCCCTTGTCCGAGACGCCGTCCTGGTCGAGGTCCTGCCAGATCCGGAAGTCGAGCCAGCGGTCGTCTCTCTTGTCCAAGACCGTGTTGCCGTCTGTATTGAAGACGGTGGCCAGGGCCTCGAGGTCGGTGTCCTCTTCCTCGGTCAGCAGCCCGAACACCAGCTCCTCGGAGCGATTGACGTCGCCTGACCCATCCAGGTCCACGACCAGGAAACCGTCGTCGGCCTCGACCCAACCCATGTTGTTGCGATAGCCGTCGCCGTTGATGTCGAAAAAGGCCGACGACTCGCCCAGCGGAACGAGCTCCAGCCCGTCGCCGTCCAGATCCAACGCTATGGGCTTCCCGCTGCCGCCGCTGTCGTTGTTGCTGCTCTTTTTGGCTGCTGGTGGCGGGGCGATGGCGACAACACCAACGATGTTGCCGTCGGAGTCGCGGACATTCTGAAATGAGGTGCCACTCTTGAAGCCCGTCCCTGACGGTATCCCGCCGCTGTAGAAGGTTCCTCTGCCGTCATAACGGCTGTAGCTGAGATGCCTGCCGTTGCCGTCGACGGTGGATCCGCCGTTCGGATGAGTCGCGCTTCCGGGAATTTGGCTCCGTGCCTCTGCGGTAACCTCCTTGCCGTTTCCGCCGGCCGGACCATTCCCGACACCCCAGTCGCCTGTCTCGACGGCGTTTTCAATGGTATGAACGAAATGGTCCCAACTCTTGTAAGCAACCTCTCCCTTCTCGTTGTAGTAGCTGAGATTACCGGGGGGCGGTGCAAAGGCAGTATCGCCTTGGTCTCCCTCAGCACGTGCCTCAATCAACGAATCGAAATCCGTCGGAGCAATGCCATCCTCGCGAAGTCGGCGACCCAGCGCTTCGTCAATTGGCCCTCTGGCAAATATGGAATCACCGACAGCTAACTGGCCCAGTTTGAGTTGCGCGGCATTCCACCCAAGCAGATCCATGTCCTCGATCAGTCCCAGGCCATAGGATTCATCCAGCATCTCGTATATTGCGCCCGGGCTTGCCGTATTCCATGCGAACGCGCCAATGAGTCCGAGCAACCCCATAGTCTCGGCAGAGTTGATATTGGCGTCTTCCGGCGATTGTGTCTTCTGGTATGCGGTACGAAGATGTTGCCTGTTGTTGAACTCCTGGCCTGTGAGCCAGGTCTCTCCATATGGGCCGATACCGCCGGGCCCAACCTTGTAGAGTTCTTCGTTCAAATAGACTTCGCCGTAGTAGAGGTCTTTGTTGATGAGATTGTCCGTGTATTTCACCGGGGTGACGGCGCCGCCAAACAGTTCATGGACCTGCGCCTCGGAATCCCAGAAATGCGATTGCAGGTGTTGACTTATTCGATCTCTGACTTCCCCCATCTGAGCCAATTGGATGTCCGCTAGGGGATCAACGTACGGGTTGGGAGGCACATATTCATCTGCGGCGGCCGATGTGAGAATTTCAGCCTCGACGGGAATGAACTGGTTGAATTCGGCTAGCTGATCAGCGGTCAGTTCTGCGATGGTGCTGGCGCCATCACTGACCAGAGCCAACGTCCTTTCGACCAGTTCGAAGCCCGATTTCAGTTCCTGGACAAAATGCCAGCTTGGCCGCACCTGTGCTGCCATGTCGACAACGGCGCGAACACCATTGTAGTTTTCGTAGACCTCATAGGCAGTGACCGCCAGACCAATCGGTCCGCCGGCAGCACGCAAGATTCCTTCAACTACCGCCTCCGTGGCGACTCTGACCCCAAGTTCGGCCAGCTGCTCGCGGTCGAAATCCAGATTACTGTTATCGACAAACTCCAGAATATCATCGAGCGAGAGTTGAGTGAGGGTTTTGCCCTTACTCTTCGCTTCCGCGGCCAGAGCATCCGACGCTGCCAGTCCAAGGACACCGCCAGCCGCGGCCAGGATCAGGGCACCGATTGGGCCGGAAACCTTGTTGTCGACGACCCTTGAAACAGAGCCGACGAAGTCCGGTGCTGCAAAGTTGAAGTGAGTTCCGTCAGGAAGGTTCTGTCGGACGAACGGATTAATTCGTGTGCCGGAGTATCGGGTCGATATCTTCTCCAGAAAATCTGTTCCAAATATCGCCGTCTTCGTTCCATCCAGGCTCTCAATGATCTCGATAGGGCTGTTCTCGAAAGCTCTGCGCGTCAAGTCCTCCATTGTTTGCAGCGCCGACTCAATGTCGTTCGCCAAGGGAAAGTCGCTCTTTGCAAGCCCATTGATAACCTGGACCCGTGAATCCAGGAGTTCTTGAACTTCGGTCGACGCAAATACGCTGTCGGCACTAAAGTCCTGGACAAGCGCGACAATGTCTTCGCCTGCTGTCCGAACAAAATTTGCAGAAATCGTTCGGGCGGCTTCTTTGAATAGCGCATCGACTTCCCGCCCAATTCGAGCGACATCAGCTGCGGTTGCAGTCTTTGGATCAATTTGAAGGTTTGCCGCCACCTTGCTAGCCAGCGCAGTAGCTAAAGTATCTGAACCGAGAAATTGGCCGGCGACAGTCTTGTCGATGATCCTGATGTCAGGTGACTGTGCTGCAAAGTCTTTGGCGGCACGGTAAGCCTCAATGGTCTTCTCTCCCACCGAGATAGTGCCGGAATACAGCAACGAGATTTTGCCTTTACCAGATCCAACGTCCGCAGTCGTGGCGATGCCAAGCAATGATTCCGCCAGTTTCCCAGGCTTGGCCGGGTCAACAGTGATTGCATTGACAGCATCTAGGAGAGCCTGGACTTCTGGCGGCAGATGGCCGGTCATAACAGGAACTCCCCACGATCGATCCTGGCCTGCAGCTCAGGCGTGAGTTGTGCTCGAATTTTGAATGAGGCGTGTCTCGGCGCGTAGAGCATTTGGTTCACTTGGCTGAGTGCGCCGAGGACCAGACCAAGGTAATACTCCTGTTCCTCTGCTGTCTTGAATCGGACACTTGGCGCGTAATAACCACCGTCATCGTCCGCTTGCGGGTGGCGCGTGGTCTCAAAAAAGATGTCAGCGACCTGCCATACCAGGACGCCATTTTCGTCGACGAAGGTCAGATCTTCGCCTTCGGATTGACCGGTCGAAAAACCAACGCAGCGATCGGGCGTGTGCAAGATATACTCCTTGGCGCGCCCCAGCATAAATCCAAACCTGCGGATGAATACCTTTCGATCATCCGATTGCAGACGACCCTTTTTCTCGTCGAAGTCCCACTTCATGCACAACCTCTGCTCAGTACTTCAGTCTTGGGCAGGCAACTGAACTGACACCGACGCAACATAATTCCCGCCCGTCTGCCGGAACCCGAGCCGGCGCAACAGCCGGTCCGTCTCGTTAACCCGAAACCCGGACGTGACATGGACCGATATCTCCGCCGCCTTTGCCGCCACCGCCCATCGCTTGAAGCCATGCAACAGCTTCACCGCGGCCATGCCGCCGCGGTTCTGGGGCCGCACGTAAAACAGAAGGCAGTTCGCCTGGCGCTCGCGCGTGAACAGATACTCCGCCGCCTGGGCGATCAGGAAACCGACGGGCTGTCCTTCGAACATCGCAAACAGGACGGCGTGGCTGCCCGGGTTCTCCAGCACCTTTTGGCCGAAGGCGCGCGCCTTTTCGGGCTTGAACGGCTCGTCGCCGCGATAGAGTTCCGCGTGGATCTGCGCCCCTAAGGGCAACAGCATCTCGATGTCGTCTTCGGTCTTGAGCAGATGAATGGTCACGCCGCCGGGCGCCGCCGTGTCGGCGTCAGCCGATGCGTTGCGCCGCGTCGTGACCGTCATGTCAGGCGGCACCCTTGAGTGCCGGAGACCGGCCGCCCCGTTCGTGCAGTTGGGCTCCGGATGGCTGGAACTCCAGCCTCATTGATGGCCTGATCGCAGCCTTGCGCACCCTCGCGCAGCGACCATCCGTCGACCCCCATAACTTGCCCCCTTGCATCACGCTCCTGTGCTGCGCGGCCGTCCCTAGGGTCCACGCAGCACAGTCACTGCTTCTCGTTGATTCACCAATGTTATCAAAGCAATGCTGCACACTGAAGGCTTCTCTCATTGACTGTCATGTGCGCATCACTCTGCAACCAATCCGTCGCCGCAAGGTCACGTTCTGTCGGCCGCTGATCCCAACCGTTCTCAGACTCTTCCACCACATCGTCCCACCGGCGAGTTCGCCCTGCCGGTGCGCCGTCATCCCGCGCCGCATGCTGTTGTCATCCGCCACCGGTCTTCCCCGTTAACCCGTTGATTCCGCGGCGATAGCACGGCACCGAAACCGGCACAACCGGACGGGCGATTTCACGACAAGCAGGCAAGGAAGCGGTGCACCCGCCGCCGGGCCGGACTATCATGGCGGCCATGCGCCGCCCCATCGTCCCGGCCCTGTTTGCCCCCCTGCTCGCCGCCCTGCTCGTCGCCGGCCCGGCAACGGCCGCGGAAAAGCTGCGCCTTCCCGGCATCAAAGGCGTGGACGACCGGGTCCTGGTGCGCTCGACCGAACACCCCTGGAGCGCCATCGGCCGGCTCAACAAGGAAACTGGCGGCTTCTGCACCGGCGTCCTGGTGGGCGAACGCCAGGTGCTGACCGCCGCCCACTGCCTCTGGAACAGCCGCACCCGTAAGTGGACCCCGCCGGCGTCGATCCACTTTCTCGCCGGCTATAGCCGCGGCAGCTATCTGGGCCATGCCCGGGCGGAGGGTTACGTGTTCTCCCACGCGTTCAAAGCACCGGGCGCCGGCAGCCAATACGATCCGACCAACGACTGGGCGCTGGTGACCCTGGCGACGCCCCTGGACCCGTGGCCGGATGCGCTGCCGCTGGTGCGGATGGGAAGGGCGGAGCTGGCGCGGCTGTGGGGCGACGACGCGGTGTTCCTCAATGCCGGCTACGCCCAGGACAAAGCGCATATCCTCACCCGGCACGAACCCTGCTCGCTGTTGGGCTTCGTCGCCGCCGGGCGACTGCTGCTGCACGACTGCGACGCCACCAACGGCAATTCGGGCTCGCCCATCCTGATGCGCCAGGGCGACGGCTACCGGATCGTCGGCATGCACGTGTCGACGGCCACGGTGAAGGGCACGACCTACGGGGTGGCGGTGCCGGTGGCGACCTTCGTCGACCGGGTGAAGGGGGCGCGGTAAGGGGCAACCCGATACCAAAAGCGGAAACTCGAAGGCGCGAAGAAGCACGAAGGACGCGAAGAACGAAAACCAAAAACCCGCTCCACCACCAAGGCACCAAGACACCAAGGACCAGAAACCAAGTAAGAAAAAGCTGCGGGCTTCGCCCGCGGAACGAATGGTCCTCATCCTGAGGAGGCCGCGTAGCGGCCGTCTCGAAGGATGAGGTGCGACGATGGAAACTCCGCAACCCCTCACCCGGTCCTCGCTGACGCTCAGCCCACCTTCTCCCATAGGGAGAGGGATCTCTTTTTGATTCGCGCGCGCAGCGCGCAACCAGTCCTATTTGGTTTTGGGTTCCTTGGTGTCTTGGTGCCTTGGTGGTTCAACTTTTTGGTTTGTACTTCGGAGCCCGCTCGTCCATTCCTCACCCATGACGGAACGGTCCGAGCCAACGCCGCCCGAGGGCGGTCTCGCCAGCCTGTGGGCCGCGCCACGCACGGCGCATGTGCTGCTGTTCGTGGCGCCCGTCATGTTCAACGCCAACATGCTGACGGCGCGGGCCACCGCCGATTTCATCCCGCCGGTGGCGCTGGCCTTCTGGCGCTGGGCCGTCGTGTTCCTGATCCTGCTCGCCTTCGTGGGGCCGCGCCTGTGGGTGCGCCGCCACGCCATCGCGCGGGAATGGAAGGATCTGCTGGCGCTGGGCGCGCTGGGCATGGGCGCCTGCGGCGCCTTCGTCTATATCGGCGCCGATACCACCACGGCGACCAATATCGGCCTGATCTACGCCGCCTCGCCGGTGCTGATCGTGGTGCTGGCGCGGCTCGCCTATGGCGAGCCCCTGTCCCTCCGCCAGGCCGTCGGCACGCTGGTGGCGCTGGCCGGGGTGGTCGTCATCGTGGCCCAGGGAGAATTGAGCGTCCTGGCGGGCCTGCGCTTCACGCCCGGCGACCTGTGGATCGTCGGCGCGACCGCGGCCTGGGCCGTCTATGCCGTGCTGCTGCGCTACCGGCCCAGCGAAATGGGGCCGATGACCCGGTTCGGCGCGATCGTGATGTTCGGGGTCCTGGTGCTGTTGCCGTTCCATCTGTGGGAGCTGGCGGCGGGCGCCGTACCGGTGCCCGATGGGCGCACCATCACGGCGGTTCTGACGGTCGCAGTGATCGCCGGGTTCGGCGCCTACCAGGTCTATGGCCGGGTTCAGGAAACCCTGGGGGCGGCCAAGGCCGGGCTGATCCTCTATCTGAGCCCGGTCTTCAACAGTCTGCTGGCCTTCCTCCTGCTGGGCGAGCAGTTGCGGGCGTTTCACTTCGCCGGGGCGGTGCTGATCCTCACGGGGATCTATCTGGCGACGGCGCGACAACCAAAAACCAAAAGCTGAAACTCGAAGGCACGAAGCAGCACGAAGGGCACGAAGAAGGAGAAACCAAACGGGTTGAACCACCAAGGCACGAAGACACCAAGGACCAACAACCAAAACCAAAAAAACCACTGCGCGCGTTCCGCGAGGCAAACCAGAAACCGACAAAATCAATTGCGGGCTTCGCCCGCGGAACGAGTGGTCCTCATCCTGAGGAGGCCGCGTAGCGGCCGTCTCGAAGGATGATGTGCGACGACAACAACGCCGTAACCCCTCACCCGGCCGCTTCGCGGCCACCCTCTCCCAATGGGAGAGGGATTTTTGATTGGTTCCTTGGTGGCTTGGTGCCTTGGTGGTTCAGGGATTTGGGTGCACCGGAAACCGCAGCACCACCCTGAGGCCGGGCGCATTGTCTTCCAGCTCCAGCGCCGCGCCGTGCAGCCTGGCGACCGCCGCGACCAGGCTCAGCCCCAGCCCGGCGCCCGGACCGCCCCGGCTGCGGTCGAGCCGGACGAACCTCTCCTGCACGCGGGCGCGATCGGCCTCGGGAATGCCGGGGCCGGTGTCGGCGACCAACAGCGTGACCGCCCCGGCTTCGACCGCCGTCGTCAGGTCGATGCGGCCGCCCGGCGGCGTGTGCTTGACGGCATTGTCCAGCAGATTCGAGACGGCCTGCGCCAGCAACTCGCCATGGCCGGACACCGTCAGATCGTCCGCCAGGCCGGTCGCGAGCGTCACCCCCTTCTCTTCGGCCAGCGGGGCATACAGTTCCGCCGCGTCCCGGGCGAGGGCGTCGAGCGGCAGTGCCCGGAAGTCCTCCTTGGCGACGCCGCCCTCAGCGAGCGCGATTCTGAGCAGGCTCTCGAACATCGCCAGCGTCGCATCCGCCTCGTCCAGCGCCGCCGCCAGCGCTTCCCGGTCCCGGGCGCTGTCCGGCTCGGCGCGCAGGGCGAGCTCGATGCGGCTGCGCAGGCGCGTCAGCGGGCCGCGCAGGTCGTGCGCAAGGCTGTCCGTGGCCAGGCGCATGCCGGTCATCAGCGCCTCGATCCGGTCGAGCATCCCGTTCAGGCTTGAAGCCAGGCGGTCGAACTCGTCGCCGCTGCCGCCCGTGGCCAGGCGCTGGGACAGATCGCCCGCCATGATCGCACGGGCGGAACCGGCCACCCGGTCGACCCGTGCCAGCATGCCTCGGCTGATGAGCGCGCCACCGGCAAGCCCCAGCACCAGCATCGCCGCCAGCGACCAGGCCAAGGCCTGCACGACCGTGCGCCGGAACCGGATCCGCTCCTGGGTGTCGCGGCCGACCAGCAGCCGGTAATCGCCGGTCAGAACGAATGTCCTGGCCCGGACGGTGCGGGGAACGCGCACGCCGTCCAAACGCCGGTCCAGGTTGAGCGTGATCCACGCGCCCGACTCTTCGCCCGTCTCGGTTTCGGGCCAGGCCGCCAGGTTGCCCACCAGCGGCCGCCGCGCCGGATCGGTCAACAGATAGACGTTGCTTGGATCGCCCCGGTCGCTGCGTTCGCGGACGATTTCGATCAGCCGGCCCAGGCCCTGGCGTCGATACTGCTCGGCCAGGCCGCGGATTTCCGACTCGATGGTCTCGGCGGTCTGGCGTTCGATCACCGCGACGGTGGACCAGTAGATGAAACCCAGCAGCGCCAGGACGGAGACGCTGAACAGCGCCAGATAAAGCAGTGTCAGACGAAACGCGGATGTCTGGAAGAGATTAGGCGGGCGCACGCAACGAGTATCCCGCGCCCCGGATCGTGTGCAGCAGCGGCTGCTCGAAACCCTTGTCGATCTTGCTTCTCAACCGGCTGATATGCACGTCGATGACGTTGGTCTGGGGGTCGAAATGATAGTTCCACACGCCTTCCAGCAGCATGGTCCGGGTCACCACGTGGCCGGCGTGCCGCATCAGGAACTCCAGCAGTTTGAACTCCCGCGGCTGCAGCTCGATGGATTGGCCGGCCCGGGTCACCGTCCGGCCGAGCAGATCCATCTCCAGATCTCCGACCGACAGGCTGGTCGCGGCCGCGTCGTCGCCGCCGATCCGCCGGGCCAACGCATCCAGCCGGGCGAGCAACTCCGAAAAGGCATAGGGTTTGGTCAGATAGTCGTCGCCGCCGGCGCGCAGGCCCCGGACCCGGTCGTTGACCTGACCCAGCGCACTCAGGATCAGAACCGGCGTCTTACGTCCCTCGGCGCGCAGCGCCGCGATCAGGGAAAGACCGTCCATTTCCGGCAACATGCGGTCGACGATCAGGACGTCGTGCTGACCGCTGAGCGCCATGGCCAGACCTTCGGCCCCGGTGGCGGCATGGTCGGCGACGTGGCCTTCCTGGCCCAGACCCTGGCGCAGATACTCGGCCGCCTCGCCGTCGTCTTCCACGATCAAGATGCGCATGGTCGCAAGATATCCTGTCTCATTCGGCCGGTGAACACCGGTGGAGCGGCTCTCATCCTTCGAGACACTCGCTTCGCTCGTTCCTCACCCTTCGAGACACTCGCTTCGCTCGTTCCTCAGGATGAGGAAGGCATTTTGTTCCTCATCCTGAGGAGGGCCGGAGGCCCGTCTCGAAGGATGAGTCCGATAGCCGCGGACCCGAAACAAGGGAGGGCGCGTGGGCGGGGTGGGGGATCCCGCGCACGCGCCCCGGTGCGGCACCGGTCTTGTCGCCGGGTTAGCCGACCTTTGCGCCCGTCTCCAGCGCGACGAACCGTTCATCGTCGCCCCGTTTGACGAGCAGCAGCACCGCCTTGCGGCCCTTGTCCTCCGCATGCTCGATGGCACGCAGGACCGCATCGACGGAGCTCACCGGCTTGCGGTTGACGCTGATAATCAGGTCACCGGGCCGGATGCCCTTCTCCGCCGCGCCGGTCGCCGGATCGACCTTGGTCACGAGAATGCCGTCGGCATCCTCGGCCAGGCCGAAGCGGCCGCGCGCCTTCTCATCCAGCTCGGCCAGGGTCATGCCGAGGGTTCCAAGCTCCACGCCTTCTTCGGCCTGACGCGCCGCTGCAACCGTCTCGCCGGGCATTTCGCCGACCGTGACGGTCAGGGTGCTTTCCTCGTCGTCACGCCAGACGAGGACCTTGGCTTCCGTGCCCACGCTTGTGTCCGCGACGGCCCGGGTCAGGTCCCGGATCTCGTCGATATCGGAACCGTCGAAGCGCAGGATGACGTCGCCCTGCTGCAGACCGCTCTTCTCGGCCGGGCTGTTGGGGTTGACGTGGGCAATCAGCGCACCCTCGTCCGTCTTCATGCCCAGGCTTTCGGCGATGTCCTCACCGACAGGCTGAATCGACACACCCAGCCAGCCGCGCTCGACCACGCCTTTTTCCTGCAGCTCGGCCACCACATCGCGGGCCAGGGCCGCCGGAATGGCAAAGCCGATTCCGACGCTGCCGCCGTTGGGCGAAAAGATGGCTGTGTTCACGCCGATAACCTTGCCGTCGAGGTTGAACAGCGGACCACCGGAGTTCCCGCGATTGATCGGGGCATCGACCTGGATGAAATCGTCGTAAGGACCAGATCCGATGTCCCGGCCGCGGCCGGACACGATGCCGGCGGTGACGCTGCCGCCCAGACCGAAGGGATTGCCGACGGCGAGGACCCAGTCGCCGACGCGCGTGTCGTCGGAGTCGCCCCACTGGACGAAAGGCAAGGTCGCGTCGGACGCGATTTTCAGGACCGCCAGATCGGTTTTTGCGTCCGCGCCCAACAGCTTGGCGTCGAACTCGCGGCCGTCCTTGAGCTTGATTTCGATCCCGGCGGCGTCGCGGACCACATGGTGGTTGGTCACGACGATGCCGTCTTCATCGATGATGAAACCCGATCCCAGGCCGTGAGGCCGTGGCATCGGTCCGGGGCGCATGCCCTCGGGCCGCCCCTCCCTGAAGAACCTTTCGAAAAACTCCTTGAAAGGACCTTCACGGAACTGCTCGGGACCGTCCATCTTTTCGCCTGGACGGGTATCGGCCGCACGCGCATCGTGCTTGACCATGATCTGAACCACCGCGGGACTGACTGTGTCGATCAGGTCCGCCAGTTCGGTCGGGGCCGACCGGGCCATGGCCGGCGTGGCGGTCGCGAAGACGCCCGCCAGGGCCAGCGCGCTCAGGCGCGCCGGAACGGTGCCGGTCGCGCCATGAAGACTACGAATTACGCTCATGGAAATTCTCCATCTCGTTGATGCAAGTTCGGTGCATCTCTGAGATGGGGAGCGGGACTTACAGGGTCCTTACCCGGACATTACAAATCCGTAACCCCCGGATGCGGCGTCAGTCCCACTCGACGAACAGGGTGTCCGTCCCCAGGTTCAGCATGATGCCTTCCTTTTCCGCGACCAGCCGCATGACCACCCCGTTGCCGTTTTTGAGCCAGAGGTCACCGGCCCCGGCCTTGCCGACGGCGTAACCCTCGCTGAGGACGAAATAGGTGCCGGGGAAATGGTCGATATAGGTCATGTCGTAGACCTCGCCGCGGGCCCGGACCTTGGCGCCGCCGAGGCCGCCCATGGTGATGCCGCTGAACCGGAACTTGTACTGACGACCCAGGAAAAACATGACCCCGCCGCCGAACGTGCCGCCGATAAGCAGGCCGGCCGTGGTCTGCTTGATGTAGACCCTCGCATCCGGTTTCTTGTCCTGGGCGACCGCGGGTGGCACGACCCCAGTCGCGAGCAACGCCGCTAAGCAGGCACGTCTAGTCAGGCCCATGCGCCCTTACCCCCAACTGCCTCAGCCCGGCGCCTTGGTCGCGTCGATGGTGCCGTGGTCCATTTCTTCGACCGGTTGTTCTGCCGCTTCGGGCTCGATCTTCTTTTCCGGTTCTGCAGCCTGCTGCGGTTCGGCAGCCTTTTCCGGTTCCTCGGCCGGCGTCTCCTCCCGTCGCCGCGCCACGCGCTCCACGGCGATGTGTGCGGCTGGCGACCGGCCTTCCTTGTCCTCGCCGAAATAGAGCGTCTGGTGCGGGAACGGGATCTCGATGCCGCGCTCGTCGAACACTTGCTTGATGCGCCGGTTGAACTCGCGCCGCACCGCCCACTGCCGAAGCGGGATGGTCTTCAGACGCACCCGAATGTCCACCGACGACGCGCCGAAACGCTCCAGACCGAGCACTTCGAGCGGTTCGAGAATGTCCTGACCGTATTCCTCGTCCTGGCGTAGTCCTTCCGAGACCTCGCGCAATACCTCGATGACGTCGTCCACGTTCTCTCGGTAGGCCACGCCGACCTCCAGAAACGCGTAGGAAAACTCCTTCGTCCGATTGAGGACCGCGTTGACTTGGCTGAAAGGCACGATATGGACGTCGCCGGCCACGTCGCGCATGCGCACGCTGCGGATGGTCATGCTTTCGACGACACCGGCATGGCCGCCCAGATCGACAACGTCGCCCACCGCGATGGAGTCCTCCAAGAGTATGAAGATGCCGGTGATAATGTCCTGCACCAGCGTCTGGGCACCAAATCCGATCGCCAGCCCGACAACGCCGGCGCCGGCAATCAACGGCCCCACATTCAGGCCGAGTTCCGACAGGACCGTGATGGTCGTGACCACGGCGATCGTCACAAACAGGGCGTTCCGCAGGAGCGGCAACAACGTCTGGAAACGCGTGCGTCGGGCCCGGCGGCCGGACGGCGCGTTCTTCTGTAACGAGTTCTCAATGACCGCCGCGATGACCTCCCAAACCACGACCGCCACGACGAGAATGACGGCAATCTTCGCCAGACCGGCGAGAAAGGCCTTGCCGGCGGGACTGGAGAATGCAGGGCCAAGGCCAAGGCCCCACACATCGAGAAGCAGAACAATGCCGAGTACGAAGACGACGAACTGCAGAGCCTTGGTCAGTGCCGGCAGGTAGCGGTTCACCCGCTTCTCCAGCAGGGGATGCCGGCGACTGATCTCGTGGTTCAAGGCAAAAAGGCGATCCAGGCCGTTCCGGAGGCCGTGCATCGCCAGTCGGACCGCAACAATAATGACGATCGTGAGAAAGATCGCCCGGATAAGGAACTCGAACCCGCCCGGGATTTGCAGCGACCAGACGGCATAGGTGGCGATTGCCAGCACAATGGCGATGACATGCCAGACATCGCCGAAGCGCCGGCGAAACAGCGCGATGTGGCCGGTCGTGATGTCGCCTCTGATCAGCTTGCTGACATCGCCGCGGACCTGCATCAGCAAGACGATGACAACGCCAAGAACAATCAGCCCCCAGAACTCCAAAACCTCGCGATAGGCCGTGTAGGGTAGCCCCAGGATGTAGGCAGCCTCGACGATCAGATAACCATAGACGACGATGATCGCCAGGCGCCGGACCCAAACAAACCAGTACGCAGCCGTGGCATCCTCGAGCTTGACGAGGCGCAGACTGCGCGAGGTGGGCGACAGCGTGACGCGGGCCGCCATCATCACGACACGCACGATGATGTTGGCGTTGATGACCGTGACCGCGACGATCCGGGTGACGAATTTCGGTTCCACCAGTGACAGGGCGCCATAGGACGCAGCGGCGAAAGCGCCGATGGGCACCAGCAGGGTCAGAAACCGCAGAGATGCAAATACGACCAGCATCAACCGGCCTGCCTGGCGCACCTCCAGGGAGGTGCGCGGTTTTCGCAGAAGCCAGGAAACGACCCACTCCACGACAAGGCCCGCCGCCAACACGATGGCAATTTTCGTGATGATTTCGATCCAGCGTTGCTGCTGTTCGGGCCGTTGCAGGCTCTCGAATGCGATCACAACCGCCGCCGGCGTTTGGGCTAGGACCTCGCCGGTATTGGCGAGATCCTGACCAATCGTTGCGGCCCTCTGGGCAATCGTCTCGATCACCTGGGTTCCGACACTGAGAGCCTCGGGCGCCTCTTCGGTCTGCCCCTTTCTGACCTCTATGAGGGTCTTCAGGGTGTCGAGAAAGGCCGTCCGGCTCGCTTCGTCCTCAAGTGTGGTGACAAGGGACTCGAGATCCTCCAGGCTGATCGACGTCAGATCGGGCTCGCCTGTCGGCTCCGACGATTCGCCCGTACCCTCTGCCTTTGCTTCTTCCGGTAGCGCCGCCGCCGGCGAGTCGGCCGCGGGAGCCGGTTCGGCAGCGGCTTCGGCCTTACCGCCGTCATCGGCAGGGACCTCGGTCTTTTCGGAAGCCGGTTGCAGTGACTCGGCGGGGGCGTCGGGCGTTTCAACCTTCACGTCCGCCGGCAGCGCGTCCGCGGGCGACCGCGTTGCCGGGCGGTCAGACTCGCCCTGGGCCAGCGCCGACCCGAACGACAACAGGGCCAGCAAGCACGCGATCACCAGACCGCGTCCGGCCAACCTTGCTGGACTAAGAATTCCCCTCATCCCGGCCAACCTACCCGAGCGAAAATGCGCTGTCATAATCGTGGTCAAGAAGCGACGGTGATCGACCGGGCGTCAACCGGTGCGCTTCACGGTGTCGGCGGTCTGGCCAAACAGGATCTTCTTGGCCTCTTCGTCGGGGATCGTGGGGCCGGACCGGTATTCCTCACCCTTTTCGTAGGCCGCAACTGTTGCCGGCCGCGCCTTGATGGTCTCGAACCAGCGCCTGAGGTTCGGGAAGTCGTTCAGATCCTGCTTCTGGCGCTCGTGACCCACCGTCCAAGGATAGGACGCCATGTCGGCGACGGAGTAAAAATCGCCGGCCACGAATTCCCGGTCCTCCAGACGCTTGTCGAGGACCGCGTAAAGGCGGGCCGTCTCGTTGACGTACCGGTCCATGGCGTAGGGGATCTTCTCCGGCGCGTAGGTCACGAAGTGATGGTTCTGGCCGGCCATGGGACCCAGCCCGCCCATTTGCCAGAACAGCCATTGAAGCACCTCGGCACGCGGCCGCAGATCCGTCGGGAGAAACTGGCCGGTCTTTTCGCCGAGATAGACCAGGATCGCGCCGGATTCGAAGACGGACACGGGCGCGCCGCCGTCGGCCGGCTCGGTATCGATGATCGCCGGCATGCGGTTGTTGGGCGCAATCTTCAGAAAGTCCGGCTCGAACTGGTCGCCCTTGCCGATATTGACGGGATGGATCTCGTAGTCGAGACCCACTTCCTCCAGAAACATGGTGATCTTGTGGCCGTTCGGCGTCGGCCAGTAATACAGCTCGATCATTGGTCGTCCCCTGCGCTTTGCCTTTATATGGTTTCTAGCGCGCCAGGAACCAGCACGCCAGCGCAGGGACGCCGCTCAGGCAACGCGGCGGCGCGCGGCCCGGTCGGCAACCAGCCCAAGCCGGCGTTTGGCTTCGGTCCGGCGGATCATGTCGCGGATCCGGGGCTGGATCTCCGTACGCCAGCGCTTTCCGTTGAAAACCCCGTAGTGGCCAACGCCCGGTTGCACGTAATGGAGCCGGTTGTCGTCGGGTACGTTCACGCAGAGCGCGTGCGCGGCCCCGGTCTGTCCCAGACCGCAGATGTCGTCCTTTTCCCCTTCGACCGTCATCAAAACCGTCTTCGAGATCGCGGCGCAATCCACCGAACGGCCGCGATGCAACATCCGGCCCGTGGCAAGCTCGTGATCCTTGAAAACCGACTTGATCGTCTGCAGGAAAAACTCCGCCGGCAGATCCATGACCGACATGTACTCGTCATAGAAGGTCTGGTGCTGCTCGGCAGAATCCCGATCGCCTTCGACCAGATGCTGGAAATAGTCCAAATGCGCGTCCATGTGCCGGTCCGGGTTCATCGCCAGGAAACCGGAAAGCTGGACAAAGCCGGGATAGACCCGGCGAAAAGCCCCGGCATGGGGATACGGGACGCGGGTGATGACGTTGCGCTTGAACCAACGGATGGATTTGGATTGCGCGTGTTCATTGACCGCGGTTGGACTGCGGCGTGTGTCGATCGGTCCCGCAATCAGCGTCAGCGACGCAGGCTGGCAATGATCTCCCGCTTCGGCCATGACGGCCGCCGCCGCCAGCACTGGCACCGAGGGCTGACAGACGGCCACGACATGGGTTTCGGGTCCCAGGAAGCGCAGGAAACGGATGACGGTGTCGACGAAGTCGTCCAGGTCGAACATGCCTTCCGACAGCGGAACCATCCGCGCATCGCGCCAGTCCGTGACGTAGAGATCGTGCTCCGGCAGCATGGCGTGGACGGTGCCGCGCAACAGCGTGGCATAGTGCCCGGACATGGGTGCGACGATCAGCACCTTTGGATCCTGGCTCAGATGTCCCTCGCGGACGAAATGCACCAGGTCGCAGAACGGCGTCGCAAAAGCCTCTTCCGGCAGCACCGAAACCGCCTTGCCGTCGATCTCGATCTCGTCGATGCCCCATTCGGGCTTGCCGTAGCGTCGCGTCACGCTCTCGAACAGCTCGCACCCGGCTGCAACCATGCGCCCACCCGGCGTGTAGGCCAGCGGGTTGAGACCGCTCTGAAACACAAACTGGACATTGTCCGACTGCACCCGCAGCGGCGCCATCACCGCATGGGTCAGTTCGTAAGTGTGGTAGAGCATGAACCGGCGGTCTCCCTTGCGTCCCGTTCGGTGTGGGCGGCAGAGGCCAGGATGCTGCGCTGCAACAAATGCTAGCACGGTGCGCACGAGCGTCCAGCCGGGAGTTGCAGTTCACCCTAACAGTATGATCTGACGACGATTTTGAGAGGCCGCCGCACAGCCCGGTATTCGGGTTAATGCCGCCCCGGCTGCGGGAATTCACCTTGCGATTCGGAAGGGCGGTGACGCGCCCCGGCGACGCCTAGTCGATGTCCTCGACCACTTCGGGCTTGCCGCCCAGCACCCGCTGAGCCAGGGCCGCCTCAAGATAGCTGTCGATATCGCCGTCCAGCACGCCCTGGGCGTTCCCCTTCTCCACACCCGTACGCAGATCCTTGACCATCTGATAAGGCTGCAGGACGTAGGAGCGGATCTGGTGGCCCCAGCCGATCTCGGTCTTGGCCGCATGTTCCGCCTGGGCCTCTGCCTCGCGCCGTTGCATCTCGTACTCGTACAGCTTGGCCTGCAGCATCTTCATAGCCTGGGCCCGGTTCTTGTGCTGCGACCGGTCGTTCTGGCACTGCACCACGATCCCGGTGGGCTCGTGGGTAATGCGCACCGCGCTGTCGGTGGTGTTGACGTGCTGGCCGCCGGCGCCGGACGACCGGTAGGTATCGACGCGCAGATCCTTGTCCTGGATCTCCACCTCGATGGAATCGTCGATTTCGGGATAGACCGTGACGGATGAAAAACTGGTGTGTCGGCGCGATTGGCTGTCGAACGGCGAAATCCGCACCAGCCGATGAACACCGCTTTCGGTCTTGAGCCAGCCATAGGCGTTGGCGCCCGAGACCTTGACGGTCGTCGACTTGATGCCCGCTTCTTCCCCCGGTGACTCCTCCAGAAGGTCCAGCTTGTAACCACGGGCGTCGGCCCAGCGGGAATACATCCTGAGCAACATCTCGGCCCAGTCCTGGGACTCGGTCCCGCCGGCACCGGCATGCACCTCCAGGAAACAGTTGTTGCCGTCGGCTTCGCCGGACAGGAGGCTTTCAAGCTGGAGTTTGGCGGCCTTGTCCCTGAGCGCGGTCAGCGCGCCTTCGGCCTCCCCGGCAACTTCCGCGTCGCCCTCTTCCTCGGCCAGTTCGATGAGCTCGAGATTGTCGTCGAGCGACTGTTCGAGCGCCTTGTAGCCGTTGATCTGGTTGTCCAGGTGGGTGCGTTCGCGCATGACCTTCTGGGCGACCTGCGGATTGCTCCAGAGGTCGGGGTCCTCGGCCTTGGCGTTCAGTTCGGCCAGACGGGCCTGGGCCGCATCCCAGTCAAAGATGCCTCCTCAGCAGTGCAAGCGACTGCTTGATTTCGTCGGCAAGGGCCTGAACTTCTGCGCGCACGGGAGACCGTCCTGTAAAACGACATCGATGCGCTGGGATTTAGAGGATGGACCCCGCTCATGCAAGAGCGGGCGCGCCATCGGCCGGCGCGCTGCTGGCCTCCATAAGGGCAATCGTGTCGTCGCTGGCGCGTACGTCGCCGAAACACTGGGCGATGCTGGACAAGGCCGCAACGTGTTCGACTGCATTGCGGGCGCCGTTGGCATCGGACAGTAGAACGACCCGGAATCCCTGGATCGATGCATCGCGCGCAGAGCTCTCGCAGCAGACGTTGGTTAGGACCCCGGCAATCAGGACCGTGTTGATGTGCCGCGCGGCGAGTTCCACCGACAACGGGCAAACCGCCGTCGCAAAAGCGCTGTAGTGATGTTTGTCGACGCAGAGGTCGGCCGGCTGCCGCTCTGCTTCGGCAATGAAGGCGTGGCCCGGGCCGCCCGGCGCCAGGTCGCGCCGCATCTTGTGCGCCCGCTCCGGTCCGTAGATGTCAACAAATCGCGCCGGAAAGGTCTCGCCCTGAAATGTGGTCCGGACCCAGACAACAAGACCGCCAAGGCGCCGCAACGACGACGCCGTCCGATTGATGGCAGGAACAATGGGTTGATGGTGAGGCGGCGATCCATCCCGGTTCGCCCGGAATGATCCGACTTGCAGGTCGATGGCAACCAGCGCAGTGCGTCGGGGGTCGATGTTCTCGTAGGCAAATGGACGGCCGCGTCGGCGCAGGATCCTGTCCTGGACGGTTTTGGAAACGCCCTTGTCCGTCACGTCAGTAGAGGCCGCGGGACGTGCTGCCGTTGGCCGGCGTCGGTATGGCCGCACCGCCGGACGGAACGCCACCGTCGATCAATACCGTTTCGCCGGAAAAGCCCGGCTCGGTGCCCGACTTGAATGCCTCGACGATCACCCCGTCCGCCCCCACGCGCGCCGCGAGCCCGGTCCTGGCGTCAATCCGGACCATACGCAGCCCCGGCGGGATCCTGAACGGAATCGCCGGCTTGTCGTGCAGCGCCTCGGTCATGAAGGCCTTGAAGACCGGCGCTGCAACCGTGGAGCCGGTTTCCTGAACGCCGTTCGGCGCACGGCCCAAGGGTCGCGGCGTGTCGAACCCCGTGAACACGCCGACCACGAGATCCGGGGAAAATCCGACGAACCAAGTGTCGCGGCTGTCGTTCGTGGTGCCGGTCTTGCCGGCCAGCGGCTTACCGATCTCGCGGATCCTGCGGCCCGTGCCCCGCTGCACCACGCCCTCCAGCATGTAGACGATCTGGTAGGCGCTGCCCGCATCGGTCAGAACTTCCCGGCCGTCCGGGACATCCGGCACAGACTGACCGAGCCAGTCTTCGGTTCTGCAGCCATCGCATGACCGTTCGTCGTGGCGGAATATCGTCTTGCCGTTCCGGTCCTGTACCCGATCGATCAAGGTCGGGATGACCCTCTTGCCGCCATTGACCAGCATCGCGTAGGCGGTGGTCAGCCGGAGCAGCGTGGTCTCGCCGGCGCCCAGCGCCATGGACAGCTGTTCGGGCATGTTCGAGGCAATCCCGAACCGCTCGGCATGCTCGATCACGGTCGGCATACCGATCGCCTGGGCCAGCCGCACCGTCATCAGATTGCGGGATCGCTCGATGCCGACCCGCATGGGACTGGGGCCATAAAACTTGCGGGTGAAATTGGCCGGTTTCCATTTGCCGAGGCCCGGCCCCTGATCGATCACAAATGGCGCATCCAGGATCAGCGTCGCGGGCGTGTAGCCGTTGTTCAAGGCCGCCAGATAGACGAAGGGTTTGAAAGCCGATCCCGGTTGCCGGTAGGCCTGGGTCACCCGGTTGAATTCGCTATGTTCGTAGCTCCAGCCGCCTGCCATCGCGAGGACCCGGCCGGTATGGGGATCCAGGGCGATCAGACCGCCATTGATATCCGGGATCTGCCGCAGGCCATAGCTGTTGGGCGGATATGGGACGGGTTCGGCATCCTCTTCCGCCGGGGCATGGGTCACAGGCTCCACCATGACGACGTCGCCCGGTGCCAAAACGTCGGACGGTCGTTCGACCTTGGCACCGCGCTTCTGTCCCTCTTCCCAGGCGCGCGCCCAGGTCAGCTCGGCGAAAGGAATCCAGCCGCGGGACGCGTCCGAAAAGCCCAAATGCGCGCCCTCGGGGTCGACTTGCAAGACAATCGCCAGCTTCCAGATGCCGATACCCGGCGGCGGCGCAAGATCCGCGAGCCGACCCGGCCAGTCCTGTGCCAGTTCGATCTGGGTAACCGGTCCACGCCAGCCATGTCGCCGGTCGTAGGTCATCAAACCTTCGGTGAGCGTACGCTCGGCCAACGCCTGCAAGACCGGATCGACCGTCGTGCGCACCGACAACCCGCCTTCATAGAGGCTGTCCTCACCGAACCGCTGCACCAGCTCGCGTCGAACCTCTTCCGCGAAATACGCAGCCTCGACATATTGCGTCTCATCGGGCGGCACGACGACGAGCGGCGCCGCCCGCGCAGCAACCGCCGTGGCCCGGTTGATGTAGCCATCCTCGAACATCCGGCCGATGACGTAATTGCGCCGGGCCCGAGCCGCTTCGGGCTTGTAGATCGGATGGTAGTTGTTCGGCGCCTTGGGCAAGGCGGCCAGATACGCGACCTCCTGGGTCGTCAACTCATCCATCGACTTGTTGAAATAGTTGAGCGCCGCGGCCGCGACACCGTATGACCCGTAGCCGAGATAAATCTCGTTCAGGTAGAGCTCGAGGATCCGTTCCTTCGCCAGCGCCCGTTCAATCCGGAAAGCGAGGATCGCCTCCTTGATCTTGCGCTCGATCGACACCTCGTTCGTCAGCAGGAAGTTCTTGGCCACCTGCTGGGTCAGGGTCGATGCCCCGACCGGCCGCTTGTTGCTGCCGATATTGGCGATATTGGTCACCGCAGCGCGGGCCAGAGCCAGGAAATCGACGCCCGGATGGGTGAAGAAATTCTGGTCTTCCGCAGCCACGAAGGCGTGGATTACCTGCCGGGGGAATGCCTGGATCGGGACGAAAACCCGTCGCTCACGGGCGTATTCGGCGATCAACCGGCCATCGCCGGCATGCACCCTGGTCGCCGTCGGCGGCTGATAGCCGGCAAGCTGCTTGTAGTCCGGCAGATCGCGCCCGAAATACCATAGCCCGTAGATCCCGCCGCCAACGGCCAGGATGGCGGCGAAAAAGCCCATAGATATCAATACGATAAATAGTCTGAACAGAATGCGCATCGGGCCACAGGGTAAGCGAGATCGACGGTCTGCTTCCTAGCGAGAGAATATGGCGAGTTTGTGGTTGCGCAGGCCGCCCTAGGTTCGGCTAAGGGTTTCCTGGTTCTTGAAGTAGCGGTCGATTGCCTTCGTCAGACCGCGTCCAACGGTTCGGAAATACTCTGGATTGGTTAACAGTTTCTCATCGCGGCGGTTCGACAGATAGCCGAGTTCGACCAGCACCGACGGTACGTTCGGCGATTTCAGGACCGCGAATCCCGCGAAACGGTGCGTATTGCGCAAAAGCCGGACGTCGTGTTTGAGCTCGCCGACCAGCGTCTCGGCAAAACCCCAACTGTCCTCGTTGGTCGAGTTCTGTGCCAGGTCGATCAGGATCGAAGAAACGTCGGCGCTGTAGTCGCTGAGATCGGCGCCGGCGATGATGTCCGCCTTGTTTTCCTTGCGCGCCAGAGCCGCGGCTTCTTTGTCGGACGCTCGTTCCGAGAGGGTGTAGACCGACAGGCCGCGCACATCCCGGCGACCGATCTTGTCGGCATGCAACGAAATGAAGAGATCGGCGTTAACCTGTTCGGCCACTTCGTACCGCTTGCGCAGGGAGATGTAGATATCCCGATCCCGCGTCAGCACCACACGGTAACGCCCGGTCTTTTCCAGCATCTGTTTGAAGATCTTGGCCGCCTTCAGGACCACGACCTTTTCATACACGCCCGACACGCCGATCCCGCCGGGGTCGGGGCCGCCATGGCCGGGATCGATGACGACGACCTTGCGCTTGTCAGTCGGCGCAGCCGGTTTGGGTGCCGCCGGCCGCGGGGTCATGGCGCGGTTCGCCACATAGGCTGCCCAGTCGGGCGACGCCATGGCGGCGGAATCCTGTGCAAAGCGGCCGGGATCGGTCTCCTCCAGATCCAGCACGATCCGGTGGCCGGACTTGGCTGACGGCGTGAGCCGGAAGTGGCTTTTCACGCGGACCGGGACGTTGGCCGGCAGGACGACACGGCTGATGCCCGGCTGAAAGACCCCATAACGGTACGTTGCGATCAGACCGGTCGACTGCGGCGCCCGCGGCGAAGCGGCCTTCCAGGTCACCTCGGGTGTGTCGATCACAATCCGATAGGGGTTCTGGAGCGTGAAAATCTTGTAAGGCAGCCGTTCGTCCGATTCGAGGACGAACCGCGTCACGTCCGCATGGACGCCGATTCGCACAGCCCGAATCTCGGCGGCTCCCGCGTCGCCGGCCGATGGCGGCGCGAAGACCGCGCCCAGGAACAGTGCCAGGGTGAGGACCGCAAACCGCGCAGGCTTTCGTGTCGACGGCATCTATGCCCCAAACATATCGCGTCCAAAAGTCAGGCGGACACCACATATAGTCTCGCATTAGGCCCGATGACAACCACAAAAACTTGGCCTAACGGTCCGGGAATCAACAATAAACCGGGCCCGGGTCCACCTGTCGGGCCGTCGTACCCTCTATCCGCGAACAAATCAATTGTCGCTCGTCGGGTTTTGCGACTATGTTAGCGGCCTGCGAGTTTATCCATGTCAGCCGTGCGACCCGCTTTGAGGGTCGGTCGCCCCGGCGGTGGGGCGGTCGCGCTAAACCCTTGATATGGCCGTACTTCAGGCCCACCTATCAAAAAGCGTGCGCAATCCGTCACAGACAGAACGAGTAACCCGATGAAGGCAATCGGACATCAAAGGTGCGTTTGGGCTGGCCCTCAGAGCCGAATAGCCCACCGGCGAGTTTTTGCCGGTCGCGCCGCATGCGGGCGCCGTAGCGGTCCTCAAACCGCTGTTTGGCGCCGATCCGGTTGCCTCACACCAGTGAGACAAGAATGTACGCCGGCCGAATGGCTGCAAGCAGGCCGACGGCCGGGGCGTGCCGGAGAAAGTTTAGATGGCAAGAAGAATGTTGATCGACGCCACGCATCCCGAGGAGACCCGGGTGGTGGTTGTCAGTGGGAATCGCCTAGAGGAGTTCGACTACGACACAGCCAATAAGGCTCAACTCAAAGGCAATATCTACCTTGCGAAGGTAACCCGCGTTGAACCGTCGCTTCAGGCGGCGTTTGTAGATTATGGCGGAAACCGACACGGTTTCCTGGCCTTCAGTGAAATTCATCCCGACTATTATCGGATTCCGGTCGAGGATCGTGCCGACCTCGTCGACGAGGACTCTGGCGAAGATGGTAATGGCGATGACGATGCCGGATCGGTCGAAGAAGCCGGCGGCGGTGACGAAGACGAAATCGAAGAGGTCACCCGCCGCAGACCTCGCCTGCGCCGCCATTACAAGATCCAGGAGGTCATCAAGCGCCGGCAGATCCTGCTGGTCCAGGTCGTCAAGGAGGAACGCGGCAACAAGGGCGCCGCGCTGACTACCTACCTGTCCCTGGCGGGCCGGTATTGCGTCCTGATGCCCAACACCTCGCGCGGCGGCGGCATCAGCCGCAAGATCACCAACGTCAGCGACCGGAAGCGACTGAAGTCGATCATCTCGGACATGAAATGCCCGCCAGGCATGGCGGTCATCTTGCGCACGGCCGGTTCCGAGCGGTCGAAGGCCGAGATCCGCAGAGACTTCGACTATCTGGTCAAGTTGTGGGACGAAATCCGGGCCAAGACGCTGGATTCCACCGCACCGTCGGTCATCAACGAAGAGGCCAATCTGATCAAACGGTCGATCAGGGACCTCTATTCGAAGGAAATCGAGGAGGTTCTGGTCGCGGGCGAAGACGCCTACAAGACGGCCAAGGACTTCATGAAGGATCTGATCCCGAGCCATGCCAAGAAGGTGAAGCGCTACGTCGACAAGGACGGCATGCCGTTGCTGCAGCGCTATCAGATCGAAGGGCAGTTCGCGGCAATTCACGACCCAGTGGTCCAGCTGCGTTCAGGTGGCTACATCGTCATTCATCAGACCGAGGCGCTGGTGGCCATCGATGTGAATTCCGGGCGCTCAACCCGGGAACGCAATATCGAAGAGACAGCGCTGAAAACCAACTCCGAGGCCTCCGAAGAGATTGCCCGCCAGCTACGTCTGCGCGACCTGGCCGGCCTGATCGTGATCGACTACATCGACATGGAGGAAAACCGGAACAACCACCTGGTGGAACGCCGGTTGAAGGAGGCCATGCGGCGGGATCGAGCCCGCATCCAGCTCGGTCGGATCAGCCCATTCGGTCTCCTGGAGATGTCCCGTCAGCGGTTGCGGCCGAGCCTCCAGGAAGCGACAAGCCAGGTCTGCCGGCATTGCGGTGGCACCGGGTTCGTGCTGTCGACAGAGACCCAGGCGCTCCGCGTCCTTCGGGCCATCGAGGAAGAAGGTATGCGCAAGCGCGCGCTCGAGGTCACGGTAACGGTGCCGGCAGATGTGGCGCTGTATATCCTGAACAACAAACGCTCGACGCTGCATGAGATCGAGGAACGATACAGCTTCCGGGTTCTGACCGAGACCGACGAGCAGATCGGCGCCTCCGGCTTCGAACTGGCACGCACCGCAGCTCGCGAAGACGCCGTCGACCAGGAAGACGAGGACAGAGACGAAGCCGACGGCGAGCGGCGCAAGAAGCGGCGGCGGCCGCGGCGACGCAAGCGCGGCGAAGAACCCGAGGCCGAGGTCGAAGAAACGGTCGAAGCGGAAGCCGAAGTGACCGAAGCGGCCGACGAGGGTGGCGAGGATGGCGAGCAGACCAAACGCCGCCGTCGTCGTGGCAGGCGCGGTGGACGTCGGCGCCGGAAGAGCGAGGAGGGCGTGGTCGAAGCGGCCGAGACCGAAGCGCCGGGTCAGGCTGAGGGAGAAGAAGCTCCCCTCCCCGCAGACGCCGCCGACGCGGCTTCGGAAGAAAGCGCCGACGCGTCATCGGAGGCCGTCGAGGAAATGCCCGACGAGGCCGAGGCGGCGCCGAAGAAGAGAAGCCGGAGCCGGTCGAGGCGGTCGTCCAAGGACGGCGACTCGGGCGGCAAGACACGGCGCCGTCGCACAACAGCCCGCAAGGACGAACCGGAGGCCGAGGACGAAGCCGCCTCGGAAGCGGCGGAAGCCGTGGCTGGCGAAGCCGAACCGGTCGATCAGCCCGACATGGGCACCCCCGGGGAAACGCCCGAAGAACCTGCCGAACCGGTGGAGATCTTTGTTGCGCAGGACATCTGGTCCCAGCCGGCCGAAGAGCCGCAGGCGGACAACGATCGTCAGCCGGCGTTCGACATGCCGGCGCCGGAGGAACCCGCGGCGGATGAGGAGCCTACCGCGCCAGAGCCCGAACCGCTTGCCGCGGGTCCGGCTTCGCCGGGAAGCGAACCGGTTCCCATTGCGCCCGTCGACCTTCCGTCGCAGACGCCGGAAGAACCCAAAGAGGAGCAGCGACCGAAACGCCGCGGCTGGTGGAGCCGGGCCTGACGGCGCACGACGGTCACGACCAGCCGCGTAACGCGCGGGCCGCGGCCGCCATCTCCTCTGTGGCGCCTGAATAAGAGAACCGAACGTCGGTATGACCACGCCGGGGGTCGAAATCCACCCCCGGCGTCGCCGCGACACCCGTCTCGGTCAGCATGCGATTGCAGAACGCCACGGAATCCTGCGTCCGGTCGCTAACATCCGCATAAATGTAAAAGGCGCCGTCGGAGGGCGCGAGACGCGTAAAGCCCGCGGAAGGCAGTTCGTTCAACAATAGATCCCGGTTCAACCGGTAGCGCTCGACATTGGCCTGCAGCTCCTCGTGACAATCGAAGGCGGCAGCCGCCGCAACCTGGCTGATCGTCGGAGGCGAGATGTACAAGTTCTGGCCCAGCCGTTCGATTGCCCGGACCATGTCGGTCGGGATGACCAGCCAGCCAACGCGCCAGCCCGTCATCGAAAAGTACTTGGAGAAGCTGTTGACGATGATGGCGTCATCGGTGAACGAAAGCGCCGTATCGGCGGCTCGGTCATAGGTGATACCGTGATAGATCTCGTCCGAGACCAGCCGGATCCCGGCCTCGCCGCAGAAGTCGACGATCTGCTTGAACTGCCCGGTCGGGATCATCGTCCCCGTCGGATTGGAGGGGCTAGCTACGATGAGGCCGCTCAAAGGCGCCTCGGCATGAGCAGCCCGCACCAGGGCCGGTGTCGGCTGATACCGCTCATCCGGCCCGGTTTCGATGGTCACCACCTCGCAGCCCAGGGCGGCAAGTATGGCGCGGTAGCAGGGATAACCGGGACTGACCAAGGCAACCCGGTCGCCAATCTCGAAGGCGCATAAAAAAGACAGTACAAACGCCGCTGACGATCCGGTTGTAACCGCAATCCGCCCCGGGTCCAGATCCACGTCGTAGGTATCCGCGTAGTGCCGGGCAATCGCCTCCCTCAACTCCGGAACACCCAGCGCATCTGTATAGCCGAGCTTGTCGGCCCTGATCGCCGCCTCTACGGCGCGCAGTACCCCGTCCGGCGCACCGGTGCCGGGCTGCCCCACTTCCATGTGAAAGCAGGCGGCTCCGCTGCGCTCGCGTTCGAACGCGGCGCGCATCACTTCCATGACGCGAAACGGCGGGATCTCGGACCGCGCAGACAGTTTGAGCGGCATTCTGGATCTCCTCGATGCTGCAGGACGGTCAGTCCGCCTGGATAGCCATCCCCGATCCGCGTCGGTCTCCCGATGCGGTGCATTCCAGCGGCGTCTCCTCGTCCTCCGGCGGCAATCCGGAAGGACAAAAAATGACGTTGGCACTGCCGAACTTTTCGACGGTCTTGACCTCGTGTCCTCGTCGCCTGAGGTCGATTATCGCCTCCTCCCCGATCGCCTTCTCGACGACGACGGCATCAGGCGATCCGCCATGGTGCACGCGCGGCGCATCCACGGCATCGCGCGCGGAACCTTGCTCGATCATGGTGCGGGCCAGGATATTCGCCAACGACGTCGAGGCAGTCACGCCGCCCGAGGCCGTACCTGCAAACTTGAACCTGAACGATGCAGGTTGGACCACCATCACCGGACCGAGCGATAGAGGATTGCGGCCCGCCCGACTGTTGGGTGCCGCGGCCAGCAGGATTCCCGTTCCCGGCGCGACGCGACCCGTGCCGAACAGGTAGTACATCGTCAGGCTGCAAGCGACGGCCGCGCCGCGACGGTCGACGACCACGAAGGAAGCACCACCCGGATCCTCCCGCACCAGCACGGGAGCAGGATCGAGCGTGTCCGCTGGCTGGGCACGGTCCGGACTGTAACCCGTCATAAATTTGTCCACCGTCTCTTCATCGAGCAGGTCGTCCAGCGGATCGACGGCGGTAAAGTCCTGCTTGAGCCAACCGGCCCGTCCGGCAAAGGCCCGCATGGCCACTTCAGCCAGCAGATGCCGCCGCACCGCCGGATCGCTCTCGAAATACCGGTCTTCCTGGTCCAACATCCGATACATCTGGGCGGCCAGAATGCCGGCACTCGCCGGTAGCGGCGCCGCGTGCATTTCGTACGGCGGATTGACGTTGAGGGGCATGACCACCGTCGCCCGCCACTGGGGCAGCCATTCGCGCAGGTCTTCGATGGTCAGAGTTCCCCCTGCCCGGTTGACCGCTTCAACGATGCTCCTGGCCAACGGGCCGGAATACATGGCGCCGGCGCCGTTGATGCGAATCTGTCCAAGGATGGTCGCCAGATCGAGCTGGCGGTACTTGGCACCTTCCTCGATCGGTTCACCCAGCCGCGTCCCGAATATGCGGCGGGTCTGAGGGTCCGCAAACAGCGGCTTGGCAGCCCGCTCGAGATCGCTGTGGAGCGCGCGCGGCATACGGTGGCCGAACCGCGCCAGATCCTCCGCGGGCCGAAGCACGGCGCGCCAGTCGAGCGTGCCATAGCGGGCGTGCAAGGCAACCAAGCCTCGGGCCAGGGCCGGAACGGCGCTAGGCCGATCGGACGACTGGCCAATCGGCGTTCCGGCCGGGGCGATGAAGTCGATCACTTCGGTCGAGCCGATGTCGGGATCGTGAATCATACAAAGACCGCCGCCACCGAGGCTGGCACGCGACGGCAAGGTCACCGCCATAGCAAATCCGACCGCCACCGCGGCATCAGCCGCCGACCCACCAGAGGCCAGGATATCGCGGCCCACGAGAACTGAGTTGGGCTCGTCGGCGGCGACAGCCCCGAAGAAACCTTCCACAAATCCGACGGAACCGAATTGAACTTCCGCCTCGTCGGGGCCACATGAGATCAGCGACAGGGAAAAAGCGGCCGAAATCAAGGCAAAGGCCGCATTGCACCGGCACTTACGCCCTAATAGAGTGAGAAACTGACGGGAGCCCAGGGGCAGCAGAACCATGCACCGTTTGCGTATCGTTGTCGTCGCAGCCTTGGTTGCGCTGGGCCTTGCTGGCCCCGGCGCGCGGATCAGCGCGGCCAAGGACGTCTTCCTGATCCGCGATACCGAAATCGAAAATACCATCCGGGTTTACACCGCGCCACTGTTCAACGTCGCCGGACTGGACGCAGCGTTCGTTCGCATTCACCTGGTCCAGGACGATCGCTTGAACGCTTTCGTGGCGGGCGGGCAGCGGATATTCGTGAACACGGGCCTGCTGAAGCGGGCCGACGGCCCCGGTCAGGTTATCGGCGTGATGGCGCACGAAATGGGTCACATTGCCGGCGGCCATCTGGCGCGCATGCAGGACGCCATTCGCGACGCCCAGGCAACCTCGATCGCGGCCCTGATTCTTGGCATTCCTGCGGCCATCGCGGCCGGCGACCCGGCGGCGATGGCGGCCGCCCGGGCGGCCGGCGACACGATCGCCCAGCGTACCTTCCTGGCCTACACCCGCA